>ERZ888423.509-NODE-509-length-39064-cov-9.226050_pt1 | contig 39064 bp, 37 predicted proteins | sample MGYA00520523_ERZ888423 | MGnify/ENA primary metagenome ERZ888423 (study PRJEB32303, sample SAMEA104408611) | aquatic metagenome | biome: Brackish water; feature: Pelagic; material: water | place: Baltic Sea | collected 2014-06-08T10:24:00 | depth 30,27 m ... | reverse complement strand
GTCGGATATCCGCATCAGTCCGGGGATCACCCCTGAGCATGATCCTGTCAGAACGGCCGCGGCCTAACCCTCTTGTCTCTATATCTCGAGCCGACCGGGCTTCGGCAGACTTGAGGCCGAGTTGCCCGGGTCGAACTCACACTGCCAGACCGCAGACGTATCCGTGAGAGTCTTGACAGTGTGCAACCCCTTTGAAACACGCCTGTCTGCCGCGCGGCATCGCGGCTGCAAGACTCACAATTCAATTAACGCAAACATTGGAACGCCATGAATTCTCGCTTCGTCACCGCCATCATCGCCACCGGTCTCCTGACCATCGCCGTCAGCGGTTGTTCATCTTCCGCAAACACCACCGCAGACCAACTCGTCGGGACCTGGACCGGCACCAATGCCGGCTACGAGGGAACCGACCCCGTCTACGTCGACAAGCCCCTCCCCGTGGTGGTGCAGGAGGCCACCGGCCAGGCGTTCTTGGGCTACAAGGAGTGGACCGAGCCGGACGGAACCGTCGTCGATGAACTGATCACAGGGGCCGTCACGGGCGCGGGCCAGGTGACGATCGTCGACGAAGACGGTGTCTTCGAAGGCGTGCTCTCCGGCTCGTCATTGTCCGGCACCTACGTTGAGAACGGCGACGATCGAGCAGTGCTCGAGGTCGAACTCACGAAGGGTGAGTGACTGCTCCTAGCGCACCCGCGCACAGGACGGCGGTGTTGGGCGATCCAGCAATGGGGAATACTGAGCGGATGGATTCGGGAGCAACTCGCACATCCACGGAGTGGTTGCAGGACATCCTCAACGCCATCGCTCGCGCCCGCATCGCCGATAAGCGCATGCGGCTGGCCAAGTCCCTCGCCGATGATGTGGGATTCGGCATCGCGTATGAGGCGATCCTGTTCAATCGCATCATCATCGCCGAGGCCGTGCATCGACTCCCTGCGCAGGTCCGCGACCAGGCTCCCGCGATCCCCTGGGATGAGCTCGCCGCCCTGCGCGATGTGATCGGGCAACCCGATCAGCGCGTCATCCCAGCCGGGGTCGATGGCCCGTTCGAAGAAGATCTCGGTGCTCTGGAGTCGCCCATACGCCGACTCATGACGCAGCTGTAGCCATGTCTTGGTCCTGGACTGGCGAGTGGGTCTAGCCTGGTGAGCCACAGCGCGGGAGGTTCGGTGCACCTCACACCACGGTGCGGATGCCCTGAATGACGCGCAACCCCGGCCCCTGAGGAGTAGGCAATGCCCCCGATCAAGGTGATGAAGCCCCTGTGGAAGCACGAGCCCGACAAGCAGGACTACCCCGCAGCGGCGAACTACCTCAGCCTGCTCGCCGACGCGCACGTCGTCGACAGGTTGGTGAAGGAACTCAAGAAGGCGCCCATCGTGACCTACCACGCCAAGGACCTCATCCGCGCGTCACGCCTCAAGCCGTTGCCGATGGATGACGCCCACGTGCGTGAGGACATCCTCAAGGTCATCAACGGCGTGAAGCTCTCACCCGTCCTGCTCGTGCGCGGCGGAATCGAGCATGACCTTCCGCTGACCATTGCCGATGGCTATCACCGCGTGTGCGCGAGTTATCACCTCGCCGACGACACCGACATCCCCGCCCGCATCATCGACCTGCCCAACGACCTACATCAGGTCGCGAAGGGCCTAGCCGAAGCGGGTAAGCGCAAGAAGTAGCCGCGCATCCTGGGGCTAGACCATCAGGTGGGCATCGGCCCGGGTCGGTGACCTGCTCGTCGAAGATCCCGCAGAAATGCATGATTGTTGGACATAGTCCCTGATAGCCTCCCCGGGTGACCTTGGGTTGGCCTCCGCTGCCACGTGACCATTGGCAGCGGCACGCGACCACCCTCGACCCTGAGCACGATTGGTTCGAGATCTACGCCATCGCGGTGGGGCATGAATTCCCCTGGGACAACGCCCGGGCCACAGAGTTCGCACTCTTTCGCACCTTTGCCGTGCCCGAGATCGGTGAGTTGCTCTATCGCACGGGTGCCTTCACCGAGCAGACGCAGAAGCGCTATGACGACACCGCCATCATCATCGACGGGGCGGGGCTCTTCATCGGCGGTGAAAGCGATGACCGTACGCCGATCCAACGCCTCAATCAGATGCACGGGTCCTACGACATCCCCCATGACCAGATGCTCTACGTCCTCACATCCTTCGTCGTACCAGCGCGACGGTGGATCGACCGCTATGGCTATCGACCGATGAGTCCCGCCGAGGTCGACTCATCCGTGCGCTACTGGCAGCGCATGGGTCAACTCATGGGCATTCGCGATATCCCCGCGGACTACACGGGATGTGCGGACTACTTCGACACCTATGAGCGCGAGCGATTCGCCTATTCACCCGGTGGTCGCGCCGTCGCCGATGCCACTCTGGATCTCTTCACCGGGTGGTACCCAGCACCCCTGCGGCCCCTGGTGCGCGCCATCGCGATCTCGCTGATGGACCCTCATCTGCGGCAGGCGCTGCGCTACGACGCCCCCCCGGAATTGCTCAGCCGCTCGGTGGATGCGGCGCTGGCCCTGCGCAAGCGGATCGTGGGACTGCTGCCCTCCCGCCGCGATCTCGTGCGCGCGGTGCACGGTTGGCGCATCAAGGGCTATCCCGGCGGCTGGGACATGGCGCGTATCGGCACCTTCCCGGAGCGCTCGACTCCGTCGACCTAGCCACAGCTGGCGCGCTGCACGTCGTAGGTTGAGTGTGCAGTTGCGGGCGTGAAATCGGTCGGGCCTTGTGCAGTGCACAAGTGCACACTCGACGCTCAGTCAGGCATCCACCGGGATCCACGCGGCGACCATGTACGCCACGCCATAACGACGGTCGTCCATGACCAGGTCACCGCGCCAAGCACCGGCCTCCGCTGCCCCCGCCGCCACCTGCCACGGGGCGCGACCGCGCACCAGGAGGTGTTCCGCCTCATCTGGATCAAGGGACAGCAGCCCCCGGGGATCCGCGCTGCGCAGTGCTGCAGCAACGCCAGCATCGAAGGCCTCAGCCCGCGGATCATGGGATCCGGGTGACTTATCGCCATGGCATGCGCTGCCGTCACCGATAACGAGCAGGACCGTGTCGCCGCTGAGGTCTCGGCCCAGATCGGCACACTGGGTGGGCGTGAGCTCCGGCGCGATCCCCAGATAGCGCCGCGTACCGCGGGCACCGATGTCGTCGAGGAACCACGCACCGATACCCAGCGCGGTGGGCAGCACCGATGTCGGCTCGACGTACCCCTGCATGTCTCGTCTGCCACCGAGGGATCCGAAGTCCCACGATCCGACGTAGTCCCGTGTCTGCGATGCCTCAGCAATGACGACGAGTGTCGACCCAGTGTCGCGTTGGATGTCAGCGGCGATGCCAACGATGCGCCGCACAGCATCACGCAGGTCTTCATCGCGCTCCACCGCATCTCCGACCAGCTCCGGCACGAGGAGTGGTGCGGCCGGGATGAAGCCGATGAAGTGGACACTCATGCCAGACCGCGCTTCACCGCAGCGAGGTTGGCGGTCCCCCGGATCGCAGCGACCGTACGCAGGACCCGAGTCGTCGCCTCGACATCGTGGGCGCGGAACACCCGGGCACCCAGCCACGCACTCACGGCCGTCGCGGCCAGGGTGCCTTCGAGACGATCATCCGGGGGCAGGTCCAACGCCTCCCCGATGAAGTCCTTGCGCGACAGGGCCACGAGCACCGGCCATCCCGTCTCCACCAATTCGTCCAGCCGCCTGGTCACGAGCATGGAGTGGTGGGAATTTTTGCCGAAGTCGTGACCGGGATCAATGATGATCGACGAGCGATCCACGCCGGCGTCCACGGCGAGCTGCGCCAAATCGGTGACGGACTGGATGACATGTCCCACGACATCGTCGTACTCCACGCGATGCGGCCGTGTGCGGGGCTTGAGTCCACCGGCGTGGGTGCAGACGATCCCCGCACCGTGGGCAGCCGCCACCGCGGCGAGGTCAGGATCCCAACCACCCCAGGCATCGTTGACCAGATCCGCCCCCGCCTGACAGGCGCGGTCCGCCACAGAGGATCGGAAGGTGTCGACCGAGATGACGATGTCGCTATGGCGTGCACGGATGGCCGCGATCAGGTCGATGACGCGACGCGCCTCTTCGACCTCGTCGACCTCGTCACCGGGGCCTGCCTTGACCCCACCGACATCAATGATCCCCGCACCCTGGGCCACCGCCTGGTCCACGCGCTCCAGTGCCGCGTCGAGCCCGAATGTCCGTGCCCCGGCAAAAAAGGAGTCGGGCGTGCGGTTGACGATGGCCATGACCACGAGTTCATCCGGGCCGAACGTGCGCGCACCTAGTCGCAGGGGCTGGGGATCGGCCACGGCGAGACCCTAGCGCTGCCGATGACCATCGGCGATCCGATCAGGGACGGGGCGCCTCAAAGACAGTGCCGCCAATCATTCGCGGTCGAGGCGCACCTTGGCTCGGTGACCGCGAATCGTGCAGTGCTGCAGGTCACGGGCGACCTTGCGGGCCTTGTCGGCGGGCACCTCCACGAGGGAGTACACCTCGTGGACCGTGACGATCCCGATGTCCTTGCCCTTGAGGCTGGTCTCCCCGGTCAGGGCACCGACGAGGTCGCCGGGGGTCACACCCGCCTGGCGCCCCAGGGAGACGAAGAGTCGCTGCGTGGGCACGGTCAGCCGACGTGGACGACGTTCGGTGTCGGGGCCGCCCCTGCTGTCCGCACCACCCCGGTCGCCCTTGCTGAACTTGTCCCGCTTGTCACCCTTGCTGAACTTGTCCCGCTTATCGCCCTTGGACCACTTATCGGCCTTGCCTGACTTGCCCGCCTTGGCATCGCGTCCGGCGCGGGGATCGACCGTCTCAATCTCCACGTCCTCGACGCCGCTGCCCTGGGTGGCCTCGTGCGCGGCGGCAAAGCTGGCGAGCACCACGTCCACGGGATCGCGGTCCTGCAGCATCTCCTCGACGATGTCGCGATAGGCCTCCATGCGCACCACGGCATCTTCGTCGGCGAGCATCTCCTCGATGTCGGTGCGCGTGCGCTGCAGTCGCATGTGGCGTACGTCGGCCACGGTCGGGATGCGTCCGGTCGGGATGGGTCCGCCTAGCAGCCGCTCGATGGCGGAGAGCAATCTGCGCTCACGCGGTTCCACCAGGCTGACGGCTACACCCTCGCGGCCGGCCCGACCCACGCGGCCGATCCGATGCACATAGGCCTCGGGGGAGACGGGAAGGTCGTAGTTAAAAACATGGGACAACTGATCAACATCCAGACCGCGGGCAGCCACATCGGTGGCCACCAGGAGGTCGGTCGCCCCCGAGCGCAGACGGCCCATGACGCGGTCGCGCTGATCCTGGGTGAGCCCGCCGTGCAGGGCCTCGGCCTGATAGCCGCGGCTGGTGAGCACATCGGTGAGTTCATCCACGCCACCGCGGGTGCGACAAAAGACGATCGCCGCCTGGGGATCCTCCACGTCGAGCACCCGCTGCAGTGCGGCAGCCTTGGTCGCCCGCGCCACGACGTACGCCGTCTGACGCACCTTGGGGGCTTGACCAGACGTGGGCTTGTCGGGTGCGATGGCGATGCGCTCCGGGTTGCGCAGGTATTTGCGGGCGAGTGCGTCAATGCGCGCAGGCAGCGTGGCGGAGAAGAGCACCGTCTGTCGTGACGACGGGGTCAGCGCGAGGATAGATTCGATATCTTCAACAAAGCCCATGTCGAGCATCTCGTCAGCCTCATCGAGCACCACCGTGCGTACACCACCGAGCTTCAGTGATCCGCGTCCGGCGAGATCGAGTGCGCGACCGGGTGTCGCAACCACAATGTCGACACCCCGCCGCAGGGCATCGATCTGCTGGCGCACCGGTGCACCGCCGTAGACGGCGACCAGGCGCACTCCCACGGTGCGGCCATAACTGTGCAGAGCCTGTGCGACCTGCAGGGCCAACTCCCGCGTCGGCACCAGCACAAGACCCGACGGGCCATCACCGCGCTTGCCATCGAGGGCTTGCAGCATTGGCAAGGCGAAGGCCGCTGTCTTGCCGGTGCCGGTCGCGGCCTGGCCCAGGAGGTCCGAGCCGGAGATCAGCGCCGGGATCGCGGCCGCCTGGATCGGTGTCGGCTCCTCATAGCCCAGGCTGGTGAGAGCCTTGAGGAGTTCCGGGCGCAGACCGAGGGCGTCGAAGGGGTTCACCCCTGCACGCTAGTGCTTGCGCTTGCCGTTGACCGAATGTCCATCCGATAGCGAGGGTCCATCGAGTTGTCCGAGCCTCCCCACGGGTGGGCTAGAGCCGCCCAAACTGCGCGATGTCCTCCTTGAAGCGCTCAATGTCATCGTCGGAGACCGTGCGCCGCGTCTGGGCAATGGCACGCAGATAGTCCTCCGTGGAGGCACCGACCGGCCCGGTCGAGCCACCACTCATCTCCCGCTCAAACGACGCCTGCGCCGCGGATCGTGCGGCGAACTCGATATCCGCCGGCGTGAAATTCTCCGACATCTCCCCCAGCGCCTCGATGTCCACATCCGGGCGCGATGACTGGGCCACGAAGGACTGCCAGATCGCCGCGCGCGCTGCCGCATCCGGCGGCCCGATCGGGATGACGTAGTCGAATCGTCCGGGACGCAGGAAGGCCTGGTCCAGTGACCTGACTGAGTTGGTGGCACAGACAAGCAGGCGCGTGTCACGCTGGCGGAATGCCGGAATGATCTTGAGGAGTTCATTCGTCACACCGTGGACCGGACTCTTGCCGACACCCTCGCGGGCCGAGGCAATCTCCTCCACCTCATCAATGAACACCAGGACCTTCTCAAGGTCGTCGATCATGGCGAACGTGTCATGCAGCACCTGCGCCAACTCACCCGGCTCCGCAGCCAACCGGGATGGGAAAATCTCGACGAAGGGCCAGGACAGGCGCGAGGCCATCGCCCGGGCAAAGGTCGTCTTGCCCGTCCCGGGGGGTCCGAAAAGGACGATGGCGTGGGGCGGCTCGACCCCGTGGGCCGAGGCGCGCTCAGGATTGCTGAGCGGCATCACCACACGTTTGTCGATGATGTCCTTCTCCTCGTGCATCCCGGCCAGTCGACCCCATAGGTCGCGGGTCAGCACCCGCCCACCCAGGGCATTGAGGGTTGTGGCTTCACCGGGCGTCAGTGCCTCACGCTTCTCCCAGTAGGCCGCCGGCGCAGATCTGACGTAGCCCGACCGCGATAGGCCATCGGACATCTGCTCCTCCTGCGCCAGCAGATAGGAGATGGTCGACACACCCTCATTGGCGAGTTGCTCCTCCAGGTGATTGAGCAGCGTCGACGGCACGCCCTCGCCACGGTGGGTGGGTTCGACCGCGATGCGCATGATCCAGGCGCGCGAGCCCGACACATTGGCGACTGCGGCCCCCACGACCAGGTCCTGATGCACCGCCACGACAGCGGGGGCTCCCGCTCGCAAAGCGACGATGCACTCCGCGATGGAAAACACCGACGCCATCCCCGGTGTCACCTCCCAGAGGTGGACCACCGGCTCCAGATCGCTCTCCTGATAGTTCCTCACGATGAACGACACGCGGGCACCTCCCTCACACAGTCCGGGGCCATCTCAGTCGCTGCGGGTCACCGCGGCACGGTGACATCAGCGAGATGTCAGGAAGTCCACTAGATTCCTAACCATCCAAGCGAATTCTGGCACCTAATTGAGGGGAACACAGTGGAAGAACAAGAAGTAATGTCAGCGGAGGCCAGAGGTCTGCTGACGGCTTGGAAAGACAGCAGATGGCAGATGATCGTGGCGCAGATTGCCCCGACCTTGGTGCTCATCGCCGTGTTTGTGCTGGCCGCTCAAGGGACCTTCACGGATGCGACCGACGCTGCACGCTATCTCGTGATCGGCGTGACAGCCGTCACGGGAGTGTTGGCCATCGTCTCCCAGATTGCCATCATCCGAGAGGGTCACGCCCTCCTTGCTGATCTCAGCAAGGTCGCGGGTGGATCGCAACTGGCACAGCAGATCGCATCGTCCAAGATGTTCCTGACTCTCACCGCTGCGGGCATCGTCGGCGGCGGCCTGATCATCTTCATCCTGGTCATCTGGAGCGTCTTCGCCTAACTCCCGCTCCGGGCAATGACTCACGTGCGGTGCGGCCCGGGTGGAGGCCGCAGGGTGCCGGACAACGTTGACTGTGAAGGGCCCCGGTGGAATCGTTCGGGTCATGGTCTTCTTTATCGTTCCCTGGATCGTCCTCATCGTGGGTGTCGTCATCAATATCGCCGTGGACCGCCACCCCGCCCGACGCACCGGCCCGCGCATTGTCGAGCTCGCGCTCCTGTGGGTCATGGTCTGGTTCAGCGTGTGGGGACTAATCGGCGTTGCCGGTCACATCGGGCCTAATTCCGCCGAGATTGCCGCCGGCATCGGCTACGCGCCGAGCATGTTCCAGTGGGAGGTGGGCTTCGGTGACCTGGCGCTGTCGGTGCTCGGCATCGGCTGCTTCTGGTTCCGTGATCGCTGGATGACGGCGGCCGTCATCGCGTTGGCCATCTCCTACGGAGGTGACGCGATCGGGCACATCATGCAGTACGTCGGCGACGGCAATGACGCACCGGACAACACCTGGGCGATCCCGAGCGACATCCTGCAGCCACTGCTCGCCATCGTGCTGCTCGTGATGTACCGCCGCGGATTGGGGCGACTCCCAGAGCTGCCCAAGCACGGGGTCATCGGCGAGACGGTTTCCTCGGGGCGCTGATCAGCGAGCGGCGCTGACCAGCGCCCGACTCGCCAACGTCGTGCGCAATCAGCCTGCGCGTGCCAGAGTGAGATGTGCCAAACGTCATGATCCCGGTGCCCCCGGACGCGACGGAGCGCATGGTCGCGCTTCCTTCGGGGGTCACTCTTCGCGTCCTCTCCCGCGGCCAGGGCCGCCCCATCGTCTTTGTGCCGGGCTTCACCTGCACCGCGGACTTTTTCGCCCACCAACTCGCCGGGTTGGGTGACGACTATCAGGTGATCGCCTACGACCCCCGCGGTCACGGCGGCTCCGACAAGCCGGTCACGGGCAACAACTTCACGATGCGCGGCGCTGACCTTGACGCGCTGCTGCGTGAGCTCGCGCTCGACAAGCCGATCCTCGTGGGCTGGTCCTTCGGTGCCTATGACGTGCTCGCCTATGTGCGCGACTTCGGCACCGACGCGATCGGCGGTGTCGTGGTCTGCGACGAGACGCCGAAGTGCCCCGCCGACCCCAACGATCCGGCGGACTGGGGCGAGGCACCGCTCACGCCTGATGGCATGCCCGCCTTCCTGCGACTGGTGATCGACGACCGGCTGGGCTTTTGGACCTGGTACGCCAAGTACATGATCGGCCTGCCCGAAGACACTCCGGACGACCATCCCGACGTCGTGCGCATCGTCGAACTCGGCATGCAGACGCCCGAGCACGTCGCCGTCGCGACCATCGCCGATGGTGTCGCGACTGACCTGAGTGGGGCAGCGGCTGCTGCCGCCGCGGCGGTGCCGACCATGCTCATGGCACGCCAGGACTGGGCCGAGGACGCCCAGCGCTGGGCCGCGGCCAATATGCCGCAGGCCTCCTTCGCGACCATGGACCTGCACATGGGCTTCGTGACCGACCCCGACGGCTTCAACGCGACCATCCGCGAGTTCGCAGGCACCAGCTAGTCGAGCAACGGCTAGTCGAACTGGGCTGAGACGAGGTCGACCAGCAGCTGTGTGTCGACCTTCCAGTCCGCGGGGACGCGGATCGTCTTCTTATTGACGTGGTAGCCCTCCAGGCGCGGGCGGAACTCATCGATGATGCCGGCGTCAAACGGCGCGATGAGGATGTGCTCCTTCTGTGCGCCGGCGCCGAAGAGGTAGCGGCCGTCCTGCTTGAGCATGGGCTGGTTCCAGGCGATGACGACCTCGGCCCTTCTGAACTTGGCCGCCAGAGTCGCGAAAATCGTGCGGATCGTCTTAGCCTTCGTCTCGTCGAGAGTCGCGAGGTAGTCGTCGAGCGTCTCGTAGCGCCGTGACGACGTGTTGCCCTTGGAGTAGAGCACGAGCGCATTGGCGTGAGCGCGGCTGAAGCCGTGCTGCTCCTGCAGGAAGGCCATCTGGTCGGCGTACTTCTCGCCCTTGACCTTCTTCATCTGGGTGAACCAGTAGGACATCGGTTTGCCGTAGCGCTTCTCGATGGCCGGGAAGTGCGATGCTCGATCAGGACTGGAGGTCACGGCAGAAGGGTACGCCGGACGTCTGGGCATCATGATGCACATAACTGATGCTAAGATGTAGCAATGCGTACGACGGTCACAATCAATGACACCCTCTACGCCGACGCCAAGGTCCACGCGGCCCGCTCAGGGCGAGGTGTCGGATCGGTCATCGAGGATGCGCTCCGCGACTACCTCGAGCGCGCGACGAGCGCGCGGCCCTCGGATGTCACCCCCCTCCCGACGATGCGTTCGGGAGGAGTCCGGCCCGGCATCGACCTCAATGACATGTCATCGGTCCTGGAGCTGATGGACGAGGGTCGGGGTCTCGATGCTCTCCGTTGACGTCAACGTCCTCGTCTATGCGTTTGATACCGACTCACCTCACCATGTCCGCGCACGACAGGTGCTTGAGGAAACCGCAATCACTCGCGAGCCCCTGGTCCTCTTCCCCCCCGTGCTGGCCGGATTCACACGCGTGACGACGGACCGCCGCATCCTCATCAACCCGGCTGCTCCCGCGGAAGCACTCGCCTATCTGCAGGCACTGCTGGACTGGCCCAATACGCGGGTCACTCACACCGGCTCACGATGGTGGGACATCTTCGTTGCCCTGGCCGAGGAGTATGCGCCCCGCGGAGCTGAGGTCAGCGATGTAGCACTCGCGGCCACGGCTATTGAGACAGGTGCCACGTGGGTGTCCTTCGACCGAGGCTTCGCGCGGTTCCGTGGCCTCACGTGGGTGAATCCGGCGGACTCCCCTACTCAGTCGGAGTAGGCGATCAACTGGATCGTGCGATCGTCGGGATCGGTGATCGTCACGACCGCACCACCGGGGATCTCGTGGGGCTCGGAGCAGACGATGCCTAGCGCCGTCAACCGTGCGGCCTCGTCATCGAGTGAATCGACCTGCAGCAGCACGACCTGCGAGCCGCCGATCGTCGTCATACCCGGCCGCCACGGAGTGTGCAGGGCGATCCAACTGCCATCGGCGAGCGCGAAGCGCGCCCAGCCCGCGCCCCCCTCGGGCTCGACCATGAGCAGGGCGGCGTAGAAGCGCTGGCACTCCTCCAGCCGGTCGGTCATGAGCATGGTTCCGTCGTAGCGCATGGCCACGACACTAGTCCTTGCAGGGTCGTCGCATCCCACCCAAACTTCATCCTGATGCCTGCCACGGTTCGCCCCTGTCACCTACAGTGTCTTCGTGAGCAATTGGGAACCCGGCCAAGGTCGATCCTCGGAGGTGATGGATGCGATTCTCGACAAGGTCGCGGATAACCGCACGCGGACCCAGACCTCCAATGCACTCTTCCGTGCCAAGGCCCTCGACCAACTGGATATCGCCGCTGACATCGACAATCAACTGCCCCTCGTCTCGCGCCGGAACTGGCTCCTGCTCGTCGGCGCAGCCCTGATCGTCATCGCCTTCATCACCTGGGCGGCACTCACTCCCGCGGCCCAGACGGTGTCGGGTAGCGGTCGGGTGCTGGCGCCATCCGGACTGCTCTCCGTGACCTCTCCCGAGGGCGGACTCATGCTGGAGATGACAATGCGCAGCGGCGATGCGGTCCAGGAAGGGGACACCGTCGCCGTTATCCAGACTGCGACGGGCCAGGTCGCCATCACCTCGGTCGTCTCGGGCACCGCGTGGCAGGTGCCCACCACCAACGGCGAGCCCGTGACATCGGGCCAGATCATCATGACGGTCCTGCCCGACGGGTCCGAATCGACGGCGCTTGTCGTGCTCCCTGCCGACACCGCCGAGCAGGTCCGCCCCGGTGCGCAGGTCAATGCCAAGGGGTCCTCCGTGGGGACGATCTCCGCGGTGGAGCCGCCCCTCTCAGCCGCCCAGATCACGCAGCGCACCGGAATCGCTGCACCATCGGGGGAACTCGCAGCGATCGCCGAGGTCGCTCTGGACTCACCCGCCGACCCGGGGAGCACCGCTGTCTTCACGATCATTGTGTCTAACGAAACCGTCCTCCAGCAGCTCCTCATCCGCTGATGGCTCCCGCGACGCAATCGCCAGCCGCCGCCGCGCCCAAGCATCCGCGCAAGCTTCGTCGTCGCGTGCCCACCATCCTCCAGATGGAGGTCACCGAGTGCGGCGCGGCGAGCCTGGGCATGGTCATGGCGTACAACGGCCTCTTCCGGCCCCTTGAGGAACTGCGGATCAGGCTCGGCGTAGCGCGTGACGGAGCAACAGCGAGGAGCATCGTCGAGGCGGCGCGGTCCTACGGCTTGAAGACCCGAGCGATGAAGCGCGAGCCGCACCAACTCAAGGACATGGCGTTCCCGCTGGTGATCCACTGGCGCTTCTACCACTTCCTCGTGCTCGAGGGGTACTACCCGGGTGGCTGGTACATCAACGACCCGGCCATGGGCCCGCGCACCTGCGATGATCACGAGTTCGACGAGGCCTTCACCGGCGTCGCCATCGAGTTCACGCCCGATGAGAGGTTCACACCCGGCGGGAAGCGCCGCGGAGTGCTCGGGCGCCTGATCTCGGCCGCCGGCAGTGTCCGGCCCATGATGGTCTTCACCGCGATCCTTGCTCTCCTCCTTGTTGTCCCCACCATCCTTGTCCCCGCCGTGGTGCAACTCTTCGGCAACGGCCTCGCCGGAGAAGAGGGCATCCCGCTGCAAGCGGCCATCCTCGGCCTGGCGATTGCCCTGGTGATACAACTCCTGCTGCTGTGGCTGCAGGGTGGTCTGTCCATGCGGCTGGCCACCAAGATCTCCACGCGGGTGGGCGCCGGGATGGTCCTGCGCCTGTTGCGGCTGCCCATGTCCTTCCACGCGCAGCGAGGCGCCAGTGCCCTCGCACAGCGAGCCCTGCTCATCGACCAGATGAGCACTGCCGTCACCGCCGTGCTGGTCTCGGCGACGGGCGGACTGCTCATCGCCTTCGTCGGGGGACTCGTGCTCCTGGCCCTCAACTGGGCGTCCGGACTCGTCGCGGTCGCGGTCGCTTTGTTCACCGCTCTCACGGTGCGCCACACCCTGCTCAGGTCGCGTGACGAGGCCAGCAGAGTTATCCGGGAGTCCGTGGAGGTCGGCGCGGTGATGTCCTCCTCCCTCAGCCAGATCGAATCCATCAAGGCGTCGGGCACGGAGGACGGGATCATCGCCCGCGGCCTCGCCGCCGAAAATCGCCTTCTGGACGCCCAGCAGCGCATCGGAGTGCGCTCGCTCAACCTCACCATCCTGCCGGGCATCCTTGCCGGTGCAGGCACGGTGCTCATCGCGATGGCGGCCGTATGGCAGGTGCTGTTGGGCAACCTCGCTCCCGGTGGATTCCTTGCCGTGATGGCTCTCGCCGCGGTGGTCATCGCGCCCATATCCATGCTGGTCGTCGCTCTTGACCAGGCGCAGACGCTGCGCGCGACCCTGGACCAGGTCGATGACATCTCCGATGCCCCCGAGGATCCCGAGCTCACGAATGTCCCCGAGGGTGAGGTGCCGGCCACGCTCGCGGGGGATCTGCGCCTCGTCGACGTGACCTTCGGCTACAGCCCGGTGGGCGAGCCCACGATTCACAACCTGGACCTGCACATCTCCCCGGGACGACGGGTGGCCCTCGTCGGACCCAGCGGCTGCGGGAAGTCCACGGTCTCGCGCCTGGTCACCGGTCTCTACGCACCGAATTCCGGCGAGGTGCTCATAGACGGTCGACGCCGTTTGGAGCACGCGCGAGGGATCCTCACCAACCGCGTCGCGCTCGTCGACCAGGACGTCACGATCTTCAGCGGCACCCTGAGGGACAACGTCACCCTGTGGGACGCGACCATCTCGGATCGCGATGTCATGACCGCCCTGGTCGATGCGCAGCTGGGCGACCTCGTCGCCACACGTCCGGGCGGTCTGGACGCCGAACTCACCGAAGGAGGCGCCGACCTCTCCGGGGGCCAGCGCCAGCGGATCGAGATCGCACGTGCACTCGCACGCAACCCCGTCATCCTTGTCCTGGACGAGGCCACGAGTTCGCTCGACCCGATGACCGAGCAGGCCATCGATATCGCTGTGCGGCGTCGGGGCATCACCTGCCTGGTGATCGCGCATCGGCTCTCCACGATTCGCGACAGTGACGAGATCGTTGTCATGAACCATGGCCGCGTCGTGGAACGCGGAACCCACGATGAACTCATGGCCGCCGCCGGCGCCTACGCCCAACTGGTGGGCAGCACATGAGCACGACATCCGAGGCACGACCCCTCACCGCGGTCGACACCCTCCACCCATCTCCGGGCGAAATCGTTGAGGTGCTGGATGGTGAGGTCCTTGTCTTCGCCACCGGCAGCGACGGTCATCGCACACCGCTGTGCACGGCCCAGGCAGGGTCGGTCGTCGTGGGCTGCGACCCGGCCGAAGACGGGGCGACACTGCTCGTCACGGGACTGCCCGGCACGGAAGTCCGGGTGACCGGGCTCGACATCGGTGACATCGGACTTGATCAGATCGAAGCGTGGCTGGACCTGCTGGGGGCGTCCCTCACCCGGGGCCGCTGGCCCGCCAGCCTCGTGCCCATCGCTTCGGCTGGCTCGATGCTCGCTCCGGGAGAGTGCGTGGGACCGCAGCGCGACGACCCGCACCTGGCGTGGGTCCGGGTGACGGCAGGCAGGGCCTATTTGTGCGGCATGGACGAAGCCGTGCTCGACTCCACCTCCCCACCTATCCCCCTCCCACACGGGACCTGGCTCCGCGCGGGCCTGCGCTGTCGCATCGTCGAGGCCCCCACCCCGGAGACACCGGGTGAGTGGCGCGAAGCGCTCAATGTCTGGGGACGACTGACCGTGTCCGCCGTCGAGGGTCGTGCACACCGAGAGGACCTCGCGGCGGCACTCGAGAGGCAGGCCGTCGACCAGCGCGCAGGCGCTGCGATCCACAAGGGCGTGGACCTCCTCACCACCGCCGTGGGTGCCAGGGAGCGGCCCCCTGTCCTCGCGGATAAGGCGCAGTCACTGCAGCTTTTTGCCGCCGTGATCACCGCTCGGGCAAGCGGCTTGATCGTCACCGACCAGGCCGTGCTGCGGGCGGCCGAGGAGGTCGAAAGCGGCCGGGATCCCGCAAACGCGATCGCGGGAGTCGCCGACGCCCGACCGCGGCCTATCACTCTCGAGGCTGGCTGGCATCGCCGTGAAGGAACGCCCAAGTACGTCCAACTCACGCAGGAGCAGTCCAGGACCACCGAACCCAGGGCGCTGGTGTGGCGCCGTGGCTGGGTCCTCATCGACAGCGAGGGGGAAGCGCAGAGCGTCGACGACGACCTAGCCGCGCGCGTTGACCGCAGAGCCATTGAGTTCCTGCCCGTCCTGCCGCCACGGCCGAGCAGCCTGCGCGATCTCGCCCGCCTCTCCACGCGTGGCAGCCGGCGCGAGTGGGTGGCCGTCGGATTCGTCACCGGGCTCGTCGCACTGATGACTTTCTTCACGCCGTTCCTGCTCGGCCAGCTCCCGACGCTCTTCGCCACCAATGCACCGACCACGGCGTACGCCGCCATCTTCATCGCCCTGCTTCTCATCGTGCTCGCCGGCGCGGCATGGCAAGCCGTGCGCGCGCTCGCACTCCTGCGCGCGCGCAGCCGATCGGTGGCCATCGCGTCCGGTGCCGTCTGGGAGCGCATTATGCGGCTGCCGGCACCCTGGCACGGCAAACACAAACTGGGAGACCGGCTCAATCAGGCGAGCTCGGCAAACTTCGCATCCGCTGCCTTCCCCGACGAGACCGCCATCCAACTGCTCAACACGGCCGCCGTCTTCGGTGCCCTCCTCGCCATCGCCACCACCGGACCGGCCCTGCTCGCCGCCCTACTGGTCGTCTTCGCCCTCCAAGCGCTGGTGGTCGCCCTCTTCTTGCGCGCTACCGTCTCGCGAGCCTCAGACCGCATCACCGCCTCGGCGGACGCCAGCGGTCGACTCATCGAGATCCTTAAGGCCATCCCCCGCCTGCGGGTGAGTGGAGCGGAGTCACGTGCCTTCCTGCGCTGGGCGCAACTGCAGGCGAAGTTCGCCAAGGCCGACCTCGGCCTCCGTCGCATCACGATGTCCCAGGGCGTTGTCATCGCCGCATGGCCTGTCTTCACGCTCATCGTCATCGTGTCGGTTATCGGGCTCACCGGAGGGACCTTCGGGCAGTTCATCACGGCACAAACCGCAGCCGTCGCGGGCACCGTGGCCATCTCCGCGCTCGCGATGTCCGGAGGTGCCGCGGTGGTGGCGCGGCAATCGCTGCTCAAGACGAAGCCGACACTCGAAGCGATACCCGAGGGCGGCGGCGAGGGCGTGCAGCCGGGCACGCTGAGCGGCAGCATCGAGGTGCGCGACATCGTCTTCCGCTACGCACCGGACCTCCCGCCGGTGCTCGACAAGGTCAGCCTCAGCGTGCAGCCGGGGGAGCACGTCGCGATCGTGGGTCCATCCGGATGCGGCAAAACCACACTCATGAGAATCATCCTGGGCCTTGAAGACGCGGAATCCGGCATGCTGCTCATCGACGGGCGCGACCTGAGCGGCCTCGATCGACCGGCGGTGCGCAGACAGGTCGGGTCGGTGCTGCAGTCGGCGACCCTCCTCCCCGGGAGCATCCGGGAGAACGTCGCCATGGGGCGCCCCATGCTCCAGGATGAGATCTGGGCAGCGCTGGATGCCGCCTTCGTCGCAGACGACGTGCGCAAACTCGCCATGGGACTCGACACCCCGGTGTCCGATGGCGGCGGCACGCTCTCCGGCGGCCAACGACAGCGCGTCCTCATCGCCCGCGCCCTCGCCGGACGTCCGCGCGTCCTCGTACTCGATGAGGCAACCAGCGCACTCGACAATGTCACGCAGGCGGGGATCATCGCCGCACTGGACCAGCTGAACATCACCCGCATCGTCGTGGCGCATCGCCTGTCCACCATTCGCAACGCGGATCGGATCTTCGTCCTCGAGGACGGGCACCTGGTGGACTCGGGGACCTACGACGAACTCACGAGCCGTCCGGGTCCCTTCCGCGAACTGGCCGCACGCCAGGAGACCTAGCGGTGTCGGTCCACGACCCACAGGTCACCTAGCGACTGCTCGCGCACTTCCCTAGAGTCTCCTCATGCCTGAATCACGACTGTGGATCGCCGGCGCCTACGCCGACCCGCAAGGCGATTCGACCCCCGTCAACTCACCCGTCACCGGCGAGAAGCTCGCCGACCTGCCGCGCGCGAGCACGGAGCAACTCGATGCCGCTGTCGCTGCTGCGCAGCGGGCCTGGGACGACTATCGACACTGGTCCGTCTATGAGCGCGCGGACCTGTGCCATCGCATCGCTGGTCTCATTGAAGAGCATCACGAGGATCTCGCGCGTCTCACGACGATCGAGCAGGGCAAGCCCTATAAGGCTGAGGCGCTGGCAGACGTCGAGGACGCCGCATCGCTGTTCTCCATCTCTGCTGAGGATGCCAAGCGGCTCTACGGCGAGGTGATCCCCAGCTCGGCGCGCAACAAGCGGATGTTCACCTATCGCGCGCCCGTCGGAGTGTGGGCCGCGATCACGCCGTGGAACTTCCCCCTCATGATCATGTGTGAATTCCTCGGCCCGGCGCTGGCGACGGGCAATGCCATCGTCTGCAAGCCACCGGACACCACGCCACTCGCCTGCCTCGCGCTCGGGGCACTCCTGGAGGAGGCCGGCGTACCCACCGGACTCGTCTCGATCATCCCCGGCGACGGTGCCGTCGGCGAGCACCTCGTCACCCATGCTGGTGTTGACGCGATCGGTTTTGTCGGTTCATCGACGACAGCCGAGCGGATTGTGCGCGCTGCTGGTCTCAAGCGCAGCCTCATGGAAGCCTCAGGCAATGGCCCTGTCGTCGTCTGTGCTGACGCTGATCTCGCCGCAGCGGCAGAAGCGGCCGTCTTCGGTGCCTATTGGAATGCCGGACAGGTGTGCTGCGCGACAGAACGCGTGCTCGTCGATCGCCGCGTGGCATCCGACTTTGCCGATGCCGTGGTCGAGGCAGCGTCAGCAGCCGTGCTGGGTGATCCCTTCGATGAAGCGACGACGATGGGGCCACTCGCCAACGCACCCACAGCGGCCAAGATGGATGCCCACATCGCCGACGCAGTTGAGCGCGGGGCGCAGGTGCGACTCGGCGGCGGACGGGCGAGCGGCTATCCGACCGATCTCTACTACGAATTCACCGTCGTCGACGGCGTCGACTCCTCGATGCGCATCGCTCGGGAGGAGAGCTTCGGTCCCGTGGTGCCCATCGTGGCCTGCGATGACGATGGGGCCATGCTCACCATCGCGAACGCCGACCCACTCGGGCTGCAGGCCGCGGTCTTCACGAAGTCACTATCCCGCGCCTTCACCTTCGCCGAGGGCCTGCGCTGCGGCAGCGTGGTCGTCAATGACTCCACCGACTACTTCGAGAGCGCGCAGCCCTTCGGCGGGGCTGGCGGCACGCGCACCGGATGGGGTCGTGTGGGAGGGATGCAGCAACTTCGCGACATGACCGACCTCCGCTGCACGATCATCAGCCTCGACGAGATGTGACGTTGTGCTGGGCAAGCCTCATGGGGCGCCTTCACGTCCACCCGTGACCTAGAGTGATCCCACCCCCTCACCTGGAGTCCGCATGCGCCGCCTCATCACCCCCACCCTTGCCATCGCACTCGGCCTCGCCGGCCTCGTCGCGACGGCCGCACCATCGAGTGCAGCGACCGGCTCCCTCCAGGTTGCGGTGGTAGGCGGTGCCCTGCAGGCGACCTCGAGCGCCACGCTCGCGCCCTTCAGCGACACCGATGGCATCCGGGTGTCCACGCTCTCCCCGGGCAGAGTCCAACTCCAGATCATGAACACCCTGGAGGACACTCCCGGCCCAGCACTGCTGTGGAGCAGTGACGCGGCCTGCACGATGGCCAGCCAGGCCGCCCCGGTGGCGACCATCACGTGCTCGGCCACGTCCGTCGTACTCAACCTCAGTGCCGCTTCGGTCTACACATTCACCTAAGTCATGGATGCCACGCCACTCACCTTCATCGGTGGGTCAGGCCCGGACGAGGTGTACGCCGGTGCCGGCGCTGACAATCTCCGCGGCGAGGGTGGCGATGACAATCTCTACGGCGGTCCGGGCAACGACAGCATTGACGGCGGCCCGGGCAACGACTACATCGAGGGTGAGACGGGCAATGACCGTCTCCTTGCCGGGACGGGCAACGACGAGATCGTGTCGGCTGAGGACATCCCGGAGAAGGACGATCTTGTCCAATGCGGCGATGCTTCCGGCCAGGACATCCTCGACATCGATCCGCTCCTCGATATCACCCAAAACTGCCAGGGTGTCGGCACCATCGCCGCCCCCAACAACGTCGTCGCCACCGGCACGATCAATACTCGCGAGGAATCAATCATCACCGCCACCTGGTCGGCCAGTCCGGGCGCCGCCGCCTATCAAATCGACTTCTCCACCAATGCCGGGGTGGACTGGACGTCGCTCACCCGCGTCGCGGCACCACGGCTGTCGCCGTGGAACGCCGGTCCACTACGCGGCAATCTGATTTTGCGCGTCAGCGCAGTCAACTCAGGTGCGGTCAGCTCCGGGATCCGCAGCAATACCGTGACCCTCGGTGGTCGACCGGGTGCCCCCACTGACGTCCGAGCTGTTGGTTCGGCCAATGCACAAACCCTGGAGACCAGCTTCCGCCTGACGTGGAAGTCAGTTATCGGTGCGACGTCGTACGACGTGGAGTACCGACTGTGCACCGGCACAGGCAACGCATCAACATGCGGTGCATGGACCGTGGGCACCGTCGCCGGCTCGGCCACGTCGGCAGACTTCTCTGTGGCGGGACCCGGACTGTACGACGTCCGCATCCGTGCCGTGGGAACGGCAGACCTCCAATCCGCGTGGGTCACCACCCAGGCCAACGTGCCGACGGGGCGCGTGACGACGGTCACCAACGTCAACGCCTGGGGCTCCTCCGATGCATTCATGGTGCTCTGGGTCTCGACGACCCTCGCCACCAAGTGGCTGAAGGGCTATCGGATCCAAATGCAGTACAACGACCCCAACGGCACGGTCAGCCAGTGGGAGGACGTGCGCGAGACCTCGGGCGCGCGCACAGCCATCCGGCTGACGACGAAGTCGCTGGGCACCAAGGCCGGTGACATCGTGCGCTTCCGGGTGATCACGGTGCCGGTGTACGGTGCTGACTCGCGTGCTTCCAATCCTTCACCGCGGCGCCAGCAAACCAACTCCGTGCCTGCGCCCACCGATTTTGCCGCGACGTACAACGCCGTCACCGACTACCTGACAATGACGTGGAAGAACCCGGCGATCACAGTCAACGGGGGTGCCACCGTGGGTGGCTACGACTTCGCCTACATGTGGCCTGGGTCGACCACCTGGACCCAGCTCGGCTCCCCGCTGTCCTACGACTCCGAGAGAGCGGTGTTCTCACTGGAGAACGTCCCGCGCGGGACCTTCAAGGTGCGCATCCGCTCGATCAGTTGGCCCGACTCCCTCTACAGCGACTGGACCATGACGAGGTCCGTGCGCAAGTAGTCGTGAGGGGGCGTGCCTGACGTTGCTGCAATGGCCTGAGTGAGGGATAACCGAACATCCCCTGACTGTGTGCACATTGCAGGACGCGATGACCGAGGATTCCGCGCTACCTTGACATGTGTCCCTGACACCCATGCGCTATCTCTTTGCACTCGCTGTTGCCCTCGTCACGGTGTCCATGGCTGCGCCCACGGCGGCCACTGCCTCGCCCACCGCACCTGCGGTGTCTGTCCAGGGCCATCAGATTGTGGACGCCGACGGCAACCCCCTGCGACTACGCGGGGTGAATAGGTCGGGGTCAGAGTATGCCTGCGTGCAGGGGTGGGGATTTTTTGACGGACCCGTCGATGCTTCCACGCTGACGTTGATTGCGTCTTGGGGGAGCAATGCCGTGCGAGTACCGCTCAATGCGCAGTGCTGGCTCAACATCAACGGGGTGCCGGCCGCCTATAGCGGGCAGGCCTACCGCGACCAGATCCGTGACTTCGTTGATCGCATCAATGCCGCCGGCATGGTCGCCATCGTGGATCTGCACTGGAATGCACCCGGCACCACGATCGCCTACAGCCAGCAGGTCATGGCCGATGCCGATCACGCCCCAGCATTTTGGGCGTCGGTGGCAGCGACATTTGCCGACTACCCGTCCGTTGCTTTTGATTTGTACAACGAGCCGCACGATATTTCGTGGGCCTGCTGGCGTGATGGCTGCAGGACCAATGAAGGTTGGGAAGCCGCCGGGATGCAAGACCTCGTAGACGCGGTGCGTGCGACGGGTGCGACAAACCTCGTGATCGCCAGCGGCCTCAACTGGGCCGGTGACCTGTCTGAGTGGATCCTGCACGCCCCTGTCGACCCACTGGACAACCTGGCCGCGGGAGTGCACATCTACTCGTTTAGCCAGTGCAATACCGAATCATGCTGGAATTCAACAATTGGTGATGTCGCAAAAACGTATCCCGTGGTGTCCACCGAGATTGGCGAAGACACATGCACGGGCACCTTCACGAGCACGTATATGACGTGGGCCGATGCTAACGGGGTCGGCTATCTGCCGTGGGCGTGGAACACCGCGGACTGCAGGTCAGGGCCATCGCTGATCACCAACTACAACGGTACGCCGACCACCTACGGCGCCGCCGTCCGTGCGCATATGACCGGACTGGCTGCAGGAACTACTCTGTATGGCTTCGGTTCATTGCGCCAGAGCTGGGTGAGCACGGCCAGTATCACCTCTGGCAAGTACGCACACATGGGCCGGCGCAGCATGCAGGTGAGCAAGCAACTCGTGCCATCGAAGCGGGCTCGTGCTTTCACTCACAATGACAATGAGCCCGTTGATCCGAGTAACGGATCAGCACTGACCGCGTGGATCCGCCTTGACCCACGCTCGGTGAGTGGAGCCTGGAAGGGGCGCCTCACCATGCGTGATGAGTCTGGTCGCTGGGTCAACGGACCGGCTGTGCAACTGCGGCGCGGGCAGTGGACTCCCGTGACCTACTCACCCGCTGCTTCGGTATGGCAGGACAACTCCGGCATTGGGGTGCGCGTGGTCGGCTCGACCGGGTCCGATGGTCGCCTGTTCTTCCAGGTGGATTCCGTCACTCAAAACTAGGCTCGAGGACGCCTCTCCCCCGCTGTTGGCAGCACTCCTGCCCATGGATCATGGAAAGGGATAGTTTCATGAGCGTGGTGCGGACAGGGCGACTCTTATGCGGTGCCATTGCAACCGCAATGGTTCTCACGGCATGCACTGCTCCGGGGGACGACACGAGTGCGGGGATGCCACTCATCGTGGTCCCAGGCCTGGGGATGAGCGCCCTGAATGTCGAAGTCGATCAGCAGGCAGAGACCACGGACTTCGACTTTTTGCTGCCGGGCATGAATCCGGTCGACGTCCTACCCACGGATAGTGCGCTGGAGTATTCCCTGGAGTCAGGCCTTGCGGCTGACGATGTTGACCAGGTGCCGGAGTGGCTCGCCCTTGACGTCGATGAGGCCGGACGAGTCAGCAGCAAGCCCGGGATCACCGTGTCACCGATCTCAGTCGGTGTGGACTTTCAAACGGAATGCCCACGATACGGCGCGCTGGCAGATACGTTGGCCGATTCAGCGACGGGCACCGAATGGACACGGAACGACAATCTCTTCTGCCTGCCCTACGACTACCGCATGCCACCGGGGGCGAACAGTTTCACCGATGATCTGCAAGAACTTGTCGAGCGCGTGGGCGATGGAGCACCGGTGGCGCTGGCCTGCCACAGCCAAGGCTGCCTCATGGCCTACCACGCGATGCGCACGATCGACCCGGCGTGGATCGAGGACAACATCGCCCTGCTCTTCGGCTTTGCCGGGCAATTCAGTGGGTGCAGTGACTGCCTTCGATGGGCCTTTCAAGCGGGATGGACCTGGGATGCCTCGGACGAGTCAGTCTCACCCGTGGATCCGACCTGGGCGGGTGAGTTGGCATTGGGTTTGCAGACAAGCGTGTACGGCGATGCCGTGCTTTACGAGCAAGGCTCCACGATGTATCGAGCCAATGATGCGCGGTCGCTGCTCGACGATGCGGGCGCCCTCGCCATGAGCCGAGCTACCGGCGCCTACTCATTGAGTGGCGAGCAGTGGTTCATCGAGGGGGAGCAGGGCCTTCCCCTGGTGATTCCTGCTCGATTCGTTTACGGGATCGGTATCCCCACCACCGTGGGATATCGATACGAGCCCTCCCCTGCACGACAGCCCGACTGCACGGATCCCTCGTGCGCTGGCTTGATGGATCAGATGGATCCCGTCGCGATCACCGCCGATGGTGATGGGGGAGATAGCTCATGGATGAATCAGGCGCCTGCCGCGTGGACCCTCAATCCCGGCTGCGATATGCGCGGCCTGCCCGGAGTGGGACACATGGACATCCTCACCAACGATGAAGCCATTGACCTGCTGATCGACAGTCTGCTGGGAGCTGCTGCAGGGGATGTGCCGTGTGTGTCACCTGCATGAGCCGCTGATGTCAGGACATACGCTGGGTGGGCTGTTTATGAAACCCCCTGACGTGGGCTGATGAAGCCCCTTGGCTTGGTCCATCCCATGAAAGGCTTCGTGAAATTCCATGACGTGGCGGCTGGATCAGCGGCTCACGGGCCAGGCCGGTGCCACCGGCAAGGACAAGGCGTTCTACGAGGGCAAGGTCGTCACGGCCAAGTGGTTCGCCCAGAACCGACTGCCCCTGCTCGCAGCAGAGCGCGCCGTCGCCGAGGCCACCGATGACGCGAGCATGGCCCTGCCGGAGGGCGCCTTCTAGGGATCCGCTTGCTAGTCGTTGTTGTTGCCGGTATCGATATCGCCCAGCTCGACGGACTCGTCCCCACTGAGGCTGCCCTCGATGTCGATTGAGTTGTCAACGTTTGTGGTGGTGTCTGTCCCGGGCTCTCCACCGGAACATCCGGCAAGGCCAATGCCTGACACGAGCAATGCTGCGGCCGCAAGAGCGACGCTACGACGCTTATTGAACATTATTTCTCCTTGTTAGATTTGGTTGCAGGTGGGGCGTACGGGCAGTACTTGTCCGCCTTCGGCAGGGCGAGAGTGAGTAGATACTTCTCGGCCGCGTCCTTCACGCATGATGAAGGAGTCCAAAAGAAGGGCGCGTGCCAGGTGCTGTTCCAGGTGACTACACGCGAGCCCGCGTAGGTGTTTGCCAGACTCCGCCCCCACATCCAGGGGGTTTCGGTATCACCCGCAGTCAGCAGGAATAGCGGCGGTGTGGACAAGTGGACGGTGCTGTCACCGTTCGATGAAGGCGGTGAGTAGTCAGAGGGAAGACCGAGGCACGCCGCCGCGTCCCCGATACTGCGCCACCCGAAGGCGGTGCCGTATGTGCGCTTGGCTTGCTCGGAAATCGCCGCCACCTGCGCCACAGTCGGGCGGTCGTGCAGATCTGCGCAGGCAACGAACGACATCAGGAACCCGGTCTTACCATCGCCCGTCACCCCCGCCGGCTGGGACTGCCACGCAGTGCTAACCGTGGCGCCAGCCCGGTAGGCGCGCACGGCAGCGTAGGCCCTGTTGACGAGAGTACGCGCGTTTCCGTAACCCCCCGTGGGGTACGCCAGGGACGAATGCAGGGCTTCAAAGGCATCCCAGCGATTCCACGTAGTGCCGTCGAATTGGATGATCGAGTCATCGAGGAAAGACAGGATCTTGCGAATCTTGTGCGCCTGCTTCCTCCCCGCGATCGACGCGTACACCTGCTGCCCCAGGAAGAGGCCGCCAGGCAAGGTCGCGCCCTCGCGGGCATTGGTCGCGTTGGCCATCATGGCCCCCTCCAGAACGAGGGCACGAAGCTTGTCGGGGAAGGTGCGCGCATAGGTGTTGCCGATGCGGGTGCCATAACTCATGCCCCAGAAATTCCACGTGTCGTAGCCGAGAGCGACACGCAGGGCTTCCATATCGCGCACTACTTGCCAGGTGCCCAGGTAGGGAGCCGCGTCAGGGTTAGCCTCGAAGCAGGCCACAATCGATGCACTGTCACCGAAATCGACGGATGCCTGCCAGAACACCTCCCAGTCAACCGGGCCAGTAGCCGCCGGCTGATCCAGACCTGTAGGCACTGACCACTCACAGTCGGTGAGATCCGGCCCACTCCGCCCGACGCCTCGCGGGTCCCAGGACACCCAGTCGAAGTTGCCCTTGATCGAGGGCGGGAGGGGGTCGTAGAAGCCCAGGTGGTTGTCCATGCTCGATACCCCTGGTCCCCCCGGATTCCAGGTCAGTCCCTGACGACCCGGGTTGCGCTTCGCAGGCGTCACCGCGACGGCGATTTTGACCGTACGGCCGTCATCAGGGGTCCGCCAGTCCAGCGGCACAGTGAGTTCAAAGCACGTGGTGGGAGCCGGGGTGTCGTCATCGCCCGTGTTCGCGCAGCCGACCGGATTCAGAGTCGGGGTGAAGGTCGACGTAGCCTCGACGATGGGCACAGCAGAGCTAGCGGGGATCTGCAGCAAACCAAGGCTCAGGCCAAGCACAGCCGCGAGAGCGCCCCCGCGGGTGGCCCCAACCATGAAGGACACCGCAACCTCCCCTTAGTTCGTCACCGGCGGGACGTACTTCGCGAACTCACAGAAGCCATCCTTGCGGGGCAGTGTCAGTTTCAGCAGATACTTCTCGGCCGCGGACTTCATGCACGCCGACGGGGTGCGGAAGAAACTCACATGCTCAGTGCTGTTATGGGTCATCACCTTTGAGCCCAGGAAAGTGTTGGCCAGCCCCCTGCCCCACACCCATGGGGTGCCCGCGTCACCAGTGGTGAGCAGGAACAGCGGCGGTGTAGCCAGCTTGAGCAGGCTGTAGTCATTGTTCACCGGGGTGGAGAACTCCGACGGCACGCCAAGGCACATGGAAGCGCGAAGAACCGAAGTTCCGTACGCCGTTCCGTAATTGGTCTCGGCGGCCTCAGACATGCGCGCGAGACTGGCGACCGTTGGGCGATCCGGCATGTCAACACAGTTGATGAGGTCCGTGAGGAACGAGTCACTATTTTCATCGACTACGCCCAACGGATCGATCTTCTGCGCGGCCCGAGCCGCCTTACGCGGCTGTCCAGCTTCCTGCGCCTTCACGGCTGCATAAAGTGAATTCACGAATCCTGGTAGGTCATTCAACAGTGCCGGCTTGCGCATATTCACGTTCAGATGCACCATCAGCGACCAGCGCGTAATCGGTGCGCCACCCCCCGCCGGAACTAACGTGTAGTCATCCAAGAAGTCGAAGATTGCCTCAAGCTTCTTTCCCTGCTTCTTGCCCTTGATCGCCGAGTACACCTGCAGCGATGCATACTCCCCCGCGGGGGTGGTTGCTCCGAAACGCGTGATGCTCTCGTTCGCCATGACGCTTCCATCCTGGACGAAGGCGCGAAGGCTCGAAGGGAAGGTGCGCGCGTACACATTGCCGATGCGGGTGCCGTAGCTCATGCCCCAGTAGTTCCACTTGGCATATCCGAGGGCCTGGCGCATGGCCTCCAAGTCGCGCACCACCTGCCACGTGCCCAGATAGGGAGCGACCTCGGGGTTCGCGGCAATGCAGGCCTGCGTTGCCGCACCGCTCCCGTCGGCGACCTCCTGCCAGTAGGCCTCCCAGTCGACCGGACCGGTGCTCGCAGGCTGCACGTTCGCCGGTACACATCCCTGCAGCTTCGGCTCACTCAGGCCAACGCCGCGCGGATCCCAGGAGACAAAGTCAAAGTTGTCCTGGATCGACTTCGGCAGGTAGGCGTAGAACTCGCCGACCCTCGGGATGGCTTCGCCACCGGGGCCGCCCGGATTCCATGTCAGGCCCAAGCGCCCCGGCTTGCGCTTCGCCGATGTCACCGCGACAAGGATGTCCACCGTGCGCCCATCGTTCGGTGTGCTCCAGTCGAGCGGAACCGTGAGCGTGGAGCACTTGGTCCGGGGCGGGGTAGGCGAGGCTCCTCCCGACGTGAGATCCGGGCAGGCCACTGAAGTCAACGTGGGAGTGAAACCAGCGGCAGCATCAGCGGCCGGCTCGGCACCACTCGGGGCCGCCTGAATGAGACCCGCGGCGAGGCCGAAAGCGGAAACTGCCGCAACTCGCCCAATAAGCGAAGGAAAATTCATGATGTTAAGAATGAAGGAAAATTCATGATGTTAAGAATACCGGAAGGAACCACAGGGGCTGCGGTGCAAGGCGGGTCCAGAGGATGACCGAGTCCGACAGCGGATCGCCGGATACGACCCCCAGGGTGAAGACGGGACCGGAGGCCCGCACGGTCCGACCGGCCAGGGCAGGAGCAGCGGGCACGAGGACAGCACCCGTGGCCGCGGCTCCGAGGGCGAGGAAGGATCGGCGGTCGCTGGCGCACACTGGCGGGCCCGAACGTGAGTTATGCAAATGGATTCATTGGGATACGCAAATACCCCTGGGTGCGCGAGGGGGGAGTTGAACCCCCACACCCTTTCGGGCACACGGACCTGAACCGTGCGCGTCTGCCTATTCCGCCACTCGCGCTTCGCCCTGTCTCCAAGGCAAGAATGAGGGTACCTCCCGGCCAGGCCCCGACCATGGGCACCTCCTAGATCAGCACCCACTCGCTAATCTGCGCGGATGACCACTCGCGTGCACCTCGGCTCATCGAGCCTTGAGGTGTCCCGCATCGTCCTCGGTGGCAACGTCTTTGGCTGGACTGCCGACCGGGGTGCGTCGTACGAGATTCTTGACTCCTACGTCGCTCGCGGTGGCAACTCCATCGATATTGCAGACGCTTATCCCTATTGGGCGCCGGGCTGCTCCGGTGGGGAGTCGGAGGAGATTGTCGGTGACTGGATGCGTGCACGCGGCAATCGAGCCGACGTCGTCATCGCCACCAAGGTGGGGCGCTTCCCGGACAACCATGGGCTGACGCGCGCGCAGATCACCGCCGGCCTGCAGGGGTCACTGAAGCGGCTCGGCACCGACTACATCGACCTCTACTACTGCCACTCCGATGATCTGGACACACCGCTCGAGGAGACGCTGACAACCCTCACGGAGTACGTCGACGCGGGTGTGATCAGGGCTATTGCGGCGTCCAACTACTCGGTCACTCGCCTGGCCGAAGCACTTGCCATCTCCAATGCGCAGGGGCTTGCGCGCTTTTGTGCACTGCAACCGCACTACAGCCTCATGGTGCGCCATGAATACGAGGGCGCGATGCTGGATTTGTGTGCGCGCGAGGGCCTCGCCTGCCTGCCCTACTTCCCCCTGGCGGCCGGCTTCCTCACCGGCAAATACCGCTCGGCAGACGTCGGTGACTCGGCCCGTGCCGCGCACGTGACGCGACACCTCACCGACCGCGGGTGGCGAGTCCTCGCTGCACTTGACACGGTGGCTGCTCGGCAGGACAGCTCCCCAACGACGGTGGCACTCGCCTGGCTCGTGGCACAGCCAACCGTCGCGGCACCGATCGTCTCCGTGTCACGCGCGGATCAACTCACCGCTGTCATGTCGTCCATCGACCTGCGCTTGACCACCAGGGATTGTGAGGAACTCGCGACGGCCAGCGATCCGGGGCACCCCGGCGGGGGCATCTGATGCACCCGCCGCTCCACGCGCGGGGTCGGCGTACGTCGTGGTGATTGATGCTGGCAGCAGCGGCACACGACTCACGCTCTATGCGCCCGGGAGTGATCTCACGGCGAGTCGAATCTTCCGGGCACCCCTGACCACCCCGGGCCTCTCGTCCTTTGTCGATAACCCCGGTGACGCCGGTCCACAGTCGGTGACCCCCCTGCTCGATGCGCTCCGGGATCAACTCGTCACGACCGGCATCTCCCCATCAGATGTGCCCATCGCCCTGCTGGCGACCGCGGGTGTGCGACTGCTCAAGCAGACCGACCCGGCGGCCGTGCGCGCCATCTTCGCCAGCACTCAGGCGGCCATCACCGCATCGGGCATGCCCCTGCGGACCAACGCGATCCTGCCGGACGTGCGCGAGGCTGCGCTCGCCTGGGTCGATGCCAATGCCCTGTCGGGCACGCTGGATGACACCGCCCCCCGCGTGGGGATCATCGAGGTCGGTGGTGCATCCGCGCAGGTGGCCTTCCACTCACCCCGACCCCGGGGCCCCGGTGTTGTCCAGGTGCGTGTCGATGGTCGCGTCCTGCACACGGTCGCGGTGTCCTATCTGGGCCTGGGATCCAATGAGACACGCAGCGCAATGCAGACACGCTTGAACGGCGGCAAGCCCTGCTTCCCCAATAACGCGACAGGAGTAAATCCGAAGTTCTACCTGGCAGCATCACAGCGACGGGTCGCATCTGATCGCGCCGACTTCCGCGGATCGCCGTGTGGACGGACCTATGCGGCGGTCATCAGCGACGTTGCCACCACCGTGAAGGAGCCGCGCATCCGACCCCAGCGCTTGGGGTCACTGCCGGGATTTAGTCGGGCCAACTTCATCGGGCTGGGAGGCGTGACATTCGCCTACACGGACTTCGCGATCCCCACGACGGCCGATCCGCGTCGTGCTCTGGCCACACGTGTGCGCACGACATGCAAGGGGCCGGATGCCTGGGTATCTGTCCGCGCGCTCTACTCCGAGCCGGTGCCGAGCGTTGCCGACACGCTGTGCTCGTTGGGCACCTACGCCGGTGAATTCCTCTATGGTTCCCGGGGCCTGGAGGTTGATCCGACTCGAATCAATCCGATCCCCACCTTCGCTGGTGGGGTGCCCGCATGGCCATCCGGCTACGCCATCACCGTCTTGTTTCCCTAGACACCGTTCCCCTAGACGTTGCCGTGCCTGTGAAGTCCCTGGGGAGGACGACCACACGCGCGGTCTGTCATACGGATAGGGGACAATGCTCGCGTGGACCACGACAGGGACGCCGATCGCGCGAGCGATGATGCTGCTCGACATGTGCGTCGCGTGGGATGGCTGCTCGTCAGCGTTCAGGTCGTGCTGCTTGTGCTGCTCGTCGTGCTGCCTCGACGCGGCAGCCTCGCGTGGCCACCCGGTGTACTCGAGGTCCTCGGTGTCGCGTTCATGGTCGGCGGGCTCACGATCCTGCTCATGTCACTGATCACCATGGGTGCGGCGTTGACACCCACTCCGGTGCCCGTGGATGGCGCTGCACTGCGCACGGCCGGCATCTACTCGGTCGTACGCCATCCCATCTACGTCGGACTCCTCATCGCGGCCCTGGGATTCACGATTGCGATCGGGTCCCTCTCACAGGTCCTGATCCTGCTCGTCCTCTGCGTCTTCCTCTACGCCAAGTCCTTCTGGGAGGACCGGCTCCTCGCTGAGCGTCACGGCGCCACCTGGTTTGACTACGCCGATCACGTCGGCGGCTTCGTGCCGCACCTTCGCGGCAACCGCTGACAGCCCCTCCGGTGACATAGGATCGGGCGGTGGGCCTTCTCGACCGATTCGAAGACCGCCTCGACCGTTTGGTCAATGGGGCCTTCGCCCGAGCCTTCAAATCCGAGGTCCAGCCCGTGGAGCTCGCCGCGGCCCTCAACAAGGAGATGGACGATCGGGCCGCCATCGTGGCCCGCGGCCGCACCGTCACGCCCAATGTTTTTACCCTCGATCTGTCCCCCCATGATGACGAGCGGCTCAGTGTCTATCGAGATGCACTCCAGGGGGAGTTGGCCGCGGTCGTCACCGAGTACGCCGCCGAACAGTCCTATGCGCTTCTCGGCCCCGCCGAGGTGACCCTGACCCTAGACGACTCGCTTGAGACCGGGATCTTCCGCGTGCACTCCGAGGCGCGCGCCGCCATCGTGACGGCGGTCGTCTCCGATGCACTGCCGGGTCAGCCCTACGTCGAGATCGGCGGCACGGCCTATCCCCTGGTGCGGGCGGTGACGCGCTTCGGTCGAGGCAATGAGGCCGACGTACGCATCGAGGATCCGGGCGTGTCACGCACGCACTGCGAGATCCTGCTCGGCACTCCCGCGATTGCCCGGGATCTCAACTCCACGAATGGCACCACCATCGACGGTTCCCGGGTGACTCAGGCAGCGCTCGTGGATGGCTCCGTCGTCCTCATCGGCACGACGGCGATCACCTACCGGACGGGTTGACGCTGTGACCGAGTTCGCCCTCACGCTGTTGAGGCTCGCGTTCCTCGGCGCGCTGTGGCTCTTCATCATCATCACCGTCATTGCGCTGCGCCGTGACCTGATGCAGCCGCGCGAGGCACGACCGGCTCCCACCCGCGGGAGTGCCCGGCCGCCCAAGCCAGCGAAGCCACCCAAGCAACCCAGGCCACCCAAGCCCGCACGCCATGCCAAGACCGGTCCCTCACTGCTGGTGACGGAGGGGCCGCTCGCCGCGACCGTCATCCCCCTCGGGAGCGCGCAGGTCACCATCGGGCGCGCACCCGACTCGACACTGGTGATTGATGATGACTACGCCTCGAGTCGTCATGCGCGCATCTATCCCGGCGACGACGGGTGGATCGTCGAGGACCTCGGGTCCACCAATGGCACCTGGGTTGACCGCAACCGCATCACCTCTCCCACCATCCTGCCGCCCAACGTGCCCCTGCGCATTGGCCGCACAACACTGCAGTTGCAGAGGTAGCCGTGTCCCTCGCGCTGCGCTACGCCGCCCGCTCCGATGTCGGACAGGTCCGCAAGGGCAATGAAGACTCCGGGTACGCCGGTCCCCGCCTGCTTGTCGTCGCCGACGGCATGGGTGGCCACGCGGCGGGGGAGTTGGCGAGCGCAACCGCCGTGGCGACTCTCGCTGACCTGGCCGAGGATGTCCTCGATCAGGGCGAGGCCCTCACCCGGCTCGCGGCGGCTGTCGATGAGGCGGGTGCGAGCATCGGCCAGGTGGTCGCGGACAACCCCGACCTTGCCGGCATGGGCACCACCGCCACGGCTCTCTACTGGTTGCCCGATGGTGACGCGGCACGTATTGCGATCGTGCACGTGGGGGATTCCCGCGCCTATCTCCTGCGTGACGGTGACCTCGGCCAGATCACCCACGACCACACCTATGTGCAGACGCTCGTCGACTCCGGACGCATCAGCGAGGACGAAGCCGTCCACCATCCGCGCCGCAACCTCCTCATGCGCGCACTCGACGGGGTGCAGGCTGTCGAGCCGGATCTCTCGGTGCGCGAAGCCCGCCTCGGTGATCGATACCTGCTGTGCAGTGACGGACTGAGTGGGCTCGTCTCCCCCGCGGAGATGGCTCGGATCCTGGGCGACGGTGAGCCCACCGGCACCGTCATCACCCTCGTGGAGTTGGCCCTGTCACGCGGTGCACCCGACAACGTCACCGTCGTGGTGGCGCACGTGATCGAGGCACCCGGCGGTGCGTCGATGACCGGTGTGCCGGTGGTGGTCGGGGCCGCCGGTGAGCCGCGCGTCCGCGCCCGCCTGCCGCGCGTGCACTTCCCCGAGGACGCCCAGGTCGACCCCAATGCACCCGACCTGCCGCCCCTGGGCGATGCGGGACCACCGACCTCGGAGATGCCGGCCGTCGGTGGTGCTGCCGCACCCGCCGAGCCACGTCTGTCTCCGCGGACACGTCGTACCCTGATCTGGATCTCGGGCATTGCCCTGGTGCTCGCGGTGCTCAGCGCTGCTGTCGTGTTCATCGGCACCGCCTGGATCCGCTCCCAGTGGTACGTCGGTGTCAGTGATGGATCAGTCGCCGTCTACCAGGGCATCAGCACCTTCCGATCGGGTTCCACCCTGGTCGAGGTGACCAACATCCCCGTGACGGACCTGCCACCGATGGAGTCGGGCCTGGTCACCAACGGCATCTCAGCCCAAAGTCGCGACGGTGCGAATGCGATCGTGGCGGGTCTGCGGGATCGGGCCTGCCTGACCACTCCGCGCCCGGCGTACTGCCTGCCGGTGCTGCCATGAGCACGCCGGCCACCGCACATCCGGTCGCTCGCCCACCCCGGCAGCGCACCCGCCGCGGCCTTGAGCTCATCCTGCTGATCCTCGCGTGGGGGATCGGTGTCCTGGGCACGCAGCAGGTCGCGTGGGCGACGGGTGAGGGCCTGCATTCGCGGTTTTGGATCACGGCCGGTGTCGTGGGGGCACTGGCGCTGATCGCGCACATCATCGTCCGGTGGCGCGTGCCCTACGCCGATCCCTTCCTCCTGCCGATCGCCACATTGCTCACGATCCTCGGTCTGGTCATGATCTACCGCCTGGATGTCGCTGCCCTCCAGCGAGCAGAGCGCAATGGCAACCCGGCTCCCACTCCCGACGTCTACAACCAGCTGACGTGGTACGCCGTCGCCGTCCTGCTCTTTGTTCTCGTGCTCCTGGTATTGCGTGATCACCGCATCCTGCAGCGCTACACCTACACCTTCGGCCTGCTCGGTGTGATCCTCCTGCTCCTCCCGCTCGCGCCGGTTATCGGCGCCACGGTCAACGGCGCGACCCTGTGGGTGCGCGTGGGTGGCTTCACCTTCCAGCCTGCCGAGGCCGCCAAGATCCTGCTCGCCATCTTCTTTGCCGGATACCTCGTCGTGACCCGGGATTCCCTGGCTCTCGTGCGCACCAAGGTGCTCGGTGTCCCCCTGCCGCGCGCCCGCGATCTGGGCCCCATCCTCATCGTCTGGATGGTCTCCCTCGGCGTGCTCGTCTTTGAGCGCGACCTCGGCACATCGCTGCTGTTCTTCGGCCTCTTCGTCTGCATGCTCTACATCGCCACCCAGCGCTGGTCCTGGCTTGTGTTGGGACTGCTGCTCTTTGCCGTGGGTGCCGTCTTTGCCTACCTCGCCTTCGGACATGTGCGCACCCGCGTGCAGGTGTGGCTGGATCCCTTTGCCTTCTCCGACACGGGCGGTTATCAGATCGTGCAGTCGCTCTACGGCTTCGCCAACGGCGGACTCTTTGGCACCGGGCTCGGGCGGGGCTATCCGGAGTTGGTGCCCTTCGCCAACACCGACTTCATCATGTCGGGACTCGGTGAGGAGCTCGGGCTCACCGGAGCGATCGGGATCATGCTGCTCTACGCCATCCTCATCGAGCGCGGACTGCGCATCGCGGTGTCGGTGCGTGACCCCTTCGGACAGTTGCTCTCGGCGGGCCTGTCCATCACCCTCGCCATCCAGGTCTTCGTCATCGTGGGCGGTGTCACCCGCCTGATCCCGCTCACCGGACTCACCACTCCATTCCTGTCGTACGGCGGCTCCTCCCTGGTCGCCAACTGGGCGATCATCGCCATCCTGCTGGTGATCTCCAACCGTGCTCGGCGTCCGGCCCCGGAGTCCCCCGCGTCAGACCACGTCGCGACCCAGGTGGTGCGACGATGACCCGCGCGATCCGCCGGATGAGCCTCGTCCTCACCGTCCTGCTCGTCGCCCTCATGATCAACATCACGCTCATCCAGGTCTTCCGCTCGGATGGCTATCGCGCCCGCGCGGACAATCAGCGTGTGCTGCTCGACGAGTACGGGCGCGAGCGCGGACCGATCCTCACCGGGCCCGAGGCCGTCGCCTTCTCCAAAGACACCCGGGATGCACTCAAATGGCTGCGCGTCTATCCCGAGGGGGAAAAGTACGCCTCCGTGACGGGCTTCTACTCCATCGTCTACGGCGCGACCGGGCTTGAGCGGACGGAAAATTCCGTGCTGTCGGGGGCATCGGACCTGTTCTTTGTGGATCGGCTACAGCAGTTGGTCGCGGGTCAGCAGCCACGCGGTGGCGGGGTGACGACCACGATCAATTCCCGCGTCCAGGACGCTGCCTGGCAGGGTCTCGCGGGTGCGCGCGGTGCTGTCTTCGCCATCGAGCCCTCCACCGGCCGCATCCTCGCGCAGGTGCAGTCCCCGTCGTTCGATCCCAACATTCTCTCCTCGCACACGCCATCGTCCATCCGCGAGTACTACGAGCAACTCCTCGAAGATCCCGAGCAACCGCTGATCAATCGGCCCATCGTGTCGCTGAATCCACCGGGGTCGACATTCAAGATCGTGACCGCTGCCGCGGCGCTGTCCTCCGGGCGCTTCACGATGGATTCGGTCCTGCCCGGACCAGCCGAGTACGACCTACCCCTATCGGAGCGCACCCTGCGCAACTGGACGGGTGAGGAGTGTGCCCCCGGTGGGGAGATAACGCTGGAGCAGGCGCTAGCCGTGTCATGCAACACCGCATTCGCCTGGCTGGGCAATGAGCTTGGTGATGATGCCCTGCGCGAGCAGGCTGAACTCTTCGGATTCGGCACGGCGTTCGAGATCCCCCTGCGGGCATCGACCTCGCGCTTCCCGGCCAATCCTGACGAGCCGCAGACAGCGATCAGCGCCATCGGCCAGTTCGATGTGCGCGCGACCGCGATGCAGATGGCGATGGTTACCGCGGGCATCGGCAACAACGGTGTGGTCATGGAGCCCTATCTCGTGCAGGAGATCCGGGCACCCAACCTCACGATCCTGCGCACCGCAGATCCACGGATATTCCGCACCGCACTATCCCCGGAGGATGCGCTGCAGATGCAACTCATGATGGTTTCCGTGGTGGAGAACGGCACGGCGGGGATGCTCCAGGGGATCACCGATGGTGAGGGCAATCCTGTCCGCGTCGGCGCCAAGACCGGCACAGCTCAGACGGGTCGCGGCGGCGAGCAGGCCATCTCGTGGATGGTGGCCATGGCACCCGCGTCCAACCCTCGGGTGGCTGTGGCGGTGGTGGTGGAGGCGGGTGGACAGTCTGAGCTGAGCGGGGGAGCACTCGCCGGGCCCATCGCACGCGCCGTGCTGGAGGCGGCACTTCGCTAGGGGACGGCGTTGGTCTCGCCTTGGAAGGGGACTCACTGCGACACTGGACGTCAGGCACGAAGAACTTCAGGAGGAACGAGTGACGCAAGACCCCGGCGTGGGCCGCACCCTCGGTGAGCGCTACGAGTTGGTGGCGGTTATCGGCCGTGGGGGGATGGCTGAGGTCTGGGAGGCCCGCGACACCCGCCTGGGTCGCCGTGTGGCCATCAAGATCCTGCGCCCCGATCTGGCCCGTGATCCGGCCTTCCAAGCCCGCTTCCAGCGGGAAGCACAATCGGCCGCATCGCTGAATCACCCCAACATCGTCGCCGTGTATGACACCGGCGAGGACATCCTCATTGATGGCACGGAGTCGACGGTGGTGCCCTACATCGTGATGGAGTACGTCGATGGCATGACGCTGCGACAGATCCTCACGAGTGGTCGTCGTCTCCTGCCCGAGCGGTCCCTGGAGATCACGGCCGGCACCCTGAGTGCACTGGACTACGCCCATCGACACGGCATTATCCACCGCGACATCAAGCCCGCCAACGTCATGCTCACCCGCACCGGTGATGTGAAGGTCATGGACTTCGGGATCGCCCGGGCCATCAATGACTCCGGCCACACCATGACATCGGCTCAGACCGTCATGGGCACGGCGCAATACCTCTCCCCCGAGCAGGCGCGTGGCGAGATCGTTGATGCGCGCAGTGACATTTACTCCTCCGGCGTACTCCTCTATGAGTTGCTCACCGGCAAGCCGCCCTTCACCGGCGACTCCCCCGTGTCGATCGCATATCAACACGTCAGTGAGCAGGCGGTGCCCCCCTCGCAGGTGGACCCCGAGATTCCACGTGACATCGACGGCGTGGTCATGCGTTCGCTCGCCAAGAGTGCCGATGATCGCTATCAGACGGCCGCGGACTTCCGCGCGGACGTGGAGCGAGCCGCCATGGGTGCCCCCGTCACCGCGCAGATGACCGCCGCGGTGCCCATGGTCGTGTCGGATGCGACCCAGCGCCTCGACGTCGTACAGCCCACCGAGGTCTATGCCATCGACACCGAGCCGCCGCGCGGTCGCCGCGCACAACGGGGGGCTGGCTTCGTCGCCGCCATGACGATTGGCGTCCTCGCGCTCATTGGGCTGGTGCTGCTGGGCGCGACACTGGTGCTGAATCGTTCGTCTGCGGATGCCGTCGCGGTGCCCGATCTCACCGGACTCACCGTGGCTCAGGCCGAATCCGTCCTGGAGCGTCAAGGGCTGATCCTCGGGTCACAAACACCGGAGGTTTCCGAAAAGCCCGTCGACACCATCATCGGCCAGCAGCCAACACCGGGTGAGGAGTTGGAGGAGGGTCAGGCGGTCAACATCACCGTCAGCGCGGGCAAAGAAAAGACGACCGTGCCACCACTCGTGGGTTTGACCTCCGTGGCGGATGCCGAGACGGCGCTCGCCGATGCCAAGTTGGTGCTGGGTCGGGTGACCGAGCAGGACGCGGCGCAGCCGGTCGGCTATGTCCTGTCACAGACACCACTCGAGGGGTCATCCGTCGACGTTGGCGAGAAAATCGACATTGTCATATCGACCGGTCGACAAGCTGTGCCCTCTGTCGTGGGTCAGACCGAGGAGGTTGCCCGGGGTGCCCTGTCAGCTGCAGGCTTCCAAGCCAACGTCGTGTATCGCGAATCCGCCACGGTCCCGCAGGGGGTGGTGCTGGAGCAGGACCCCGCCGCCGGCACCAACGCGGAGAAGGGCGCTGTCGTCACCCTCGTGGTGGCCATCACGCCCCCGACTCCGACTCCGACACCGACTCCCGAGCCCACGCCGACTCCGGAGCCCACACCGACTCCGGAGCCGACACCCACGGAATCCCCCGCCTGATCTCGGTGTAGCCCAGCCGTGCTCAACGACCCTGCGGTGTTCGACGCTGGGGACATCTGGATGAGTGGGGAGACTTCGGATATGTCTGACGTGCGCGAGACGCTGTTAGCCAAGCAGCAGGAACTCCAGGATCGATCGGCTGATCTGACAGCGCCCCCGGATGCAAGCGGCAGCATCTCCTTTGGCAAGCGGGTGGGTGACGGGACGAGCATGGCGGTGGAGCGCATCACCCAGGTGGCCGCACACGAGCAGGTGCTCTTCCAAGTCGAAGAGGTCGCGCGTGCCCTGGCCAAACTTGATGACGACACCTACGGCATCTGCGATACATGCGGCTCGCCCATCCCCGAGGGCCGACTCGAGATTCATCCGTGGGCCGTGCTGTGTGTGCCCTGCGCCAGTGTGTGAGGAGTGCCAAACTCTTTGACAAGCCCTGCACCTGCCCCTACGGTCAGCAATAAGCCTAAGGAGTCCCTCATGCGTCGTTCTCGCCTGCTTGTGCCCGCGGTAAGTCTGGGTTTGTTGGCCGCCACCTTGGTCATCGCCCCGGTCCAGGCCGCACCCGCCACACAGGACACGATCACTCCCGCGTTCACTCCCACGCTGACCTACCTCACCTGTCCAACTGGCGAAAAGTTGCCTCCCCGCACCCGATGCGCGGAGTTGACCGTGCCACTGGACTGGCAGACACCCGATGACGGTCGCACCATCGAGATCGCCCTGCGCGTGACCCGCTCCCAGCAACGCGGCGGCGCCCTGACCTTCAACCCCGGCGGCCCAGGAGGATCTGGCATCGGGATTGCCTACGAGCAGTACTACGAGTTCCCCGCCTCGGTGCGCAACCGCTTCGACTTCGTCTCATGGGACCCGCGCGGAGTCGGATTGAGCGGCCCCACCCTCAACGACTGCTCACCCCCCGCCGGCGCTGGCCTTCCCGCGACGGGACCGGTTGATTGGCAGGCCTTTTGGGAGGCACAACTGGCTGCGACAGCGGCAGCCAATGCGGCGTGTCTGGCAGCCAACCCAGACGCGGCGCCGAATCTGGGGACCTGGCAGGTTGTGCGTGACATGGAGGCCATGCGCATCGCCCTGGGGTATGCGCAGTGGAACTACTGGGGTATGAGTTACGGCACACGCATCGGCAACGCCTACGCACGCACCTTCCCCACCAGCCTGCGCGCCCTCATCATGGACGGCAGCGTCATGGCCG
>ERZ888423.508-NODE-508-length-39087-cov-39.966566_pt1 | contig 39087 bp, 36 predicted proteins | sample MGYA00520523_ERZ888423 | MGnify/ENA primary metagenome ERZ888423 (study PRJEB32303, sample SAMEA104408611) | aquatic metagenome | biome: Brackish water; feature: Pelagic; material: water | place: Baltic Sea | collected 2014-06-08T10:24:00 | depth 30,27 m ... | reverse complement strand
TCAAATTAAATATAAACTTAACCTAAAAAACAAACTCAAAATGAAAAAATTATTAATGTTATTGGCACTTGTTTTTACTACGTCAATGTTTGCTCAAGAATACTACTGGACTACTTATAGTTTTAATGTGGATCCTGAAGATGAAGAAATAGTAACTAAGCTTGTTAATGATTATTTTAGTTCTCCAAATTCAAAAGCTGATGGAGTTACAGTTTACTTATTTGAAAATCATTTTAAAGATAATGATATAAATTCAAGTCATCAAATTGCATTTACTGGAACATTAGATGCAATGGGCAATCAATACGCTCAAGGAGAAAATTTAAATTGGGATCTATTTTTAACTAAACTAAGTCAATATACAGAAGCTTTCTCATCTGCTGGAGGTAATAGTCTAATTTCAATTGGTGAACCTGGTAGCCACCCAATTCAAAATATAGTTTGGTTTGATGTTGAAAATGAAGCAAAATTTGGAGCTGCTTGGAAAAAATATTTTGAAAAATTTGCGCCAAAAGATCAAAGAAAAACTCTTGGTAAATTTAGGTTAGGTAGAAGTCCTTTAGGAGAAACTCATTATGGTCTAACAGGTGTTAATGATTTTAAAACCGCTTTCAATCCGGGTATTAGTAATAATGGGAATAAGGCAGCTCAAGCCGCTTGGGAAGTTTTTATGGATGAGGTTGAAGGTATTGTAAAAATTGTAAGGACTCAGACTAGAGTAATGATTGGAAAGTGGTAATTGCGTCCATAAAATTATTAAAAAGCCTCCTTTTATGAGGGGGCTTTTTAAATAACAAGCATATCTTCTTCCTCCAATTTATTTATTTCAAGCCCTTTTAGAAAATTAAGGCTAACAGCCAAAGAAGAGTACTCCATAGTCTTTAACATTAAGTTTATAGGTGCTATATGTTTTCAGAGTTTAATTTAACAGACTTTAGTTGGTTCTTTTCATTTATTAAAACAGTCCAAACTATAAAAATCTCGTTATTGAATATTTCTAATTGAGGTACTCCGGTGTTTCTTCCTCCGTCAATTTTAGAAATTGTTATTGGAGCTGAAATAGTTCCATCAATTGATACTTTTTTTATTCTTAGATATGTGCCAATATCGTCCACTTCTATATAACTCACTATTACTTCCTGGTCGTTCAAGAAAGCAACATCTACTCTGCCGATAGCATTGTGGTCGTTTATTTTTAGGGGGCTTCCAAAAGAGTTGCCATTAGATTTTGAAAACGAAAGGTTGACGGTTGGTTTTCCATTTGATACCGTAAACCAACTCACTGCAAAATTATTTGAATTAACGGCAACTTTGGGGCCATTTACTGGGCATCCATTTATTATCCAGCCATCATTATGAACGGGTCTTGGTGATTCCCAAACATCATTTATTCTTCTAGTAATATAAATATCTCTAACCTCTTTCATACTTCTGTCCCTGTAAACAACAACAGGGCCTTTTTCTGAGACTGCTATTGACGTCTGACAACAATCGCAGGTTGACGAATCGAGTTCAGTTTCATTTACAACATCTCCAACCGCTGTTATTTCAGCAAATCGAATGGTCATTGGTTTATGGTGTCCATCTATTTCTTTTTCTAAGGTATTTCTTCCGTCCAACCAAGTAATATAAAAACCTTGGTTTTCATTTGAAATTATACTCACAAAACCATGCTCTGCTTTAATGCCATCACTGTGTAAAATGAAGTCTTCCTTTATTTTCTCTCCAGTTAATTTGTGGAGACTTAAAACAACATCATAAGTATAAGTTCCAGAATCGGATTTCTTAAGGTAATTTGTTAATATTAAATCTCCATTAATTGCATGAGCAGGAAAGTCAGCCCAATTAACAAACCAGTTTGAACCCTTAGCGATTGTTTGGGGTTTAGTCCATTTCTCATCAATAAATTGACTTATATGCAACGAAGTATTATCTTCATCATTAGAGGAAATCCAAGATAAAGACAAAGCACCATCATTGCTTACCAAATTTGGCTGGGCATTATTATTATCAAATAAAAAAGAGATTTCTTCAATAGTAACCTCCTTGGATGAACAGGAAATGATCGTTATAATAGTGAAAAGAGCAAAGATTTTTTTCATCTTATAATGTTTTTAGCTTATTTATTGTTTCTTCAGAATCCCAAGCAATTGTTCCAATGATAGTTTCAAGTTTATTTCCTTTTTCATCAAAAATATAAGATGTTGGCAAAGAGTATATTCCAAGCGTTTCATTTGATTCAATCGATTTCAAAAAGGTGAAGTCATAATTCTTGACTTTTTTAAAAGTAGCTATTTTAGATATTGTTTCGTCAGAAACTAAAATAAAGGTATAGTTATGTTTTTTAAGTACTTCTTCAGCTCTTTTTAGTCCCGGCATCTCTTTTAAGCACGGGCCACACCATGTAGCCCAGTAATTAACAACAATTCTCTTTCCTTTAAATGCTGTCAAGTCTACTTTGTTATTATTTAGGTCTACAAATGATGTTTTAATCTGTATGGATTCTAAATCAGAAAGAGGTTTCTTCACCACTGAATTACACCCAAATAAACAAATCAAAAAACTTAAAAAAACTAAAATTTTCATGGATGTATTCAATTTTTATAACCCTTAAACACAATGTACTAAACTGTTTTTTAAGTACCTCATAAAATAATTAAAAAAGTACTGAAGTAGGATGCTTTTTATATGCCATAGGTATATTGTTTTCCTATAATTCGATAATCTCAAGTCTTCTTAGATAAACAAAACTAAAAGGGGATCATGAATATAAACAGCATTTTTTCATTATAGTACAAATAGATGCATTGTGTTTTTAAATATGAGATTGCAATTAAATATTTATTAGTATATTTAGCTTAATTAACCAATTAAAGATACTTAAAATGAAAAAATTATTAATGTTATTGGCACTTGTTTTTACTACGTCAATGTTTGCTCAAAATATTGTTCACATACAATATAGGTATGTTGCTTCTGAGAATGTAGCAGAATTTGAATCTTTGGAAACGGATCATTGGTCTAAAATAAAGAAAAATGCTATTGATAACGGAAATATGTTGGCATCCGCATTTTTCAGACTTTATGGAAGAACAGATGACGAATCACAACCAACCCATGCTTTTGTTCAAGTTTATGAAAGTTTTGAGCAATATGAAGATCAAATGAAAATATGGGGTAATGCGGAACAAATTTTAGGGTTTGATCCAGCACTAGCCTCTACAAACCATATATCTAAAACACTCTACAACAATACATATAAGCTCATAGCTGAGCTTCCAATGGGAGAATTTAAATATGCGGTCTGGAATTTGGCTAAACCAAAGGATTTTAATGGATTTGTGAATGAAAATTTAAATTTATGGATGCCCTATTTTAAAAAGAATTTAGGAAAAGACGGCGCAAGATCGGGTTGGGGAATTTTAGCAAGACTACATCCAAAAGGTATGGATGAGTCAAGTGTTATTACATATGATCACTACAAAGATTTGTCAAGTGCCCTAAGATCTTTATCTCCAATGGACGTTGTTTCAAGTAATGAAATTGATGCGCTTATATCAAAATCTAAAATGAGTAAATATGACCCTGATGGATTTAGATATACTAATATTTGGGAATTAATTGAACTTTTAGGTAGCCCTCAGTAAATATTTCAAGTCAAATTAAAAATTAAAACATATTTAAAATGAAAAAAGGAATAGTTTTATTAATGGTAATGATATCAGTGCTATCTTGTAAAAATCAAGTTAAAGAAGTACAAGTAGATAAAAAAGCTGGTGAATGGGTGAGTTCTGGAACCAAGTTTCTGATGGGTTCTGATGAACAGGTTGAAATGGTTAGAAGTTTAATTTCTAATTATGCCGCAATGGATGCAGAAGGAGTTTTTGCAAACACAAGAGATTCACTGAGGTTTTTCCCATTTAACTCGGAAGAGCCAGTGATCATGACGTCTAATGATGTGAAAGAAATGTTTTCTCAATATGATTCAATAATTTCTGATCCTATTTACTTTTTACCCTACGAATTAGACGGCGTTAGAAGCCTTGTTGAGGTTGGTTCTAATGAAACCAAGTACAAAAAAGATGGTACTGTTGAGGAAGACTTTTTTTTAGAAAAGTTCATATTCGGAGAAGATGGTAAGATTCATACTGTAAGACAATGGAGAGCAGCTTGGTAAAAAAACTAGATCTTAAAAAAAATTTAAGTAATTTTATATAAAATATATTTTATGTTTCAAGATTTAACTTTCAGATCTACATGTCCCTTATCTAATATCTTAGACTTGGTTGGCGACCGCTGGTCGTTAATAATTATAAGAGATGTATTTATTGGCAGAAACACATATACTGAATTTTTAAAATCACCTGAGAAAATTTCTACTAATGTTCTCGTAGATAGAATCAAGAAGTTAAGAGAGTATGAGTTACTAGGGTTTAGAAAGGATAAAATAGATAGAAAAATAAAATATTACTACTTAACAGATAAAGGAATAAGTTTATACCCTATACTGACTGAGATGAGTCTTTGGACTAAAAAAAATTTTCCAACGCTTCCAACCCACAGCCTTGCTCAAGAAACTTTTCTAGATATTGATAAGCTTGGGATAGATCTTCACAATACAAAAGTAATCGATACTTACACGGAAAAAAGAGAAGCTCTTTTTAAAGAGACTCTTTAAAGAAGTCTGAGACCAATAATTCATTGCTGTAATTTTACTATTACTTTAACCCATCAAACTTAGCTTTCATGGTAGGGTTGCCATGGGTGAGTTTCTTAATGGTTAAGTCTTCTGTTTTACTGTTGGCTAATCGCAAGTTATTTACAGAAGCGAGTAAAGCTTCTTTTGTTTTTTGAAGGTGATTCATGGTTTTGTCAATTTCTTCTATGGCCGTTTTGAATTGTCTGCTGGCTAAATCATAGTTGCGGGAAAAACCACTTTTGAAATCGTTGATTTTTTCTTCAAAATTCGTGATGTCAATATTTTGATTCCTAATAATGGCAAGTTCTTCTTTGTATTGCATTGAGTTTAATGCTGCATTTCTTAGTATGGTAATGATGGGAATGAAAAATTGGGGGCGTATCACATACATTTTTTTGTATTTATGAGACACGTCTACTATGCCGTTATTGAAGAGTTCATTATCTGCTTCCAACATAGATACTAGAATAGCGTATTCACATTTCTTTTCATTCCGGTCCTTGTCTAATTCTTTAAAAAAATCTTCGTTTTTCTTTTTAGTGGCGGTTTCATCTCCTTCATTTTTCATTTCAAACATGATGGAGAGTATTTCATTTCCATTCTGATCGTTTTCACGGTAAATAAAATCTCCCTTACTCCCTGAGCTGGCGTCATTGTCTTTTTCAAAATACACATTCTGAAACCCAGTAGCCCTAAGTTTGTTGAATTCTACCTCACAGTGTTGTTCTAAGGATTCTCCCACCATTTTAGTAGAGAGTTTTTGCTTAAAATCTTTGAGACGCGCAATCTCGTCGTCCTTCATTTTAATGGTCTCTTCCTTGGTGAGTAATTTTTGATTGAATTGCTCCTGAATGGACTTTTCCTGAAGTTGCCTTTCTACCTCTTTATTGCTGAGTTGGTTCAAAAGTCCATCTCGCTCTTTTTCTATGGTTCTAGTAGCTTCTAAAACGGCTTGTCTTTTCTCTTGCTCCGCTTGCACAACTTTAGCCCTTATTTGCTCAAGCTCTAACTCTTTTCGAGATTTAAGCTCGCTAATTTCTTGCTCTTTTTTTGAAAGTTCCTGCTGGAGGGTATTCTTTAAGTTTGCCTCTGCCAGCATAACCGCATTGAATTTTTCTTTTTCAGCAATGGCCAATCTATGGTTGAGTTCTTCTGAAAATTGATCGTCCCGTACCTGCTTGACAATATCTGCAAAACCGGCATCGTCTAGTTTAAAAGAGGTCTTGCAACTAGGGCAAATAATGTCTCTCATAATGAATGTTATTTATTTCTTTAAAGTTAATTTTTATTTTATTAATCAACTTTCTATTTCTCACACACCCCATTTTCCCAATGAGACACGCCAGCGGATTCAGCCCCACATTTGTTACCGTATGTGATGCCATTACAACCACAAACTGGGGCGTATTCTTTGGTGCAAATAGCGTTTCCCAGAATTTGAGAAAAATTTATGCAAGAGGGATCTGCCATACCTTTTTTAAAATAGAATGTAATCTCGTCGTCTGCGATCATTTCGTTGTCTACATAAGTGAGCGTCAGGGAATTTCCAACTAGGTTAATGCGGTATTTTTCGCTTGAATTTTCAAGACTCATTTCACTTTCTATGACACGGTAATCGTAGGCTTTTCCTAAGGGTGCAATGTTTGGAATATCATTATTTGATCCTATGGGGTAGAGTTGATTTTCATAAAACCACAGTTGCTGATCAGAAAAATTTTCATTCCCAATTTCACCAAAATAGCAAAAACAGACCACTCGATCCAAAATCCATTGGCCTTCTAGGGCGTTGATTGGAAAATTTGTCGCGTCATTTTTATCACAGCCAACAATGAGAAAGAAAAGCAAACTCCAAAAGGAGTTTATACATGTCTTCATAGGACCTTATTTAATTTTGTTCTACAGCACCATTTAATTCTGAATATAGCTCTATTGGGCCGTCTAGGACTAAGGCTACCACCGTATAATATGTGTCTATGGTTTCTTTGGGTAAGTCAATGTATGAAATTCCAGGATATTTATTCCAATACAGTTTAGCTATTTTATTTTGTGAAAGAATACTACCATTGCCAACAACATAAGCCCTGTGAATGGTGTTGGAAATTCCCTTAACCACAATTTTTCCATCTTTTGGTATGTCTCTTACAAACAGGAACAGTGTTTGCTTGTCCTTGCTTAAAGTAGTGGGACCATAAAAATGCTCGTAAGGAATCCCTTTCTCTGTTCCATAAACGGCTTTGTGGTGTTTTCTAATCCATGATCCAAGTTCCAGAAGGCGTTCTTTTTGTATGGGGTCAATGGAACCGTCTGCTTTTGGACCAATGTCTAATAGCAAATTCCCCCCCTTTGAAATACAGTCTACAAAAATATCTATAACTTGTTGTGAAGTTTTATAATTGTTGTCTGTCTGCTGGTACCCCCAAGAGTCATTTAAAGTCATACAAAGTTCCCAGTATTTTGCTTCTGGTCTATAAACTGGTACGCCAATCTCAGGTGTCTGATAGTCTCCTTGTCCTGTGAGTCTCGAATTAATAATAGTATTTGGAGCTCCCTTTAGTAGCGATGTTCTAATTTTTGTGCTTTCCCAGGCCTCAGGCGGATGTTCCCAATCTCCGTCAAACCACCAAAGATCTGGTGTGTAGTTATTTTTAAGTTCTAGAAGTTGTCCATTCATGTAATTTAGATACTGTTGCCATCTTTGTGGATCTTGCTCAATGGCATATCTTCTTTTGCTTGTTGTAAAATGGGTATATAGGTCAGATGACCAGTCAGGTAAAGAAAAATAAATTCCTACTTTTAATTCTTTTTCTTTTAGGGCATCTATTAACGGACTTAAGACATCTTTTTTAGCTGCTGCATGAGATACCGCGTTTAGATGACCATAATTGGTGTTCCAAAGCGCAAATCCATCATGGTGTTTACTAGTAATGACACTGTATTTTGCGCCACTGTCTTTAATAAGTTTTGCCCATTCTTTTGGCTTGAAGTTGGCAGCAGTAAAACCACTCAATTGCTTAAGGTAGTCTTCATGGGAGAGATATTCATTGTAAAAAGACCAAGATTCACTTATCCCGTCTACGGCGTACAGCCCCCAGTGTATAAAAATCCCCAATTTGGCTTCTTTAAACCAGACCATTTTCTCATGGTCTGTGTCTTTAAGAATTTTTGCAGTGGTATCTTGACTTTTAACTATTGTGCCAGAAAAACACATAAACCCTAAAAGTAAAGATGAAAATTTATGCTTCATCTTGTTTTTTGTTTCTAAAATACGAAAAACAATCATTTGACGTTCCATTTGTGTGGTATTCAATTAAGCAATAATTCACTAACTTCATATAAATTTAAAAGAATGAAATTTATATACCTATTAGTATATGTGCTTTTTTTAGCGCCCCTTCAGGGCACAGCGCAAGAAGCTAGGGTTTCTAAGAAAGAGGCCAGAATGATTGAGCGCGGTTTAAAACGCAAAGAAAAAAAGACCTCTAAATTCAGAGAACTCAATGAATTTGGGATAGATATATACGCTACCAATGTCATTCAAGCCATTCGCAGGCATTTGGGTACGGCCAAAATAGAAGGCAATAAAGTCGTTGTCATGCGAGACAGGATTGGCTCTTTCACAGATGGGGAACCTCCATATGCCCTTTGGGATGTAGATGGCAACTTAATAGGTAAGACACCCCCACCTGGATTAGACTTAATGTCTATTAGAAAAGTAACCGTATATAGGACTGTGTACGACATTCAGAGTAATTACGGATTGGCAGGAGGGCAAGGCGTTATTAGAATCAATACTACCCTGACCATGCCAGATCCAATCCTCACCGACCGTTAATCCAATTGCCTTAGAATACTGATATATAACACTTGGTGCCTTTTGTATTTTTGTCTTGGGGTATCTTTAGATCGCGCTTTGGCTATGGCCAAAAACTGCCATTTATTGGCCTGGTATCCCACACCTGCTAGCCAAGTATTTCTGAATGAATTGGAAGGCAGGGTAAATGGAGAGCTGTTTTCAAACAAACTTCCAGATAGGTTGTAATCCTGAAAATGATATTGGTATTGAATGCCTATATACCCTCCAAACCCATTTTTTTGGGAATTATTAAAAGCTTCTGAGTAAAATACCATAGGATCTAAATGGCCCAAATGTAAGCCTGTACTTAGACTAGATTGGCTGCTGTGGGTGCCCCATTGGCTCTGAAGCTGATAAGAAATATGACGCTTTTGACTCAGGGAAATATAGTGGGAGTACTGTCCAAGAATGCCCAGATGCATATTTCCTGCTTGTTGGCCTACCCAACTAAGTGGTGGGAGTCCCAGAATATGTTTGTGGTAGGTGTTTTGCAAAGGGGTACTCAATGATCCAGGACCGCTTATTCCTAATTGAGCACTCCAACGAAATACTCCCTTATTTTTGAGCGTTTTAGATACGGCTCTTTCTAGAAAAAGGTAGCCGCTAAAGGGATAATCCATATTAGTGTTAATACTGTCGTAGCGGCCAATGGGAGTGTATATTTGTTGTCCTAAAGTCCAATGAATTCGTTTTTTAAAAAAGTTTTCTTCTTTGAACAGCTCCTGGCTGTCTAAAGGCTTGTCTCTGTTGCTTTTTGTGATTCCATACTGTAGAAAAATACCACTGGAATAATAGTAGTCTTTGCCAAAAAACAGGTCGTTATCTATAGAAAGTCCTCCGTAATTTTGCCCCCACAAAGCGGTAGAAAACAGCGAGATAAAAAGAAAGCCCCACCTCATAAGGCTTCTTGAATAGCATGTTTGAGAAAAGCTTGTTGGCTATTGGCAACAGTAGCAAAGTCTAAAAGACCTGAAGCGCGGTCTAAGTTTTCAAGTTCATAACGCACTTTGTAATACACATTGCCAGACAAATAATCGGTTAGCGCTCTGAGTCCGTGAATAAAGGGCATATATACGGCGCCAAACGGCAGGCTCTCCCATTCTGATATTGAAAATACTTTAGGATTACTGCACAATCCTTTAATAAAAGCTAGGGCATGGTCTTTTCTAAAGGCCACAGGCTTTTCTTCAGCTCCCTCAGCCCATGTGTTCGCAATGGTACGCAGGGCGTCTCCAAAATCATAAAAAGCATAGCCTGGCATAAGGGTGTCTAAATCTACCATACAAAGTGCCTTTCCACTGTCTTTATGAAAAAGCATATTGTTGAGTTTTGTGTCGTTATGGCAAATTCTTTCCGGGAGTTTTAAGGGGGTGTTAAACACAAATTCCTGCAGCGAATAAAGTTTTTCTAGGGCGTATTTAGCGGAGGTGATGGTTGTGGCATCGGCCTTTTTAAAGGCCAGTTGAAACTGCTCCCACCGCAAAGAAATATCCTGAAATTGCGGAATGTGTGTTTGGAACATTGACGCGTCAGTTTTTTTGGAGCAACTGTGAAAATCATTGAGAAGTTTTCCAGCTTCAAAGGCAATAGACGCATTGGGAGCAAGATCGTATGCGATGGCTTTAGAGACATAATTTTGCATGCGCCAATAATGGCCTTGTTCTGTTTTTACCAAATAGTTCCCCGCTAATGTTTTTAAAAAAATAGGGCAATGGTAGGAGGCATGTACAAGGCTTTTTTGCCACTGGACTATATTGTGCATAAGCCCTGTGGGATGTTTAAAAACCTGGGTATTGAGGCGTTGTAAAAAATAGGCCTGATCGGTGAAGCTAATTTTATAGCTGTCATTGATCAGGCCTTGTGTCATGGGAATCACCTCAAAGTTTTTACTTTGGGGTAAAAAACTGCGAACAATATTTTCGATGTTTTTTTGGTCTATGCCTTCCATAATTCAGCTGGATAAACACCAGATTCATGAAGTGCTTTAAGGGTCTCTTTAGCCGCTGCTTTGTCTTGAGCATAGGTAAGTCCAAACCATTGGCTAGACGTAGGAATTACCCCCACACTAACTTCTTGTTCTTCCAACTGTTCTGCTACAATATAAGGCAGGTACAATTCTCCTTTTTCAGGGTTTTCTCCAGATAAAAATGCTTTAAAACGCGCTGTGATAGCTGGAAAAATAAAAGGGGTACTCAGCCAAAAATTCATACTTACTGGCGTGTTTAGTGGAAATTTTAACCCAGAATCTTCATCTGTAGCTTCCTCATTTCCAGAAGCAATAAGTTTGGTGCGCTCTGTAATGTCTTTTAAGGCGCCGTCTTTTACCTCACAGACCCCTCTAGATACAGTGCCGTATTCAGACAAGGTATTGCTTAATTCATAGGCAACAAGCCCATAGGTCTGCGCATTGGGTAGGGCGTTTAAAAAAGCGCCAGCGTCTTTAAACGCTTCAGGACCGTAATAATCATCTGCATTTACTGTTGCAAAGGGAGTTTTAATCACCGCTCTAGCGGTCCAAACAGCATGGGCAGTTCCCCAGGGTTTTTCTCTGTTTTCAGGCGCGGTAAAGCCCTCTGGTACATCTGAAATAGCTTGTCCCAATACGGTTAAAGCAATATGTTCGGGTAGTTTTTGAGATAGATATGCTTTTATATCTACTGTATTAGCGGGTTTAGCAATGACCACAATGTGGTTGAATCCAGCTGTTATAGCGTTAAAAATGGTGTATTCAAGAAGGTACTCTCCATTTGGGCCAAGGCCGTCGAATTGTTTTAATCCTCCGTATCTGCTACCACTTCCGGCAGCCATTATAAGTAAAGTCATAGTTGCATTATAAAACGGCTACAAGATACTACATCCTAGATAAAATGTCCTTTTAGAAGCCTATTTTATAAAACTTTTCCCTAAATTTCATGTGCCTTTAATGGTAATATAAACCCACAAACACCCACTAATATGTCTAGTAGAAGATCCTTTATTCAGAAATCTGCCGCTTTTGGTGCCGCCTCAGTGGTGCTGCCGAACTACGCCTTAGGCCAAACTTTTGGAAAAGCGACAAATCGCGCCAATGAAAAATTGCACATAGGTATTATTGGAGTGGGTCTCAGGGGAACCAATCATTTGGAAAACGCACTTAAAAGGGAAGATGTGGTGGTGACTGCTATTGCAGACATAGATCCAAACAGAATTGCCATAGCCCAAAAAATTATGGCAGAAGCGGGTGCTAAATCCCCGGCTGTTTTTGGAAAGAATGCGTTGGATTATAAAAATTTATTAGACCTAAAAACGGTCGATGCCGTAATTATCGCCACCCCATGGCTCTGGCATACCCGCATGAGTGTAGACGCTATGAAAGCTGGTAAATTTGCAGGTGTTGAGGTGTCTGCAGCCAACACAATGGAAGAGTGCTGGGACTTAGTGAATACCCATGAAGAAACGGGTACCCATCTTATGTTGTTGGAAAATGTAAATTACAGAAGGGACGTCATGGCGGTCCTAAATATGGTAAAAGAAGGGGTGTTTGGAGAAATGCTGCATTACAGGTGTGGGTACCAACACGATTTAAGGCATGTTAAGTTTAATGATGGGAAACAACCCTATGGTGGAGGGGTAGAGTTTGGTGAAAAAGCCATTTCTGAGGCCAAATGGCGCACCCAACATTCTGTCAGTAGAAATGCAGACGTTTACCCAACGCATGGCTTGGGACCTATTGCCGCTATGGCCAATATAAATAGGGGGAATAGATTTGTGTCTATGTCTTCTCATGCTACTAAAGCGGTGGGCTTACACAAGTATATTGTGGATAAAGGTGGTGCAGACCACCCGAATGCCAAAGTGCGTTTTAAACAAGGAGATATTATTACCTCTACCCTAGAAACAGCCATGGGAGAAACCATAATTATTACCCATGATTGTAATTCTCCTAGACCTTACTCTTTGGGGTTCAGGGTACAAGGAGCCAACGGCCTTTGGGAGAAAGATGGCGACAGGATATACATAGAGGGACAATCTGAGCCACATAAGTGGGACAGCTCTAAAGCATGGCTGGAAAAGTACGACCATCCGCTTTGGAAAAAATACGGAGAATACGCAGAGGGTGCCGGTCACGGCGGAATGGACTTCTTTGTTTTGAATGCTTTTGTGGAAGCAGCGAAAGCCAATGTGGCACCTCCAATAGATGCCTATGATGCCGCCGCTTGGAGTGCGGTAACACCGCTGTCTGAATTGTCAATAGAGAATAACGGAGCCGCCCAAGATTTTCCTGATTTTACTAGAGGGCAATGGATTAAAAGAACCCCTTATCCGTGGACAACTACTGCGTATTAATGATACAGTTTTAAGCCAGTTTTATTTAAAGCTATCCCAATAAATGACATGATTTATGTCATAGTTTTAGAGACCTTAAGGGGTTATTTTTGATTTGTATGTTAATAGGATTTAGTGGTTTTTTGATTCTTGCTTTTTTCCGCTATTTTCTTCTTAATTTTAACGCGCTATGAAAAAAATCTTATTTCTACTATTGTTTGCTTTTTCTTTAACGGGTTTCAGCCAAGCGTTGGGTGTGCTCACGGGTAAAATTTTTGAAGAAAATCAAAGTCCTTTATTCGGAGCAACGGTTGTTTTGGAAGGGACCACTTTTGGTGCCATTACAGATGAATTGGGGCAGTTTTCCATACCTAATATTCCGCCGGGTACCTATACGATACAAGCGGGTTATTTAGGTTTTACTTCGCAGACGGTTTTTAATTTTCAAATTAAATCTGTGGGAACACCCCCATTGAATTTTGTGCTTTTAGAAACTTCACAAGCTTTGGATGAGGTGGTAGTGGCTTTGAGTCCTATCACAAGGCCTAAAGAGACCCCACTTTCTACCCAATCGCTCTCTGCTGTTGAGATTGCAAATTATCCTGGTTCTAATAATGACGTGGTACAGGTAGCACAAACACTCCCTGGAGTCTCTCCTTCTATTGGAGGCTTTAGAAATGATTTAATCATCAGAGGAGGTGCTCCCAATGAAGTGGTGTATTATTTGGATGGTATTGAGATTCCCAACATCAACCATTTTAGTACCCAAGGAAGTGCTGGAGGTCCTGTAGGCATGTTAAATGTTTCTTTTATTTCAGATGTAAGGCTTTCTTCATCTGCCTTTGGCGCCCAGTACAACAATCCTTTGTCTGGAGTATTACAATTTACTCAAAGAGATGTAAACCCAGATGGGTTTGCAGGAAACTTCAGGTTGAGTGCCAGTGAAGCAGCTTTAACACTTGAAACACCCCTCTTGGTAAATAAAAAAAATGGGGAAGTAAAAACAGATGTGCTTTTGTCTGTGAGAAGGTCCTATTTACAGTTTTTATTCGAACTGATAGGTTTGCCTATTAGACCTGATTATTGGGATTACCAATATAAATTAAACCACAAAATAGACGCTTACAACAGCCTGAGTTTTGTAGGTCTTGGAAGTATAGATGAATTTACAGTTGCCTTGCCAGAAGATCCTACCCCAGACCAGCAAGCTACTTTTGATCAGGTACCTTTCATTAACCAAAACTCCAATACTGTTGGGGTTACTTGGAAGAGGCGCTTTAAAGATCAGAGTGGTTTTATGGAGGTGAGTTTGAGTAATAACAGCCTCTGGAATACCTACAGTGAGTATAATGATAATGCCTCACAAACAGAGCTTCGCTTTCAAAACGACGCTTTAGAGTCAGAAACAAAATTAAGATTGGCGGTAAATCGTTTTGCAGAGGGCTGGAAATGGAGTCATGGACTTAATTTGCAGAGGGCCTTTTACGAGAATAGTACGCTCAATACACTGGCAGCTTATCAATATAACACTTCTTTAGATTTTTTGAACTATGGTCTGTTTGCCCAAGGATCTAAAGATTTTTTACAGGATCGTTTGGCCCTTTCTTTTGGATTTAGAATGGATGGAGATACTTTTATCAAGGGATCTAATTTATTAAAAACATTCTCTCCAAGGGCCTCTGCTTCTTATGCTTTAACACCTAGTTGGAAGCTTAATGGGACCGCTGGAGTATATTATAAAATTCCCCCATACACTATGTTGGGCTTTCAAAATACCGCACAGGAATTTTTAAATCAAGACTTGGACTACACCCGTTCTACGCACTTGGTCTTAGGCGTAGAAAAGATTTTGAATCCTACTGCTAGGGTGTCTTTAGAAGGTTTTTATAAATATTATTCAGACTATCCAGTCTCTCTAGAAGACGGGGTTTCAATCGCCAATAAAGGAGCTGGTTTTGAGGTCCTAGGAAATGAAGCCATTGCATCTGTTGGTAAAGGTAAAGCCTATGGATTGGAATTGTTGTGGCAACAAAAACTCATGGATCGCTTTTTTGGAATTTTCTCCTACACTTATTTTTATTCCACTTTTTCAGGGCTAGACCCTAAGGTCTTTAGGCCATCTGTATGGGATAGTAGGCATTTGGCTTCTTTTACCACAGGCTATAAGCTTCCTAGGAATTGGGAGGTAAGTGCCCGCCATAGATTTGCTGCAGCTACTCCATTTGTACCAACAGATATTCCACAAACCGCTCAGTTATACCCGAAAATTGTCTTGGATTACGACCGTTTGGGGAGTCAGAAATTAGACCCATTTAATCAATTAGATATTAGAATAGACAAAAAATGGTTCTATAAAGCGGTTGCCTTAGATTTCTTTATAGAAGTTCAGAATGCTTTGGCAAATGCCAATCCACAGCCCCCCTCTTATGGGCTTAGTAGAGACGCCTCTGGTATGCCGGTAAATCCTCGCAGCCTATTTCAAATTCCCCTAGAAGAGGGGTCTATTATTCCAAGTTTTGGTATTGTAATAGATTTTTAAAAGGCAAATAATGTTTTTATTGGTGTCTTTATTTTAAAACTTCCTGTCTTAATGAACTAAATTTTTAGAGATATTTAGTCTTAAATAAGCACCTTTTAAAAAAGCTTTGTTATATTTGTTGTGTTGTGTTGTGTCTTAACCTTGTGTTAAGGCCGTGTTGAGATGGCGAGGCTGTCCAACCAATGAAAGGCTTTCCCATTTGGAAGGCTTTTTTTTATGTGCTAAATAAAGTATTGTAGTTCTTTTTTTGGCCCTTAGGCGAAATTCACCCCAATAATTGTTGGATAAATAACCCAGCATAGGCCATTGAAATAATCAATTTGATCAGGCTGCCTGCCAAGAATCCTACAAAGGAACCCCAAGCCGCTCTCAAGGCATTTTTTTGATTTTTTTGTTGGCTCAATTCTCCTATAAAAGCCCCTGCAAAAGGCCAAATCAGAAATCCTAAAGGGCCAAAAACAGGAAAGAAAACGGCGAATAATAGACCCATTATAGCGCCCCAAACACCCCCTTTGCTTCCTCCGTATTTTTTTGTTCCGAGCACAGGTAAGTAATAATCTAAAAGCGTAGCGAGCAATGCAATTACTCCTGTAACCCCAATAAAAATAGGACTAAAAGCTACAATGTTGGTGTATTGCAATAATAAAAGGCCAATCCAACTCAAGGGAGGTCCAGGGATTACAGGGACAAAGCTCCCTAATACTCCAATAAAAATGCAAATGGCTCCTAGAGTGATCAGTAATATATCCATACTTATTTTAATCTTCACTAAGTTACGATTTATATGACTTTATAAAAATGAGTTTTTTCCCCTACCTTTGGGTATGCGTAACTTGTTTTACATAGGTCTCATCTGCTTGTTTTACAATTGTGCTTGGCTTACTCCAAAAGAAGAGCTTAAGGCGCAATATGTGGCTGATCAATTAAAAGAAATTGACTGGCAATCTGTAGATCTGTATCCCCTATTTGAATCCTGCGAAGAAACCCTTTCAAAATCATTACAAAAAGAATGTTTTGAAGCCGTAATAAAAGCACAAATTCTTCTAGTAGTTCAACAAATGTACGACCAAGACAGCTTGTCTTTTTCAGGTACTTTTTCTATAGACTTTAAAGTGAATGCAACTGCTGATATATATATTCAAAAAATTGAGGGATTTAACGGGAGTATAAATGAGAAACAGTCTTTTGAAAAAAGGGTACAAAAAGAAATAGCTTCTTTGCCTTTTTTATCACCAGCCATAAAACAAGGAATTCCTGTGGCAACACGTTTTCAAATCCCAATAGAAATTCATTTAGATTAAATCCATTGGCAAAAGAGAGAATTATTTTAGGTATTGATCCAGGAACCACTATTATGGGTTTTGGTATTATAAAAGTGGTGGGAAATGAGATGTATTTTGTACAACTCAACGAATTATTGCTTCAAAAATACGCAGATCCATACACCAAATTGAAGCTTATTTTTGAAAGGACCATCTCATTAATAGACACCTATCATCCTGATGAAATAGCTATTGAGGCACCATTTTTTGGAAAAAATGTTCAGTCTATGCTTAAATTAGGTAGGGCGCAAGGCGTGGCTATGGCAGCTGGTTTGTCTAGAGAAATTCCCATTACGGAATACCTGCCAAAAAAAATTAAAATGGCCATTACAGGAAATGGAAATGCTTCTAAAGAGCAGGTGGCTAAAATGCTACAGAGTTTATTACAATTAAAGACTTTGCCAAAAAATTTAGACAGTACGGATGGTTTAGCCGCTGCGGTATGTCATTTTTATAATTCAGGGAAAGTGACTGGGGAGAAATCCTATTCAGGCTGGGCTTCTTTTGTCAGTCAAAATACAGCAAGGGTTAAAAAATAACAGGACTTTTTATGAGTGGTATTTATATTCACATCCCTTTTTGTAAGCAAGCCTGTAGTTATTGTGACTTTCATTTTTCTACTAAAATGACTTCTAAAGATCAAATGATCGAAGCCCTATGTATGGAATTGAAGATGCGAAAAGATAGTTTTGCACAAGATCAAATAAATTCTATATATTTTGGGGGAGGTACTCCTTCTGTTTTAAGCCCCATTGAGATTGAGCGACTTATTGAAGCCGTCTTTTCGCACTATTCAATAACAGCTGTTGCTGAGATTACCTTAGAAGCCAATCCAGATGACCTTTCAGAGGCGTATATTAAAGCGCTTTCTAAGACGAAAGTGAATAGAATAAGTGTGGGAATACAATCTTTTCATCAGTCAGATTTATCATTTATGAATCGCGCTCATAATGCCAGTCAGTCAAAAGAAGCCTTGCATTGGGTAAAGCAATATTTTGACAATTATTCCATAGACTTAATTTATGGGGTACCTATGCTTGGAATGTCTCCAGAGGAGCAGGACCTTTTGTGGGCTGAGAATGTGAAAATGGCTTTGGGCTTCAATCCCAATCACATTTCTGCCTATGCACTCACCATGGAACCTAAAACCGTATTAGAACATCAAATAAAGTCTGGTAAATTACCTCCCTTAGATGAATCTCGCGCACAGGCACAATTCACCACATTAAGGCGTTTGTTAACGAATGCAGCATATGAACACTATGAATTTTCAAATTTTTCTAGGCAAGGTTTTTATGCTGTAAATAATTCAGGCTATTGGGAAGGTAAAAGTTATATGGGTATTGGTCCTTCTGCACACTCTTATGATGGGAAAAGCCGTTCTTGGAATGCAGCCAGTAATCCCATATATATTAGAGCTATTTTTGAAGGCAAACGACCATTTGATATTGAATATTTAAGTGTTTCTGAGCGTTACAATGAGTATATAATGACAGGACTGAGAGCCTCTAAAGGGGTTGAATTATCAAAGATTAACGCCTTATTTGGTCCTGAATATGAGTCCTACGCGATTAGGGAAGCGCAGGAAAAAATAGCAGAAGGTCTTTTAGAAATAGTGAATGATACTGTTTTAAAGATCACTGACTCTGGCTTATTTTTTTCTGATGGTATAGCGGCTCAATTATTTTACATCGATTAGTATGAAAGCAATTATCACCGGGACAACTGGTCAAAAAGAAATTGATTTTTCCACTCCAATAGGTATTCACTTGAGTCTGCAAGACAATCAAACATTAGGTGCTTGGTATGTGGATCCACCAAGTATTAAACCCCATAGAGAAGGGAATTTTATAGGGAGTATTGAAGCTGGTGCTCCAGTCAATTTTAACGATATTTCTTTTAATCCACATGCACATGGCACCCACACTGAATGCGTGGGCCATATTTTAGCAGGTGATTACCAGGTGCTCAATGCTTTGAAAAATAATTTTTTTGAAACCTTATTAATTACTGTTGCACCAGTGTTAGTAAAAGGGGATTTACAGATCACTAAGGACCAACTTATAGTGGCCATAGGGAATAATCAGGTTCCAGAATCATTGGTGGTCAGAACACTGCCCAATACTACAAGTAAAGCATTCCATCAATACAGCTACAGCAATCCACCCTATTTAAGTCAAGGAGCCGCTATTTTCATTAGAGAATTAGGTGTCCAGCATCTTTTGGTAGACCTTCCTTCTATAGATAAGGAAGAAGACCAAGGGGCACTAGAGGCCCATAAAGCATTTTGGAATGTGGATGGTAACATTAGAACAGAAGCGACAATAACAGAATTTATTTTTGTGCCAGATACTGTTTTAGATGGCTCCTATTTACTGCAAATTGGCTTGGCTCCTTTTGTGAATGATGCGACACCAAGTACGGTATATCTCTATGAGTTTAAAAACCTTTTATAGGTAAAACCTTACGTTTAATCCGATTTTTATATTTTTTTAGTGCGAGTGGTCAATTAAAGTTTATTTTTATCTCAAATTCATTTATAATCAATCTTTTAGATGACTATTTTATTAATTGAGGACGACGCTATTGAAATTCTTAAATTCAACAGGAGCCTGATCAAATTAAGGGAAGTACACGAGCTAATTGAGGCACATAATGGGGAAAATGCCCTTGATATATTGGCTGAAAATAGTCAAATAGATTTAATACTATTAGACTTGAATATGCCAAAAATGAATGGTTTTGAGTTCCTGAAACAGCTTCGGACAGATCCAAATTTGAAATACATCCCAACGGTTGTACTGACAACTTCTATCAATAGATCAGATTTAAAACAAGCCTATTCCATTGGTATAGCAGGATACTTGGTTAAGCCCCTCAAGTATGAAGATTATGTGCTAAAAATAGCATCACTTTTGAATTATTGGAAACAAAATGAATTGGTAAAAGGGACTCATTAATTAATTGGATCAATTATTTGGCCTGAAAAGTGTTTCACATACAAAAAACAACTGTTTCACAACATTTTAAGACGCTTTCTATCTATAAACCTTATTTTAGACTTCCAAATCTTAAGGTATGAAGGGAATTATTTTCACGGAGTTTTTAGACATGGTTGAGGCGCAATTTGGCTTGGCTGTTGTAGACGAAATAATCACCAATTCAAAAACCTTACACCAGGGTATTTATACTTCAGTAGGCACCTATGATTTTAATGAAATGGTCTCCCTTTTGGTTGCTTTAGGGGAGCTTGTGTCTAAAGACATACAAGAGTTACTTTATGCTTTTGGACTTTATTTATTTAAAAGTTTGGATGAAGCGCATCCTGAAATTGTGAGAAATTATAATAGCCCTATGCCCTTAATAGCAGCTATAGAAGACCACATTCACGTGCATGTAAAGAAACTTTATCCAGATGCGGATTTACCTTCTTTTTTGGTTTTAGAAAAATCAAAGCATAAACTAATTATGGTATACAGTTCTGCAAGAGGCTTATACAGTTTGGCACATGGCCTAATGGTCAGTGCTTTTAGACATTATGAACAAGAGGTGCAAGTGTCTTACGATCTACTTGAATCAGACGGCACTAAAGTTAAATTTACACTACAATCGCATGTCTAAGCAAGAGATTGAATTATTGCAAAGGGCTTTGGACAGGCAGGTAAAAGCCAGAAAAGAGGCAGAAAAAATATTAGAGTCCAAGTCTAAGGAATTATATGACACCCTTCATTATTTAAGAGAAGACAACAACAGGTTAAAAGGTCTTTTGCAGGAAAAAACATCAGAGCTTGAGGGAGTTTTTTTTAATATCCCAGACCCATACCTTGTGATAAATTTGAAGGGGCAAGTGATTAAAATGAACCAGGCTGCCAAGCTGTTTTTAGGATTCGACACTGAGAAGGAAGATTTTTATGCCGCCCAATTGGTCCACCACGAATATTTAATGGCCACCCTTCAATCTTTTGGACTACTGCAAGAGGTAGGGATTTTAAAAAATTTCAAGACCAAAATAAATATAAAATCAGGTGGGAGTAGGTTTGTTCAAGTGAATGCCAATTTAATCTATGACGCTTCTGGAATGCCTATTGCGGCTCAAGGTGTGCTTAGAGATGTGACCAATGAAGAAGAGGTTTCTGCTATTTTAGAAGAGCAAAAAGAAGCATTAAAAGATTCTCAAAAGCGTTTAGAAGCTGTTATTTCTGACCTTCAAGCACAAAAAGAAAAATACAGTAGTATCATTGCGAATATGAATCTTGGCTTAGTAGAAGTAGACAATGAAGATCTGGTTCAATTGGTCAATAAAAGTTTCTGCACTTTAAGCGGTTATACAGAGAAGGAGCTTTACGGTAATAAGTTAGGACAATTATTGCATGTTTCTGACCCAAAAATTATTCTTGTGCACCAGAAAAATCGCTTAAAAGGTATTTCCGATACTTACGAAGTTAACGTTCAAGTCAAGGGAGGGCAAAAAAAACACTGGTTAATTAGCGGAGCACCAAGGTATAATGAAAAGGGACAAGTAATAGGGTCTATAGGCATTCACCTAGATATTACAGAACAATATGAATTATCTGAACAAAAAGAGCAATTGCTCAAGGATTTAGAGTCTAGCAATGAAGGTTTACAAGAATACGCCCATATAGTGTCTCATGATTTAAAATCACCACTAAGGAGTATAAGTGCTTTGGTCTCTTGGTTGGAGGAAGATTTTGGTGATAAGTTGGGTCCAGCTGGTTTGTCTCAGCTTAACCTAATGCAAGATAAAATTGCCTCAATGGACCAATTAATCACAGGAATCTTAAGGTATTCTAGTATTGGTTCGGAAAAGGCGCGCTTTGAAATATGCCCAACTTTAGAATTGATTCAGCAGTTAAAGGCTACCATATATTGGCCAGAACAAATAGCGTTGCGCTTTAACGGCACTATGCCTTCAATAAAGGCAGACAAAACACAGTTGCAGCAGTTGTTTCAAAATTTATTGAGCAATGCAATTTCACATATGGACAAGCCTAAAGGTCAAATAGAAATTGGCTATAATGATTTGGGAGACTTACATGAATTTTCAGTAAAAGATAATGGTATTGGTATTCCTAAAGCGTATAAAGAAAAAATATTTGAGATATTTGAAACTTTAGAAAGTGGGAAAGGGAGTAGTGGTATAGGACTTTCTATTGTGAAGAAAATTGTACAACTTCACGGAGGAACTATTTGGGTAAAAAGCGAATATGGGGCAGGAGCTACTTTTTACTTTACCATCAAAAAAGACATTTCGTAAGTTGTTTTTTTCATTTAAAACCAAGGGATTATGAACGAAAAGCCTAACTTTAATTATATTGACCAACTGGCAGACGGAGATTTAGATTTTAAGGCCAAACTAGTTGTGGTTATAAAAAAAGAATTCCCTTTAGAGCTTCAGCAATACCATGCAGCTGTGTCCTCCAATAACTTATTTCAAATAGCAGAAGTGGTGCATAAGTTGAAAAACAAAATAAGCATGCTGGGCATGGAGTCTGGCTATTTAATAGCCCAAGAGTACGAAGAAAATTTAAAGCAAAACAGTACTTCAAAAGCAGCGCGTTTTGAAGAAGTGTTGGCTTTAATGAATGCTTTTATAAATTCTTTTTAAATGAAAAATTGTGTAATTGTAGAAGACGAGCAAACTGCCCTAGAGGTGGCCAAACATTTGGCTGTTAAATATGGTGCTTTAAATATTTTAGCCACTTTTGATAAAGCAGAAGAGGCCTTGGCGTATGTCAATAAAAACGGAAAAGTAGACATTGTTTTCTTGGACATACATTTGCCAGATATGAGTGGTTTTTCTTTTTTAGAAAATTTGACATCCACCCCTAAGGTGGTTTTGGTAACCGCAGACAAAAACTTGGCTTTAACTGCCTATAATTTTGATTTAGTGGTGGATTATTTGGTAAAACCACTTCAAAAAGATAGATTTATGGAAGCAATTAATCAATGTTAAAAACAGACGGAGAATGAACTGTATTATTGTAGACGATCAAGATTCTGCAAGGCTTGTAGTACGACAATTGTGTGAAGGAATCCCTGACCTAGACATTATTGAAGAGTTCTCCAGTGCTATTGAGGCCATTAAATTTCTTAATCAGCAAAACGTAGATGTCATTTTTTTAGACATCCATATGCCTGGATTTAGCGGTTTTGATTTTGTTCAAACCCTAAAAACTCCAGCGCAAATTGTGCTCATCACCGCAGACAAAGATCTGGCTATAGAGGCTTATGAATACGAATCCATATCTGACTATCTGGTAAAACCAATTACCCAAGAGCGCTTCAATAAGTCTATGAATAAAGTGAAGAATAACCTTCGTAGAACTTCTGTTATGCACCAAGGCGGACCCTTAAGCGATCCTATTGGAAATGACCTTTACATAAACATAGACCGTCGTTTAACTAAATTGAAATTCGACGACATCCTTTTTATCAAAGCCAAAGGGGATTATATAGATGTAAAGACCCACAAAGAAATGTATGTGGTTCACTCTACTTTAAAAAAAATAAAAGACAAACTTCCAGATAATATCTTTCTACAGACCCACAGGTCATACATCATTAATTTCACTAAGATTATTGATATAGAAGACAACTCAGTTCTGATTGAAAAAAATGTAATTCCCATTAGTCGTTCCAACAGACCGGAGTTAATAAGAAGGCTTAATCTATTGTAAATGATGTAGTTGCAAATTAGTATTCAATTAATGTGCAGATAATCGATGCTTTTTTTAGACGAGTGGTTTCTAACGCCTTTCAACCATATATTGGTGTGAGTTCACCAAACTAAAACGTTGCTGCGTCCTATCTCAAAGTTTTCAGCCTCTTGTTCTAATTATATTTATAAAGTAATTAGAACATTATGGAACAGAAAATAGCTTCAAAAAAATTTCACGGAATACTCACAAAAGACAAGCACATGAAAGTGTATAAACTCTGTTCAATAGATGTTGAAGAAGGCAGTATGACCTTGAGTATTCTAGAGACTTCTATTCAGGAAGTACAACAAAATTAGTTATTTCCAGCACATTTTATCTCAAAGCAGCGAAGTTTTAGTATCACTAAATGACTGTTTTGTCTTGCTTAGCCTTTTTCCCCAAAGAATTATTGCTTTAAATAATGTGCTGTGAAATTGCTGTAGAAATAAGGGATGGTTTCAATGCCTTTTAAATAGTTCCATACCCCAAAATGTTCATTGGGAGAGTGTATGGCATCTGAGTCCAAACCAAACCCCATAAGCACAGATTTAGACCCCAAAACTTCTTCAAATAAAGCAACGATTGGAATACTACCACCACTTCTTTGTGGAATAGGCATTTTTCCAAAAGTTGTTTCGTAAGCCTCCGCGGCAGATTTATAACCTATATGGTCTATGGGCGTCACATAGCCCTGTCCGCCATGATGCGGGGTTACAGTCACACTAACGCCCTTAGGGGCTATGGATTCAAAATACTTTTTGAATAGCTCAGTAATCTCTTCCCATTCTTGATGGGGCACTAATCTCATGGAGATTTTCGCAAATGCTTTAGAAGGAATAACTGTTTTAGCGCCTTCACCAGTGTAGCCACCCCATATGCCATTGACATCTAGGGTAGGTCTTATTGAATTCCTTTCATTGGTAGTGTAGCCTTTTTCCCCATAGACCGTTTCAATATTCAGTGCTTTTTGGTAAGCGTCTATGTCAAAAGGGGCCTTAGCCATTTCACTGCGCTCTTTGGTGCTCAATTCTTCCACTTTGTCATAAAAACCAGGGATGGTAATATGATTGTCTTGGTCGTGCATGCTGGCAATCATTTTAGTCAATACGTTAATAGGATTAGCCACTGCACCTCCGTACAGACCAGAATGTAAATCTCTATTTGGTCCAGTGACACAAACTTCTACATAACTCAATCCTCTAAGTCCTGTAGTGATAGATGGTGTGTCGTTGGCTATCATTCCAGTATCTGAAATTAAAATTACATCGTTTTTTAGTAATGCGCTGTTGTTCTTGACAAAATGCACCAAGTTATTACTGCCCACTTCTTCTTCTCCTTCGATCATGAATTTTACATTACAAGGCAACTGATTTGTAGTGATTAAATACTCTATGGCTTTAATATGCATAAACATTTGCCCTTTGTCATCACAAGCTCCTCTTGCAAAAATGGCTCCCTCAGGATGAAGTGCCGTTTTTTTAATCACAGGCTCAAATGGTTTAGAATCCCACAAATCTAGCGGGTCTGGCGGCTGAACATCGTAATGACCATACACCAATACAGTCGGTACATTAGGGCCAATGATTTTTTGGCCATACACAATTGGGTGGCCCTCCGTTTCATAAATTTTGGTATGGTCTATTCCAGCAGCTTTTAAATAATTGTGTACTGATTTTGCCCCCTTTAAAACTTCACTGTCATAAGCTGGATCAGCACTGATAGAGGCAATTTTAAGGAGTTCAAAGAGTTCATTTAACAGGCGTTCTTTGTGCTCTTGAATATATGGTTTTGGGTCTAGCATGGTTCTTTTTTAAGTGTGTAAAGCTACAAAAACTACTTTTTAAACTATAGCGCTTTTAATATTCAAATTTTGCATTATATTTGCACTCCTTTTGCAGGCGTGATGGAATTGGTAGACATGCTAGACTTAGGATCTAGTGCCGCGAGGTGTGAGAGTTCGAGTCTCTCCGCCTGTACAAAAGCCGAAGAGAAATCTTCGGCTTTTTCGATTTTAAATTGTTCGTAAATTTTGGTTAGGTACAACATAGGTACAACATTTCGATGTTTTTACTGACTAAATTTAAAATGGTATGTTTTAAATATATTTAATATCAAAAACTATTATTTAGTTCTACAGCTAATAATAGAAACCGTTTCAAAACTTTTGGGTCATAAAAAGCTGGCAACTACCCAAATCTACGCTAGAGTAGTGGAAAAAAAGGTAAGTCAGGATATGGAAAAACTAAAATTGATATTGGAGTGAATTTAAAAATTGGTTTTTTGGGTTGAGTAGAGTTTTCCATATAGTGGAAAGTATTTATTAGTGTTTAAATATTTTAAATGCAGCTGCGGGAACTATAGCAGCTAATGCTTTAAAATCATTGTTTATCAATACCGAAAACAAACCAGCAACAAAGGGTGATGTTAAAAAGATAATTTCTGAAATAAAGGGGAGATATCATTTGGTTCAAAATATGCTACTAAGTACTGATGGGAAGAAACCATATTTTGATATGGAGAGAAACATGGTTGTATTTATGTAAGGCTAAAATTTTGACCAGAATTTCACTTTGGAGTTGAGTTAGATTCAACATAATATTAAAATTCTGCAAAATCGTTTTTCGTTTTTATTTTCTTAAAACTCAAAAAAAAATAGAAAAATTAAACTAGGCAAAAATTTGCGAACGTATTGCTGCTAATGACCTGCTAAACACAGTTCGGCTATGAGAACGAAGATAATGAAAGTGGAAGACAATTAGCATAAAGTTCGGGTGGCCACGTGAACTTTATGCTAATTGGCCGTCTCGCTTATGGTGATTTTTCTTTTTAAAAATGGCTATAAGTGAGCCACTTTTGTTTATCGAGAGTTCGAGGAGTCGAATCAAATTCCTTTTAGCTCCTGTTGTGGCATCGTTTTCCCTCTATGGGCAGAGGAAGCTGCATTTAACAAATAAGCTGTTGCAATTTGGTTTAGCAGGTCATTGTAGCACATTTTCTTGAGGGGAGGGAGTGCAATAGCACGTAGCAACACAAGTCAGCTTTTCGCTGAATGTATTCCATCGTTTCGGCTATGGCTAGTACGGGAATTAAAAGCAGTAAACTTTCGATTAAGCACTTAGCCAAAGCTTTTTATTTTGTTTTATCTTTTTTGTTCATAAAGCCAAATCAAAAGATTTGGTGGACTTAGTTAAAAGCTCTAAACTTTCGATTAAGCACCAAAACCCGTATTAAATATAGCCATAATTGTAGCATGTATATTTTAATCTATAGAAATAATCTGCTTTGTTTTTCTGCTTTTCTCTGCAGAAAATCCTATAATATGGCTCTCAACAGATGCATCGATTGTTGAGGTTAGTAAACTTGCATCTTGTTTTTTAACTGCTTTCACCCAATCTGTAACTAACGCCCAGTCACCACCACCATGACCACTATTTTTGTAATCACCAACATCCTCAACAGTAATATCCCATTTAGTTGCTTTATTGGTTAAGAAATCTGTGTGAATAAAATGGTCCATATCTCCTGTAATATCTCCTAAAGATCCCATAATTCTAGTTCTACGACCATGGTAAGATGTAAATGCTTCCATTGAAAAATTAGCGGTAACCTCATTTTTAAATTCCATAGACGTAACATAGTGATCAGGTTGGTCATTATCCATTTTATATACACAACGACCATAATTTGTCGTTTTTAATTGTTCAAGAATGAATTCTCCATGGGCAGATTTATCTTCTGGAAGATCAAACACATACGTTCGTTGACGATCTCTATGATAAATTTTTAATGCAGAATATGGGCAAGTTGCTTCAACAGCGCAACCATCTGTACATCTATTTGTACTTCCTGAGGGTGCATTTGATTCTTTAAACCATTTTAAACCTCCAAAAGCAGAGATACTTTTACATGGTTCTCCAACTAGCCATCTTAGAATATCTAAATCATGACAAGATTTTGCAAGTATTATTGGAGTAGTTTCTTTTGAGTTATGCCAGTTGCCTCTAACATACGAGTGGGACATATGTATATGCTCAATAGGTTCAAAGTGTTGGATACTAATAAGCTCACCAATTGCACCAGAATCAATTATTTCTTTTAATTTGATGAAGTATGGTGCATATCTTAACACATGACAAACAGCTACAATTCTACCTGTTTTTTTTGCTAAAGCTAAAATTGCTCTACATTCTTCTTCGGTAGGAGCAATAGGTTTTTCTAATAAGATATCATAACCCATTTCTAATGCTTTCATACACGGTCCGTAATGTAAGTTGTCTGGAGTAGATATTATGATAGCATCTGCAAATTTTGGTCGATTGAAGACATGTTCCCAAGTTATAAATCTGTTTTCTTCTGGAATATTATGCTTTTCTGTATAGCGTTCATTTCTTAGAGTAATTGGTTCTGCAACACCAACAATATTTAGTTCTTTTGGAAATTGGATACCATAATTGCCATATACGTTTCCTCTTGAGCCAGCGCCTAGGGTAATAGCAGTTATTGGTTTGTCAATGTCACTATTTCCGAAATCTTTTATTGGAATCGTGTTTCCCTTAGTTTCCGTGTTTGCAAAGCCACTTAGTGGACTAGATAATAATGATGTACTTCCAATTCCAATGGCTAAATTTTTAAGTGCATTTCTGCGATCTATTTTTTTCATAATGAAGTAAATGTTTGTTATTATTATTTATAATTTTTTATTATTCGGCTTATTTCCATTTTATGTTTTTCCAGCGTTTTATTTCGCAAAACTTTTCAATTCCGATTGAGTCAGTAATTCCGTAACTTGCTAAATTCCGCATTTAATTTGGGTTTTACTTTTCAATTCAGTTTCCGATTTCCGCAAATGAGCAAAAAGTCAATCATTCTATTTTCTTTTTCTCTAAAACCGCATAAAATTTTCGTGACGAGATTTTCAAGTCTTTTGTTATTTTCTCACTTTTTTCTTTCCTTTTTTATACAGCTTTAAATTCTTATTTACTCTTTTGTTGGAGTAGCTTTTTGTCAGTTTGAACTTGCAATAAAAAGATGGACAATTAGTTGCGAGATTTAAGCAGCTACATTTCTAATTCAAATTCGGTAATAGTTTTATATTTCATAATTATGCTGATATCAGCTTTTGTTGTAAATATTCTGGTCTTCTTTTTTGTATAGTTCTTAGATAGTTTTTAAAAATGTTGGTTTTATGAATTTTAATACTTTGACTTAACAAAAGGAATAAATAACAGAAATAAAAAGCAAAGAGCGAGGATAATTAAACTTCCTACTATACCTGTGCTAGTACTTACAACTCCCATTAAAGGAGGTACCAATGCGCCACCAACTATAGCCATAACTAGTAAACCAGATATTTCATTTGATCGTGACGGCATCCCATTTATAGCAATTGAAAATATTAATGGAAATAGATTTCCTGCGCCTAGTCCAACAATAAAAATAGCAACTTGAGCCATAATTCCAGTAGTTGAAAAAATGATTAATAATATTCCCGCAAGTGCTAAAATAGTTGTAGAAACTAGAAAAAATATGGGTTTTAAAAATTGTAGTAAAATAGCTCCAACAAATCTACTTATCATAAGTGCAGTAAAGTATATACTAATTCCATACGATGCATTTTCTAGTGAATACCCGTGGAGTTTCATTAAAAAACCTTGTATGTTAGAGTTCATGCCAACATCAGCTCCAACAATAAAAAATATAGCAATAACCATAGCTAGCACAAATTTGTTGGTTAACAATTTCATGCATGATGAAAATGATGCTGGAATTTCAGATTTTATTTTTTCTTCTATTTTTGTGGTTGAAAGCCATAGTATAGAGAGTAGAGTAACAACAGCGTAGACAATAAGTACCCATTTCCAGTCTCCGTATTTTAAAGCAGCAAAAGTGGCAACAATAGGCCCCAATAAAGATGTTATGGCTTTTACAAATTGAGATAAACTAAGGAAACTTGAAAGCTTCTTTTGAGATACAACTTCTTGCAATAAAGGGTTTGCAGCTACTTGAACAATGGTATTTCCTATGCCTATACCTATAAATGCTATTAAAACTGATATAAAGGAATAATATATAAAAGGAATCAATAAACCAACAAGAGTAACAAATAAACCAATGTTCATCATACGCTTTTTGCCAATTTTATCCTGAAGTACTCCAACAGGTATTGAAAACACAAAAAACCAAATAAATACCATAAATGGAATGAATTGAGCTAATGTATCAGAGAGTTCAAAATCCTTTTGAATGTAACCAGTAGATACGCCAACTATATCTACAAACCCCATAACAATAAAAGTTAGAAATACGGGAAAAATTTTACTTATATTGATTTTTTGTGATGTCATTTTAAATTTATTTTAAAGGTTAGGGAGGTCATCTTGTATGTTATTCCAAAAATTAGGATTAAATAATTTGGCACTACCTATAATCGCTGCATCTTCCATTAAAGTAGATATTTCAATATCAACAGCTAATCCAGCACCCATAATAACTTGTTTTAAAGCTGGAATAAAAAGATTGCCAGCGTTAGATATGTTACCTCCCATAACAATTAACTCGGGTTGGTATTTCTGAAGAAAAGGAATCATAAAATGTCCCATGTTAGAACCAAATTCTTCAAAAAGAATTTTAGAATGAGGTGTATTCGCTTCAGCAATTTCTTTTACACCTTGTATGCTTTTTGTGGAAATTTCATGATAACGTTTAATGCACCAACGGGTAGAAAAATAATCATCTCCAATACCATCTTTAAATGGTTTATCCCATAAACAACCATCTTTAGGAACTTGTGGATGATTTACCAATGGGATTCCGTTTTTAATAAAGGCAGAACCAAAACCAGTTCCTAAGGTAACGGCTATAATTTTAGCACAATTTTTTGCTTTTCCTTGAGCAGATACCCCAACAGCAAATGAAGTGGCATCATTAAGGAATCTGAAATTAGTTTTTTCAGAGATAAGATATTTTGATAATTCGTCTGGAATAGAAACACTATACAGGTTTTCATATTTATCATTATCACCTTCAAATAAAGCAATTCCCTTCTTATAATTAAAAGGTCCTGGAATGGCAAAACCTATATCTATATGCTGTTTCAAAGAAGCGTTAAGGATAGTCTTATTAATAGCTTCGCTCCATTTTTTTAAAATGATATCTTTTTCAGCTTTATTATCGACCTTCACAGAAAAAGTAGTTTCAGGGATGATAACAAGATTTTTTAGATCTACAGCGGCACTTGTTATATGACTACCGCCAACATCTACTCCAATGGCTATTTGATTATTCATTCTATATGTTTTAATTTAAGAGTCTCTTTTTATTTCTATATCATATGTGAAATAATTGGTACGATAATAAACTATGTTATATTCCACAGGACGATCTCCAAGATCACATACTATTCTTTCTCTTTTTAAAATGGGCGTTTCCTTTTCAACATCAAGTAATAAACTTATTTTTTTTGAAGCAGTAATAGCGCTTATTTTTTCTTTAGAGGTGGAAACTATTACATCATGTTCTTTTTCCAATAGCTCATACAAAGGCGTATTAAAATTTTCCTTTCCAGTGATGCCTACCCTTGGATGAAAATAGGATACTGAATAAAGATATTTGGCATCTTTAGATCCTCTAATTTTTTCTAGCTTCCATATTTTTTTTGATTGAGAAATAGCTAATGCATCATTTATTTCATTTGGAGCATTTACCAATGTATTTTGCACCATATAGTTTACAACATCGATCCCTTGATTTCGCATTTCCTTGGTAAAACTAATCCAGTTGTCTAATCGGGTTGTTATTTTTTTGTGTACTACTTTTGAGCCTACTCCTTTTTTACGTTTTATAAGGCCTTCGTTAACAAGTGTATTTACAGCTTGTCTTACGGTATTTCGGGAAACTCCTAATTTTTTTGATAAGGTTACCTCTTTTGGAAGAAGGTTATTTCCGTTTTTATATTCTTCCAAAGAAATCAACTTTCTTAGGTATTTTTCTATTTGAGCATGAAGTGGGATAGCGCTTTGTTGATCTAATCTAAAATCCATATGATATCATTTTGTGTATTTGTTAAATATACTGCATTTACTTTTGCGACTCTGCCCATTCTTATAGCCTGTTAATGGCTTTATATAAAACACCGGCTTACCCCTCTGAAATAACCCTAAATATTTTTTTATGATTTTATTTTTTTTCATTTGACATTGATGGAGGTATTTGTTCTATACCCCACTTCTTATTTGGCTCTGGCCCCATTGTAAAAGATAATGTTCCTCCCTTTACAATTTCATTTCTATACATCCAGCTATTTTTAATTGATGAACCATTAAAATTTGCAGACTGGATATATAAATTATTTGGCGAGTTGTTCTTTGTTTCTATCACCAGTTCTTTTCCTGAATAATAGTCGGGATTGAGGTCAATTATTACTTTGTTGAACAGGGGGCTTCCGAACTGCAAAGTCGGGTGCATGGAAGCGTGGCCCTGGACATCAAATAAACCAAGGGCAGCCATCACGTACCACGAACCCAGCTGTCCCTGATCTTCGTCCTGACCAATGCCGTAACCATGTAAAGGTTCCAGTCCATAAAATTCGTTGCAAATGGCGCGGGTCCATTTTTGTGTCAGCCAGGGTTGTCCGCTGTAATTGAAGAGCCATGAAGCATGCAGACCGGGCTGGTTGCCATGGTTGTATTTTTCTTCAATACCCGAGAACCCATCCACATGATCGGGATTACCGCTGAAATGATTTTTTTGTGCGAGGGTAAATATTTTGTCCAGGCGCTGGTTAAATAATTCCTGTCCCATCGACTGAATAAGTCCGTCCACATCCTGCGGGACATACCAAAGAAACTGGAAAGCATTGCCTTCCTGGAAACCGTCCCAGGGTCTCATTGGATCAAAATCTTTAATAAATTTTCCATTCGGAAGTTTGGGGCGGAAAACCAGGGTTTCCGGATCGAATAAATTTTTCCAGTACCCTGCCTGTTTCATCAGCTTTTCGTAATCGTCGGTTTTGCCTAGACTCCCGGCCATTTGCGCTACGGCATAAGAACTGTAAGCATATTCCAGGGTGTGCGAAGCCCCAAAATTTTCAAGCCAGTCGTCTGCGTATTTATGATTCTCGTAAGGAACATACCCCAGTTTTATAAAACGGTTTAAATCGTATTTGCCGTTACCCGTATTTCTTCCTATCGAATCGATTTCGTTTTTAAAGGCCGCCTCGTAACCAGTTTCCACTTCGAAATCACGGATGCCGCAATTATATGTTGCTGCAATTAAAAGTCCCTGAAAGTTGGTGCAAACCCCATTGGTAAAAGTTCCGGCGGCCACTCCGTCGTGGAGCCAGCCGGTTTCTTTGTAAAAGTCGATGTTGGATTGAACGTAGTTGCTCATTTGTTCGGGATAAACCAAAGACCATAGTTGGCTCAGGTTCCAAAATCCCCCCCACATTCCGTCGGTGTTGAAATGTTTGTGTTTTGGCCAGTCATTTTCATCTAGCAAAATTGGACTTATGCCGCCTTTGTTCATCCGGTACTGACCGTTTACATCACTTGCCAGACCACGACCCAAAAGTGCATGGTACAGGCCGGTGTAGAATTTGGTTTTATTTTCCTCCGACTCATCTTCAACGCGGATGCGCGAAAGCATTTCATTCCATATTTCGTGAGCCTGTGATTTTACTTCGTCAAAAGAAACTGATGCAGTTTCGGTTTCCAGGTTCAGGCGTGCATTGTCGATACTGGTATACGACAAGCCTACCTGCATTTCCACCACTTCACCTGCAACCGTTTTAAAATCGAGGTAGATCCCGTTACGGGTGCCCCGGGTTTCCGAAACATTTTCCTGCTTTAAAGAGTCGGTGAATATCCCAAAACTTTCCGGAGTCTTACTTATCTTGGCTACAAAAAACATTTTCACTCGGTTTCCCGGATCGCAGAATTTTACAAAGTTGGGATTGGCTTCCACAAAACCTTCGACCTCGTTTCCGTTTACCAGTTGTGCAAAGGCATCGGTTACCTCACCGCTTTCGCCTTGTAAATTTCCAATATCAAAAATCAGCTTCGCCTCATCCGATTCAGGGAAGGTATACCGATGAAAACCAACCCGTTCGGTTGCCGTTAATTCAGCCTTAATGCTGTAATCTTTTAGCAGTACGGAATAATATCCCGGTTCGGCATGTTCATCTTCCTTCGCGAAACGCGAACGGTAACCGCCGTCGGGATTTTTTAGGGTTCCCGGAATGGTTTTTAATTCACCCGTAGTTGGCATTACCACCACGCCTCCAACCTGAAACTCATGAAAATGCCCGAATCCTTCGATGGATGTGTGACGATCGTCGTACCCTCCGGGAATCCAACCCTTGCTCTCGTATGCGTATGTATGAGGTGCAAGTTTTGCCATACCAAAAGGCAGGGAGGCAGGTGTATAAAAAAACCAGCGCGCGCCCACTGAACCTAGTTGCGTGTCGACATATTGCGTGGCATTGTATTCCGGTTTGCACTCCATCTTTTTCTGACAAGCGAAAAAAGTTGTTCCGAATAATACAATTAAAACTTTTACACCTTTCATAGAAAATATTTTATTATTCATAATCTTTTTTTTATGCCGCTTCAACGAGCCAGTCAAGCTCTTTCCAATTGGCTTTGTAAAAATGGTTTTCATACATTTTAATTTTAGTTTGGTGCCCACTCCTGATTATTTTTGCAGGTACTGCAATAAACCAATCTATAAACGTCCGGTGTTCCTGCTGTTTAAACTTGTCTTTCTTTTGGCTCATCATCACTGAGATATTGTAGGCAAAAACGCTTTTTCGCACTATGCCACTCAGTTGAGAATAAGGTACTAATCGATTTTACAATGCCTTGCTTGTTCATATACTTTGCTACTGTATTAAGACCTCAATACTTTGTGATGTTATTGCCTGTAAATAAATACTTCACAACTCTTGATCGGCCTTTCAATTTTTTCTTTGTATTTTTCATCCTGAAAGTGATGTTTTTTTGTTAATCTTTCTTTGTGTAACGACTTGAAGATAAATAATTAACATCGCTTTTATTCGTTTTTAATTTACATTTTTAAGTTGTATTATTTACTATTTGCAGGACTGTTTTCAATCCCCCAGTTTTTATTTGGTTCGGCTCCCAACCATAATTCCAATGTTCCTCCTTTTGCAAATTCTTCGTGCGTAAACCAGCACTGGTTCAGTAGAGTTCCATTCAGCTCTGCCTTTTGGATGTAGCAATTATCTGCCGAATTGTTATTTGTTTTTATTGTGAATGTTTTTCCAGAATAGTATTTCGGGTCAAGCTTTATTTTAACTTCATCGAATACCGGGCTGGTAATCTCGTAAATTGGTTTGGTGCTGGTTGTTCCTTTTAAACTGAATAATCCTATCGACATTAAAGCACTTACGCCACCCATCTGCCCCTGATCTTCATCATGCCCACCATAGCCTTTATCTGGCGTAATACCACCATAGGCTTGTTCATTTACTTTACGCACCCAGTATTGACTTAACCAAGGTTTGTTGGCGTAATTAAAAACATGGGCATTGGAACAACCAGGCTGATTAGCATAACTAACATAACCATTTCCATATCCGTATACAAAGTCAGTTGGTTCTGCTTTTTCAAATGCAAAATTTAACTTATCACTTAGCATATCATTTCCTCCCATTAATTTAGAAAGCCCTACTATATCATGAGAAACTGACCAAGTAGCTTGCCATGCATTTGCTTCAACCCATCCAGCACCACTTAATGGATCAGTATGTAACCAATTTCCATTTTTATCTTTCGGAAAAATCAATCCTTGCTCTTTATTATATAATTTTTTCCATCCTGTGGATCGTTTCATAAAATACTTGGCGTCTTCTTTCTTGTTTAGCCCTATTGCCATTTGCGCCAGTGACCAGTCCTGAAAACAGGCTTCCAATGTTCTGCCGGCACTTCCCCATCCAACACCTTGCATAAAAAACCCGTTGTTAATATACTGGTCATTGGCTTCAAGCATACCTCCGGGCATATGATTTTGCTTCATAACTTTGTAGGCATGTTTGTGCTCAACCTTTGAAAGCACACCCTTGGCATAAGCGGAAACAATAAGTGGGGTACTCGGGCAACCGGTCATTATATACGAATATCCCCCTACACTTGGCCCTCTGGGCAATAACTTTCCATTGTCCGCATATTGTACCAATGAAGCGGACATTTCATCCAATATTTCTGGCCATGCCAGCCCCCAAAGGATATTTAGATTCCATTGGGTCAACCAAAAAGCGTCAGAATTATACATATGAAATTTGGTCTCGCCTTTTTTGTTTTTTGGTACAGTTCGCGTATGTACATTAATATTTGTCGTATGTAATCCTTTTCTCTCTCCATCGGTATGGTCTGGATAATCTCCGTTATAATCATCTATTTTATGCCTGCCCAGTAAGGTATGCCACAGATCCGTATAAAATTTTATTTTTTGTGCATCTGAACCTCCTTTTACGACAATATTACCCAACCAATCGTTCCATTCTTGTCGCGAATCTTCCCGTACTTGATCAAAATCCCAGTGATTACATTCTTTGACCAAATTGTTTTTGGCATTTTCAATACTGGTATATGAGATTGCTATTTTCATTTTAATTTCATCTCCTTGCTGCACTTTATACTTGACGGAAATTCCAGTTGTCTGGGCGTCTGAATAACTCTGCTGTCCTTCGTTTCTACGGGTGCTTTCTGCTGATCCCTGTAATTGGGAGATGTTGTTATATTTGTCGTCTCCTACCCAACCGTCTAATGCTTCAAGTGCTTTTTTGAACTGAATCACAAAATATATTCTCACATTTTCTGGGCCACCGAAGGACCTACCTGTGGTATTGACAGAACCATGAATTTCTGTATCACTTATTTTGGTCACTTTCGCATCTGTCATTGTACTTGTTCCAATGTACCCCCCTAAATTCACCAATAGGTTTGTTACAGCATCTTCGGTATATTTTATACGATAAAAACTAACCCTGTCCGTAGTGGTTTGTTCTACCCATATTTTATAGTCGTTTAGAAAAACTTTGTGATACCCAGGCTGTACAATTTCCCCATCATGGGTAAATCGAGATTTCCAATGTTGCTCTCCCTTAGAAGGGTCTACCTCTCCCGTTGTGGGCATTAAATCAATTCCAGAAAGCATCCAACCATGAACTTGTGGAAATCCTAATATTTCAGTGGAATTATAATTATAGCCACCGCCCATTTGATTTTTGTTTCGTGTCATGGGGGCTGCGCTTATCATACCAAAAGGTCGGCTTCCCGTAACAAAGTAAAAATACCTTCCCCTGGTGGTTTCTATGTAAGGGTCTACAAATGAAACCAGATCTTCATATTGCTTTGGTGCTGGATACACTTCAATTTCGGAAAGACCCAAATAATCACCTGTACCATCGGTCACTTCAAATTTTATCCAGCTGACGGTTTTTTCAGGGAAATAAATTGTTTTGGGTGCTCCGTCATTAGGAATTTCATAGACACTGAATTTGCTACCATCGCTGAAAGACAACGTCCCACCCCCTGTATGTGTACTTTCATCTGGGCGGTCATACAAGATTATTTTATTGATAGTCTTGGGCGTATCCCAGTCTAACTGCACCCATGGGTAATTAATTCCACCCCAAGGGACCATTGTACTATTAGAGGCCCATTCTCCTTGGTTATGGTAGTAAACCATTCCGTCATTGACATGAGACACATCGAAATTCTTATTAAGATTTGCGCTGGCCGTTGCCTTGGCTTGGGTAGCAATATTACCAGGGCCAGCAAAAGCAATAGAATTCAATGAAACAATAAATAATACCAACAAAATTGGATTTAAAACTTTACTTTCTATTTGCTTTTTTTCCATTATACTTTTACACTTAAGGTGGGTTCTAAAAATTAGTTTTTTTAGGATTTGTGAAAATAGGAAGAACCTGTTTGCCCCAAACGTTGTTGCACTATGCCACTCAGTTGGAAATAAGGTACTAATCGATTTTACAATGCCTTGCTTGTTCATATACTTTGCCACTGTATTAAGACCTGAATACTTTGTGATGTTATTGCCTGTAAATGTTGCTTTAACAACTCTTGATTGGCCTTTCAATTTTTGCTTTGTATTTTTCATCCTAAAAGTGATGTTTTTTTGTTAATATTTCTTTGTGTAACGACTTGAAAATATGTAATTAACATCGCTTTAATTCGTTTTTAATTTACATTTTTAAGTTCTAAGGAATAATCTTCATACATGTGTAAAACACCTTATTGTTCGACTTTCTTGACGCTTACAATTCCAGTTGCACGAATACAGGACAATGGTCAGACAATTGGAGATCATTCAATTTCTCGGCAATAACCGCATACCTGTAAACCGTCTTAATATTTTTCAGGAAGATATAATCGATCACTACTCGCTGATCGAAAGGTCGGTTTTTGAAACCAGTAAAAGTCCAGTTTGGCCCATATGCTATTTCGGCAACACTACTCGAATTAACCAATGTATTTCTCCCTTCTGGTTTCGTTATCGTTTGAATTCCTTCTGATTCCGGCTCCAAATTAAAATCACCTGTAAGAATCAGCTGCCTCTCTGCTGCCAATTCTGTAGCTTTCGATTTTAACAGTTTGGCACTTTCAATTCGCGCTTGTTTTCCCAGATGATCAAAATGAGTATTGATAAAAATGAATTCCTTCCCGGTGGTTTTGTCCTTCAATACCACCCATGTTGCGTTGCGTTCCAGTGCGGCATCCCATCCTTTACTCGCTTTTCCAGGTGTTTCACTTAGCCAGAAAGTTCCACTTTTCAACTCTTTAAAACGATCTTTTCGAAAGAAAACAGAGGGGAACTCACCTTTTTCTTTTCCATCTATACGGCCAACACCAATTGCCTGGTATTCTTTCAAATTTTCTTTTAGGTAATTAAGCTGAGAAACCAAAACCTCCTGCATTCCAATAATATCAAGGTCATAAAATTTGATCATACTAACTACATTCTCTTTTCGATGATGCCAGTTTTGCGGGCCATCTTCAGGTTCATCATACCTAATGTTGAATGACATGGCATTTATCCGGTTAGTTTTTTGAGCGTAAGAAAATGAGGAAAGGATTAAACATTGTACAAGGAGAATAAAATATTTTTTCATGGTAATTTGCTTTAATATATAATACTTATGCCTTCATAGTATTCAATTTAACATGCGCTTTCTTTTACAAAAGAGATAATAACTTTTGCCTTTTTATTGCTTTTATTTATTAATGTGTATTTTTTTGCTGCTGCAGGTATAGCAAAAGTTTCGGCATAGTAGAAATCTTGCTTTTCTCCATCAATAAGGAGTTCAATAGAGTCTCCTTCAACTAACATAAGTACATGGCATTGTTCTTTGGTTTCTATATGAACTTTATTGTCAAAATCATACCTGAAAATATCATAAAAATGATCTGGATGTGTAGGTAAATGTATTTTTTTCCAATCACTACCAGATGCCTCCACTACTGGTTTAGATATTAATGTATCTTGTACATTTTGACCTTTACGCTCAAAATTTAAGTTTTCAAAAGCACGCTCAATGTTCATTGGTCTTGGGTTGCCATCCAAATCCAAACGCTGCCAGTCATACATTTTAAAAGTAAAAATATAAGGTG
>ERZ888423.507-NODE-507-length-39141-cov-14.288825_pt1 | contig 39141 bp, 38 predicted proteins | sample MGYA00520523_ERZ888423 | MGnify/ENA primary metagenome ERZ888423 (study PRJEB32303, sample SAMEA104408611) | aquatic metagenome | biome: Brackish water; feature: Pelagic; material: water | place: Baltic Sea | collected 2014-06-08T10:24:00 | depth 30,27 m ... | reverse complement strand
GCTTTTCATCGAAAAAACGAACACTTCATCGAAAATAATGTAAAAATAAAATTAATTATTTGTATACTTGTTAATTATAGTAAATCAAAACTAACAATACCTTATATATTAACCTATTTTATTACATTTATGACAAACTATTACAAATCGTGGTTGAGTAACACATTAATAAACCACACTTCAACTTTGGCACCAAGTGCTTTTTTTAAAAAAACACTTTATGTATTCGCTTTGTTTTTCCTTACGGCTACAAGCTGGGGGCAGACCTATTTAGCAAATGAATCATTTGATGCAACAACTTTTGTTCCAACAAATTGGACGAATTTGTTAACTTCAGGATCAAATACCTGGACACGAGTAACTTCAGGAACTTATCCGAGTTGTTCACCACGATCAGGTGCTGGTATGGCTAAGTTTAATTCATATTCTAATCCAGGAACAGGAGTAAGATCATTAATAACGCCTGTTTTGGATTTTTCAACTGTAGGTACAAAGCGTATAAAATTTTGGATGTATAGAGACAATGGATATTCAACTGATGCAGATAAAATTGAAATTTATACAAACACGAGTGCTAATTTGACAGGTGCTACATTATTAGGAACAATTAATAGATCACGAAGTTTAGCTCCTACAGTTGGAACAGATGGTTGGTATGAATACTATTATGATGTGACTACCACAAGCGCTACAACATATGTTATTTTCAAAGCTGTTGGAGCATATGGCAATAATATGTACATAGATGATATTGATGTATCAGCTCCACCAGCTCCTTGTACCGGAACACCTACGCCTGGTACAATTGCATCAAACACCTCACAAAATATCTGTTCGGGTACTACGCCTGCAGCTCTTTCAGTAACAGGAACTACATCTGGTGTTACTGGTATTACGTATCAATGGGAGGAGTCATCTGATAATGCAACTTGGGCAAATGCTACTGGCGGCTCCGGTGCAACAGCTGCTTCCTATACGCCACCAGCTTTTGGGGGTACAACCATTTATTATAGATGTAAAGTTACTTGTTCGGGTTCATCTCTTTTTGATGTGACGAATGTTGCAACGATTGCACCACCCGTAAACCCAAGCACACAGGCAAGTAGCTTGGCTTTTTCATCGGTTAGTTACACTGGTTTCACAGCTTCTTGGACAAATGGGAACGGTAACAGACGTGTTGTCTATGTTAGTGATGGAGCAATTACCGATCCTACAAACAACTCGGGCGCGGCTGCACTTACATCAAATACAACGTATTCGGGTAGTGGTCAACAAATTGTATATGACGGCACAGGTACATCTGTTTCGGTTACAGGTCTTACTTTGGGCACTACCTATTACGTTAAAGTTTTTGAATATACAAGATGTGGTGCTGCTCCTTATGATTATTATTACAGCACTATATCTGGCACCAACGCCATTTCAGTGACAACATCAAGTATTTCTCCAACACCTTGGTCAGAAGGTTTCGCAACAGGAGTAGCTACATTTCCAAACTGGCAAACTACATCTGGTGCTGTGGGAACAATCACAGCTGTAAATCCAGCGTTAAGCTCCAATTATTACTATGTAAATTTATATGGCACTCAACCTGTACATGCTATTACTACGCCAATCATTGGTTCAATGCCATCAAATTACCGTTTTGTAGTAAAGTATAAATTAGCAAATTATAGTTCTCCGTATGCTCCTCCAGCAAGTGGAAGTGGTGATTTTATAGTGGCTATTTCTACAGATAATGGTACAAGTTACACAAATGTTGAAACTATTGCAAACAATGTTGTTGCTGGGTGGCAAGAATATGTACTTAATTTAAGCGCTTATGCAGGGCAAAACATTCGTATTCGTCTCACTGGAAATAGAACAAGTGGCGATTATTATTTAGCATTTGATGATTTTAGTGTGGAAGCCATACCCTCTTGTTTACCTCCAAACACATTAGTTTTATCATCTATTACAAATAACAGCGCTTCTTTATCATGGACAGCATCTGTATCTGCACCTGGAAGTGGTTATGACGTGTATTATAGCACAACAAATACTGCGCCTTTAGCTGGCACAACGCCATCTGCCAATGTGCCGTCAGGAACAACTTATGCGTACAGTGGTTTAACAGCAAGTACCACTTATTATTCATGGGTGCGTTCTAATTGTGGTTCTGGGGATGTAAGTGTATGGGTAGCAAGTGCAAGTTTTACAACACAATGTAATCCTGTTTCAGTACCCTATTCTCAAGATTTTGAAAGTGTAACTACCCCTGCGTTACCTATTTGTACCAGTATTGAAAATGCCGGCACAGGGAATAATTGGAAAACAGCCAGTCCAGCAGGTTTTGGTTTTACTACCAAATGTTTAAATTATTTATATAATAGCACTAATGCTGCAAATGCTTGGTTTTACACGGCAGGAATTAATTTAACAGCAGGTACTTCTTATCGAATTTCCTATAATTACGGCTGTAATTCAAGTTCATATCCTGAAAATTTAAAAGTAGCTTATGGAGTTTCGGCTTCAAGCGCTAGTATGACAACAACATTAGTAACGCATACTAATATAGTAGACATTACTGCACCTTTAAGTACAGTAGATTTTACTCCTAGTGCTACTGGCGTTTACTATTTTGGTTTCAATGCTTTTTCTGATGCAGATATGAATCAATTGTATGTTGATAATATTTCAATAAAAGTTACCCCAAATACCTGGACAGGTACTTCAAGTAATTCTTGGAACACGGCAAGCAACTGGTCATTAAGTTCGGTACCATCTGCTACTGATGATGTATTAATTTCTTCAAACGGTTCAAATGCACCAGTTATGGATGTAGATGTTACTATTCCTGTTGGAAAAAGTTTAACTATAACTGGAGGAGAATTAACAATTGCCCCAGGTAAAGTATTAACAATTGCAGGAACTGCAAATTTTGGCGGTATGCCAGTAACGTTTGAATCAAATGCTACAGGTACTGCTATGTTGGGGCCATTAACAACTGGAACACTTACTGGAGCAACCAGTGTTACCGTAGAGCGTTTCATACCATCTGGCAAACGCGCCTTTAGATTATTAAGCCCTGCGGTAACCACCACAACGTTTATTTCAGGCAACTGGCAAGAACAAACCCATATTACGGGTGGTTTAGGTGCAACTGGTTTAGGCTTTGATGCTACTGAAACTAATAATCCGTCGATGTTTACCTATGACAACCAAGCGGCACAGGGTGTAAGCGGTTGGACACCAATTCCCAACACCAATAATACAAATTTAATTGCAGGAGTAGGATATAGAGTTTTAATTAGAGGTGACAAAACCCCTGCAAATATAACTTCAGCTTCAGCTGATAATATGAATGCCGCCATCACATTAAGTGCTACAGGAACCTTAAAAACAGGAACTGTTCCCTTAAGTTCAAGCAGTACGCCATCAATTAATAATACAACTAACTCAGTTACTAATGGTTATAGCTTAGTAGGTAACCCATACCAAAGTGCAGTAGATTGGCATTTAGTTACTAAAACGGGTATTGAGGATACGTATTATGCCTGGGCTCCAAACATGGGAACAGGAGCTGCGAGAGGTAATTATGTTGCCTATAATGTTACATCAGGTAATAGCGGTGGTGGTTTAGTTGACCGATACATTCAACCCGGGCAAGCGTTTTTCGTAAAGAATACAGGTTCAAGTGCAGGGACATTAACCTTTGAAGAAGCGCACAAAGCCACAACTAGTGCCAATGTATTTAGAACCGCAAATACTCCTAGTTTGGGGGTAGCGTTATATGATCCTAATGAATTGGCAATAGGCGGGTATCCTATTGATGCTACAAAAGCTGTTTTTAGTTCAGAGTACACAAACGAATTAGGTCTTGGTGATGCTGAAAAATTAGAAGCAGCAGGTGAAAACATCGCATGGTTTAGAAACAATACCAAACTAGCCATTGATGCATTAGCACCAGTAACTACTTCAGATGAGTTAGCAATGAAAACACTACGATTAGGAGCTAATAAAAATTATACGTTCAAAATTCAAACTACTAATTTTGATGCTGATTTAACACCTTATTTAGTAGATAATTTCTTAAATACACAAACAGCGATTAGTACTTCAGAAGTATATTTAGCAACCTTTAGTACCACAAGCAATGTTGCTTCTTATAGTGAAGATCGTTTTAAAATTGTATTCCAAACCAGCGCGCTATCAACAGACGATTTTGTAAAAAACATCAAATTGTATCCAAATCCAGCAAAAGCAGGAGGTAGTTTCTATATTGATGGGATTACAGAAGCATCAGTTTTAGTTTATAATGTTGTAGGACAAAACATTCCGGTAACGGTAATGAGTCAAGGAAACGCCACTCAAGTAACACCAACAACAGCATTAAGCCAAGGAGTTTATCTGGTAACAGTTACCACAGCAGGAAAAACAGCACAAGTAAAATGGATTGTAGAATAAAAACAAACTTTAATTAAAATAACTAAAAATGAAAAATATCAATAAAATAAAATATAGTCTAGCGTTAGTATTGTTTAGCGTTACACTGCAAGCACAAGAAACTTTTCCAGACGATGTACAAGACGTTCCGGTGGATGATTATTTACCATTACTTTTTATAACAGCAATAGGAATAGCATATTGGCTAATTCATAAAAGAAAACTGGTTAAATAAATAAATAAAACCGTCTCAATATGAGGCGGTTTTTTTATTTTATTTGTTAAAAAGGTATAGGGTATACGCTAAAAAAATTTATTTTAACTTCGTTATTCCAATTTATTTTCAAATCTTCAAATTGTTAAATTAATTCATCACCCAACATCCATCATTAATGTATGTCGAGTGTATGCAGAGTGTATGTCGAATGTATGTGGAGTGTATGCAGAGTGTATGCTAGAAGTATATAAACAGTATATAAAAGGTATAGCAAAACAAATGAAGTGCATAATTACGTAAGTAACAGAAAATTATTTTATGTAAAAGAAATATGTTCCATTATTTTAAAAAAAACCTCAATATATTATTTAAATAAAGACATTTTTTTTACATTCGTACCTTATTTATTTATATCATGAAATTAGTATCAAAATCATTTTTTATTTTTATCTTATTGAATTCTAGTTTGCTATTTGCACAGTTTAATGTAAATAACATGTCTGTTGAGGCAGGTTATGGTTATACAGGGGCAATAGAGCCTTATTATAAGGGTTTTAAATCTAATTTTTCGGGTATGAATCACTTTAATGTGGGAGTTCGTTACATGTTTACTGAAAAAATAGGGGCAAAAATTTCTTACAAATTTGATCATTTTGTGAATGATCCTGGTGGAAAGTTTGGAATCACTTACAATACAATTTCTGTTTCAGGGGTGTATAATATTGGAAAAAAATTGGGTTTAACCTATTTAACCAGAGATCGTTTAGGGGTAAATGCGCACGTTGACGCAGGAGTTGCTTTCGCTTATATGATAGGAAAAAATCAATATGAAAAAGTAGGGGTTTTAGGCATTGGAATTACCCCGATGTATAACATTTCTAATAAATTTGCATTAACTGCCGATTTTACTCATAACATCACCATGAAACAACACTATGGTTTCGATGGTCTATTATTAGATCCAGAATACAAACCACAATCAGGAAGTTTTTATAACTTTTCTTTCGGAATCATCTTTTATTTAGGTGAAAACAGATACCACTCCGATTGGTATTAAAAGTAAAAAAAACAAATATATTCCGATGACCCTACTAAATACTTATATAATCGAAGATAATATTAAAATCATTCAAAGTTTTGAAGATTTTGGTATAGAAAATCCAACACTATTTTCGATTGTAGGGAAGGCAAAATCGGTCAAAGAAGGATTCAAAGAAATAACTTTATTAAAGCCTAATCTCATCATTGTTAGCGCGTCCCAAGAAAATATAAATGATTTTGAAATGTTTTCCAATATGGATTTCTTAGAGGCTAAATTTATTTTCATAGGTTCAAACGTAAAAGAAGCTTACCAAGCATTTAAGTATAATGCTGTTGATTTTCTATTAAAACCCATAAATTTTGATGTATTTTCTGCTTCTTTATCAAAAGTTATGCATCATTTTGAAAGAGATTTGGCATATTTGCAAGTTTTAAACGGCGCTAATAACGATTGGTTGACAAATTCATCAAAAGACTTTTTTATTGTTTCTTCATTGGATAAAATAGAAATTATAAAATTTGTTGAGGTCCTTTATTGTAAAGCAGATGGCAAATACACCGAATTTTTTCTGCAAAATGGAGACAAAGTATTATCTTCAAAAAACATAGGGGAATACCAAAATATTTTTCCAAAAGCTAGTTTTTTTAGAATTCACAATTCCTGCCTGGTTAACGTCCATCAAATTCTCCGAATCAATAAAAAAGACGGACTTTATTGTGAATTTAAAAACGGCGTTGATTTACCAGTGGCAAAACGAAAAGAAAAAGAATTTTTGAAATACTTAAGAGTTAATTAATCTTTTTTTAATACGTTTTTTAGTATCCAATAGCCATTTAATAATATAAATGGACAAACAATTCCTAAATGTATTTTATTGAGCATATAAACTAAATAAAGTGCTAAACATCCTAAAATTAATTTACCCAATAGTTTTGTTTTAGTCTTTTGTTCCTTATAAGAATACCAAGCATAAATCAAAAACAATGGATTGAATAACAAGATGTTGTAATTCCATAATAGTTCTTCGTGCAACGAATATAATCCAACCAAAGAGAAAAAGAGGCCTAGTAATCCAGCCATTGTAAAGTAGATGATTAGAATCCATTTTTTTCCAAAAATCGCCAATAGTAATAACACTCCAATTAAAGAATAGATAGAATTCAACCAGTTGAAAGGAACCGATGTTGGTCGGGCATTTAATAGAGTAGTATTTGATTTTTCAATTGGCTTGCCATTAACTCTAGTTTTTGAAAGCGATGTTTTAAATTCGTATGGCAAAAATAATCGTGTAGCGGGTTCATCTACTTTAGTGCCAAAAATGATTTGAATGCCTAATTTCATGTAAAAATTAGACATATAAGGATATAAAAGTTCTCTATACGATTGATCTGAAGTAGTCGATTTTATGTATTCGTTTCCAAGCGTATTATTTATTTTATCAACCACCATAGTTGTGCAATTTCGATCAATAAATTTATACGTGTAAAATCGTTCGTCGCTGTATATCGAAGCGTTAAGTTGTTCAAATAATTGAGAAATTTGTATTGGGGTTAGTGCTAATTCTTGCTCAATAATTGCTCTATTTTCTGCTTGATAATTAGAATAAAAATCAATAAAACTTTCGTTTGTTATAAAATACTGTAAATCACCTTTAACAAAACGACCAATGAAATTAGGCGTACTAAAATCAAAAGCGCCATAATTATACACCACATCAAGACCTATAACTTTATCTTGAATGCGAATTCCTGTGTGACCATACATTGCATACGATTCTGGGCCAGTTCCACACGTTAATATACTAACTTTTGCTTGCTCAGAAAGAGATAAATTTTGGGAAAACCCATTAAAAGAAACTAAAACAAGTAACGTGAAAAGTAGTTTTTTAATCATTTTATGTAAGTCTTTTTTCTATTTTCTTTTTTCTTTACATCTAGCTAGCATCTATAATTATCTAAACAATTCCCAATCCACTTTGAGTGAGAAAATATTGGAATACAACGCAGCACTTTGGTCGCCTAAATCGGTTAGTGCATAATCCACTTGAATGCCTCTGTATTTAAATCCTAAGCCAATATTGGGTTGGAAACTGACCTTTTTTGAATTGTCAATTTGTGTAATCTGTTGAAAATTACCCACACCAGCTCGAAGATAAACCAAATCTAAATAACCAAATTCAAGTCCTAAAGCAGGGTCGATACTTACTGAGCTAGTCGAAATAATGTCGTTTGTTTGTGTAAATTGCATGTTCAAATTAGTAGCAGCTAAAAGGCTATAGTCGTATCGAATAATCCATTTTTTAGACATGCCCAATTGCGCTTTAGGTAGCGTAATTTCGCTGGTTTCTGGTAATTCCTGATTTTCGCCCGGAATTGCATCTGCTATGGCTTGATATTTTTCTTGATCAATAGTCCAAGTATTGTAGGTCGTAGTAATATCGCGAAGCATTAATCCAAATTTCCAATCTTCATCATCGCTTATGTATTGAATGCCCAAATCAAAACCAAACCCCCAAGAATTAGCAAAATCACCTATAACTCTTCGAATTACTCTAGCATTTACACCATAGTTTAAACCATCTATAGGTAAACTTCTCGCATAAGAAACAGTTAAACCATAATCGGCAGTTGAAAACAAAGAGATACGGTTATAATCGATATTGCCTTCGCTATCTATTAATTGAGTCGTATTTAAAATGTCATCCACTCCAAAACGAATTAATGAAATACCAACGGCACTTCGATCATCAATTGGCATCGCAAAACCCGCATAATCATATTGGGCAATGTTTGCAAAATAATTAGCATGCATCAAAGCAAACTGTTTGTCTTTAATATGCATCAAACCTGCCGGATTCCAATATCCCGAATTCACATCTTGTGTATGCGAAACAACCGCATTAGACATTCCTAAGGCAGCAGCATCAACACCAATATTCAAAAATTCATTCGAATATTTCCGAACAGTTTGTGAATAGCTTACAGTTGCTAAACAACAGATAAGAAGGAAAATGGTCTTTTTCAATGCCTATTTTTTTACAAAGATGATATAAATTTCTTAATTACTAAACTCTAAATGTATTAAGTTATTGTATTACATTTGCTGTAAAATAGTGCTATAGTATTTTGTGATTTTTAAAATAGTATATTTGTTGTGATGGAAAATAAAAATCTTTACATTATTGCAGGATGTAATGGAGCTGGAAAAACTACAGCTTCATTCACAATTTTGCCTGAAATATTGGATTGTAAAGAATTTGTAAATGCAGATGAAATTGCTAAAGGATTATCCCCTTTTCAGCCTGAAAAAGTTACAGTAGAATCGGGAAGAATAATGATAAGTCGCATCAATGATTTATTAAAAGAAGGTATGAGTTTTGCCTTTGAAACTACTTTAGCATCTAAAAGTTATAAGAATAAAATTGAATTAGCAAAAAGTAAAGGCTACTCGGTTACATTATTGTTTTTTTGGTTGCAAACTATCGAATTAGCTAAAAATAGAGTAGCAACAAGAGTTTTAGAAGGCGGACATAATATACCAAATAATGTAATTGAAAGAAGGTATGTAAATGGAATTAAAAATTTATTTTCAATATATTTACCCATAATAGATGATGTAATGATTTTTGATAATTCTCAGACTAAATCGCAACTAATTGCATCAAAATCTGATAATTCTCAACTATTAATTCATGATGTTCAAAAATATAATCAATTAAAAAAATACGATGAACAAGTATAAAGAAATTTCAAAAAAACAAGCTAGAATTTTGATGGGAATGGATAAAGTGTATGAAAAATTAATTGTGTTTAAAAAACGAATGAATAGCGATTTAGTGGTTATTAAAGACAATAAAGTAGTTCATATTAAACCTGAGTAAGAATCATTTATATATTCTATATGCAAATTAAAAAACACATTCCAAACGCAATTACCCTGTTAAACCTTGCTAGTGGTTTATTGGCTATTATAGCTATTTTTAAAGGGTATTATGACGAAGCTTTTCTATTTGTTTGTTTGGGTATTTTTTTTGACTTTTGGGACGGTTTTTTTGCTCGTAAGTTTAAAGTTTCTGGTGAATTAGGATTGCAATTGGATTCATTAGCCGATGTAGTTACCAGTGGAGTAGTTCCTGGCTTAATGATATTTAAATTATTGCTCGATATTCAGGAAGACGACACTTCTATTTATTATTTGACAGAAGACTATTATTATATGGGATTTGTACCTTATTTAGGTTTCATCATCACCTTAGCTTCTGCTTATCGATTGGCGAAATTTAATATTGATACGCGTCAATTCGATTCATTCATCGGGTTACCAACGCCTGCAAATGCATTGTTTATAATGAGTATTCCCATGATTCAATTTGACGGAACGCACGAGTGGTTAGTTAATGCTTTATTCAATCCTTTTGTCTTAATCATCATAAGTTTTGTTAGCGCGTATATGTTAAATGCTGAAATTCCATTATTTTCATTGAAAATCAAAGATTTCAGTTGGGATAAAAACAAATTGCAAGTATTCTTTTTAGCTATTGCTGCTACTTTATTATTGTTTTTAGGCTTCACAGCCTTACCAATTATAATTTTACTATATGTTGTAATATCGGTTGTAAACAATACGTTTTTGGCTAAAAAATAATGGCACGCCCGATTAAAAAAAGACGAGTTATTAAAAAAAGAAAATCGCGTTTTTTTGGAAAGTGGTTTACTGCTCTTTTTTCTTTGTTTCTAATTCTGATTATTATTCTTGGAATTTATAAATTTAGAGATGGTTTTTTGTATTATCTTGGTTTTAAAACCAACAAATATGCCAATGAATTATCTGCCGATGAACGAAAATTAGCCGATATTAGAATCTATGAAGTATTACACAAACACGACAATAAAGCTATAGGATTTGATGTTTCGGAATACCAAGGTGAAATCAATTGGGAACAAACCTATCATATTGAAGAAGCATTTGAATTGTCTTATGTTTTTATAAGAGCCACTGCCGGAGAAAATAGAATAGATTCACGTTTTGAAGAAAATTGGAAAGGAGCAAAAGCACGGCAATTAATTCGTGGTGCTTATCATTATTATCGTCCTAATGAAAATTCGATAGAACAAGCTACTAATTTCATCAATAATGTTACGCTTCAAAAAGGAGATTTGCCACCTGTTTTAGACATAGAAAAATTACCTAAAACACAGTCAATTGTTCGTTTGAAAGTTGGTTTACGCAATTGGCTATCAGCAGTTGAAAAACACTATGGAGTAAAACCAATTATCTATTCAGGTGAAAGTTATTACAAAGATTTTTTAAAAGAAGAGTTTTCGGAATATCCGCTTTGGATTGCCAATTATAATTTTTGGCGCAATGATTTAGAATCAGACTGGCAGTTTTGGCAATTCACCGAAAAAGCAAAAATAGAGGGGATTGATGCAATGGTGGATCTAAATATTTTTAATGGCGATAAAAATGACTTATTAAAAATAGGTATGAAATAACAGTATTTATGGTTTTTTAAACCAAAGTAAAACTAAGACAGCACTAAAAGGTATCACGAAAGCTAGAATTGATTTCCAATTTGCAAAGTTGATTGTCCAGCCCATCCAAGCTATACGTTTAGGGGGAAATAATCGGTTATCTTCTTTGTTGTAATAGAAACTGCCCCATTTCCAATTCGCAGGATCTTTATGCCATTTTTCTAAAGTTTCTTGACTAGGCTTGTTCATGGATTACAATTCTATATCTACTTTTGGTGCATTAAAATCAATTTTCGTTTTGCGTAATTCAAAATTCTGACCTAAATAAACTCTACGAACCATTTCGTCTTCCACTAATTCTTCTGGTTTTCCTGCTTTTAAGATACCGCCTTCAAACATTAAGTAGGTTTTGTCAGTAATGGCTAATGTTTCTTGCACATTGTGGTCGGTAATTAAAATTCCGATATTTTTATTTTTTAATTGGGCAACAATGCGTTGAATATCTTCTACCGCCACAGGGTCAACTCCTGCAAAGGGTTCGTCTAATAAAATAAATTTGGGATCTGTTGCTAAAGCACGAGCAATTTCAGTACGACGACGCTCACCACCTGATAATAAATCGCCACGATTAGTTCGAATATGTTCCAAAGAAAATTCAGCAATTAATTCTTCCATTTTAGCAATTTGTGCTTCTTTAGAAAGTGTAGTTAATTGCAAAACACTTAAAATATTATCTTCAATACTTAGTTTTCTAAAAACAGAAGCTTCTTGTGCTAAATAGCCAATTCCGTTTTGTGCACGTTTGTACATTGGAAAATTAGTAATATCCATATCATCAAGATAGATATTTCCACTATTTGGTTTTACTAAACCTACAATCATATAAAACGAAGTAGTTTTTCCGGCACCATTTGGGCCTAATAAACCAACGATTTCCCCTTGATTTACTTCAACGGAAATTCCTTTTACAACGCTTCTTTTTTTATAGGTTTTTACTAAATTTTCTGCTCTTAATTTCATGATTCTAATTTGAAAATTTGAAGATTTGAAAATGAGTCAATGCTCAAAACCAACCTACGATAATATCAATAAACAAATAAAGTAAAAATAATCAATAGAATAAATGAATTAACAAAGAATTACATTTTCAAATTGATTAATTTTCAAATGGACTAATTATTTTCCAGTGCTTCCCAAAACTCATAAGCGCGACGCAAATGAGGAATTACGATAGTTCCGCCTACTAAAGTAGCAATACCCATAGCCTCCATCATTTCTTCTTTGTTAACACCATTTTTATAGGCAGTTTCTAAATGGTATTTAATGCAATCATCACAACGCAAAACGGCCGAAGCCACTAAACCCAGTAGTTCTTTAGTTTTTACATCTAAAGCACCCTCCATATAGGCATTGGTATCAACATTGAAAATTCGTTTGATGACTTTATTGTTATCGGCTAGTAATTTTTCGTTCATTTTTGAACGATAATCGTTGAATTCTTTTACTAAATCTGACATATTTAGGTATTTAATTTTTCTTTTTCTTTGTTTTTTAGTACTGCAGCACTAATAAAAATACTTATTTCATATAACACCAAAAGCGGTATCGAAACAATAACTTGACTTACAACGTCGGGCGGTGTTACAATAGAAGCAACTATTAATATTAATACAATTGCATATTTTCGGTATTTTCTTAAAAAACTTGGGGTTACTAATCCTACTTTAGATAAGAAATAAATGATAATTGGCATTTCAAAAATTAATCCACAAGCTATAACCGAAGTCTTTATCATACTTATGTAAGACTGAATGTTTATGTCATTTTTAATTTCTGGACTCACGGTAAAAGTAGCAAAGAAATTAATCGACATTGGTATAATTATATAATATCCAAATAATACACCTATAAAGAATAATAACGAAGCAATTGATACAAATGCTTTAGCATATTTTCGCTCCTTTTCATACAAAGCCGGACTTATAAATTTCCACAATAACCATAGCAAATATGGAAAAGCAATAATAAAACCTGCAGTTATGCATGTCCAAATTAATAAAGAGACTTGACCTTCTATTGCGGTGTTTTGAATATTAAAAGGCAATTCAGTAACGCAAAAAGATTCTGAAAGATCTAACTGGGTAGATAATTCACAAAAAAGGCGATAGGAAATAAAATTGATATTCTTTGGACCAAATATAATTTCATTAAATATAAAATCACTAAAAAAGAAGGCAACAGTTGCGCATATTAAAATGGCTGCTGAGCTTCTAACTAATAACCAACGAAGTTCTTCAAGATGGTCTAAAAAAGACATCTCACCCAAATTCTTTTTTGCCATTATACGATTCCTTCTTTTAAAATATCATGTAAATGTAAGATTCCTTTATATTCATCACTATCAATTACTACTAATTGAGTGATGGCATTATTTTCTAATACATCTAAAGCCTCTGAAACTAATAAAGTTGAGCTAATATGTTTAGGGTTTTTGGTCATAATATCTCTTGCTGTTAAATCAGAAAAAGTATCACGATTATTCAACATTCTTCTAATGTCTCCATCAGTAATAATACCTATGACTTGATTGTTTTCAATTACAGCCGTTACTCCTAAACGTTTTTCGGAGATTTCCATAATCACTTTTTTAATAGAAGCATCAGGAGTAACCATAGGTTTGTGTGTTGTATCTAACATGTCTTTTACACGAAGTAATAATTTTTTACCTAAAGCACCTCCTGGATGATAAACCGCAAAATCTTCACTTTTAAAGTTCCTTAATTCCATTAAACAAACGGCTAAAGCATCTCCAAGTACTAATTGTGCAGTGGTACTATTAGTGGGCGCTAAATTGTTCGGACAAGCTTCACTTTCTACATATGCATGCATAATATAATGTGATTCTCTACCTAAAAACGAATTTTTATCGGCAGTCATGCCTATTAAGATGTTGCCAAATCGTTTTAAAAGAGGCGCCAATACTTTAATCTCTGGACTATTGCCACTTTTTGATATACATATAATGATGTCTTCGGGCAATACCATACCTAAATCACCATGAACTGCTTCTGCAGCATGTAAAAACAAAGAAGGGGTTCCGGTAGAATTTAAGGTGGCTACAATCTTTTGAGCAATTAAAGCGCTTTTTCCAATTCCTGTAACGACTAATCTGCCTTTAGTATTATATATAGCACTAACACTTTTTGCAAAGTCTTCATCTAAATAATTAACAAGGTTTTCGATGCTCTTACTTTCTGATAAAAGCGTCTTTTTTGCAGTAGCTAAAATGGTTTCAATTGTACTCAAAATAGATATATTAAAAAATTTGTATGTGTAAAAGAAAATCGTATCTTTATGTTTGCAAATTTAGGTAAAATCATATTAATACAGAATGAATCCACACGAAATTGATTTACATAAAGAATTAAAGAAATATTTTGGCTTTAATCAATTCAAAGGTCTTCAAGGAGAGGTAGTTAAAAGTATCATTACTGGGAATAATACTTTTGTTATTATGCCTACTGGTGGCGGAAAATCACTTTGCTATCAGTTGCCTGCATTAGTATTAGAAGGAACTGCTATAGTTGTATCTCCGCTTATTGCGTTAATGAAAAATCAAGTAGATGCTATTCGAAGCTTGAGTTCAGTGACAGGAATTGCACATGTTTTAAACTCTTCTTTAAATAAAACCGAAGTAAATCAAGTTAAAAAAGACATTACTTCTGGTGTAACTAAATTGCTTTATGTAGCTCCTGAATCATTAACAAAAGAGGAATATTTACAGTTTTTAAACGAAGTTAAAATTTCATTTGTTGCTATTGATGAAGCGCATTGTATTTCAGAATGGGGACATGATTTTAGACCTGAATATAGAAATTTAAGAAATATTGTGCGTCAATTAGGTGATGTGCCGATGATTGGTTTAACGGCAACGGCAACTCCAAAAGTGCAAGAGGATATCTTAAAAAATTTGGATATGCCCGATGCTAATACGTTTAAAGCATCATTCAATAGACCTAATTTATATTACGAGGTACGCACCAAAACAAAAAATATTGAATCAGACATCATTCGATTCATCAAACAACACAAAGGAAAATCGGGAGTTATTTATTGTTTAAGTCGTAAAAAAGTGGAAGAAATTGCACATGTTTTACAAGTAAACGGTATTAGTTCTGTGCCTTATCATGCGGGTTTAGACGCTAAAACACGTGCAAGACATCAAGATATGTTTTTGATGGAAGACGTAGAAGTTGTGGTTGCTACTATTGCTTTTGGTATGGGAATTGACAAACCAGACGTTCGTTTTGTTATTCATCATGATATTCCTAAGTCTTTAGAAAGTTATTATCAAGAAACAGGTCGTGCCGGTAGAGATGGTGGCGAAGGTCTTTGTTTAGCTTACTATTCGTATAAAGACATCGAAAAATTAGAAAAATTCCTTTCAGGAAAACCAGTAGCAGAACAAGAAATTGGTTTTGCTTTGTTGCAAGAAGTAGTGGCTTACGCCGAAACTTCTATTTCGCGACGCAAGTTTTTACTTCATTATTTTGGTGAAGAATTTGATGATGTTGATGGCGATGGTGCAGATATGGATGATAATGTGCGCAATCCAAAAACAAAAGTTGAAGCTCAAAATCAAGTAGTAACACTCTTAAAAGTGGTTCGTGATACTAAACAATTGTTCAAGTCAAAAGAAGTTATTTTTGCTTTAGTTGGTAAAATCAATGCGATTATTAAAGCACAAAAAATAGATACCCATTCCTATTTTGCAAGTGGTGCAAAATTTGATGAAAAATATTGGATGGCCTTAATCAGACAAGTACTTGTAGATGGCTTACTGACTAAGGATATCGAAACTTACGGTGTTATAAAATTAACACCCAAGGGAGAAGATTTTATCAAAAAACCCTCTTCATTCATGATGTCTGAAGACCATGAATACAATGAAGAAGAGGATGAAGCAATCGTAACGGCTGCAAAATCATCTGGAACAGCTGACGAGGTTTTAATGAGTATGTTGCGCGATTTACGTAAAAAAGTAGCTAAAAAACTTGCAATTCCGCCATTTGTAGTGTTTCAAGATCCTTCGTTAGAAGATATGGCATTGAAATATCCAATATCAATCGACGAACTTAGCAATATGCATGGAGTAGGAGAAGGAAAAGCTAAAAAGTATGGTAAAGAATTTTTTGAATTAATTGCACAATATGTAGGAGATAATGATATTATTCGTCCAGATGACTTGGTTGTAAAATCTACAGGTGCAAATTCTGGACTGAAATTGTATATCATTCAAAATGTCGATCGAAAATTAGCATTAGATGATATTGCAAAAGCAAAAGGCCTAGATATGGATGGCTTGTTGAAAGAAATGGAACAAATTGTTTATTCGGGAACCAAGTTGAATATTAGGTATTGGATTGATGATATTTTAGATGAAGACCAGCAAGAAGAAATTCACGATTATTTTATGGATTCAGAATCGGATAATATTAAAGATGCCTTGAAAGAATTTGATGGCGAATACGATATTGAAGAATTGCGTTTTATGCGCATTAAGTTTATTAGCGAAGTGGCAAATTAAAAATAAATTCTAAAAAATAAATTCCAAATTCCAAATTTGTTTTAAATTGGGATTTGGAATTTTTTATTGTTTTTTTGGTTCAAAAAATTCCCCACGATGTGGTTTTAAAACATCTCTAAACTTAATCATATCGTTTTCTTCAACTACTATGTAAGCAATAGCGTGCATTTCGTTAATAACGTCAAATCCTGTTTTTTCTAAAATTATTTTTTCGTTTTCTAAATATTCATTGAGATGAATAAGATGGTGTTCTGCCGTTTTTGTAGCAGCTTCTCCTCTAAAATCCCAAATTAATTTTATTTTACGCATGATATAAGTTTCTAGAATACAAAGTTACGAAGTCAGCGTTCAAATTACTATTTTTGCAAAATTATATTTCTAATATATCAGAAAATCTGATCATCCGAAAATCAAAATTATGCCTCGCGAATTTCAATTTCAAGTTTCACCTGAAGTAGCTGCAAATGAAAATTTGTTAGCCCAGCATGTAGCAAAGCTGTTTCAAGTAAGTCCGAAAGAAATTCAAAAAGTCGAAGTTCTTAAGCGTTCGATTGATGCGCGTCAAAAAGCCATTAAAATAAATATTAAGGCGACTGTTTTTTTAGTTGGTGAAGAATATACATCACAAAAAATAGAATTACCCGATTATCCAAATGTAGCTAACAAACAAGAAGTAATAGTAATTGGTTCCGGACCTGCGGGTTTATTTGCCGCTTTGCAATTAATAGAATTGGGTTTAAAACCTATCGTTTTAGAACGAGGAAAAGATGTTCGTGGTAGACGTAGAGATTTAAAAGCAATAAATGTAGATCATATTGTAAATGAAGATTCCAATTATTGTTTTGGCGAAGGTGGTGCAGGAACGTATTCGGATGGAAAATTATATACTCGTTCTAAAAAACGTGGTGATGTAGATCGAATTTTAGCACTTTTAGTTGGTTTTGGTGCCACGCCTGAAATTATGGTAGAGGCACATCCGCACATTGGAACCAATAAATTACCCCAAATTATTCAAGACATCAGAGAAAAAATCATCGCTTGTGGCGGACAAGTGTTGTTTGAAACTCGAGTAACCGATTTTGTGGTTAAAAACAACGAAATGCAAGGTGTTGTTCTTCAAAGTGGCGCTATCATTTCTGCCAATAAAGTGATTTTAGCTACCGGACATTCGGCTCGTGATATTTTCGAATTATTACATAAAAAGAACATTTTAATCGAAGCGAAACCTTTTGCATTAGGTGTTCGGGCAGAACATCCACAGGAATTAATTGACCAAATTCAATATTCGTGCGATTTTAGAGGCGATTATTTACCGCCAGCTCCCTATTCTGTTGTAAAACAAGTCAATGGTCGCGGCATGTACTCGTTTTGTATGTGTCCGGGTGGTGTAATTGCCCCTTGTGCTACTGCTCCAGGCGAAGTAGTTACAAACGGTTGGTCGCCTTCAAAACGAGATCAAGCCACAGCAAATTCGGGAATTGTGGTGGAATTAAAATTGGAAGATTTTAAGCCTTTTGAAAAATTTGGACCCTTAGCGGGAATGGAATTTCAAAAAGCCATCGAGCAGAAAGCTTGGAATTTGGCGGGTTCAACCCAAAAAGTACCCGCACAACGCATGGTCGATTTTACACAAAATAAAGTTTCATCAGATATTCCAAAAACATCTTATGTTCCAGGAACTACTTCCGTAGAAATGGGGCAGGTGTTTCCTAGTTTTTTAACCCAAATCATGCGAGAAGGATTTGTGCAATTTGGAAAAGCTATGCGTGGTTACATGACCAATGAAGCCATTTTACACGCTCCCGAGAGTAGAACTTCTTCACCTGTTCGTATTCCAAGAGATAATTATTCATTGGAACACCCACAAATAAAAGGTCTTTATCCTTGTGGAGAAGGAGCAGGCTTTGCCGGAGGTATTATTTCAGCTGCAATTGACGGTGAAAAATGTGCCTTGAAAATTGCAGAAAGTTTGGTTAAATAAAAAAAATCACAGCTTTCACTGTGATTTAGTATATATATATTGATCAAAAATTATATTTTCTTAACTCTAACAGCATTCATTCCTTTAGCTCCTTTTTCTAATTCATAGGTAACTAAATTTCCTTCTTTTACATCGTCTAACAAACCACTGATGTGAACAAAATATTTTTCACCCGTTTCAATTTCTTTAATAAAACCAAAACCTTTAGATTCGTTGAAAAAATCAATGGTACCTCTACGATCAACAGGTGCTTCTTCAGCAGCGGTTCTTCTAGAAGTGTTTATTTCAATGCTTTCAACATCAACTATGATTTTTTTAGAAGGATCGGGTGGTGTATTAGTCAAGTGACCGTTTTCATCTACATATACATAGATATCTTCCCCAGATAATTTAGGATTTGCTTTTCGAGCTTCCTTTTTTTCTTGTTTTTCTTTCTTTTTCTTTGCTCTAAGTTTCTCTTGTTCCTTTTTATTAAAAGTTTCTTGTGGTCTAGCCATTAAATGTAATTCGTAATTAAAATTAATATTATTTTAAATGTATAAGGATAAAAACACACAAGCGAAATAAACAAAAATGTATAACCTACTTTGAGTCAAAGTTTTGCAAGAAGAAATATTTATCTTTACCAAGACTACAAAAGTAGTTAAAATAACTGAAAATTTTCTGTTTTATATTTCTTTTCTCCATATATTCAATTGGTATATTTTAATTCAACAAACGTTAAACTTAGTACAAACAATAATTTAACTAGTATTTCCTGTCTTTTTTCGTATTTTTGACAAGCATTCAGTGTATTATGATAGAAGAACAAGTAATATTAGTAAACGAAAAAGATGAGCCTATTGGGCTGATGAACAAAATGGAAGCGCATGAAAAAGCAGTTTTGCACAGAGCGTTTTCGGTCTTTGTTTTGAATGATAAAAATGAAGTGATGTTGCAACAACGTGCGCATCATAAATATCATTCGCCTTTATTGTGGACCAATACTTGTTGTAGTCATCAACGAGCGGGTGAAACAAATCTTCAAGCAGGAAAACGTCGGTTATATGAAGAAATGGGCTTTAATGCCGAATTAAAAGAACTTTTTCACTTTATTTACAAAGCGCCTTTTGATAATGGTTTAACGGAGCATGAGTTAGATCATGTGATGATAGGTTATTCAAATGAAGTTCCAAGTATTAATCCAGAAGAAGTGGAAAGTTGGAAATGGATGAAAATTGAAGATATTAAAGAAGATATGATTCAAAATCCAGCGCTTTATACTATTTGGTTTAAAATTATATTTGACGAGTTTTATCACTATCTAGAAGATCACAAAATTTAAGAATAAAGAATTTAGATTTAAGAGTCAAGAATACTTCAGCAATCAAAAATCCTATGAAAATAACTGTTTCAAGAAAAGCCCATTTTAATGCTGCCCATCGATTATATCGAAAAGATTGGACTATGGAAAAAAATCAGGAAGTTTTTGGAAAATGCAACAATCCAAACTTTCATGGACATAATTATGATTTGACTGTATCAGTTACTGGAGAAGTAGATCAAGAAACAGGATATGTTATCGATACTAAAGTGTTGTCTGATTTAATAAAATTGCATATTGAAGAAGCGTTTGATCACAAAAATTTGAATGAAGATGTTCCCGAATTTTTCGATTTAAATCCTACTGCCGAACATATTGCTTTTGTAATTTGGAATAAACTTCGAAAAGTAATTGCGCTTGATAAAGAATTAGAAATTACGTTGTATGAAACCCCTAGAAACTTTGTTACTTATAAAGGAAATTAATCATGCCAATTCAAATAGGAGATTCTTTACCCAATTTTACAGCCTTTAAGCAAGACGGAACAACTTTTACAAGTCAATATATTCAAAACAAGCCTGTGGTGATTTATTTTTATCCTAAAGATAATACACCAGGTTGTACCGCACAAGCTTGTAGTTTTAGAGATGCTTATCAAGATTTTCAAGATTTAGGCGCTGAAGTTATTGGTGTAAGCGGCGATTCAATTCGCTCTCATCAAGGTTTTCAACAAAAATATAAGTTACCGTTTCTTTTACTTTCAGATGAAAATAGAAAGTTGCGAAAGTTATTTGGCGTTCCTACAGCCCTTTTTGGATTAATTCCGGGAAGAGTAACCTATGTTTTTAATGCATCTGGTTCATGTATTTATATTTTTGATAGTTTAAGCGCTAGAGATCACATTTCTAAAGCTTTAATTGCTCTTAAATCTAAGAAATAAAAAAGTTAAGCCTATAATCTAAGGCGATTTTTGCATCTTTGCATTCAATTCAATTGATTATGAAGTTTTATCCGATAACATTTTCACCAATTTTAAAAGACCGAATTTGGGGCGGAACCAAATTAAAATCCTATTTACACAAAAACAGTGACTCACAAACAACAGGCGAAAGTTGGGAAATATCAACAGTTCCTGGAGATATAAGTGTCGTAAATTCGGGATTATTGAAAGGTAAAAATATCAATGAAATTATAGAATTGTATCCCGAAGAAATTCTAGGAAAATCGGTAATTGCTAAATTTGGCAAACAGTTTCCCTTATTATTCAAATTTATTGATGCTAAAGAAGATTTATCTATTCAATTGCATCCAAACGATGAATTAGCAAAAGAACGACATAATTCTTTTGGTAAAACCGAAATGTGGTATGTAATGCAAGCAGATGCAGATGCTCGATTGGTTGTTGGGTTTAAAAAGAATTCGAACCAGAATGAATACCTAGAAGCTTTAGAAAATAAAAATTTAGTTTCTTTACTAAACGAATATCCTGTAAAACAAGGCGATGTTTTTTTTCTTGAAACAGGTACTATTCATGCTATAGGTGCTGGTGTTGTGGTTGCCGAAATTCAACAAACTAGCGATATTACCTATCGAATTTATGATTGGGATAGAGTAGATGCTAATGGAATAGAAAGAGAATTGCATACCGATTTAGCTTTAGACGCAATTAATTTCAATACTACCGATGCTAAAATAGACTATTCTGAAGTACCAAATGAATCTTCAATGGTTCTGAGTTGTCCCTATTTTAATACAAATATCATTGCTTTACAGGATCATTATATTTGGAAAAAAACTAAGGAATCCTTTACGGTTTTTATGTGTACCAATGGTCAATTTGAAGTGATCATCAATGGTGAAATTATGCAATATCAAATGGGTGATACCATTTTAATACCAGCAATTATTGATTCATTTACTCTTAAGGGAAAAGCTACACTACTAGAAATTTCGATATAATGTATTGAGAACAAAATATATTATGTAATTTTGCATCAAATTTTAAATAAATAAAAAATGGCAAGCGTTAAAAACTTGAAAAAAGAAATCAACTACGTTTTAGGTGATATTGTAAATATCGTTTACGTATGGGAAATGACTACAGTAGGAAAACCAACTGAAGCTTCAGATAAATTAGTTGATGAAATTTACGAAACTTTTGATTCTTTAATGACTCAAGCGAATCAAAAAAATGTAGAAAACAAAAAAGCACATTTTAAACAAATTCGTAAAGATTACGAAGCAGCTGCTAATCAATTTGTTGCAAAAATAAACGGATTAAACTAAAAAAAATGTATTAAAAAGTGCCAATTTTTTTTGGAATTTTAAATTTCAGAATTATATTTGCACCTCATTAGAGTTGCCGGTGTAGCTCAGCTGGCTAGAGCAGCTGATTTGTAATCAGCAGGTCGTGGGTTCGAGTCCCTCCATCGGCTCTAAAGAAAAAAAACCATCACATTGTGATGGTTTTTTAGTTTATAACTTGGTCTAAAATTATTTCTTTTCAGATGCTTTTCTATCTTTAATATATTGGGTAAGCATTTTTCCATATTTTGATTGCGCTACTTTTGGTTTCATACTTTTTTGAATCGTATCTAAATAAGGAATGGTAATATCAGCAATTTCAGAAATTGCTATATAGGGTGCTATTTCATATTCACCATGAGTAACTGCATAATTTGCCGTAAAGCGATATTTTCTAATCAACAATTTTTGATACGCCGCTTCAATACTATCTGCTGTTTTTGGATTTGGTTTCATATCGTTTTTTAAACGCTTTTCAATCAGGTCTAAGTTTTCTTCGTTAAATCGGCTATTTATTTTATTAAATTCAATCATTAAATCTTGGTTTTTTGAACCAGTTATTTTTGCAGAAGCAAAGAATTCTTTAAGTGTTGTTTCAATAGTTATTTTCCCGGGTTCTGCAAAAAAGGGTAAACTATTATCAATTGAATTGGTTTGTCCTCGATCTAAAAACAAATAAAGCATTTCAGGACTGTCTAGTTTTATATGGCTTTCAAAATGGGAGTCTCCTTTTATTTGAATACTGTCTAATATTACTAATGCCGAATCTTGTATTTTTTGGATGTACAATTTACCTTGTCCTAGACCTTCAATATTTCCGGTAATATGAACGTTTGCGCCATCAACACTTTCTTTTTTCTCACAAGAAATAAAGGTAATCATAGCTAAAGTGGCAAATATTATTTTTTTCATTTGTGTTTTTTTAATTTATGATGGCAAAGTAAATAAAAAATCCTCAAAATACCTTGTACTTTGAGGATTCAATTTTAATTTTAAGGTTTTAAAAATATTAACCTTTTAACCAAGCTTCTCTAACAGCTTTTTTGCTGTCATCTGATGCTTGGTAGCCTTCTTGCTTTTCTTTTGGCATTATAACTTTTCCCGAAATCGTTTGGTCTTTTCCATCGCGATTGATTTTTACCGAAATAGTTTCGCCATCTTTCCAGTCCATACTTGCCATAATTAGATCGTAAATATTATCTAAATTATAAGTTTTATCGTTGACTCCAATAATTTTGTCGTTGTTCTTAATTCCTAAAGTTGTAAAGAAAACATTCAATTCAATTTCAGGTAGAATCATTATCTCTTTGGTGGTAGGATCAACTGTAATATAAGGTTGCGATTGATCTTTTAAAAACGGATTTCCTGCTACTTCCATAGTTGCTTTGGTAATACCCATTTTTGCAAAGAATTGCTCATAAGGAATTGGGGTTTCACCAGCCACATAAGTGTTAAAAAATTCACCAACAGCAGGGTAGGTTAATTGTGTAATTTTAGCAAATAATTCTTCATCTTTAAATGCTTTTTTAGTTCCGTATTCTGTTGCTAAATTTTGCATTAAGTTTAAAATTCCTTTTTTACCATTGCTGTTTTCACGAATTAAAATATCTACACACATAGCAATTAATGCGCCTTTTTGATATACATTAATATATTGATCTTTGTACGGTGCATTTAAAACGTTTTTACTCATTATAGTAAAACTCATTTTATCATTCATTTGTCTAGATTGAGCAATTTTACCTGCCATTCTTTCAAAAAATGCTTTTTCGTCGATTAAACCTTGATTCACTTGGAATAAATTAGCAAAATATTCGGTTACCCCTTCATACATCCATAAATGTTCAGACATTTGCGGATTGTTGAAATCAAAATACTGAATTTCGTTAGAATGAACCGTTAAAGGAGTTACAATATGAAAAAATTCATGTGAAACGACATCTTTTAATTGCTCTTGTAGCATTTCTAATCCCATCATTTCTGGCATTACAACTGTTGTTGAAGTTGGGTGCTCTAATGCTCCAAATCCCTTTGCATCTTGAGCTGCCATATCTGATAGATACAATAAAATGGCATATTTTTTTGTAGAATTGATTGGGCCTAAAAAACGTTTTTGGGCTTTCATCATGTTTTCCATATTAGGCGTAATTTGTTTGGCCGTATATTTTCCTGTTGGCGAATATACACTAATGATGATTTCCATATCGTCTACCATGAACGAGGTAAAATCGGGTTTAGAATACATGATTGGCATTTCAACCAAATTGGCATATTTTGGCATTTCAAAAACATCTGAAGTTGAACTAGCATCTGCATCTGTCATTGCAGAAACACCTAATAAGGTTTCAGGATGAAGTACCGTAAGTTTATATGGCGTTTCTTCTTTTCCTTTAAAATAACCAATAAAACCGTGTGTGTTTAACATGAAATTCACACCCGCATTGATGTTTGTTCCAGCAGGCGAAAATACATCATCACCTTCTCCAAATCCACCACCGCTCTCAGTATCATAAGTGTCATTTACTAAATAAGTAACTTTTGCAAGTTTTTTAGCATTTGAAATTTGGTAGGTATTTTCGTCTGTTTTTGCAATTGGTAACGCCTTACCTTTAGCATCAAAAGCTTTAACATTTTCTACATATCGACCATAATCATCTTCAGAATAAGTTCCAGGAACTGTTTTAGGGATGTGAAAAGTTGCTGTTTCAGTAGTAAAAGTTGGAGCAACTAGGCTAACCATTACTTTATCATCTACTACGTTTACTAAATCAATGGTGACAGCTACTTCATTTTTTGAAGACTTACTTTTTTGTGCAAAGACACCATTCCAAAGAAAAATCACTAGAGCTAGTGAAAGAAATATTTTTTTCATTTTATACATAATTTTAAACATAAGTAGATAAAATGAATAAATTGTTACAGTTAACGTTTCGAAATTTTATTTCTTGTAAATTATTTTATTTCTAAGTTTTACTTTTCTATATAAAATAAAAAACTCCTGCAGGGCAAGAGTTAATTTTTTAATCGAATTTATTTTTGAAATAATATTTACTGTCTAAATCATCGTCTTCTAATTCGTTATATTTTATAGGTTTTGGTTTTGGTCTGTTTGCAGTTACTTTCTTCTTCCAAAGCTCAAAATTATCTTTAGATAAGCGTTTTCGCATTAGTTCAGTAACTTCATTTTCAGTTACCCCAAATTCAACTTTCAATACTTCAAAAGGTTTTTTTTTCTCTTTCGCTACAGCAACTACTCTGTCTAGAGTTTCGTTGTCAAATTCTGAAATTTTCTTCTTTTTCATTTATTTAAACAAAATTTTCCTTCAAGGAATTCTATTTCAATCTAGTTTGATGGTTAATACCTCAATATTAGTAAAAAAATAAATTCAAAAAGCGGATGGTTTGTTTTTTTAGGATTTTTTAAAAAAGTAGATTGTGATAGGTTTATTTTTGAAAAATAATCATAAAATGGTCCTGAACGTTAAATTTATTCTTTGTTTTTTAGATGAACTTGCTTTTGGAATTTGATGCTTATAGTGAATTTGACTACCTTCTTTCATCAGTAATAAACTACCGTGGTTTAAATTCAAGTTTAATTTAATATTTTGTTGTGTGATATGTTTTAATTGAAATTTTCGTTCTTCGCCAAAGCTAACCGAAGCAATAATTGGATCTCTACCTAATTCTCGTTCGTTATCGGCATGCCAACCGTTACTGTCTTTTTCATCTCGATATAAATTGGCTAATACAGTTGTAAAATGTTGTTCACTAACTTTTTCAATCTCATTTTTAACATGCATTAAAGTAGTATTCCATCGCTGAGGTTGCATGGTTATTACAGAGTAGGAGTATGGTTTTCCTTCGTTTCCAAATAAACAAGTGAATCTGGGTTGAAGAATTTTTTTTCCAAAAATTGTAATTTCATCATGTTGCCAAGGTGTCTCGTTCAGTAATTTTTCAAACAAAACATCTGCTTGTTCTGCAGAAAAGAAATTAGGATAAAACTCGAAAACAGCATCGGGTAATGGAAGTATAATTTTTTCTTTTGGAAATAAATCTAGCATAATTGAAATCAAGTTTTGTAGTGCTAATTTACTTCTTTTTTACTGGATTATTGAATTGAATATTCATAATTACGATTGCTATAATAATCAAAAGGATTCCAATCCATTGAATCAATTGAAGTTCTTCATTGAGCAAGAAATAAGCCATTAATACCGAAACAGGCAATTCTAATGAGGATACAATACTTCCTAACCCAATTCCCGTTAGCGGAAAACCAGCATTAAGTAACATTGGCGGAATAATCGTTCCAAAAAGCGCTAATACAATTCCCCATTTGGTAAAAATTTCAAAATTAAATTCGGTCGTTTGAGTGAAAAGCCCGAAACTAAAAACAATAATTGCACCACCTAAGAGCATAAAAAGGCTTCGTTGCGCAGATGAAATTCCCAGCGCCACTTTATTAGCGGTAAACATTGTGGTTGTAAAGGATGCAGCGGCTAATAATCCCCAAAATAGTCCTTTTGTCCAATCGATTGTTGTATCATTGAAATCAATTTTTAAGATATTAATCGCAAGTCCTGTTCCAAAAATTATCACCAAAACGGCTAGTGTCTTTTGCAACGATGGTGCTTTTTTATCCAAAAACCATTCGAGTAAAACACCCATCCAAACGGTTTGCATTAGCAAAACAATTCCAATAGATACTGGAATATATTTTACAGCTAAATAATAAAAAACACTCGTCATTCCCATAGAAGTTCCGGCGATCATTAAGTGCAAAATATTTTTGGAATTGGCTTTTGTGGCGCTGTTGTTGTTTTTTATTCTTTGAAATAAATTGATAAATAAAATGCCAATTATTCCATAAATGAATTGCGAAGAAGTTACTTCTGCCGTGGTAAAGCCTTCTTTGTAAGCAAGTTTTACAAATGTGGCTAACATTCCATAACTTGTAGCTCCAAGAGCTACTAAGACTAAACCTTTTATTACCTTATTCTTCTTCATTAATTTAATTTTTTCAAAAACTATCAATTGTGAAAATCAAATATATTCAATACTTTATATTGATAACTATTTAATGTCATTTGTTAAATCTTTTAAATGAACACGAAGTGCAATAACAGAAATGCTAATTTCCCAAAAAGAAATTCCTAACGAAATAAGTAAACTGAGTAAGCTTGCGCCAAAAATATAAATTCCAATGGTTTCTTGTCCAATATAGAGCAAAAGCATGGCAAAAACCGAAAGAAACAAGCACATAACCCCAAAAAGCTGCATATAACGAATGAGCGTTAATCGCAGGTTTAAATTTTTGATTTCCAATAAAATGCTTTTGTTATGATTGTCTTCGTAACTCTTTTTCAAACTACGAATAATTTGTGCGATGGTTAAAAATCGATTGGTGTAAGCCAATAAAATTAATGAAGTGGCCGAAAAAAGTAGGGCAGGTGTTTCTATTGAAAGTGTCATGTTAATTTATTTTGTGGTTCAAATTTACAAAATATAAAGCTGCATATTAAAAAAAATCCTGACAGGTTTCAAGCCTATCAGGATTAAATTATATTCTGAATTAAGTTCGAAAAGACTTTTAATTATTTCAACGTTTCAAAACTACGTTTTACAAAAGCCGTTAATTCTTCACCTTTTAATAAGCCTTGCGAAATTTTTGCTAAATCTAGCGCTTGTTTTACTAACAATTCTTGTGCTGATTTATCTTCCGTTTGTAAAATGGTAGTGGCTAAAGTAGAGTTTGAATTTACGACCAAATTATACATATCTGGGAAGTTGCCCATTCCAAACATGCCACCACCGCCAGAAGCGCTCATTTCTTTCATTCTTCGCATAAATTCGGGTTGTGTAATCATAAATGGTGCAGCGTTGCTATCCATTGGTTCTAACTGAACGGTATAATTTGCTTTTGGCACAATTGCCTCTAAAACCGCTTTTAAGTTCGTTTGTTCGTCTTCGCTTAATTTCGAAATTTGAACTTCCTCTTTTTCAATTAATTTATCAATATGATCGGCATCAACTCGAGCAAAAGTTAGGTTTTCATTATCAGCTTCTAATTTTTGAATTAAATGCGAAACAATTGGCGAATCTAGCAATAAGACTTGATATCCTTTTGCCTTTGCAATATCAATATAACTGTGTTGTGTTTCTTTATTTGACGCATATAAAACAACTAGTTTTCCGTTTTTATCGGTTTGATTTGGTGCAAGTGTTTCCTTTAGTTCAGCCAAAGTGTAGTATTTTTCTTCAGTTGTTGGATACACTACAAAATCACCTGCTTTTTCATAAAATTTTGGTTCGGAAAGCATTCCATATTCCAATACAATTTTAATATCGTTCCATTTTTGTTCAAAATCTTCCCGATTTTCATTGAATAACGATTTTAATTTATCGGCAACTTTTCGAGTAATGTAATTTGAAATTTTCTTCACATTTCCATCGGCTTGCAAATAAGAACGCGATACATTCAACGGAATATCTGGCGAATCAATTACCCCTTTTAGCATGCCTAAAAATTCGGGTACAATTCCTTCTACATTGTCGGTTACATACACCTGATTTTGATACAATTGAATTTTATCTTTTTGCAATTGTAAATCGGACGACATTTTAGGAAAATATAAAATTCCGGTCAAGTTAAACGGATAATCTACATTCAAATGAATATTAAAAAGTGGTTCTTCAAATTGCATTGGATACAATTCGTGATAGAATTTTTTATATTCTTCATCGGTTAAATCCACTGGTTGTTTTGTCCATGCCGGATTTGGATTGTTGATGATGTTGTCAACTTCTTGATATTCTGTTTTATAATCTTCAGGAGCATCTTCTGGTTTTGGAAGTGCTTCTTGTTTGGTTCCAAATTTAATTGGAATAGGCATGAATTTGTTATATTTTGTTAACAATTCACGAATCTTAGACTCTTCTAAAAACTCTAACGAATCTTCTGCAATGTGCAAAATTACTTCCGAACCTCTATCTGTTTTATCGTGAGGAACTAATGAAAATTCTGGACTTCCATCACAGGTCCAATGCGCCGCTGGTTCATCTTTGTAAGATTTTGTGATGATTTCCACTTTTGAAGCCACCATAAAAGCAGAGTAGAATCCAAGTCCAAAATGACCAATAACACCTGAATCTTTGGCAGAATCTTTATATTTTTCTAAAAATTCTTCCGCTCCAGAAAATGCAATTTGATTGATGTATTTTTCTACTTCATCAGCGGTCATTCCTAATCCTTGATCAATAATGTGTAATTTTTTACCTTCTTTATCAATTTTAACTTCAATCATTGGATTGCCATACTCAACTTTAGCTTCACCAATACTGGTTAAATGTTTTAATTTTAAAGTAGCGTCGGTTGCATTTGATACTAATTCACGAAGAAAAATTTCGTGGTCGCTATACAAGAATTTTTTGATTAAGGGAAAGATGTTTTCTACAGAAACATTAATTTTTCCTGATGCCATTTTTTAAAATTTTAGTTAAACAATTATACTTTACACATACTTCAAAAGGAATACCAATTTTCATTTGGTGACAAATTGACATAATTTTTAATTATATCTTTGTAAAAAAAATTAAATGCTTAAAGCAGAAAATATATCATTCTCCTATTTAAACGAAACAAATATTAAGAACATTTCTTTTTCTGTTTTAAAAGGTTCAAATTTTGCTATTATTGGCGAAAGTGGTTGTGGAAAAAGTACGCTGTTAAAAGTATTGTATGGTTTATATGATTTAAAGGGCGGAAATATTTTTTGGAATTCAATTGAAGTTCAAGGCCCAAAATATCATTTGATTCCGGGAATGCCTTTCATGAAATATTTAGCTCAAGATTTTGATTTAATGCCATTTATTTCTGTTGCCGAAAACGTAGGAAAGTATTTGTCTAATTTTTTTCCGGAAGAGAAAAAAGCGAGAATTGAAGAGTTGCTTGAAATTGTTGAAATGACCAATTATGCGAATACCAAAGCAAAGTTTTTAAGTGGCGGACAAATGCAGCGCGTTGCATTAGCAAAAGTTTTAGCCCTTGAACCCGAAGTTTTATTGCTAGATGAGCCATTTAGTCATATTGATAATTTTAGAAAAAACAGTCTGCGTAGAAAATTGTTTGCTTATTTAAAACAAAAAAACATAACGTGTATTGTTGCAACTCATGACAGTACCGATGTGTTATCCTTTGCAGATGAAGCTTTAATTTTAAAAGACGGAGAAACAATCACCATTGGTAAACCAAAAGAAATTTATAATCAGTTAAATGACAAATATATTGCATCCCTTTTTGGCGATGTGAATGAATTTGTTTTTAAAGGAAAACAATTTTTGGTTTATCCGCATCAGTTGAAAATTACTAACAAATCAGATTTAGTCGTAGAAGTGCTTTTTTCTTATTTTAGAGGCAATCAATACCTTATAGAAGCTAAATTTGAAAACCAATATCTTTTTTTTGAAAGTGAAAAGGAATTGGAAACAGGAAGTAAGGTTTTTTTAACAATAACTAACGAGAATTAAACAATCCCAATTTAATTATTTCGTATTTTTGTACCCTAAAATTTAATTCGATAAAGCTATGTACCACTCAAAAATATCAGGATTAGGATATTATGTTCCCGAAAATATAGTTACTAATGATGACCTGTCAAAAATTATAGAAACTACTGACGAATGGATTCAAGTGCGCACAGGAATTCAAGAACGTCGACATGTAATTAGAGGAGAAGATACCACCACTTCAATGGGGGTAAAAGCTGCTAAAATTGCAATTGAGCGTTCGGGTGTGGCTAAGGAAGATATTGATTTTGTCATCTTTGCTACCTTAAGTCCTGATTATTATTTTCCTGGACCAGGTGTTTTAGTGCAACGCGATTTGGGTTTGAGAACAGTTGGTGCATTAGACGTTCGTAATCAATGTTCGGGATTTGTGTATGCGATTTCAATAGCTGATCAATACATCAAAACCGGAATGTATAAAAATGTTTTAGTAATAGGTTCCGAACTACATTCTACTGGATTGGATATGACCACTCGAGGAAGAGGCGTTTCTGTAATTTTTGGTGATGGAGCAGGTGCAGCAGTACTATCAAGAGAGGAAGATTTGACCAAAGGAATTTTATCAACCCATTTGCATTCCGAAGGGCAACATGCTGAAGAATTAGCTTTAATTGCACCAGGAATGGGAAAACGTTGGGTAACTGATATTATTGCTGATAACGATCCAAATGATGAAAGTTATTATCCTTATATGAACGGTCAGTTTGTGTTTAAAAACGCGGTTGTTCGTTTTAGTGAAGTTATTAATGAAGGTTTACAAGCGAATGATTTGCAAGTTTCCGATATAAATCTTTTGGTACCACATCAGGCTAATTTGAGAATTTCCCAATTTATCCAACAGAAATTTCGATTAACCGATGATCGGGTTTTCAATAATATTCAAAAATATGGGAATACCACTGCAGCTTCTATTCCAATTGCGTTAACCGAAGCTTGGGAACAAGGTAAAATTAAATCGGGTGATTTAGTGGTGCTGGCCGCTTTTGGTTCAGGGTTTACATGGGGAAGTGTGATTATTAGATGGTAATTTTTAGAGAATAGAATTAAGAGAATTGAATATAGAAATAAGAAAAAGAATATAGATAAAAGTATTCAATTTTTTTTGAGTGCTTTTTTTGATTTTTATCCAAAAAACTGATCACTATTTACCAATCGCTAATTACTATTTATTATCTTTGCGCGTTCTTAAAAACAGGTAAAAATGACATTACATCACACATTAACATTGCACATCCAAAAAGCTGTTCAGGAATTATTCGATTTAGCGATCGAAAAAATTGAATTTCAGGCTACTAGGAAAGATTTTGAAGGTGATATAACGATGGTCGTTTTTCCGTTGGTAAAAGCATTAAAAGGCAATCCGGTTGAAATTGGAACTCAAATAGGAAATTACTTAGTAGCAAACGTAAATGAAGTGGCTAAGTTCAATGTTGTAGGAGGGTTTTTAAACATCGTGATTTCGGATGCTTTTTATGTAGCATTTTTCAATGCAATTAAAAACAACGAAACATTTGGTTTTGTAGCGCCAAAAGAGGGAGATAAGGCGGTTATGGTTGAATATTCTTCGCCAAATACCAACAAACCATTGCATTTAGGACATATTCGTAATAATTTATTGGGTCATTCAGTTGCCGAAATTATCAAAGCTTCTGGAAAGAAAGTTTATAAAACCCAAATCGTCAACGATAGAGGAATTCACATTTGTAAATCGATGTTGGCTTGGCAAAAATTCGGAAACGGACAAACGCCAGAATCAACAGGATTGAAAGGTGATAAATTGGTTGGGAATTTCTACGTAGAATTTGACAAACAATACAAAAAAGAAATTTCAGAATTAATCGCTCAAGGTAAAACCGAAGACGAAGCAAAAAAAGTAGCACCATCAATTTTAGAAGCACAACAAATGCTTTTGGATTGGGAAAATGGAAAGCCAGAAGTTATTGCACTTTGGAAAACTATGAACCAATGGGTGTATAATGGTTTTGAACAAACATACAAAAACCTTGGGGTAAATTTTGATAGTTATTATTACGAATCAAATACCTACATACTTGGAAAAGAAGTAGTACAGTTTGGTCTAGAAAAAGGCGTTTTTGAGAAAGATCCTGATGGTTCAGTTTGGATTGATTTAACTGCGGATGGATTAGATCGAAAAATCGTACTTCGTTCAGACGGAACAGCGGTTTACATGACGCAAGACATTGGAACAGCGATCCAACGTGTGAAAGATTTTCCAGATGTGGGCGGAATGGTGTATACCGTTGGAAACGAGCAAGATTATCATTTCAAAGTGTTATTCTTAATCTTGAAAAAGTTAGGATTTGATTGGGCAGATAGTTTGTATCATTTATCATATGGAATGGTAGAATTGCCTTCAGGAAAAATGAAATCGCGTGAAGGAACGGTTGTAGATGCTGATGATTTAATGGCAGAAATGACTACGACTGCACAAACTATTTCAGAAGATTTAGGAAAACTGGATGGCTATTCAGAAAATGAAAAAGCGGTTTTGTTCAACACAATTGGTTTAGGAGCATTAAAATATTACATGTTGAAGGTAGATCCGAAAAAGCAAATGATGTTCAACCCAGAAGAATCAGTTGATTTCGCCGGAAATACGGGTCCGTTTATACAATATACGTATGCCCGAATTCAATCTATTTTGCGAAAAGCAGATTTTGATACTTCAATTTCAATTTTGGGATTAGAGCTACATGAAAAAGAAAAAGAATTGATCAAACAAGTACAACTATTTCCTGAAGTTATTCAAAACGCTGCTGATAGTCATAGTCCAGCGTTGATTGCTAATTATACGTATGATTTGGTTAAGGAGTTCAACTCGTTCTATCAGCAAGTTTCTATTTTAGGCGAAGAAAATCACGATAAAAAAGTGTTTAGAGTACAGTTGTCAAAATCAGTAGGCAATACCATTAAAAACGCTTTTCAGTTGTTAGGAATTGAAGTTCCTGAACGAATGTAAATTGAGAAGGGAGTTAGGAGTTTAGAGTAGGGACTTTCTAGTTTGGATTTTGGAATTTAAAAAATTGGAATTTTATTAAATGAATACATCAAAATATTTTATTCAGGCATTATTGGTAGTGGTTTTGTCAACCTTATCTTTTATTGTTTTTAAAGAATTTTTACCCAAGAAAATTTTTCCAGAAAGCACAGTCAACTCTAAAAATGTAGTGGTTGATAGTTTGTTGCTTGAAGCAATTGCCGAAGAGGGTGCTCTAAAAGAAAAAGACACGTTGTCAAATAAAATCATAGATTTTAAAATAGTAAACGGAATAAAATTTCCTGATGAAACATTTGAAGAATATCAAGGAAACCAATATTTAGTTACTTTTTTCGAAAAATTATATCAATTAGAAACTAAAAAACAAGGAAATGTTCGCATAGCCTATTTTGGAGATTCGATGACCGATGGTGACTTAATTGTGAAAGATTTTAGAACGTATTTACAAGAGCGTTTTGGCGGAAAAGGAGTTGGCTTCGTTAATATTACTTCTGAATCAGCCAGTTCAAGAAGTTCAATTACACACGAGTTTTCGGGAAATTGGAAAACACAATCTTATTTAAAAGTAAAACGACCTTCAAGAGCTTTTGGTGTAAACGGGCATGTATTTTTTGCTAATGATACTTCAAATATAGCTTGGGTAAAATTCAAAGCAACAAAAACTAGATTTGCAACTGAATTGGACAGGCCAACATTATTCTATGGTAGTTCTTCTAATAAGTCCGGAAAAGTGTTTTGTAAGGCTGGAGATACTATTGGTAAACAGTTATATCCTAATTCACTTTTGAACACCTTGACATTGTCTGAAGGTTCACTCAAAAATTTAAAAGTTAATTTTTCAAAAGCCGATTCAATTCCTTTTTACGGCGTTAATTTTGATGATGGAAAAGGGGTTCATGTTGATAATTTTTCGAATAGAGGAAATTCGGGATTGCCTCTAGGAACTTTTGATGCCGCTACTATGAAAGCGTTTCATGCAAAATTAGATTATGATTTAATCGTCTTACAATATGGAGCAAATGTATTGAATTATGGTACCAAAGACTATACTTGGTATGAAAAACGCATGACTAAAGTGGTTCAACATTTGAAAGGGTGTTTTCCGGGAGTGTCAATTTTAATTATTTCAACGGCCGATAAATCAACAAAATATGATTTAGAAATGAAAACAGATTCGGCTGTTGTGCCTTTAAATATGGCTCAAAAAAGATATGCTATCAAATCAGAATCAAGTTTCGTTAATTTATATACTTTAATGGGAGGTAACGGTTCAATGGTTCAATGGGTAGAAGCAGTTCCAGCAAAAGCAAATAAAGATAATACCCATTTTAATCATCGTGGAGCAAAAGAAGTGGCTAATATTATTTATAGTCAAATTAACCAAGGATACGAAACGTATAAAAATTTACGAAAAAAACGTAAACCAATTACGCCCATAAAAAAAGAAGCGGTTATCATCAAAAACGATTCTATACATGAAGAATAGCATAATAGTATTTTTATTTTTATTGACTTCCTTCAGTTTTGCGCAAGAAGTAGATTCTACTTTTGTAGTGATTGACTCAACAATTGTTGATTCGGCTGAGGTTACGTTTGATAAAAATGATATACAAAACACTAGTGCCCTAGTCGCTTTTTATGAACGATTGTATCAATTAGAACAAACAAAACAAGGTAATTTAAATATCGTACATATCGGAGATTCGCACATTCAAGCCGATTTATTTACCGCTCGAATGCGAAACAAAATGCAAGATGCTTTTGGAAATGCAGGTTTTGGGTTTACGTTTCCTTACAGTGTTGCAAAAACCAATAATAGTGCACCCGTTCGATTTACCGCATCGGGTGATTTTCAAAGTGTTCGAAATTTATATGCAGATAACTCAAAACCGGTTGGTTTAAGCGGAATTGCTTTGGAAACTAAATCAAATAATTTTTCAATACAATTAGAAGTTAAAGATCCAAAATATAATTTTACAAGTTTAAAAATTATTACGCCTCAAAACGCTGATTTATTTGATGTTTCAGTTTCCAGTAAAAATACAATCATTGAAACAAAAGTGCCTAAGCGAGTAACTCATAAAGTTAAGCCTGGTGAAGTATTAGGCGGAATTGCCGATAAATACAATGTTTCGTTAAAAGCCTTAAAAAAAGCAAATGGGTTAAAAAGCGATATGATTCGGGATGGAAAAACACTAACAATTCCCTCTAAGAAAACGCAACCTAGATTTGTTACTAAGACAACTTTTTTACCAATTGATTTAAATACAAAGTTGTTGTCTCATGACTATTTTTCAGATAAAACATTGGATAAAATCACAATTATTGCCAATCAAAATACCAATGATTATGCCTTGAATGGGTTAATTTTAGAAAATAATTCAGCTGGAATTATATATAGCGGCATTGGGGTTAATGGTGCTAAATGCGCTGATTATAATAAATTTCCGTTGTTTTTCGAGCAATTACCTGCATTGCAACCCGATTTAATTGTTATTTCTTTAGGAACTAATGAAAGTTTTGATAAGCAAACGGCAGATCAATATTTTTCTCAATTAGATCAAATGATTGCCTCAATTAAATTCAAAACACCTCTAGCAACTATTTTAGTTACAACTCCACCGCCATCAGTTTTACATAGAAAGTATACCAATACTTTTATCGTAGATTATGCACAAAAAATAAAATCAAGAGCGCATACTACTGGTTATGCTGTTTGGGATTTATTTGAAGTTTTTGGAGGAAATAAAAATATTTTTAAAAATGCAGCAAAAGGTTTAATGTCACGAGATAAAGTGCATTATTCCAAAATTGGTTATGAGAAACAAGCCGATTTATTTTTTGAAGCCATTTTACAATCGTATGAATTATATAAATCAACAAAATAGTTGTGATAGCACTTTTTTCAATACAAAATTGGTTTACTGAAACCTTTGGAACTATAACGTTAGATACCGTTAAAAATTGGTTTATTTATAATCCAAAAGAGCCTTTGTTGTTTAATTCGGGCTTATTTTTAGGTTTATTTATCGTTTTTTATACGATTTATATTTCTCTACAAAATACGTTTTATAAGCGACTGGTTTATGTAATTGCATTTTCATTATTTTTCTATTATAAATCAAGTGGAGTTTACTTTTTATTGCTGATTGCTTCTTCTGTAGTAGATTATAATTTGGGTAATTTGGTACACCGAACTACAAATGTTTTTTATAAAAAAGTGTGTTTAGCGTTTAGCGTTATTTTAAACCTTGGCTTTTTAGGCTATTTTAAATATACTAATTTCGCAATTGATACTTATAATTCGGTTTCGGGAGCCAATTTTGCGTTTCAAAAAATTATTCTTCCTGTCGGAATTTCGTTTTATACTTTTCAATCAATTAGTTATATTATTGAGGTGTATCGCAAAGAAATTGAACCTACAAAACATTACGTTGATTATTTGTTTTTTGTTTCTTTTTTCCCACAATTGGTAGCAGGTCCTATTGTAAGAGCGAAAGATTTTTTACCTCAAATTTATCAGAAGTTAAATATTACCAAAGAAGAGGTAAATAGAGCTTTATTGTTAATTATCGGTGGTTTGTTAAAGAAAACCGTAATTTCAGATTATATCTCTATAAATTTTGTAGATCGTGTTTTTGATGCACCTTCAAGTTATACGGCTTTTGAAAATTTAATGGCTTCTTATGGTTATGCCATCCAAATTTATTGCGATTTTTCTGGATATTCAGATATGGCCATTGGGGTTGCATTATTATTAGGGTTTAAATTACCAACGAACTTCAGAACGCCCTATCAATCAGCTTCGATTACCGAGTTTTGGCGCAGATGGCATATTTCATTATCGACTTGGTTAAAAGACTTCTTGTACATTTCAGTAGGAGGAAATAGAAAAGGAACTTTTGCTGGGTTTTTATTTCCTGCATTGTTCTTTTTTATATTGATTTTATGGAGCATTTCATTTATTGGAACGAGTCATGTTCCATTATATATTTCGGTAGGAAGTGCTATTGCTTTTGTATTGACTTTTTTGCTTTCAAAAGACAAAGAACGAACGATGTTTACCAATGTAAATCTTTTAACGACTATGTTACTTGGAGGATTGTGGCATGGCGCTAGTTTACGTTTTATAATTTGGGGAGCTCTGCACGGAATTGCCTTAGCGGTGCATAAAATAGTTTTGGAATATTTTCCAACAAAAAACAATGCAAAAAAGAATCTATTTAGTTTAATTTGGACGGCAATTGCAGTGTTATTGACTTTTCATTTTGTAACTTTTTGTTGGATTTTCTTCCGAGCAAAAGATTTTATAACTGCAATTGAAGTCATTCAAAATATCGGAAAAGTTACTTTTGATATTGATCAATGGATGGTTATTATTTCAGGATATAAAAATGTGTTTTTATTAATGGGTATCGGATTTATTTGGCATTTTCTTCCTGAAAAATTGGTTAATCTAATGCAAAACACTTTCAAAGCACTTCCGTTAGTTTTAAAAGCTGTAGTTTTAGGTTTTGTATTTTGGGTAGTTTATGCTACTGCTTCAGCTGGTCCGCAACCGTTTATTTATTTTCAGTTTTAAGTAACATTTGATACATTCAAAAAATTAGTAAAGACATACATTTGTTGCTAATTATTTTGTTATGAAAAATATTCTCTTCAAAAATTGGCACGCCATGCGATTCATTCGATTAGCATTTGCCTTATTTCTATTTGTTCAAGCTTATGAAACTCAGGAATGGTTTTTGATAGCATTTGGTTTATTCTTTTTAATTCAAGCCTTTTTTAATGCAGGTTGTGGTGCAAATGGTTGTCAAATTCCTATGAAACATTAAATTTTTTCGTAATTCTTAAATTAACAAAAAAATAAGAGTACCCTATTAAAAATTATTTATATTTGTATGTAGAAAAAATATATTAACAATTTAAAATTATAAAAAATGAAAAAATTAGTTTCAATTATGGCAGTTGCTGCTTTTATGTTTTCAATGACAGTTAATGCACAAGAGCCAAAGCAAAAAGCAAAAAAAGAAACAGCTAAAACTGAAAAATCTTGCGCAACTGCAGAAAAAAAATCTTGTGGTTCAGAAGCAAAAGCTGGTGGATGTTGTGCATCTAAAAAAGCTGCTGAGAAAAAATCAGAATAGTTTTAAATTAAACAAATTTATAACGCCTCGATTTATCGGGGCGTTTTTTTATTCTAAAAAATATTCAAAATTTT
>ERZ888423.505-NODE-505-length-39192-cov-8.939367_pt1 | contig 39192 bp, 26 predicted proteins | sample MGYA00520523_ERZ888423 | MGnify/ENA primary metagenome ERZ888423 (study PRJEB32303, sample SAMEA104408611) | aquatic metagenome | biome: Brackish water; feature: Pelagic; material: water | place: Baltic Sea | collected 2014-06-08T10:24:00 | depth 30,27 m ... | reverse complement strand
AGGAGTAGACTGCGGTGGACCTGATTGCGAGGAGTGTGATTTCATAGTGATGAACGGCACCCAGACTGAGAACTCTTGCGGAACGACCATCTATGACAATGGCCTTTTTGGGAACTATGCCAACAACTCGAATGACGTCTTGACTATCTGCGGGGAGAATCTAGAGGATTGTGTGCAATTGGAATTCCTCCAATTCAATATTGAAAATGGCTGGGATTTCATGACCATCTTCGATGGTCCCGATACGAGTTACCCCATAATTGGAACATACACGGGAACAGTCATACCTCAATTCATCTCCAATGGAAGTAATTGCCTCACCATCCAATTCACCTCTGATGGCATCATTGATTCTCCGGGTTATGAGATTGCGGTCTCATGTGTCTGCCCAACTTGCGATGATGGCATATTGAACGGCTATGAAATAGGAGTAGACTGCGGTGGACCCGATTGCGAGGAGTGTGATTTCATACTTATCTCTACCGAAGAGACAATAACAGCCTGTGAGGGAACCGTATTTGACAGTGGCTTAAATGGACCTTATCAGGTAAATGAGGATTATACTATGACCATCTGTGCTGATGATCCTAGCAGCTGTATCATGCTTGATTTTGCTTCATTCAACATAGAGAACGGATTTGACAATTTCACGATTTATGAAGGAACCAATGCCAACGGAGCCCCTATTCAAAATTTTACTGGAAACTTAGGGGCATTTACCTATACAGCACCCTATAGTTGTATTACCATCAATTTCTTCTCTGATTTTATCATCACCGCTGCCGGTTTTGAATTCAACATATCCTGTGTTGAATGCCCAATACCAACAGAGCAAGATTGTCTTGGAGCGAACTATGTCTGTTCCAATGTATTCGTGCAAGAGAGCTATCCTCCGGCACCTGGGAATTTCCCTATACAGCTTCCTCCAGGAGTGTGCTTAGATAATGCTTTGAATGTTATTTGGTACACGTTCACCGTGCAAGAAGCGGGTAATCTCAGTTTCATTCTTACACCTGAATCAGGTACTGATGATTATGATTGGGCTCTGTTCGACTTGACTAATGCAAGCTGCGATGACATCTCAAGTAGTCCTGAACTGGTCGTAAGTTGTAATTCATATGGCCAGTTCGGCACGAATGGTCCTACAGGTATCAGTACTTCCAATGGAGGTGTAGGAAACTTGAATGGACCAGGAGATCTCAATGGACCCCCTTTCAATGCTGATTATCCTGTCCTCGTTGGTCAGACCTTTGCATTGCTAGTACAGAACTGGACAGGTAGCTTCGATGGATATACCTTGGATTTCTCTGAGACCACAGCTGGTATTTTTACCAATGAAGATGAAGGCCTCTTATTAGAAAGCGCTTTCCCATTGGGCTTAGTTGAAACAAGTACAGTCTGTGACACAGCGCTGGCAAGATTAACTCGACAATGTTCTGCTGATACGGCCTATTATGTCTTGAACTATTTAGTCTCTGACAGCTCGGCAACCTATGGAGTGGATTATGAACCACTTCCTACCTCGATCATTATGCTTCCTCAGCAAGGAGATACTATGTTCAGTATCGTCACTATCCCTGATAATATATCAGAAGAACCAGAATATATCTGCGTGGAGATCAGTGCCTCTGATTCAGAGTTCGGGACCTATATCGTTATTGATACTGTTTGTGTCATGATATTGGATAGCTATACGTTCTCGGTCGATGCTGATTTAGAGTATATCTATTGCCCAGAAGATTCTACTGAATTATGGGCAGTGCCTGGTTTCCCTGGCTTAGGACCGTATACCTATACTTGGCTGCTCAACGGAGAAGAGGTCTTTGATGATGTCCCATTTATAGTTCCTATTCCTGAAATCTATGGAGATTCGGTAGTCTATGATTTAATCGTTCAGGATTATTGTGGTGCCTTTAATGACCCTACTCAGAGTTTGGTGGCCAATTTTATTCCGCCATATCCGCAGGTTACTATTGAATCAGAAGGTCAATATTGTCCTGGATTAGGTGTCGCGTTAAGTACTGTAAATGAAGGAGGAACTTCCGCCTTCACCTACCTTTGGGTAGATGAATATGGTGTGACTTATGAAGACGCTGCTGAGATTGTAGTAGATCCACAATTGAGCTATCCTGCTGATGAGAATGGCGCAGTTACATTCTTCGTTACCCTGTCGGATGCATGCAGCCCAAGTCGTGTCGCTACAGATTCTGTGGAGGTGGTCTTCCGTGAACCACTTGAGGTCAGCTTGCAGATGAATGACTTCATCTGTACGGATCAGGAATTAGACTTGAATACCGAGGGAATAGGAGGATATCCTCCCTACAGCTATTCTTGGAGTGTAAAAGACCTTATGGGAAATACACTCCCGCTTGTCATAGAGCCCTTCCCATTTGATGGTGAAGGAGTTGCCTATGGATTTGTGGAAGATGAGATGAACAATCCAAGTGGTATGTATGTCATCGAAGTGCAGATGGACGATTGGTGTAGTCTTGAAGATGGATCCTTCGTGAGTGTAGCTTTGGACGCTGATACGGTGGAAGCTCAAGGATGTTTTGTCCCCAACGTAGTGTCACCTAATGGTGACGGCATGAATGACAGTTTCATTGTCTATCGCTTAATCAATACCCCTGGAACTATGTCTATTTTCAATAGATGGGGTAAGCTGCTGAAGCAGACTAACTTGTCAGAATGGCAACCAACTGATGAAGCGGAAGGAACTTATTTCTTCACTATCCAATATACGAATGGAGAGTCAGAGAAAGGCTCATTCACGATAGTCAGGTAAGGTATCTTTAATGAATGGAGCAATGCGCCACCGGACTCCGGTGGCGCATTCTTTTTTTAAGACATGCAGTCAATCAGAGCCTGAATGTCTTGTTCTTCATTGAACAGGTGTGTTGAAACCCTGATATACGCCCCTCGAACTGATGTGCGTATATTTTTCTCGGCCAATTTCTCGCTGAATTTGGCAGGACTCATACCTTCTGGTGGGTAGATACCCTGAATATGTGCGCTCTGATGTGTTGGGTCCACTTCCTGCCCATTCTTCTTCAATACGGCATAAAGAGGTTGCATTAGATTTCGGCAATAGGAAGATATAGCTGCGGGGCTCCATTCCATCACCTGTCTGATTCCTTCGCTCTGCATGGGGATAGAGATGAAATTGCTGGCTTCTCCTACCTCGTAACGACCTGCCATGGGTATATAGATTCTACCATAATCAGTGAGGTCGCTGAAAGCCTGTGCATTTGTGCGATTTCTCCAACTTTCCTCTATAGGTCTTCCATGATGAAAATGGGGGCCATAATATGCCATGGCCACAGAATATGGCCCCATGAGCCATTTATATCCGGCACATATCAACGCATCTATTTTATATTCCTGAACATCCATTGGGGAGACTCCGACTCCTTGCGTTCCGTCTACGATAAGCAACGTTTTAGTCTCTTGACATCGAGCTGAGATGGCCTTCATGTCAAAGCGAATTCCGTTCATCCAATGCACACAGGACATAACGAGTATAGAGCTCTCGGGTTTGATAGCCTCTAACACGCGCTGATTCAATGCTTTTCCGTCCAAAGAATCAGCTGATCCAGGACCTATTTCTTTCAATTCTTGAGCATGATCTTCACACCAACGCTCTAAGGCCAGTCTTCCACTTGGAAACTCTCCTTGTAAGATAAGGGCATGCCCACCTTTTTTAGGGCAAACATTCTGAATTGCATTGGCCATTCCATACGAAGCAGATGGGATAATAGCGATCTCTTCAGGATGGGCTGCGTGAATGAGTGAAGCAAAGTGCTTTTTAAGAAGATTCACCTCATCGAAGTAATTTGAGGCAACGAAATGGCCCGGATATCTTCGCTTGTTTATGCCTTTTAAGCCTGCTTCTTCCACTGATTTTAACAATGGAGCCATGGAAGCACAATTCAGATAGTGCTCATTTTCAGGAATTTGGAAGAGATGTTTCTGTGACTTCACGGCTATAGACATTATAATGTTGGTAGAAGAGGCCGCAAGGTAAGGTTCCTTGATGAAGCTTTCGCCAACTTTGGATTCAAGGCAATAAAGCCCGTTTCTATTATGAAAGTGAATATAACAAGCATCAAGCTGAATTCAATCTGGAAATTACCTTCCTTGGCCATGTACGTGATGAAAATCAAGCGCCAAAGCAAAAAAGCGGGTGCCTTGGAAGTTGCAAGTAAAGGAGGATTCGGGACTATTCATTACACGATGAGCCTGTGGCCTAATGAGGAAAGTATAGAGTCTTTTTCTAAGAGTGATGCGCATCTTGAAGCGTTGAAAAAAAGCAGACAATTGGCTGAGGAAATTCAAGTCTTGACTATGGACGGAAAAGCTCTTCCCGCGTTGGAAGAAGCAAAGGTTTTACTCGAAAAAGAGGGAAGGACTATACGATATTGAAACCATGATTAGTTCAATAAAAAAGGGCTGCTAGATATTCTAGCAGCCCTTTTTTAGTTTAGGTCTTCACAGAATCAATGCTGCACTGCGAAGCGTTTGTTCACAGTTCCTGTTGCTGAGTTCAATACCAGGATATATGATCCTTGCTCCATTTCTGCAGTATTCAGCTCGAGAATGTTCATTCCTGAAGAAAGACTCCTGTTTTCATTGGAGATCATTCTTCCTTGCATATCTATGATAAAGACATTCACCACTCCTTTCTGATTTAGGTCGATACTCACGTTCATTCGGTCGTTCACCGGATTAGGATACAATGAGAACTCCATTGATTCCTGTCCTAGGTCTCTTGAAATAACCGCATTGTTCACCGACTCCTCATCTATCAAGATAGACGCAGTGCCATTACAACCCGTTATGGTTATGTCATCCAAGTGAATAAGATCAGAGTCATCTGAAGCGTCATTCCTGAAGCGAAAACGAGTAGTGGAGCTGAAAGGCCCTGCAATCACCACTTGATCCGTGTAGAAGGCTCCGTTGTTGAACATACTGCCGCTCACATAGGCTTTGACGGTTGTATAGGTGGACCCTCCATTGGTGGAATACTGCAACCAGAAATCTTCACCGCTCTCCATACTATAAGCGTAGAAGAAGAACTCGATGGTCACTTCTTGATAGCTGCTCAGATTCAGACTTGATGTAGTGGTCAATGAAGTAGTGGTGTTATCTCGGATCCTGATAGATTTAGATCCGCTATAACTGTATGCTGAAGTAGTTACTCGCGCACAATCTCTTCCGCCATCTGTCCATATTCCCCATGAGCTTTCGAAGGTATTGGTATTCACTGTTCCATAAGTACAACCTGTTCCACCGCATGGGGAACATAGTGGGCCTCCACAATCGACTCCGGTCTCATTTCCGTTCTGGATTCCATCGTTACAGGTTGGGGCAGGAGGGGCTCCAACACAGAAGTTGGTTGTTGCTGAAGTGGTGAAAGTTGAACCAGATACCAAAGTTCCGCTCGGTCCAGTTATGCTGTATGATCCATTACCATAGGAACAACAGATACCATCTCCATACGTATCGCTTATGGTGAAGTCATAGCATCCGCTAGGCAAACATAAGCTGATATTCAAGGTGGAACCATCAGCTTGACTGGCGTAGGTTCCTCCTGATGCCACAGTGGCCCCTGAGCTATTCTTCAAGTTCCATGAGGTCTCTTCAGGGTAATTATCAAACGTGATACTTACAGTTATACTGGTGCCAATGCATGAACATGCAGAGCAACTTGGGCCTCCACAATCTACCCCTGTTTCTTGACCATTCTGAATGCCATCGCTACACGTTGCAGTGGGAGGGGCCGAGCCGCACGCTGCTGAAGTCAATAGTGAAGCACGAGCGCCTGCTGTATCGAACAATGCGCGCATGCGCACATTCTGACCAGCAGTGAAGAGGTTCATGCAAGCATCGTCAGAGTAGTCCATATAGTTCTGCACCATGTCAGTGGTTCCGCATGAGACATGTCCTATTGCACAACCATAATTCGCAGCATCTGAAGAAGGGGTATCGCTGATGAAGTCATCGACCGTGCAACCGCCATCTCCCCAGATATGCCTTAGATTCAACCAATGTCCGACTTCATGAGTAGCTGTCCTACCTAGGTCAAATGGTGCTGAAGCCGTTCCGATAGTCCCGAAATATTGGTAATCTATTACTACTCCATCGGTTGATGCGCTGCCGCCCGGAAACTGCGCGTAGCCCAAGATTCCACCGCTGATATCGCAGACCCAGATGTTCATGTATTTGCTTGAATTCCAAGCATCCTTTCCTCCTGAGGAATTGAACTTCATCTGATCATTGGTGCCAAAGGAAGTCATACTCGTGGAGGTTCGTGTAATTCCCGTAGTAGCATTTCCACTTTGATCCACTGAGGCTAAACAGAACTCGATCTGTGAATCCTGTGCTTGTGACCATACATTGCTGGCATCCGAATTCAATCTTCTAAAATCAGCATTGAGCACATTCAGTTGAGATTGGATCTGAGCATCGCTTATGTTTTCTGAAGCGGTGTTATACACCACGTGCACAACCACTGGTATATTGATAACACCATTGACAGATCTCTGCGCAGGATGATCCGTAAAATTTTCAGTGTGTCTCTCTATTCGCTCCATTTTCTCGAGGCGCTTGGCATCGTTCTGAATCTGGTATTCCAGATACTCCATGGATCCACATACTCTCTGAGCCGTATAACTTGCTGAAATCCCTGTGATGAGACCCAACACTAGTAGTACTTTTTTCATCTTGATAGAATTAGATTAATGACTGTTCTTAAGAAAGTCAATGAGTGGTCCAGAATGGCAATTGCTCATTGGCGATAGCAAGAAGGGCAATAAGAATCGAGATTTCATATGATTGTCTCGAAAAAAATTATGCTGTCAATAAGAAATTCAGACAGCTAAGAAGAGGCAGGAATCAGACCCAGGAAAAAAGGGTGGAGCAGAATTCTTTTTGAATTGAGATGGTCTTGTCCTTGGCATACCATTTCTGAACAAGGATGCTGAACTCTTCATAAGGTATAGGATCACTATCTTTCTTCCTTGCCATAACCATGTCTTGTATAGCAACAGGTCTTGGTCCCCAATGGCCTAGAAGTCGTCCATCTTCCTGACTAATGCCGATGAAAAAAGGAATGGAACGGCTACCATGAGTAAGAAAATGATCCATCACTTCAGGATGCTCATCTCTCAAGATGAAGCGCGTGTCCAGGTGCTTAGTTCCATCTGCAATCTTCTGAATGACAGGGATTACCTGAGCTGCATCTCCGCACCAAGCTTCAGTGATGACCAGTAGTGTAATTCGTGATTTTATTTGGGTTAATCCTTCAGAAATTTCAGGAAGGAGCTTCGTGGTTTTATCCAATCGCTCCATACGTACCTTGTTCAGATTTGTATAATGAATATAGTCCTCCGTTTGAACAGGTCCTGTGGTGCGTCCATCAGCTAACAAATCACTAATCATGGAGCGATATGCCTCATAGCTCTGAGCCTTTTGCAAGGTCTTCTTAAGCAGATGTTCTAATGATTCATTTTTCATACAAGCTACAGAGCTGCTTATTTCAAAGCTGAAATGAGGGCTTCTCTTTGCTCCTTAACCTTGTCATTGCTCAAGTACTCATCAAAACTCATCATCTTTTCTAGATGTCCGTTTGGCATAAGTTCAAGAACCTTGGTTGCAACAGTTTGCACGAATTCATGGTCATGAGAAGTGAATATCACCGTTCCTTTATAATCTTTCAACGCATTGTTCATGGCTTGAATAGATTCCAAGTCCAAGTGATTCGTAGGTTCATCAAGAACCAAGAAATTAGCTTCTGCCAGCATTAAGCGAGAAGTCATGCAACGCACTTTTTCTCCTCCTGAGAGCACGTTGGCTGACTTGAAAATCTCTTCTCCTGAAAAGAGCATCTTGCCCAAGAATCCTCTGATGAAGACTTCATCCTTCTCCTCAGAATATTGCCTTAGCCAATCTAGGAGATTCAAGGAAGTATCAAAGAACTCTTGATTCTCATTAGGCATATACGCGGTGGTAATAGTCTCCCCGAATGTGAACGTTCCATTATCAGCCTTTTGTTCGCCCATAAGGATATCGAAGAATGCTGTGATAGCTGTGCTGTCATTAGCAATAACAGCGATTTTATCTCCACGTGTCACATTTAAATCCACGTTCGTGAACAAGGGTCCGTCTGATCCCTTCCTGCTCAAGCCTTTTACATGCAAAATCTGATCTCCTGCATCTCTTCCTTGCTTCAGAATGATAGCAGGATATTTCCTTGAAGAAGGCTGTATATCATCGATATTAATCTTGTCTAATAGTTTCCTACGGCTCGTTGCTTGCTTGGACTTAGAAGCATTAGCACTGAATCGCGTGATGAACTCCAGGAGTTCTTTTTTCTTCTCTTCAGCCTTCTTGTTCTGATTGTTTCGCTGTCTGAGGGCTAACTGGCTCGACTCATACCAGAAGGTGTAGTTTCCAGTGAATAGCTTGATCTTCCCGAAATCGATATCGGCAACGTTGGTGCATACAGTGTCTAAGAAGTGTCGATCATGAGAGACCACAATCACGGTGTTCTTGAACTCGAGTAAGAAGTCCTCAAGCCACACTACGGTGCGTATGTCCAAGTCATTCGTAGGCTCATCGAGGATTAGGATGTCTGGATTTCCAAAAAGAGCTTGAGCGAGGAGAATTCTCACTTTCAAGTTTCCTGGAAGCTCTTCCATGAGCTTATAGTGCTCCTTTTCTTCAATGCCCAATCCACTTAAGAGTGCAGCAGCATCTGAATCGGAATTCCAACCGTTCATCTCAGCGAATTTCTCTTCTAAATCAGCTGCTTTCAATCCATCAGCCTCATCGAAATCAGGCTTCGCGTATATTACGTCTTTCGCTTCTTTAACTTTCCAAAGGGATTTATGTCCCATAAGTACTGTGTCGAGAACAGATATTTTATCGAACTCAAAGTGGTCTTGCTTCAAGAAGGAGACACGCTTGCCTGGTTCAATGTATACGCTTCCACTGTTCGCGTCTATCTCACTAGTGAGAATTTTGAGAAAGGTTGATTTACCAGCTCCATTAGCACCTATTATGCCATAGCAATTGCCTGCTGTAAAGGAAATGTTGACCTCATCGAAGAGGACTCTTTTTCCGTATTGAAGAGAAATATTGTTTGCGCTAATCATTGTATGTACCTGAAAATGGCCGCAAAGGTACGTTTTTCGGGCACTTTTTCAATATAACGGTACCTACAAATTTCAGAAGTAAAGATGAGCCTAGGTATTTATACGATAGGTGTTCTTTATTACAATATTTTGAAAAAAAAGACTCGTAAACCAAACTGTCATTAATAAGTATAGCATGGATACAATAACAAGAACCGAATTATTGGAGAACTCAATATTCACAGTCAGTCTGACTAATGAGGCGTTCTTTTTTAAAAGTTAGCGATGATGCTCAGCTGGGACTAGCGAGTGCCATAGAATATATGGCATTCAATGACTGTCTTTCTGATTTATGCAAAAACCCTGCTCCCATTTTGACTCATACCTGGGGATTGATTTCATTCGACAAGCATGCCCACAAATATATTCACGAATATAAATATTCTATGGCCTATATGGCCAACGCCATAATGGTAGAACTTCTCGCTTCTAGAGCAATGATGACCTTTATTATGAAGCTGATTCCGAGTAGTAAGTTCCCTGAACTCGTATTCGACTCAGTGAGCAATACTAGTTTCTGGTTAGGTCAGGAAATGTCCAAGGGTAATTGGACAGTTCCTGATTTCAATGAAGATGAATTCATAGAAGATTTAAACTCAAGAATTGAATTATTCGTGGCTAAAGAGCCTAAACCTCATGGTCTCAGCTCTTTTTAAGAAAGCAGGTCTTCAGGACAATGGCACTCTTAGCCACCTTGGCATCCACTTCTTCTGGATTGTCAGTCAAGCGTATGTTCTTAATTGAGGTTCCACGCTTAATGACCATGGAACTTCCTTTTACTTTTAAATCCTTGATTACGGTCACTGAATCTCCATCCGCTAGGATACTCCCATTGCTGTCTTTTACGTCCATAGCCTGCTTATTGATTATCTGCAAAGATGATGAAAATGAAAAGAGTCAATTTCATTTAAATCTATAGCATTATCAATTAAAGATCGTAAGTGAAAATCCGGTTATCACTTCTCAGCTTCTATTTCCTTTTTGCTTGCTGCAGGAGTTGAGTTGTTCTGTTTGATATCCTCCACATTAAAATGATACAACTTCTCTGATTCTTCTTCCTTGTACTTCATCATGAGATTCAAAGCATCTGGAACTACATCAGAACTCACTACGATTAGTGACCCTTTTTTTACATTCTGAATGGCATAGGCTATAGCATCTTTCTCTAGGCGAATAACCTGTCGGGGTTTCTTAGGATCTACTTGATCGATTCCTTTCTCGAGTAAGGCGATTAATTCATCCTCTTCACGCCCACGCAGATTTCTGTCCTGTCTGATGATAATCTCATCAAACATTCCTGCTGCAATGGCTCCTAGCGCTATGGTATCTTCATCTCTTCTATCACCCACACCTGCTATAATCCCCACTTTTGGATAGCCTTCCATCTTACCTATTAAATCTGCTAGGGCTCTGAGTCCAGCTGCATTATGCGCATAATCGAGCATAACGTTGAAGTCCTTGAATTCAAAGAGGTTCAATCTTCCGGGAGTCTGAGCAGGAGATGGAATGAAGGATTCTAATGCCGCCTTGATATCTTCAATGCTGAAATTATTCACATAAGCCGCAAGGGTAGCTGCCAATACATTTGCAATCATAAAGGCTGCTCTTCCGTCCATGGTGAGAGGCACTGAAGTTGCCTTGGTCACACGAATCTTCCATGTACCTTTCATGATCGTGATATAACCACTCTCATAGATGGCAGAAACACCTCCAGCAGCTGAATGCTTTGCAATGCGTGGATTATTCTCATCAAGTGAGAAGAGCGCCACTTTGCATTTCACATTCTTGCGCATGTCGTATACTAAATCATCATCAGCATTTAGAATGGCCGTTCCTTCAGGTAAGACTACCTCTGGAATGACACCTTTCACCTTAGCTAATTGTTCCAAAGTATGTATGCCTTTCAATCCCAAGTGATCTGCAGCAACATTTGTCACAACACCAACATCACAACGCTTGAATCCTAGTCCTGCACGAAGCAATCCTCCGCGTGCACATTCTAGGACGGCAAAGTTCACGGTAGGATCCTTGAGCACAAACTCTGCGCTTGCAGGTCCGGTGCAATCTCCTTGCATTAACAAACGGTTCTGTATATAGACTCCGTCAGTTGTAGTATATCCCACTTTGAACCCTTTCATACGGGCCATGTGGGCGATGAGTCGGGTGGTAGTGGTTTTTCCATTTGTGCCTGAAACGGCAATAATCGGAATACGAGTATTAGCTCCTGGAGGGTAGAGCATGTCTATCACATGGGAAGCCACATTTCGAGCGAGTCCTTCACTAGGGGCGAGGTGCATTCTGAATCCTGGTGCAGCATTGACTTCTAAAACTGCGCCACCTGTTTCTGTCAATGGCAAACCTAAGTCAGTGGTCATAATATCTATTCCGCAGACATCAAGTCCTATGATGCGACTTATACGTTCAGCCATAAAGATATTATATGGATGTACCATATCCGTAACATCCTCAGCAGTTCCTCCTGTACTCAAGTTAGCTGTGTCCTTTAGTTTGATGAATTCGCCATCAGGAATGACATCTGTCAAACTAAGATTATATTCTGCCAGAAGTCCTTTTGTCATATCATCGACCGTGATTTGTGTCAATACATTCTCATGCCCATATCCTCTGCGTGGATCGGCATTAGTCTTATCTATGAGTTGCTGCAGTGTGCTTTTTCCATCTCCAATAACATGTGCAGGGGTTCTCTTAGCCGCTGCGACTAACTGATTATTAATCACCAATAGACGATAATCATCTCCAACGATGAACTTCTCTACGATTACTGAACGACTCACTTCTTTAGCAGCAGCTAATGCGATGCAGGCATCGTCCCAGTTATTTACATCAGTGGTTATGCCGCGGCCATGATTTCCATTGATAGGTTTGACCACTAGGGGATATCCGATACGTTCTACAGCATCTTTTAATCCAGCCTCAGAACGCACTATGTCTCCTTTAGGGGTAGGCACTTCTGCTGCCTCTAAAAGGTACTTGGTGTCTTCTTTATCACAAGCTAATTCGACTCCAATGCTTGAAGTTTGACTGGTAATAGTCGCTTGAATACGTTTTTGATTGGCTCCATAACCGAGCTGACAGAGCGAATATTTATTGAGACGAATCCAAGGAATTCCACGTGCCTGTGCTTCTTCTATGATAGAACCAGTGCTAGGCCCGAGACGCTCTGCTTCACGAATCTCACGCATTTCTTGAATGTCAGTTGAGAGGTCGTAATCCTTTCCGTCAATGAGTGCTTGAGCGATTTGGACAGCAGATTTAGCTGCGAATCGTCCTACTTTTTCCTCGGTATAACTGAAGACTACGAAGTAGACACCTTCTTCTCCATAGGTGCGCGTGCGGCCGAAGCCTGTGTCCATTCCAGCTAGGGTCTGAATCTCCAATGCGATGTGTTCAATGACATGGCCCATCCATGTTCCTTCTTTGACCCGTTGGAAAAATCCACCTTCAGTGCCGACAGAACAACGATGTGATAACATACTCGGGAACATGGCTTCTAGTCGATCCAAGAAACCGGGAACCTTGTCTGTTGGTCTTTGCTCCATCTCCTCAAGATCGAGCACCATCACGATAAGTTTATCTCTGTTAACTGACCAGTAATTTGGTCCTCTCATGGCATTGATTTCACGTATCTTCATGGCTGTTTGTTGAAATTCTATGGGAAGAAACGAAAAAGATACCTGACATGCATGTTTTATTTGGTCAAATTTGCAGCGGTCTGCAAGAAAATGAACATGCGTAGAGAAATACAGGGGGCGGGATTACTTATTCCTATTGGGGGAGGAGAAGATAGAGGAGAAGAAACTGATCCAATACTTCCATTCGAAGAAAAGGGTGTTCTGAAACACGTCCTTACACTAGCCAATGGAGTAGATTCACGTGTTGTACTTGTCACATCTGCTTCGAGTATTCCAGATGAAGTATCTGAACAATATAGAGATGGATTCAAAAGACTTGGCTGTAAATCTCTCTGTCATTACCATATAATATCTCAGGAAGAATGCGAAGATGAAAAGCTCTTGAAGACTTTTTCAAAAGCTGATATAGTCATGTTTTCTGGCGGAAATCAATCACGACTTCCTAAGTTTATTGGTAAGACTAGCTTGCATAAACTCTTGATGGATCGCTATTCTAATGAAGGATTGGTCATAGCAGGGACGAGTGCAGGCGCCATGGCAATGTCTAAGTTTATGATCGCTGGAGGAAGTGCTTCCGAGTCCTTAGTCAAAGGGGCTGTGCGTATGAAACGTGGTTTTGGATTCATTCCCGGTCTAATCATAGATACACACTTTGTTCGTAGAGGTAGATTTGGCAGATTGGCCGAAGCTGTGGCTAAATATCCTAACTGTCTTGGAATAGGTTTAGCTGAAGATACAGGTGTGGTTATTCAAAGCGAAAGGGAATTCAGAGTAATTGGATCAGGTATGGCCATTGTCATGGACCCACGTACGTTGAAGCATAATAACCATGAGTTATTAGAACCAGGAACTCCTCTTTCAATGACTGGAATGACTGTTCATTTTCTTGCTAATGGAGATACGTTCTCCTTAGAAGATAATCAAGTGAAGGTCTTGCCAATGAGCGCTGACTTTATCTAAGTCAGCTGCCGTAAATAGATACTGAAGCCTTTTCTCCTTCTTTGATGAAACCACGATACATTCCTTCAGTATTGAAGACCAAAGCATGGTCGCCATTTCGGTCAAGAGCGATAAGGCCACCGTCTCCGCCTAGTTCCAAAAGTCTTTTCTGAATCACTTCATCACAGGCTCCTTGTAAGGAAAGCCCTTTGAATTCTATCAAGGCTGAAACTTCATATGCCACCACTCCCCTTAAGAAGAATTCTCCGCTTCCTGTGCAGGAGACCGCACAGGTCTCGTTTCTTGCATACGTTCCTGAGCCTATGATCGGACTATCGCCAACACGTCCGTATCGTTTATTTGTCATACCACCTGTAGATGTGGCAGCTGCAATATTGCCTTGTTTATCTAGTGCAACAGCACCTACTGTTCCAAGCTTCTTCTCAGGATTCAAATCATGATCAAGCTTCACAGTATCAGTTCCCTTTACCATTTGCCATTGCTTATAGCGCAACTCATCATGGAAATAGGCTTCAGATTCAAAGGGTTCACCTATCTCTTTTGCAAAGTCCTCAGCTCCTTTTCCTGCTAACAGCACGTGTTCGGTCTTTTCCATCACTTTGCGAGCAAGGCTCACAGGATTCTTGATGCCTCGCACTCCCGCTACGGCTCCCGCCATACGGTCCTTTCCATTCATGATGGAAGCATCCATTTCATGCTCACCTGTAGCTGTAAATACGGAACCTTTCCCCGCATTAAATAGGGGCGAATCCTCCATGCTGCGCACGGCAATTTCGACTGCTTCAAGGGCTGAACCTCCGCTGGCTAGAACTGTATTGCCGGCTAATAGCGCTGCATTTAGAGCAGCGAGATAGGCAGCTTCTTTTTCAGGACTCATCTCAGATTTTAAGAGCGTTCCAGCGCCACCGTGAATGGCAAGTAAGGTCTTTGTCATTGTTAATTATTTGAGGGCCCGAAGGTACATGGACTGAAAGAATATTGAAGAATTAGTATCGGTTCTACAACATTTAAAATCAGTTTAATGAAACAGTACTTTCATAAAAAACAAACATTTTCTGCAGCTAGAAGTGACTTTTTCAATGGGTAGGTCTAAATAGTACCTTATCAGATTTGATGACCAGACGTAAAAATTTATTACATCCAACTCAGAAGAGGCATACGTAGTGTTAAGAGCGGCTTTTCTTATTTTTGGAATTGAGACTTTTCTGAGCAATGACTTTCGGATCAGTTTTACTGCAGTCAAAATGCCCCAAGGGGCACTCTTTCTTTCCATGCAAGCCGCAAGGTCGACATGCCAATTCTTCATCAACCTCTACAATCAGTGAAGAGCTAGATCTGGGGCCGAATCCAAATTCAGGGATAGTAGAACAGTAAATAGCCGTCACTTGAGCATTCATAGCAGATGCTAAATGCATAGGTGCCGAATCATTGACATAGTTCATACGTGCATTCTTCATTAATGCAGCCGATTCTAGAAGGTCGTAGTCACCACAGGTATTGAAGACATGGGCTCGCTTACTTTCTTTCAAAATGTCAGCACACATATCCCTGTCGCTAGGACCACCTATAAGTAGGATATCAATACCAGTTGGAATTTCTTTAATCAAAGCCACCCAGTTCTCCTTAGGCCATTGTTTAGTATACCATACGGAACTCGGAGCCATGCATACATATTCGCCTTGGCGTTTTACTTTTTCGAACGCTTCTTTTGACGGATAGAGCTTTGGCTCACCGCTTTGACCTAGAAAAAGGGAGCCTATCAATTCCATGTTGCGCTCCACTTCATGACGTCCATCCCTCATGACATGTTTTACGGTTCTGGAATACAAGAAGGACATGGGATTCTTATCAAAACCTATTTTCAATGCTGCGCCAGAGAAGGCAGTGAGAATCCCAGTACTCATGAAGCGCTGAACATTAATGACTACATCGAATTTACGCTTACGTATTTTACGAAGCATACCTATAGTTCTGGAAATCCAGGATTTATTCTTATCAAGAACGAGAATCTCCTTGAGAAAAGGATGTGCTTTATATAAGCCTTCATTTCCTTTACGCACTAGAAGGCTCAATTCTGTTTTAGGCTCGGCATGATGAATGGCTTCGAGCATGGAAGAGACTAGAATCGCATCTCCTATGAATGCAGTTTGTATGATTAATATGCTTTCTTTCGATTCGGTCATGGTGCCAAAGATAATTTTAGGAAAACAAAAAAGGACGGAAGCTCTGTCAGGGTGCGCCCTCGCTCTAATTACCTAGGTAAAATAATCAGGTATAATCTCTTTCGTTAAGCCAAGCCTTGGCCTCAATTTTTAATTCGAAGTTCTTTAAAGGGCAAATCTCTATTGGAATTACTCCCAATGAATCCTGAGATCAACATGGAAATTGGTGGCATAGCTCAATAGCTATAGCTTTCAAGCTGGTATTCTTTTCGCAGCTATTGAGGTATGATTTAGCATCACTTTCAACGCTCAAAGTATTAGAGATATCACGTTTCAGCCTAATGCTTCACCCCACAAAGTGTGGTGATGTCCTATTTGACTCAAAATCTCCTTGCATCATTCAATTTAATGTACTGTCAGCCCTCTAAAGACAGGCAGACATGACCATCTACAGTTTCAATCTGGTACTTATCAACGGTATATATACTAGTAGTCATAATATCAGTCATGCGTATTGAAACATATCATGTCGAAAATAGTTTCAGTATTTATCCCAATATCCTAGGGGTTAACTACTTATGAGTTCTTGATTATGAATTAAAGGCTAAGGTATCCTATTATGTGCATACTAACGATACCCATTTATGTTCAATTACACATGATATGAGCCAACTTAGAATCACTGCATAGGGTTAATTTAGCGCAAATTGAAGATTCTATGAAACAGCTTGTTGAATGTGTACCTAATATCTCTGAAGGCAGGGATAAACTGAAGATTCAAACCATAGCCTCAGTGGTTGAAACAGTAGAAGGGGTTCGCCTTTTAGATGTGGATCCAGGTGCAAGTACAAATCGAACTGTCATCACATTTGTCGGTGAACCTGGTCCTGTCTGTGAAGCAGCCTTCAGGTTAGTGAAAAAGGCTTCAGATCTCATAGATATGTCAAAACATAAGGGGGAACACCCTCGTATGGGGGCTACAGATGTATGCCCGCTCATCCCTATTGCTGGAATAAGCATGGAGGAAACAGCAGTCTACGCTAAAAAACTAGGAGAACGTATTGGGAAAGAACTCAATATACCTGTGTATCTCTATGAAAATGCTGCGAGCAATGCGAAAAGGAAGAACCTTGCCTATTGCCGTTCTGGTGAGTATGAGGGACTAGATAAATTATCCTCTGAAGAGTTTAAGCCAGATTTTGGCCCAACTTCCTTTTCAGGTTCTGTAAAACAAACAGGAGCTACAGCAGTTTCAGCCCGAGACTTCTTGGTTGCATACAATGTAAATCTGAACAGCACCTCTACCCGAAGAGCTAATGCCATCGCATTCGACATTCGCGAAGCGGGAAGGATTAAGAAGAACAAGGGCATAACAGGTGAAGTAATCACTGATACCAGCGAAGAACCAGAAAGAATCCCAGGCAGCTTGAAAGCGGTCAAAGGCATTGGCTGGTATATAGAGGAGTATGGAATAGCGCAATTGTCATTAAACCTTACCAATATTTCAATTACTCCTGTGCATATCGCCTTTGACGAGGCATGTAAGAAAGCATTGGAAAGAGGAATTCGAGTAACTGGATCAGAGCTAGTGGGATTGATTCCAATGAAATCCATGCTTGATGCGGCTGATTATTTCTTGGATAAACAACAACGATCTAAAGGAATTTCTGAAGAAGAGAAGATTAAAATTGCCGTGAAGTCCCTTGGACTAGACGACCTGGCACCGTTCAATCCGCGGAAGAAGATTATTGAGTACCTTATAGAGGATATGGATGCCAAGCTTTTGGTACATATGAATCTGACAGCCTTTGCTCAAGAGACAGCTTCTGAAAGCCCTGCCCCTGGTGGTGGTTCTATTTCTGCCTATGTGGGCACATTAGGAGTTTCTTTGGCCACTATGGTAGCAAATCTCAGCGCACATAAACGAGGATGGGATAGTAGATGGGAGGAATTCTCAGAATGGGCTGAGAAAGGCCAAAAGCACCTTAATGAACTTCTCCATCTCGTAGATGAAGACACTGCGGCCTTCAATAAAATCATGGATGCCTTCCAGCTTCCCAAAGGAACTTCTGAAGAGCAAGCAGCGCGCACTCGAGCTATTACGGACGCCACAACCTATGCTATAGAGGTTCCGCTGAGAGTCATGAAGGTCTGTTATGAGAGTATGGATGTAATCCATGCTATGGCAGCCAAGGGTAATCCGAATTCAATCACTGATGCAGGTGTAGGAGCCTTATGTGCTCGCACAGGTGTCATGGGCGCCTTTATGAATGTGAAGATTAACTGTGCTGAGCATCCTGATAAAGCTTATGTCAAGAAAATTCTAGAAGAGGGCAGGAGCATTCAAGCTGCTGCTATGACTAAGGAAGATGAGGTAAGGAAGCTAGTAGAGGAGAAAATAGGAGTGTAATTGCTTACTTGAGCATCTTGTAATTGCGCATCATCAACCATTGAAAAGCTTTGGTGGGGATCCAATAGCGCAGCATCACTACACATTTCTGGAACGCAGAGGCCACGAGATAGAAAGGCCTAGGTTCTTTCGTGCCAATGATTTTGAAGGCCATTTTAGCCACTTGTACGGGGTCACCGGAGTTATCAAGCTCTTCATTCATCAAGGTGTAAACCTTATCAAACTCTTCTTTATAAACCGAGGACTCGCTCTTTTTTGCACGAATTCTTGAAGTCTTGATAGGCGTTTTGAAATCCCCTGGGCAGATTACGCTTAAGTGCACACCGTAGGAGATGAGTTCCATGCGCATGGATTCACTGAGACCATTGATGGCAAACTTAGCTGCTGAATACACACCACGATAAGGTAGTCCGAAAAGGCCGGCTAGTGATGAAATATTGATGATTAATCCTTCTTTGCGGTTTCGCATGCTTGGAAGCACAGCTTGCATCAGTCGGACAGTTCCATAGAAATTCGTTTCGAATTGCACCTTCATCTCAATGGGTGTGGAGTCTTCCCCTGAACCCACCATACCTATTCCGGCATTGTTGATTAATACATCTATTTTGCCTTCTTTTTCAAGGAGATAGCTTACTGCGTCATGAACAGACTGGTCATTGGTCACGTCTAACTTCAAGAACGTGATGCCATCGATGACTTGTCCATGTTCTGAATTTCTACTTGTACCGTATACGTTCAAACCCTGCTGCTGAAGATAGCTCGCCATGGATTTTCCTATTCCAGAAGATGCTCCGGTTATAAGGACGATTTTTGACATATGTGCAGGTAGAAAAAAGGAAAAAAAGGGCAAGCTACTTACATCGCACCGCTACAACCGTCTACCCTTGCTGCCTTCCGGCCCTGGGGGGATTCAACAGGAGCTGGTCGTATAAGACTTGCCCAGGGGTCAAAGGTAAGGCAATTGTTGAAAGAACAAGGGAAAACGAAAAGCTATATTTGCTTCCGAACTAAAACCACACAACCATGACTTTGGATACCTTAAAAGACCCTATAGAAGCTCCCATGACTTCATTTGCCCTTAAGTATGGTCTAATCACAGCAATGGTTGGAATTGCAATTAGTCTTGTGATTTATCTTACCGGAAACATAGCTCAAGCATGGGCTGGTTGGGTAGGTCTTCCCGTTATCATATATCTCTATTATTTCTTCCAAAAGAAATTTCGCGATGAATATCAAGAAGGATACGTCAGTTTCGGGAAAGCATTCAAGCTGGGTGCATTGATGGTGGTTATAGGTTCAGTAGTCAATGGAATCTTTACTTACTTCATATTCTCTGATTCCGAAGTGATGGATCAAATCATGGAAAAATCATACAATAACATGGTTGAGAAAGGAATGTCATCAGCTCAGATAGATCAGGCCATGGAGATGTCTGCTTCCTTTATGACTCCTACGGCCATGATGGCATTCGCGGCATTAGGTGGAATCTTTTTCGGATTGATTCTCGTTCTTATCACATCAGCTATTGTGAAAAAAGACCATGCGTTTAATTGAAAAATGAATTGGAGCTAAGCATCATCATTCCTTCTTATAATGAAGAAGAATCCCTGCCTGAGTTGTTGGCATGGATAGAACGTTCGCTTGCCGGAAAGGTACAAGACTATGAAGTCATTTTCGTAGATGATGGAAGCTCTGATCGTACATGGAATGTCATTAAAAAACTATCCCAAAACCATCCAAAAAGTCATGGGCTTAGATTCAATAAAAATTCAGGAAAATCCGCTGCATTAAGAGCGGGTTTCGCTGAGGCTAAGGGGGCCGTAGTGGTTACTATGGATGCCGACCTACAAGATTCACCAGAAGAAATTCCCGAGATGATGCGCATGATTCAGGAGGATGGATATGACGTAATCTCAGGTTGGAAGAAGAAACGCTACGATCCTATGTCCAAGACGCTTCCAACGAAGATTTTTAACTGGGCCACACGTAGGATGAGCGGAATAGACCTCCATGATTTTAATTGCGGACTTAAAGCGTATAGCCTTCCTGTAGTCAAAGCGGTGGATGTGCGCGGTGAGATGCATAGGTATATTCCCGTTTTGGCCAAGTGGTCAGGGTATAGTAAGATAGGAGAGAAGGTGGTACAACATCAGGAACGTAAATATGGCAGCACGAAATTCGGAATGGAACGCTTTATGAATGGATTTTTAGATCTCTTGACCGTGAGCTTTGTTACCCGTTTTGGGAAAAGTCCTATGCATCTATTTGGCCTCTTCGGGACACTGATGTTCTTTCTTGGATTCGGGATATTCTTAGCCTTGGGCGGAATCAAATTATACAACATGTCCCAAGGTGATGTAAGTAGAAATATTGCTGATATGAGTAGCTTCTACATTGCGCTTACCGCAATGATCATAGGAACGCAGTTCTTCCTAGCCGGATTCATTGGTGAGTTAATCACGCGCCACAGCACGCAAGAGGAGTATAAGATTTCAGAAAAAGTCTGAGGATTTCAATAGCGCCTAACCGGCATAAAGTAAGAGTCATTCACCTTTTAAGCGGAGCCAATAAATGGACTCCCGCCACTGTAATAGATTTCATCACACTCATTCGAATTTAACTCTTTAGAGGACACTAAGTAATTCGTATTAATGATGGACGAATTCACTGCATCTGCACTCCTGAAAACTGATATGAATTCTTGCGAAGAAGGCAAGAACCAATCAGTAAATCCATTTTAGCTATTATTCGAGCAGATTCATGCTGCACAGCTCGAAAAGGGACATGTATTTATGATTGAATTGGTGTTGTTAGGTCCTTGTCCTAAGGCATCAGAAGTTGTGCCAATAAGTGTTCCAGCGCAACCCCAAGAAGTATACATCGTTCCCGTAGGATTACTTTCTAATAGTGCCATCCTCCCGTGTCATTTCCTTTGTCAAAAGCTACTATGCCACCTGCAGGTCCAGGATATCCTACCGTATTGAAGCTGATCTCAGGTCCATAGAAATACGCTCCTAATTATGTCGCGTAGATTCTTATATAATAAGGGGTATTCGCAGCGATCTGTATGATGCTTTCCTCTGGTTCTGAGTCCCTTTTACAAGAAGCTACAAGAGCAAGAACTCATCGTAATAAGGAATACGTGATTTCTGCGCATTTATAAAAATATAGAGTGCGAAATTACAATAAAGTGAAATCGGAATAGGTCTAGTCAATGACTCCGCTACCGATCAATTCATTCTTAAGATACCAAGCTGCAAACTGGCCAGGAGCTATCGCTCGCTGAGCCTTTTCAAAGATGATGTACAGGCCATCCGCTGTGCGTTGAAGCTTCGCTTTTTGCAATTCCTGCCGGTAACGAATGCGCACATCGAATTCAGCTCCTTCTCCCTGAGCAACACGCAGATCTGACCTTAACCACAGCTCTTCTGTGGCCCGTAACTTAAGTCCTTTTCTATATAACCCTGGATGCCTGTCGCTCTCTCCTACGAAGACCTGATTCTTCAAGGTATCTGTGCCGAGGATAAACAACGGCTCTTCAAATCCGCCCACACCTAGTCCTTTTCGTTGACCTACTGTATAGAAATGAGCACCTTGATGCGTCCCCACTTTCTTGCCTTGAATTTCAGGCAATGGATATGGAGCAGAGAGCTCTTGAAGGCTAGTTCCACCGTTCCTGTGAAAGACATGTTCTGACGCATCTAAAGCAATGATATCACCTTCCTTACTCGCCAATTGCTGTTGTAAAAACACAGGAAGTTTAACTTTTCCAATGAAACAAAGTCCTTGAGAATCTCTTTTCTCAGCAGTGATGAGGTCTTGCTCTTTGGCAATCTTTCTCACTTCTGATTTTTGCAAATGTCCAATAGGGAAAAGTGCACGGGAAAGTTGCTCCTGATCTATTTGACACAAGAAATAACTCTGGTCTTTATTCTGATCCGCACCAGCTAATAAACGATGGACTTTTTTTCCATTCAGCTGAATACTGTCCTTTTGACAATAGTGGCCCGTAGCAACATACTCTGCGCCTAGTTTCAGCGCTTCTTTCAAGAAGAGGTCGAACTTCACTTCTCTATTGCATAGCACATCTGGATTCGGAGTATTGCCTTGCGAATATTCCTTGAACATATAATCTACTATGCGCTCTTTATACGCTAAGCTCAAATCAAGAATATGGAAGGGGATGCCGAGTTTTTCGGCTACTTGCATAGCGTCATTACTATCCTCAAGCCAGGGACATTCATCGCTGATGATTACTGAATCGTCCATCCAATTACGCATGAAAATGCCTATGACATCATATCCTTGCTCTTTAAGCAGGTATGCGGCCACGCTGGAATCTACTCCGCCAGACAATCCGACTACTACACGTTTCATGGTACAAAGATAAGGAGAGGAGAATTCTGATTTCAATCCCGCATGCGTGAGCACTGATTCAAGATTTAAAATTCAATGTTGATTTGATGTATCAAACTTCTTTGTCCAATAGATCAGAGACCACGTAGTATCTTGGGTCGTCAATAGAACTTTCTATGATTTCCTCGAAACGGGGATTAGCCTTGAGAAGCAATATTTTGCACTCAGGACTTAAATGCGTGAGCCGTACATTCTTTCCTAGATCAAGATATTTATTAGCTACGGAGCGCAATGCCTCAATACCAGAATGATCGGTGACCTTGGATTCAATAAAGTCAATCTCCACATTCATAGGGTCTGTTTGTGGATCAAATTTTCGTTGAAAATTAGTCGTTGAACCGAAGAAGAGTGGCCCCCATATCTCATAGACTTTAGTCCCGTCTCCCTTCATTGTTTTTCGTGCTCGAATCATCGTGGCATTCTTCCAAGCGAAGACGAGCGCTGAGATAATCACACCTGCTATCACAGCTACAGCCAAGTCTTGCCAAACCGTAATGGCTGATACCGCGATGAGAACAAAGGCATCAGAAAGCGGAATCTTGTGCAAAATCCTGAAACTACTCCATGCAAAAGTGCCTATCACTACCATGAACATTACTCCGACCAAGGCGGCTATGGGAATCTGCTCAATTAATGGAGCTCCAAAGAGGATGAAACAAAGCAATGCTACCGCGGCCATAATCCCTGAAAGTCTACCACGACCACCTGAATTTACATTGATGATAGACTGTCCAATCATGGCACAACCACCCATTCCCCCAAAGAGGCCGTTTAGGATATTAGAACTTCCTTGGGCGACACATTCTCTATTTCCGCTTCCGCGTGTCTCGGTCATTTCATCGATGAGGTTCAAGGTCATCAGCGATTCTATTAGTCCGACTGCAGCGAGAATAGCCGCAGTAGAGAAAATTAAACTCCAATGTCCATTCATGGTGTCGAACAACCCGAAAATCTGCCACTGGAAACTTGGAAGTGAACCGCCTAATCCATCTCCGCCTCCATCCCGAATGAACGAGCCTACTGTGCTTACATCAAGTCCACTAAAGATGGTGATGGCTGCTACTGCAATGATGGCGACCAAAGCTGAAGGTACTTTTTTAGTAAGTTTCGGTAGCAAATACATTATGGCCATTGTTAAGCCTACCAAGGCAAACATGATCCAGAGATCAGCGCCTTGCATCCATTGCATCTCGCCATTCAAACGTTCCTTGAATAAGCCAAGCTGAGAAAGGAAAATGACAATGGCGAGTCCATTTACGAATCCCATCATCACGGGATGTGGAATGAGTCTGACGAATTTTCCAAGACGAAGTACACCAGCAAGAATCTGTATTCCTCCCACGATTAATAAGGTGATAAAAAGCCATTGCAAACCGAGCATCTCCAAAGGTTGGTCTAGGCTCATTCCCACTTCATTTCCTTGTTGGATCATATAGACCATAACTACGGCCATAGCACCCGTAGCACCTGAGATCATCCCAGGGCGACCACCGAACATAGCGGTAACTATGCCCATCATAAAAGCACCATATAGACCTACGATAGGAGGAATGCCAGCAACAAAGGCGAATGCCACGGCTTCTGGAACCAAAGCGAGTGCCACTGTTAGACCAGAAAGGATGTCTTCTTTAGGATTGAAAGTGAAGTTCTTGAAAATACGCTGCATCGCCTGTTTTTATTAAAAGGTGGCGAAGGTAGGGTATTCAGGGAGAGGGAAACGAGCGCAGATGGAATGGTACTCTTTCCTTCTTTGTGGACTAATCGGATTTCTAATCTGAAGCCAATAATGGACTAGCGAAAAGCACAAAATGAATTGTAAAAAAAAACATGACTTTCGTTTGAAATAAGCGGATGTTTTTGAAGCATTTAACGTCAAGGAATTTCAGCTTAATATTGGAAATATAATTGTCGATTATTTGAGCCTTCACTATTTTATTTTTGATGGCTAAGACTCATGCAATTAATACACCATCTCTATGAAAATCAGCCAACTTTATGAAAATAATAATATACTTGGCGCTCAGTGAGCTGTGGGTTTCCCTGCTTTATTTTCTTCGCGCATCTCTGCGGTATAATTCAGCATATAGAGAACCCGTCATTCGCTCGCTGAAAAACAATGAGAAGGCATGATTGTCTGGGATTTTCGGTACAAGCTATGCCCCACGCTACAAAACCTAATTCAATGCCTAACCCACTTCAATCTCAGCGCGCTATTCTTAGCCTCAACAGGAGCCAGAACGAGGGTATCTCCTATAAATAAATATCTGCGCTCCACCACATCATTCCACTCAGCCGGATTAGAATGCGAAATGCGCGCATGAGTGACTATGTGATTAACGGTGTCTAAGCTGTATTTAGCAAAGTAGACGTAAGAATTAGTGAGATACTTTAATGCTTCAAGAGGAATGGTGTCCACGAAATTTGGGAATTCGAGATCCGTGTCTTGATAGCCTTTCTTGGTGAGATGTAAGGACATATTCTCCGAGTCATCGTATAGGATATAACCCTGCATTCCGCCTTTCCACTCATTCCATGTTCCTGTCAATGAATCATTCTTTTCCATTAGATATAGAGACCAAAGACCTGTTATCTTCTCCTTTTCAGAGGGTTCTAATGTGTTTTCAGCTGATTTGAGCCCACAGGAAGAGCTGATGATAATAATGGTTAGTAGATAGACTAATCTGTGAAATGCGCTCATGTTTGGTTTGGTTCTGGAGCCAAAGGTAGGATTACATCATGCCTGAATAACACTAGGCCTCAGGGAGATTTAGTATTTTTACTCTCCATGTCTCGTTTCATCTGTTCCATATTCATTTTTGTTTTCTCTACTGTCCTAGGAATAGGTCAGGAGCATCATTTTGAAAGCTATACTTCATATGCAGGACTTTCTGCATTGTCGTCTGGACATGGCGTGGTTGTCGGAGATTTTGATGGAGATGGATTTGAGGACATGTTTATCCCTGGAACTTCTCAGCCTAATATGCTGCTCAAGAATATGGGCGATAGCACTTTTCAGAATGTGATTTCAGGTTCAGGAATTGCAGTACAAGGCTTCTCTTACACGGCAGTATGGGCTGATATAGATAATGACCATGACTTGGATCTATTTGTCGGTAATCTTTCTAATCAGTTTTTTTCCTTCAGCAATCAACTCTATCTGAATGATGGCACAGGCCAGTTCACTGATTACACCTTTGAAGCTGGACTTGGGAGTTTCGTTGCTACACGCAGTATTCTGGCTGCTGATATAGATAATGATGGATACACTGATTTCTATGTCTGCAACTCGGGAGGTCAAAATATTCTTTGGAAGAATAATGGTGACCTTACTTTTTCAGATGTCACATTAAGTTCAGGAACCTCGGACCCGCTCATTTCTATGGGTGCTATTTTCTTTGATTATGACAATGATGGGGATCAAGACCTGTATGTTACTCATGATGCGAATCAAGCGAATCTCTTATTTCGTAATAATGGAATTGGTCAGTTCACGAATGTCTCTGCTGTCTCTGGAACTGGTCTGGCAGCCATGGGAATGGGAGTAGACGTAGCTGATATAAATCATGATGGATGGTTTGATATTTACGTAACGAACCTGGGCCTCAGTTTTCTTTTTCTCAATAATCAAGATGGAACCTTTAGCGAGGAAGCGGTATCCCGCGGAGTCACAAATGGAGGCATGGGATGGGGCTGTTTTTTCCTAGATCAGGATAATGATACCGACCAAGATTTATATGTAGTCAATCAATACAGTTTTGCTCCTGTTACGAATAAGCTCTATGACAATGATGGTGCTGGAAACTTCATAGACCTTGCGGCTGGCACCTTGTTGCAAAGCACGAACAACGGCTTCGGAGGAGCTTGGCTCGATGTAGATAACAATGGGTATCAAGATATTGTTATTGCGAATACAGGAGATACATTAATTGAGTTATTCTTGAATGCTACTCAAGAGAATCATTGGGCTTCTTTCGAGTTGATTGGAACAGTGTCTGCGCGAGATGCTTTTGGAACACGAGTGAATCTCTATGCTGATGGGGAGCAGTTCATAACAGAGAAAAAATCAGCTTCTAGTTATTCTGCGCAAAGCTCTCATCGTGTTCATTTTGGATTGGGGAGCGCACCACAGATTGACTCAGTGCATGTGGTATTTCCATCTGGAATTGAGCATTGGCTTTATAATCTTCCGGTGGATAGATTGTATACCGTTATGGAAGATGTAACAACTGAAGTCATTGACTGTATTCCCTCCGCTTCTTTTGAACTCAGTTTTTCTGAAGAAGGAGAGTTGATTCTCATGGGCGAAGGAGATGAGGACATAGAAACCTGGACGTATACTATGAGCGATGGAGGTTCTTTAATGGGCCCTGCAGGAAGTTACCTGTTCACAGAAACAGGTGAACAGGAGGTATGTCTTACTGTTCAGAATTCCTGTTCTTATGCAACCTATTGTCAAAGCATAGAAATAGAATGCCCCTTGCCTGAAGTTTCATTTGAATATGTTTCTGATGGATATTATGTGAACCTTGCAGCAATGACTTGGCTTTCCGATGCTACGTCTTGGAATCTTGGAGATGGATTGGGTTCTGTGGATTCACTGATTGGCTATACCTATGAAGAAGAAGGCATTTATGAAATCTGTTTGACGGCATTTAATGACTGCGGATCCAGTGAGTATTGCGTGTCTGTGGAGATTGTTTGTCCTTCGCCCACAGCACAATTTGAATATATAAGCTCAGGACTTCAAGTGCAGTTCACTGATATTTCTTTGAACACAGATTCTGTGCTCTGGAACTTGGATGATGGAACAGAGAGCAGTTCTATTTCCTTTGAGCATAACTTTGAACAAGAAGGACTTTACATCGTATGCCTCACTGCTTTTAATGCATGTGGTATAGAAACGCTGTGTGATAGTTTGGAACTGATGGATCTAGTGAATTCAATAACAAGTCTATCCTCATCTCTGAAATTGAACCTATTTCCTAATCCCGCAACGTCCCAGGTGTTCATTCATGTTGAAGGAATTCAGCTAGAAGAAATTTCTTTGATTTCCATGCAAGGAAAAGTGATAAGGCCAAGCTGGAACTTGAGTAATGAGATCCTCTCGCTTGACCTTAGTGCATTGGCAGAAGGGGAGTATCTAATCGTGCTCAGAACCTCAGACCAGCGCTTTATTGAGGAACTTCTCATCCAACATTGAACATATTTCAGAGTAAGGCCCTCAATTTTTAGCTTTGCGCTCCTATGAGCAATTTAGCCCTTTCCGAGATTCGCCTTACCCATTTAGTAACCCACTTCGTAGGGAACAGTTCCCGTGATGAAGGACTTAAACTCTCTAAGGCAGGGAGTAGGATCAAGAAAGAGGCATTAGATCATCTTCTTGAATACTTCTTGCTTCCTTTTAAAACAGAGGAATTTTATGGATTCTCCCATCCCGTAGATCGAAAGATGAATGAGGTGTATGGAGTGGTTCAAAAGATATTTGAAGACAGCTCCACCTTTGTCAAAGACTCACAGGATTTGGCGAATCTCCTCTATGAACAATCAAGACATCCCAAAGTAAAAGAAGGTCAGTTTCATGTGGCCAAATTGGAAGATGCTATTCTGGATGGAGAAGCCTTAGAAGTGATAGGGATATTCAAATCAGAGACCGTTGCTCCGTTCTTGAAAATGCTTCCAGGCGAAAAGGGATATGACATTGACACTGATCAGGGATTCGAGATTAAGGGCATGGACAAAGGCTGTTTAATCTTTAAAACAGAAGAAGATAAAGGCTATAGAATCCTTGTGCATAATGCGAACAGATCGGCTGAAGCTCGCTATTGGAATGATGATTTCTTACAGCTTAAAGAAAGGGCAGATGAATTTCATCAGACCAAGGAATTCATGCATATCACTAAGGAATTCGTGACCAAACAAATGGGGGAGGACTTTGAAGTTTCCAAGACCGATAAGATAGATTTGCTCAATCGCTCCGTGGAGTTTTTCAAGGAGAGAGATTCTTTTGACAGAAAAGAATTTGCAGAGACTGTGCTGCAAGATGAAAAAGTAATTCAGAGTTTTGATTCCTTTGATGATGGATATCGCAAGGAGCGTTCCATGAAACCTGCAGCTTCTTTTGACATCTCAGCTCAAGCAGTGAAGAAGCAAGCTCGTATCTTCAAAAGCGTCTTAAAATTAGATAAGAATTTTCATGTCTACATCCATGGAGATAAGAACCTAATTGAGCGAGGACAGGACACGGATGGACGTAAATTTTATAAGATCTATTTCGATAAAGAGGAGTAATGCACTTTTTTGAAAATCTTTAATAAAAAAAGAGACCTGAACCCATTAATTTTTTATTCAAGAACATAGATATCATTAACGTAATTGAAGATTAGGTTATTCCTTTTCCAGGAAATCTAAACTTGCAGAGTTTACACAATAGCGCAATCCAGTAGGAGCGGGTCCATCATCGAACACATGGCCTAAATGTCCGCCACAATTCTCACACAAAACTTCGACTCGGGGAACACCTAAACTCATGTCCTTGTCTTCTTCTATATTTCCTTCAATTCCCGCATAGAAACTAGGCCATCCTGTTCCTGAATCGAACTTAGTCTTACTTTGAAAGAGGGGATAGGCACATGCACGACAGGTATATATGCCTGTCTTTTTATTGGACAAAAGATCTCCTGTAAAGGGCCGTTCTGTTCCTTTTTCTCGGAGGACATAATACTCTTGTGAACTCAGTTCAGCCTTCCATTCTTCTGCGCTTTTCACAACGGCATATGGAGGATTATTTTCTGAATTTTTAGCATTTGGGTCCTGCTGAGCGCAAGCACTAAAACTTAAAATGACTAAAGAAAAAAGGAGGATGTCCTTGATATTCATAAGATGGAATTCTAGATCTAATCCTGCAACAAGGATGCCAACTTCGCTTCTACTTTTTCTGCATTGGGAATGACAGCTTGTTCTAATATTTCATTCAATGGAATTGCCGGAACATCAGCACTTCCAATGATTTCTACAGGCAAATCCAAGTATTGGAAACATTCCTTGAAGATCTTTCCTGAAATAGCTTGTGCAAAGGTGTTATGGATAGGTTCTTCGGTCACAATCAAACACTTACCATGCGCCTTTACGCGCTCCATGACCAAGTTTTCATCCCAAGGGCTTATACTCCTCAGATCCACAATTTCTACCATTCCAGGATGTTTTTTTGAAGCAGTCTTGGCCCAATACACTCCCATTCCATATGTAATGACCACGCATGATGCTCCTCGGTCTATGCACACTTGATCTGCCAGTTGGGCGATTCTTCCTTTTCCGATTGGGACTATATAATCAGCATCAGGCTCTATGCATTTAGCTTCCTCTGTTCCTTTGATTTTACTCCAATACAAGCCTTTGTGTTCTAAAATAACTACAGGATTTGGATCATAATAGGCTGCCTTCATCAGCCCTTTCAGATCAGCCCCATTGCTTGGATAAACCACCTTGATTCCACGAATATTGGACAAGATACTTTCTATTGAACTGCTGTGATAGGGTCCTCCTGATCCGTAAGCACCTATGGGAACTCGAATTACTGCACTCACGGGCCACTTTCCATTGGACAGATAACATGAACGACTTACCTCCGTGAAGAGTTGATTCAAACCTGGCCAGATGTAATCAGCGAATTGTACTTCTACGATTGGCTTGCAACCTGCTGCCGACATACCTACTGTACTTCCTATAATAAAGGCTTCTTGGATAGGCGTGTTGAACACACGGTCGTCTCCAAATTTCTGCGCAAGCGTGGCGGCTTCTCTAAAAACCCCTCCTAATCTTCCTCCCACATCTTGTCCATAAAGAAGCGCTTCAGGATGGTCTCTTAGAATTTCTTCTACTGCAAAAAGCGCACAATCAACCATAAGCGTGACGTCTTTTCCAAATCCCTCTCGTTGTCCCTTTTCTTCGGTGATGGGAGTGGGGGCGAAGATATGATCGTAAATGCTAACTGGATCTGGATCCTCAGCTTCCATGGCAATCTTGAAATCATCCATGACCAAGTTCTTGGCCCTACGCTCTATCATCAAGAGTTCTTTTTCAGACACACCCATCTTTGACAATTGCGCAAAGAAATAAGGATAGGGGTCTCTAGTCTGATGCTCTTCTAGGTCATCTCTGTACCATTCCCGCCTCACTCCACTTGTATGGTGACCGAGTAGAGGAACTTTAGCATGAATCATAACGGGTCTTCGCTCCGTGCGAATGATTTCCAAGGCTTTCTGAACTGCCTCATGACACTTCATGAAATCATGTCCTTTTTCAACTAGAATGGATTCTATTCCTGGATAGGCTTTGACTAGGATGCTCGCATCATTGGCACGAATCTCAGAGCTATGTGCTGAGATATCCCATTCATTATCTTGGATGAAGAAAAGCATGGGCATTTGCTTCAAATCAGCCATGTGTAAAGCCTCACTTACCTCTCCTTCAGTGATAGAAGCATCTCCAAGGGAGCATACTACCACAGCATCTTTGGTCGCGCTAAGTCCTTTCTTTTCAAGGTATTGTACTCCCATGGCAAGTCCTGTTGTAGGAATGGCCTGCATGCCCGTAGCCGAGCTTTGATGCGGAATCTTAGGCATGTCATTTCGCCTCAGACTGGGATGGGAATAATAGGTTCTACCTCCGCTAAAAGGGTCGTCCTTCTTCGCAAGAAGCTGAAGCATGAGCTCTGCCGGACTCATCCCAATACCTAATAAAATAGAGTCATCTCGATAATAGGGAGCAACCCAATCTTGAGCCTCCAATGCTATTCCAAGGGCAATCTGAATGGCTTCATGGCCGCGAGATGTAGCGTGTACGTATTTGGCGGTGAGTTTCGCATTCTCCTCGAAGAGGTCTGACATGGCCCGTGCGGTGGCCATTAGTTCAAAAGCCTTCAGGAGTGTTTTCTTGGTGATTGACTTTCCTGATTTCAATGCGGTGCTGGTTTGACTCATAGATTTTTCTGCTGCGTTAAAGATAGGAAATGTGCAGTTCTTTCTGCTCTCATGCGGAATCATATCCTGTTACACATTCAATATAGGCAAGCTCCTTTCTGCTCGTATCTTTGTGTCAAACTTCTAATCATATGAAATCAAGATTCCTCGTCCTTTGTATTGCTCTTTGCGGATTCGCGCTCAGTTCCTTTGCCCAAATTGATGTCAACATAACGTTGGTGCAATTCGCCACTGGATTTGATAAACCCATTGGCCTCGAACACGCTGGGGATGAACGCCTCTTTGTCATAGAAAAGGACGGTGTCATTCGCATTCTAATGCCTAATGGCTCTATTAATAGCACTCCATTCCTGGATATGCAGACCTTAACCTCTACCGGAGGAGTCAACTCTGAGCAAGGATTGCTAGGTCTTACATTTCATCCTGACTATACTACAAATGGATATTTCTATGTGAACTATACCATGGTCAATGGAGATACGCGAATCTCACGATTTACCGTGTCAGCAAACCCAGATGTGGCTGATGCAACATCTCGTCTTGATATTCTAACCGTGGATCAGCCATATGGAAACCACAATGGTGGTTGCTTGAAATTCGGTCCTGACGGATACTTATACATTGGTATGGGTGATGGAGGAAGTGGAGAAGACCCATTGAACAACGGTCAATCCATGGATGAGCTACTAGGTAAAATCTTGCGTATAGATGTGAATGTTGGGGCCTTATATGGTATCCCAGCTGACAACCCATTCATCGGAGCATCAACGGACACGCTTCCTGAGATATGGGCTTCTGGAATCCGTAATCCTTGGAGATTCTCATTTGACCGTGAAACCGGTGATTTGTGGATAGGAGATGTAGGGCAGTATGCATGGGAAGAGGTTGATTTTCAGTCTGTTGATAGCCCAGGTGGGGAAAATTATGGATGGAATTGCTATGAAGGAAACCACGTTGGATTTGGTGGAGGATGTCCTCCTATGAGTTCTTTTGTAGCTCCAGTTACTGAGTACTCTCACGCAAGCAGCGCATGCTCTGTCACAGGTGGATACGTGTACAGAGGAACAGCGTATCCTAACTTATACGGCAAATATTTCTTCTGTGATTATTGCAATGGTAAGTTCTATTCATTGGAAAGAAATGATGCTGATGAATGGGTGAGATTCGATGTAGCTTCTACCGGTAGCGGTTGGACCAGTTTCGGAGAGGATAATGCGGGCGAGATATATGTGGTCAATCAAAGTGATGGGAAAATCTATTCCTTGACTGACCCATGTTCCACTAACGAGGCCAGCATTAACCAAGATGGAAATACTCTCACTGCAACACAGGGTGTGAGCTACCAGTGGTATTTGAACGGAGAGGCTATCCCGGGTGCATCCACACAAGAATTCTTAGTTATTGAATCAGGCTTGTATAGTGTACTGGTTATATTCTCTGGTTCATGCACTGACTTCTCTGATCCAATTCAAGTAACAGTAAGTGGATTGGGTGAAAACGATCTGATTAGCACTCGATTCAATTCAAATCCTATTCGTCAAGAATTGCAAGTAGTCTTCGGGACTGATATCCGGGGTATCGTCAATCTTATTCTCAATGATTTAAGCGGAAAACTCATCATGGAAGAACAGGTATTTGTTCAAAACGGCCTTGTCCATAATATGGATGCTAGCACTTGGGCAACAGGAAATTATGTGCTTTCTATACGTTCGGAGGACGAAGTACTCAATCTTGGTTTCGTGAAACAGTGATGTTTAAATGAACTTTATATAAAAGAGGCTCTATGATTTGGGGCCTTTTTTTATGGCCAAAAGCAGATTTCCTAGCTCCATGCCTTCCATTACCTTTGCCCTCCATGAAAACCAAGACACTTAAGCCCAATAAAGTCAACGTAGTAACCCTCGGCTGTTCTAAGAATATCTTCGACTCAGAGGTGCTTATGGCCCAGCTTAAGGGCAATAAATTCGATGTGGAGCATGAATCCGAATCGGGAGAGGCTTCTACGGTGATTATCAATACCTGTGGCTTCATAGATAATGCAAAGCAAGAATCTATAGACACTATCGTTCACTATGCCGAGGCGAAGAAGCAAGGGAAGGTGAACAAGGTTATCGTAACGGGTTGCTTAAGTGAACGGTATAGGGATGAGCTCATGCAGGAGATTCCTGAAGTAGACGCATGGTTCGGGACACGAGATCTACCTCGTTTGCTGAAGAACATGAAGGCTGATTATAAAAAGGAATTAATAGGGGAGAGATTTTTAACTACGCCAATTCATTATGCCTATCTGAAGATAGCTGAGGGATGCGATCGCCCATGTTCTTTTTGCGCCATCCCGCTTATGCGTGGGAAGCATGTAAGCACTCCCATGGATGAGCTTGTTAAGCAGACAGAGTCCTTGGTAGCGAAAGGAGTAAAGGAGTTAATTTTAATTGCCCAAGATCTCACCTATTATGGCTTGGATATATACAAGAAAAGGAATCTAGCAGAGTTGATCAGGAAGCTCTCCGATGTACCAGGCATTGAATGGATTCGACTGCATTATGCTTTTCCGGCAGGCTTCCCTATGGATGTCTTAGACGTGATGAAAGAGCGAGATAATATTTGCAATTACATGGATATTCCTTTGCAACATGCTTCCACTAAAATGTTGAAAGCTATGCGCAGAGGAATCACACGGGAGAAGACCTATGAGGTGATTAACGCATTTAGAGATGCTGTTCCTGAGATGGCAATACGGACTACGCTCATTACAGGATATCCTGGAGAGACCGAGGAGGATTTTGAAGAGATGAAATCTTGGGTTAAGGAAATTCGCTTTGATAGGTTGGGGGTTTTTACATATAGCCATGAGGAGAACACCCATGCCTATGATTTTGAAGATGATGTTCCTCAGGAAGTAAAGCAAGAACGCGCTGATGCCATTATGGAAATTCAATCTGTGATATCAGCTGAGCTGAATGAACAGAAAGTAGGCAAGACCTTTAAAGTGTTGTTCGATAGAATTGAGAGTGGGAATTTCATAGGTCGTACAGAGTTCGATTCACCTGAAGTAGATAATGAAGTCTTGGTTCCTGTATCTGAAGAGAATCATGTCAGAGTTGGAGATTATGCCAATGTTAAAATCACATCGGCTGATGCGTATGACCTGATGGGAGTCATAGCGTAATTATAGAAGTTGTAAATAATACTCGCTATTGAATTTATAGCTTTGATTCATGAATAAAATTAATCTTCTTTTTCAGGCACAATCAATTCATTCAGCAAGCGAATTTGATATGGAGCCACAGGCACAATTTCTTTCCCATAATTGATCAAGCGGCTGGTAGAATCTTTTAGGATTGGTGGCGCCAAAAGCAATAGACCTGTAAAAATGACCAAAGGAGGAATAGCATATTTGAGGTATTTCCTATTCTCTTTGAAATCCACCGCAGCGGTAAACGGAATGGGTCGGAGCTCTTTTGTTTTTTGCTCGATACTGGCGCTTAATAGCGAACCGGCCTCAGTGCCCCCGGCCATCTCTTGAAGCTGCAAGGTGTTTAGAAGCTTGTCCTTGATCTCTGGAAAATGATTCCCAACAATCACACTTGCTTGTTTGTGGCTGATCACCTGCCCCAAGTTAAACAGCTTGAACAAGGGAATAAGAACCAGCCTAACTAGAATGTAAGAACAACTTAGGACGAAGGACCAAAACAGGAAGGTGCGAATTACCGTATTAAATTTCCCAAAATACTCCAGAGCAACAACTAGAAGATAGGCCCCAAGAATCAGCCCGATGCTATAAATCAACCCCTTAATAATGCGGTTTTTATAGTACTTCCTGATAAAGCCGTCCAGCTTATCGATCAATGACCCCGATGTGCTATTCTCCATGTATCTCCTTCAAATTGCAACGGCGTACTTACCGCATTCTTTCAAAAATACGGAAATCCAACGCGCTTTGAGGTGTACGTCAGAATTGAATTGGGGTTTTACGAAAATTTAACTCAGTGAGTGATGATCAAACGGTGCTTTTCCACCCGGCTTAACCGATTGATTATCAGGAGATACGTGCCTGCGCTAATTCCAGACAAGTCCAAAGACCTCCTCTGTGCGCCGAATTCTTGAGCCTCCACAGGCATCCACTTACCATCAAAACTTAGGACCTCAATGCGGTCAGTTGGCAGGAAAGCCCCTTCCACATGAACCACATTGCTCGCAGGATTTGGGAAAAGGGTGAAATCTCTCAAGTTTGTTTCAGCAATGCCTACTGTGACCGTATAGACATTTGAACTTTCATCACAACCAAACTCTGTTTCTGCGGATACCGAATAGTTCCCGAGAACGTCTGCCAGCAAGCTGGAACCACTTTCCCCTTCAATCTGCAACCCATTGAAGTACCAAGTATAAACGGAGTAGCCTCCCCCAACGCTAAGCACTTGAGTGGTTTCATTAAATACCAAGGTCAACTCCGGACAGTAAACAAACTCTCCTGTAGATGCCCCACAACCAAATTCATTAGTTACAGCACAACTGAAAACTCCAGGACCAGGAAGAGGGAGTGTTGCGCTCAGTTCTCCAGCAATTGTATCACCATTCATGAACCAAGTATAGGTCTCCAATTCAGGTTGTGCAACCTCTAATGCCTGGGTTTCTCCGTTAAAAATAAGCACAGGCTCCGGATTGGCAAACACAATTACGCCTTCTGTTTCTTCGAACAAAGAAGACGTTTCCAGGGTGATGGCCAAAGCCCCTGAAGTGCCTTCAGCTGAGAGCACGGCAGTTCCGGTTGCCAAATCAAAAGTGGTTGTGCCCAAGTAATCATCATCTGTGAACAGGTCATCTGAATCCCAAAAAGTGATGGAGTAGGGAGGATTGTTCAAAACCAACCCAATGTTATTCCAGGTAGCAGAATTCACGTCCGTTATGTAAGGGGCGGTATAAATATTATTTCCGTCCCCATCTGTGATTACAAAATAAGGGTCGGGATCAAGCAACCCAAAGCCATCTTCGATGTCTCCCCCCCAGCCATCGGCTAATGAAAAGGCAGAGACGCTTTGTAAAGTGTAATCCTGGATTTCTGTGACTAGGCTGATTGTGTAGTCACCTGGTTCAGAGTATGTTTGCACTGGTGGAGTTGCTTCATTTGAGGTAGATCCATTTCCAAAGTCCCAGCTATATGAGGTGACGCCTGGCGCCCCATCAATGGTGGCTACACAAGTCACTTCCAAACTTCCACAAGCGGCAAGGTTGTCTACAGTAAAGGATGCATTGCCTCCTTCTCCTGGAACCACGGTCAGAGGCAATTGAAACGACTCGTCCAACTCTTGTTCAAATCCAAAAGCAGTGACTGTAACGTGCACATAAATAGTAACTAGATAGTCACCCGCCAGCAGCGGAATTCCGCAGATTGTGGCGCAGCCTTGTACCTCTCCTTCTCCAGGATGATATGTGTTGTCAGGGCTGTTAGTGAGATAGTCCATTCCAAATGGCAACCCCGCAACATTGGTGATGATCACCTCATCCAAAGACGCCTCGATCTCGGTACCTGGATCCACAATGGTGGCAGGCAGGAAAAAAGTCAAAACTGATTCATAGTCCTCTCCCGCAGTAGCGTCTGGCAAGATAAGGGGGCAAATAGCGGGAAACGCGACCTCAGATACACAATCAGGGTCAGGAGTGCAGGTGGCGCATTGCCCGAGGGATTGAACCACTAGAACAAATGCAAAAAGAGAGCATAGAAAAAGGCGCATAGTGTCGATTTTGGATGCTTAAAGGTACAACTTCAAGTTAACTGTCAACATGTATCAAGACTTCTTTGATGCACTAAAACTCATTTATTTAACCTTAGGTAGGCCTTTTCCATACATATCTAAGGTCACATGAATATATACTATGACTAAGGCGGCTAATGATTGGATAGAGCATGTCAGAATCCAACGCGGCAAAAATCCTATCACCGAGTATGGGATTATGAAGGCATTTAATCTTGCGTAGTTAACTTTTCTTTAAGATTTTTTCTTGGTTTGAACGAATCTGTCCAAGGCTGTGTTAATGAGGTGATCCCAGCTTTTCTCGAAATTTCAGAATCAGGCGTGTCTTACGGAAAGCTTGAAATACCAGTATGAAGAAGTTTAAATAATGCAACATCTACTCTTCAATAGGCTGAAATCTAAGGATACTTAATCTGCCATAGCCTTTATAATCCCAAGTTTGCGTTAGTTTTTCATTCAGCAATACTTCTGTTTTTCGATAGCTATCAATTGAGATTCAATTGGAGAGAGGCTGTCGTTATCGCTACGATAGAATAAGTTTTTGCCCTTCTACCAAAAGAGGAACGTACTAAAAAGCAAAAGGGGAGCATATGCTCCCCTAATTGCGGTCTGGACGGGACTCGAACCCGCGACCCTCTGCGTGACAGGCAGATATTCTAACCAACTGAACTACCAAACCAGTTTCACAACGGTTTACGACCTAAGTTCTTTCTTGACCTTTCAATTCTTTGGACTTGAAAGCCAATCTTTATCCCTCTGAATCCATTTTCGTCAAGGATGGATTGTTTTCCTTCGGGCCGACAAAAATAAGTCAATTATCAATCAATCCAAATCTAGATAACAGAATTTGGAATAAATATGCTTCTTGACCTTGTATCTTCTTAATAACTCACTTGCACGCTGCCTTTATACTGGGATCCATGCAGCTCTATGTAGTAGAAATACACTCCAGAACTGACTAGTTCTCCTCCAGGAGTCCTTCCGTCCCATAAGGTATTGCTGCCTGAGGACCTGAATACGATCTCTCCCCAGCGGTTAAAGACCTCCATCTTCACACAATCTTCGATAGTACCTCTCAGTCCTGTATCCAAGACATCATTTACTCCATCTCCGTTTGGTGTCAGTACATTCACTAATTCAATCGGGAAGTAGGCCGTGAAATCATTCGCATCAACAAGGGCATCAGCGAAATACTCACATCCAAGGTCTGATGTTCCGGTCAAGACCACTATGTATTCTCCATTGAATGGATACTCATGCGCTGGGCTGAATTCTATGGATGTAGTTCCATCTCCTAGATTCCAACTGTATCCATAATCCTCTGTTCCTCCGTTCACAAACCTCACGTTAAGTCCTTCGCAGGAAGGTGTAGCCGTGATTAAGAATGGAAGATTAGGAATGGTTTCAACGATAATGGTTACTGTATCCTGACCTGTGCAAATAGAGTTAGCTGAACTCACAATGTATGTAGTTGTAGTCTCTGGGAATACAGTAGGATTAGCCGAGGTTGTATCATCTATAGCCACATTAGGGAACCAGCTGTATGTTGTGTTTCCTGGAGAAGTAGGTGAGGCTCCAAGGATTACAGGGTCTCCGTGACATATAGTCGTATCTGAACCAGCGCTCGTTGGAACTATAGGATTAACTGTTACCTGGATGTCATCCG
>ERZ888423.504-NODE-504-length-39221-cov-8.417377_pt1 | contig 39221 bp, 36 predicted proteins | sample MGYA00520523_ERZ888423 | MGnify/ENA primary metagenome ERZ888423 (study PRJEB32303, sample SAMEA104408611) | aquatic metagenome | biome: Brackish water; feature: Pelagic; material: water | place: Baltic Sea | collected 2014-06-08T10:24:00 | depth 30,27 m ... | reverse complement strand
AACCTAATCAACTGCAGTTAGGCAACTAGAGCGGAACTGCAGGAACAAGAACGCCAGGAACAAGAACCCAGCTAACGAGAACTCAGTCGCGCAATTCTTTGATCTTCGCAGCCTTACCGATGCGATCACGCTGGTAGTAGAGCTTTGCCCGACGAACGTCACCACGGGACATGCGCTCGATCTTGTCGATGATGGGAGAGTGCACGGGGAAGGTGCGCTCAACTCCGACGCCATAGGAGACCTTGCGCACAGTGAAAGTCTCGTGAATTCCGCTGCCTTGGCGACGAATCACAGCACCCTGAAAGAGCTGCGTGCGCTCTTTGTTTCCTTCGATCACCTTTACGTAAACCTTGAGAGTATCGCCGGGGGCGAATTCTGGGATGTCCTCACGGAGGTTGGGGTGATCGATGAAGTCGGTGGGATTCATGTCTGGTCTCCTAGAACAGCGCTGCGGGTCTGCAGCACCGGAATGCGCAAGATCGCCATGATAGTAGCTGTTAGCGAACAGAAGAAAATGGGGAGCACACCCCGGTGCAATGAACCGGGATTAGTCAGACTCTTCTGCAGTCCAGCGCGGCAGGCCCTCAGCCTCTGACTCAAACTCATTCATGAGTAGCCGCTCGTGTTCACTGAGCCCACCTCGTGCCTGAATCAGGTCGGGCCGAACCAGTTGGGTCTTCCAAAGCGCTTGGGCCTCTCGCCACCGGCCAACACGAGCGTGGTCTCCAGACAGCAGTACTGCCGGCACAGCCATGTCCCGGAACTCTGCTGGTCTGGTGTACTGCGGATGCTCAAGGAGACCGGAAGAAAACGACTCCTCTTGCGCAGAATCCGCATTACCCATGACACCAGGAATAAGTCGACCCACGGCCTCCATTACGACCATGGCCGCAACCTCGCCACCCGAGAGCACAAAGTCGCCGATCGAGAGTTCATCATCGACTAAGTGCTTGCGGACCCGATGGTCAATCCCCTCATAGCGGCCGCACAACAGCGAAAACCCTCCGCAGTTCGCCAACTCCTGGGCGCAGGCTTGGTCGAGTGGCCGCCCGCCGGGCCCAAGCAAAAGGAGCGGGCGCGGTGGCTGCTCTTTCTCTACCGTGTCAAAGATTGGGCCAGCCTTCAGCACCATGCCCGCACCCCCACCAAAGGGAGAATCATCCACCGTGCGATGAACATCTTGGGTTGCGGCTCGAAGGTCATGCACCCGCAGATCTAGCAACCCCTCAGCGGCAGCGCGTCCGATCAGGCTGTGTGCCCCAAACTCAACAATCATCTCGGGGAAAATAGTCAGAACATCGATGCGCATAGCAGCCTCCAAACACCGAGGCAGGCGTCATCAGGACAGGCGTCTTCAAGAGAAGCGTCACCAAGACAGGCGTTCATGAGTCGAGCAGTTCGAACAACCCGTCGGGAGTGTCGACGAGGAGCACCCCATCTACTGGGCCACCCAGAGCAAAGACCACTGGAACCAAGATCCCTGATTCAAGCACTAGTAAGTCCGCCGCGGGGTTGTCCATGACTGACTCGATGCGCCCACGGTTTGTGCCATCTGTGGTCTGCACCATGCACCCAATGAGTTCGTGCACCCACATCCCCTCGGGGTCGCTAATGGGAGCAGCGCTCAGAACGGTTCCGCGTGCCTGCTCTGCAGCCTCACGGGTAGTGCACCCTTGGAACTGAACAATCCAGCGATCTTGGTGTTTGCGAGAACTGACCACAGTCAGGGGCCCGCGGTCGGACTCGAGTTTCGACCCTGGCGCAACGCGCTCAGTGCGATCAGAACTGAGATACACGACGACTTCGCCGCGCAGGCCGTGAGCTTTGGTGATTCGACCTACCTCAAGCAGGCCACCGCCATCGGAGCTTGCCGCGCCCGAAGTTGGCATGGGGGAACTCAGTCGACAAACTCGACGTCGATTTCGACGCCATCTCGTGCTGCTGCAGCGCGAGTCACGATGCGAATGGCAGATGCCATGCGTCCACGCTTTCCGATGATGCGTCCCATGTCACCTTGGGCCACATACAGATTGAGTCTGGGATGTGAGGGTCCATCTACAACTTCGACTCGAACGCTGTCGGGAGTCTCTACGAGTGACCGAGCGATGTGCTCCAACACTGCAGTTGCCTGAACTGGCCGCGCACTGCTGCCTGCAGGGTCCTGTTGATTGGCGGAATCCTCGGACGCGAGGTCTTCCTCGCTCACTTGCTCGCCTTCGATGCTTGGAATTCATCCCATGCACCAGAAATAACGAGGAGTTTTTGAACACGCTCCGAGGGCTGCGCGCCCTTCTTCAGCCACTCGATGGCCTTTTCGTTATCAACCGTGATTGCCGATGGCTCACGACGAGGGTCGTAGGTTCCAACGATCTCTAGGTACTTGCCATCACGAGGTGAGCGGGCATCTGCTGCAACGATGCGGTACGAAGGTTGCTTTTTCTTGCCTACCCGCGTGAGGCGGAGTCGAACTGCCACGATGTGTAACTTCTTTCAGTCTGGTTCTTCGGTGGTGACGTCCCCACGGGAGTGCGAGAACGTCACAAGTGATTCTTCTTGATGCAGCAGAACTACCTGCAACACCCTCAGCCCAAAACGGGCGACTACATATGATGGTCGTAGCAGGGTGCCTTGGGCAAGCTCAGAAAGGGTTTGTCATTCTGAGTTCGGGGTTCGTGCCCGCTACAGCATGGAATCAAGACAAGTTATCGGAGCCGCTCGAGCCTGCACGGTTGGGCAGTTGCGCCTCCATCTCCTCGAGAGTCGGCAGCGCAAATGCCTTCTTATCAATCTGTACCGGGCCCTTGGCGGTCACTCTTCCTCCGCCCTTCTTTCCCTTCTTCGCCTTCTTAGCCTTGCGCTTGGCAAATTTATTGCCACCCATCTGCTGCATCATCTGACGCATCTGCTTGAACTGATTGACAAGCTGTGTCACATCAGTTGCAGAGGAACCAGAACCCTTTGCAATTCTGTCTCGGCGAGAGTTATCAATGATTTCTGGCTTGATTCGCTCGGCCGGAGTCATCGACTTGATAATGCCTTCCACCCGGGCGATTTGCCGATCGTCAATCTCTACGTCGCGAACCTCTTTGGGCACTCCCGGCAACATGGCCATCACGCCAGAGAGAGGGCCCATCTTTTTGAGCGCCTGCATCTGGTCGAGGAAGTCATCAAGCGTGAACGAGCCGTCCATGAGACGGGCAGCGGCTTCTTCAGCCTGGTCTTGTTCGAATGCGCCCTCGGCCTTTTCGATCAAGGTGGCAAGGTCACCCTCACCGAGGATTCGACCCGCCAGACGATCCGGATGAAACAGGTCAAAGTCTTCGAGCTTCTCGCCAGTAGATGCGAACGCAATTGGTCTGCCGACCACCTCTTTTACTGACAGTGCTGCTCCACCGCGAGCATCGCCATCCAGCTTGGTCAGAATCACACCGTCGAGTTCGAGCGTGGCGTGGAACGACTCGGCAACAGCCACGGCGTCTTGGCCTGTCATGGCATCAACAACCAAGAAGGTGTAGTCCGGCTGCACCTCATCGGAGATTTGCCTGACCTGAGTCATCAACTCAGCATCGATTGCGAGGCGACCCGCAGTATCGACAATGAGGACATCTCGTCCCAAGCGACGTGCCTCTGCAACGGCCGCTCGGGCAACGTCCACTGGGTCACCTACGCCAGAGAGGACCACCTCATCACTAGCAGAGAACACCGGTACATCGATCTGAGCTGCCAGAGTGCGCAGCTGCGCCACTGCGGCGGGCCGCTGCAAGTCGGCACCCACCAACATGGGGTTGCGACCTTGTGCTTTGAACCACTTTGCCAGCTTGGCCGAGTTGGTGGTTTTACCGGAGCCCTGCAGGCCTGCCATCAACACCACAGTGGGCGGCTTAGATGCATAGGTGATGCGGAGGGTCTCGCCTCCCAAAGTTTGGGTGAGTTCTTCGAGGACGATCTTCTTGACCTGTAGCGCTGGGTTGAGCGAAAGGGAAAGGTCTTCTCCAACGGCACGCTCGCGGATGCGTTCTTGCATCGCCTTGACTACGGCCAGATTGACGTCAGCCTCGAGCAACGCCATGCGGATTTCCCGCAGCACCTCGTCTACATCTGCTTCAGAAAGTCGACCCTTCCCACGAAGCCGAGTAAAAATTCCATCAAATCGATCGCTGAGTGACTCAAACATTTGGCCCTCATGCTACCGGGCCGGGACTGGTTGACTCCAACGCTCAGTCTTGGGCAAAGAGAGCGTCGACAAACTCATCTGAGTTGAAGTCCACAAGGTCCACTGCTGTCTCGCCGAGTCCCACCAGTTTCACGGGAATCCCGAGCTCAGAACGGATTGCAAAAACAATGCCACCTTTGGCTGATCCATCCAGCTTGGTCAGAACCACGCCTGTGACCTCGGTGGCCTCGGTGAACTGACGTGCTTGTTGTAGGCCGTTCTGGCCTGTGGTGGCATCAAGTACTAACAGGACCTCGGTGACGGTTCCCTCACCCTTGTCTGCAACTCTTCGCACCTTCGAAAGTTCTTCCATCAGGTTGGTCTTGTTGTGCAATCGCCCTGCAGTATCGGCCAGGACGATGTCTGCTCCCTTGGCTGCAGCTGAAGCGACGGCATCGAAGATAACTGCCGAGGGGTCTCCGCCTTCTTCGCCTCGGACCAGATCTGCACCGCAGCGATCCGCCCAAGTTCCAAGTTGCTCTGCCGCTGCTGCACGAAAGGTATCGCCGGCTGCCATCACAACGCGATCGCCTTGATCAGTGAGTCGCTTGCCGAGCTTTCCGATCGTGGTGGTTTTGCCAACGCCATTGACGCCAACAAACAGCCAGATTGTGGGGGCAGTCTGGGCGCGAGCCAAGGTGACTGGGCCTGCAAGATCTGCCTTCATCTGATCTTTCACTGCTTCGACAAGTTCGGCAGATGTCGTGAGACCGTTCTCTTTGACGGTGACTCGCACTGCATCAAGCAATTTCTGGCTCGGACCGATTCCCACATCTGCCCGAATCAGAGCCTCTTCAAGTTCGTTCCAACTTTCGGCATCAATTTGGGATCGTGAGAGAACTGACCCAAGGAAACCCGAAAACGTAGAGCGCGCCTTCGCAAGGCGCTCAAGAAAATTTGGGCGCTCATCCTCCGCAGCCTCTTCGGCTACTTGAGCGAGTCTGGCATCTTCGCCCTCCTGCTCGGCCTCTTCAGCCGCTGCAATATTTGCGGCTTCTTCCTCGGGTGTGAGTTCCGGACCTGTAATAGCAACACTCGAACCCAAGATTCCGGCAACTGGTTCGACCGTTTCGATCTCTGGACCGTCCAAGGAATCTGGGTCTAGGGCTTGAGTTCCTGCCTCACGAGGTAGGACACCCTCGGGCGGGCCCTCAAGGAGCTCGCCCTTGCTGGGGCGGCCGAGCAAGAGTGCCCCGGCAACCACAACGCCAATTGCGAAAATAATGATGATGATCAAGATGGGAGACATGAGAAGTGCATGCTACAAGTCTCCGGCCCCTGCAGTCTCTGTCTCCCACTCACGCCTCTCTACAGCTGCGTCTCTGTGAGTCCCAAGGGAGCAGTGGCGACCTGTTGTTCACCTGCTACGCAAGGCGATGCACAAGGGTCCTGCCCACGCAGGGCAAGCTATGTCAACAGCAGTACAGCAGCGAGCTGAAAATTACGTCAGTAATTCCAGCTTGCGACGAGCAGAACACCAATTCCCGCCGTACGGTGCAACCCGTACAGAAAACCTCTCTGAAAATCTACGAACACCGAACTTGTCACTATTCCGAGCATCACTGCTCACACGAGGAGCCAGATGGACCCCGCCCCGACACCCCAACAACCTGAGCCGCGTAGCCCGTTGGCAACCCCGACTGCCCAACCCTCGCCGGCCCAGCCTGAGGCACCTCTTGCTGATTCGGCTGTCCTTGAACAGTTGCTGTTCGAGATGAAGAAGGTCATCGTGGGTCAGGATCGCGCTATCGAACGCCTGCTTACTTGTTTGCTTGCTGGCGGACATTGCCTGTTGGAGAGTGTTCCTGGCCTGGCAAAGACTCTCTCGGCAGAGACAATGGCGCTCTCAGTAGGCGGAACTTTTTCTCGTATTCAGTTCACCCCAGACCTGCTGCCAGCCGACGTCGTGGGCACTCGAATCTATCGAGCTTCGAGCGAGTCATTCGATGTCGAACTCGGGCCGATCTTTGCCAACTTTGTATTGGCCGATGAAATCAATCGCGCCCCGGCCAAGGTGCAGTCCGCTCTGCTCGAGGTGATGGCTGAACAGCAGGTCACGATTGGCGGGACGACACACAAACTTGATGGGCCTTTCATCGTCCTCGCAACACAAAACCCGATTGAATCGGAAGGCGTCTACCCACTACCCGAGGCCCAGCGAGACCGGTTCTTGATGAAGGTTGTTCTGGGATACCCGTCTCCGGCAGAAGAAGTCGAAATCGTTCAGCGGATGGGAACTGCAGCCCCCGAGGCCCACCAAGTAGTGACTCTGGATCAGGTACGGCAACTGCAGGGCGCAGCGGAGCGTGTGTACGTCGATCGCAGCGTGCTGGAATACGCCGTGAATCTGGTTTTGTGCACCCGCACCCCAGAGAACTTTGGCCTAGCCGAGCTTCGGAGCTACATAGAACTCGGTGCAAGCCCCCGAGCCTCGATTGGCTTGATTCGCGGTGGACGCGCTCTGGCCATGCTTCGTGGACGCAACTACCTGACACCCCAAGATGTATTCGACGTTGCACCCGAGATTCTGCGCCACCGCCTGTTGTTGTCCTATGAGGCCCTCGCCCAAGACATCGATGTGGAACAAGTTGTGAATCGGATTCTGTCTACTGTGCCGGCTCCACGAGTCAGCCCCGCTCAGGCTCCCGCCACCCAGGCTGACCCCTACAACGGGAACTCTCCTGTTGCTGCTACTTGGGGGGCCTGAGTCACATGGCGGGGCTATCTGACACCTTGGGTTTGGTCGGAGACCGACCAGCCGAAGAGATTGTTCGACGGCTCACCTTGGATATCACGCGCCGTCTCGACGGCATGTTGCACGGCGATTTCATGGGCATTGTCCCCGGCCGAGGCAGCGAGCCAGGAGAAGCTCGCGCCTACTCCCCCGGCGACGACGTGCGTCACATTGACTGGAACGTAACTGCCCGCATGCAGGACCCATACCTGCGAGAGACCATTGCAGACCGAGAACTAGAAACTTGGATGCTCATCGATCGGTCTGCCGGCCTAGATTTTGGAACGGCCTTATGTGAAAAGCGCGACCTAGTCCTTGGCGCCTCTGCAGGCATTGGATTGTTGACGGCTCGAGGCGGAAACCGGGTCGGCGCAGTCATGTTGCGCGGCAGCGAAGTCACCACCATGCCCCCAAGACAAGGCCGGCGGAACCTGCTCGGCATTTTGGATCGGGTGCTTGAATCCCCGCGAGAGGATGGCACAGGTGCCACCAACCTTGCTGCTGGGCTTCAACGCATCACAGCTGTTGCGCCGCGCAGAGGACTTGTGGTCGCCATCTCAGACTTCTTGGCCGACCCGTCCACCTGGAAGAACCCCTTGGGTTCGCTAGCGATTCGCCATTCAGTGCTGTGCGTACAGGTAGTCGATCCCCGAGATCTTGACCTGCCCGCAACCGGAATGTTGCAGTTCCAAGATCCGGCAGATGGTTCAATTCGAGAGGTCAACACTGATGACAAGCGCGTGCGCGAGCAGTACGCCGCTGCTGCTGGCGAACAGCAATCTCAGATTGCTTCGCAGATTCGCGCAGCAGGAGCCGATCACCTAGTTCTACGAACTGATGGCGACTGGCTGATGGACCTTGCACAGTACGTCTCTCGACGCCGACACCGAGCAGAAATGACCGCTGGGAGGCGGACCCGATGACCGAATGGTTTCTCGTTCCCATGCGCCTGTGGTGCCTGTTGGGAGTTGTTGCACTCGTAGCCACCTACGTGTTTATGCAGTTCAAGCGCCCCCGCTACACCGTGCGATTTTCTAATCTCAATCTGTTGGACAAGGTCGCACCAAAGCGCCCCGGTTGGCGGCGCCATCTTGGGGCTGGCTTCTTTGCACTAGCCCTGACCACATTGGTGATTGCTTACGCACAGCCCATCATGACAATCAAAGTGCCACAAGAGCGCACCACCATCATGTTGGCTATCGACACCTCGCTGTCCATGGCTGCCGAGGACGTTGCCCCGAATCGTCTCGAGGCAGCACAGGCCGCAGCAGTTGCCTTCCTTGATGAGCTTCCTGATGATCTCAATGTGGGCCTGGTGAGTTTCGCTGGCACAGCACAACTTCTGGTCCCGCCCACACAAGATCATGAGTCCATAAAGACTGCAATCGGTGGGCTGGAACTTGATAAAGCAACCGCAATTGGCGATGCAGTGAAGCTCTCGCTCGAGGTCATCGCCGATCAGGCAGTTGGGGTAACGGACGGCGTTCCTGACGCCGCAATCGTGTTGATCTCTGACGGTGAAACCACCGTTGGCCTACCCACCGAAGAGGCCATCCTCTTGGCAGTAGAGGCCGGCGTTGCTGTGTCGACGATTGCCTACGGCACGGCTAACGGGCAGATCATGGTCGATGACGACGGTGACGGCGTTGGGCAGCTCACTGGGGTCCCGGTCAACGTTGAAGAGCTCAAAGGCTTGGCTGAGGAAACCGGTGGTACGGCGTATACAGCCGAGAGCGCTACCGACTTGGCCAAGGTGTACGAGGAACTTGGCTCAACCATCGGCTTTGAAGAGCAGGACACAGACGTGAGCTACAAGTTTGTTGGCGCCGGCCTAGTCATGATGCTGATTGCTGCTGCCTGCTCGCTGCGCTGGTCAACACGCCTTCCCTAGTGAGCGACCGCAGCCCAGCAAGTACACCTGCTTAGGGTGCAGAGCTTGCCTTCTCTGAAATCACCTTCGAAGAGCCACCAGGCTCCATCGTCACTCCATAGAGAATGTCTGCAGCCTCCATCGTGCGCTTTTGGTGACTCACAATGATGAGCTGCGCAGTCTGACGGAACTCGGCTACGAGGTCCAAAAAGCGATGCAGGTTGACATCATCAAGTGCGGCCTCAACCTCGTCCATCACATAGAACGGGGAAGGACGGGAGCGGAATACGGCGAATAGGTAGGCAAGCGCCGTCAGGGAGCGTTCTCCACCTGACAGCAGCGAGAGCTTGCGCACGTTCTTGCCAGAAGGCTTGGCCTCGATTTCGATTCCGGTTTCTAACAGGTTGTTTGGGTCAGTAAGGCGGAGCCTTCCCTCTCCCCCCGGAAACAGCGTCTCAAACAGAAGGGTGAAGTTCTGGCTCACGTCTGCGTACGCTGCGCTAAAGACCTTGACGATCTCTTCGTCCACGGCTCGTATGACTTTGGAGAGTTCACGACGACTCGAGCGAATATCTTCGAGTTGCCCCTCTAAAAAGGTCAGCCGCTCTTGCAGTTCGGTGAACTCTTGCAAGGCCAACGGGTTGATTGGACCCATCAACCGCAGCTCACGGTCGAGCTCGCGAACCCGTGCACCGAGTGCGACCCCTTCGGGCAATGGCGGGCACTCCGCCGCCATGGCCACATCGGGCTCACAGTCCAGGTCGTTTCGAAGGCTCTCGGTTGCGGCCTCAAGCCGCAAGCGTGCCTCGGCGTCAGCAATCTCTGCTTTCTGCACAAGAGCGCGAAGCTCTTCGAGTTGGCGCTCAGACAGCACTCGCTGACTGCGCAACCCTTCAAGACCACTCGTCACGGACCGAGCCTCTTCGGATTGCCGTTGGCGCTCATCACGCAACGTGCTCAGGTTCGCCTCGATGACTGAAACTCGTCCGAGGGTGAATTGTGTCAGGCGGTCAGTCGCGTCTGCGCGGGCGACGAGTTCAACCCGTCGGCGAGCGGCAGCGTCTCGTTGTTCAATGTTTCGAGAAAGACGTTCATCTACCTGAGTCAATCGCTCAGTGACATAGCGACGCCGTTCCTCAATGCCCGCTGAACGCACCTCTAGGTCAGTACGAACCGCACCCACCTTTGCGCTGTGCTCCTCAAGGCTCTGCCGGGCAGCAGCCATGACCTGCGCCTGCGATGACAGCGCAAGATCAGCGGCTTCGAGCTGTGGCAACTGAGCAGCTAGTTCTTCAACTCGGAGGTTCTCGCGCCTGAGCCGCTCGGCTAGTTCGCCAAGGTGAGCATTGAGTGATTCCAGTTCAGCTGCAGCCTCAATCACATCGGCCTCTAGGCGCGCGACAGATTCGCTCAAGGTCCGTCGAAGTGAATCGTTGCTATCGCGATTCCTGGCGCTCTCTTGCTGATCAGTACGAGCAGCAATCATTCCCGATCGAGCCTGATCCACGGCCTGGCGAGCCTGATCCCGGTTGGTCAAACTCAGTGACTCGCGCTGCAATGCCTCTTCTAGCGCTGCGCCAGTTGCCCCGGAGCGTGCCGCTCCCACTCGCCAACCTGCTGCACCGAAACGGTCCCCAACGCGTGTGACGACAACGGCGCCCGGATGCTGCGAAGCCAGTTCGAGTGCCGCTTGCCAACTGCCGTCAACCAAGACTGCAGAACCCAGGAGAGTATCGAGCACTCGCTCGATACCATCGGCCGAAGATGCCGCCGATCCGCTGCGAAGAGCACGCACGTGCCGTCGCAGAGGCTCGCCTTGCGGTGGAAGAGTGGCCGAAGGTGAGGCTCCACTGGAAAGCGCAAGAACAGCACCGCGATGATCGCCCTGAACCAGCGCGTCGAGCGCAGATCGAGCCGATGGAATATCGGCAACCACGACAGCTGTGAGGGCCTCGCCCACTGCGGCCTCAAAGGCCTCTTCCCACCCAGCGTCAACGTCGACTAGGTCCAACAATGTGCCAAGCACGCCAGTCAAGCCATCAAGATGCTCTGCACCGGCGCGCTGCCGCGCCTCGTCCAAAGCCAGCGTCAGGGCCTCTACTCGGGCGGCCCAACCGGAGTGTTCGGTCTCGGCGAAAGTTGCGGCCTCTTCGGCAGTTCTCAGCTCTGCCTCTTTGGCCAGCGACTCTTCAACTGAAGCAGCTGCGCTCTGTTCAATGGCCTCGACTGCTGACTCAGCAGCGGAGCGCTCATCGTTAGCGCGCTGCCCTTCAACAGTGAGCCGCTCCACTTTCTCTGCCAGAGAATCCCGCCGAGACACCAACCGAACCTGATCGTTCGTGGTGCGTTCGATCGCTGAGCGCAGCGCAGCAAGTTCCCCGCGCACTCCGGCGGCCTCACCCGTCGGGGCGGGAATACCATCGGCCCAGTCGGCCTCGAAGAGAGCGCGCTCCTGAGCCAGAGCGGCCTCGGATTCTTCAAGCTCGCCTGCAGAAACCAGAATTCGCTCTGCCTCGAGCTCGGCTTGGGCAGACTCATCGCGAAGTTGTGCTTGTTCAGACTCAAGACTCGCAATAACGGCGGCATCAATTGCGCTACTGAGCTCACGCTCAACACCCCGGCGGCGCTCTGCCAACAACGCAAGCAATCCCCGAGCCTTTTCTCGCAGGGTTTCGTAGCGAAGGAGTGCATCGCCCACATCTCGTCCGCCAAGGGCGGAAAGTTGTGCCTCGGAACTCAGAATCCGAGCGTCAAGGTCTGCAAGTTTCGCCCGCAGTTGTTGATCCTGGCCACGAAGGTCAGTCTGGGTTCGGGCTGATTCCTCGAGTTGTACGCGCAGACGTCCCAAGTCGCGGCCTGCCGAGAAAACTTTGAGAGCAGAAAGTTCGCTCACTAAGTCACCGTGACGGCGCGCTGCATCAGCTTGTCGTTCCAATGGCCGCAACTGCCGTCGAACCTCACGCAGTAGGTCTTGGATGCGAGTGAGGTTTGCCTCGGTTGCAGTGAGACGGCGCTCTGCACGTTCTTTGCGACGGCGGTATTTCAATACGCCGGCGGCTTCTTCAATGATGAGTCGTCGATCCTCGGGGCGCGCATTGAGCACCCCGTCAATATTTCCCTGCGAGATGATGACGTGCTGCTGGCGTCCGACACCTGAGTCCGAAAGCAGTTCTTGAATGTCGAGCAATCGACAAGGCACGTTATTGATTGCGTACTCGCTGTCACCAGACCGGAATAACAGTCGACTCAGAGTGACTTCTGTGAAGTCAATCGGCAACAGCCCGGCAGAGTTATCGATGGTGAGTGACACCTCGGCACGGCCGAGTGCTGGGCGGTTTGAGGTTCCGGCAAAAATGACGTCGTCCATCTTTGCTGATCGGACAATGGAAGGCTTCTGCGCTCCGAGAACCCAACCAATGGCATCGACCACGTTTGACTTGCCCGAACCATTCGGTCCGACGACCACAGTGACGCCAGGCTCGAGCGACAGGGTCGTTGCATCGGCGAACGACTTGAAACCCTTCATCTGCAGAGTCTTCAGAAACACGCTTCTCCCGGAGGTTCTTGCCGAGAACGAACTCAGTAGGCAGGACGGACAGGTGGACTAGAAAGTAGATCAGATCCTTGGCAACGGTGCCGCTCAGCAATCCTCATCCGAGGACCATGGCAGAGCGCAGCACCACTCAGACCTGAGTTTGCTCGCAAAAGTAGGTATAGCCGCCGCCAAAGCGAACCTTGACAATGGGGCCACGTGCCCGGGGGCTCATCTCTCCATCGCGTTTGTAAACGGCGATGTACTGCAAGTAGTCACCGGGCTTGCCGGACAGTCCGACCCAGCCGTCAGGTTCGAGTGTGGTCCCGCCGTACTTCACAGCCTCATGAATGGTTTCCACTAGGGCGCGATACAGCCGACGAACCTCTTGCGCAGAGAGCGTGGATGTATTGCGGTCATAGCGCAACCCTGCGTGAAAGAGAATCTCGTCCGAGTAGATCGGGCCAAACCCCACCAAAAAGGTTGGGTCCATGAGAATTGACTTCAGCTTGCCGTCACGACGCATGAGTCGCTCACCGAATGTGGTCCAAGAAATTGGTTCCTCAATGGCATCCAGACCAAGCGTCAGGAGTTCGGGGTGAAGTTCCTCAAGTTCATCGGCGGCCACTAGCTCAACGGCGGCCTCTTTTTTCGGGTCAACCAATCGAAGCTGCCCACCTTGAGTAAACGACACGATGAGGGCTGTTCCAGTTGCGACTGGATCCTTTGGCTGGTTTCGTGTCATACGGCTGTGCTCGCCGAGCGACATAACTAGCAGTTGGTCCCCCTCAACCTGAAAGATCAACAACATGCCGCGACGCGTTACACCGCTCAGTTTGAGACCTTCAACAGCAGCCGTCATGGTCTTTTTATTCGGGTGTTTGGCCACAGATGGCGCTAGGACCTCTATGTTTCTGATTTTTCGCTCGCCAACCTCTCGATCAAGGTCGCGTCGCAAAAGTTCGAGCTCTGGAAGCTCAGGCATGAGTACCCCCCGGGGTAGTTTCCGTCGGAATCGATGAGGCTTCTTGGCGGTCCGACACCGCTAAGGAACCAAGATCTGGCTGGGCTAATTCTGGCTGGTCTGAACTATCTTTTCTGGGATTCTGCAGGCGCTCAAAGGCCTGTTCAGCTGCGGCCTGCTCGGCCTCTTTTTTGGTTCGCCCTTCTCCGGCACCCCAAGGCTCACCATTCAGTTCAACTTGAGCCGAGAAGTGCTTTTCATGTTCTGGGCCCTCCTCGGTGAGGACATAGCGAGGAAGTTGCCCAAAGCGCCGAGCGCTGAGTTCTTGCAGTTGCGACTTGTGATCACTTGCCAAACCGCCGTAGAGGACATCTTGAATTCGCTCGTGTAGGAGGTCCAGAACAACAACAGTTGCGGCACCAATTCCGCCGTCGAGGTACACGGCTCCAATCACGGCTTCGATGCCATCGGCCAAAATCGAGGTTTTGTTCCTGCCGCCAGTGGCTTCTTCGCCCTTACCCAAGCTCATAGCTGCACCCAATTCACGGGTCCTCGCTACGCCCGCCAAGGCAACTGCACTTACTAACTCGGAGCGGTTTCTTGCCAGAACCCCTTCACTGATCCCTGGGTCTGACCGATACAGATGATCCGTGATGACCAGACCTAGGACGGAGTCGCCAAGAAACTCGAGCCGCTCGTTCGACGCGACTGCACCGTTCTCGGCGCACCAAGATCGATGCCGCAAAGAAAGCTCGAGCAAACCCGGATCAGCAAACTGATACCCGAGAAGGCTGCAGAGTTGCTCCCGGGGACCGAGGATGTGAACCTCAGACTCGGGGGAGTACATAGTCGACGACGTCACGAACAGTCTTCAGGTCTTCGAGGTCTTCGTCCTCGATACGAAAGCCATCGGAGCGTTGGCTGAACTCTTCTTCGATTGCTTCAACAAGCTCAATGAGTTCAAGTGAACCCAGATGCAGGTCCTCAACGAAAGAGTCTCCCTCGTTGATGGAGCTGGTCTCCACCTCCAGGATGTCCGCGAGCAGGTCTTGGATCACTCGAAAAACCTCTGCCCTATCGGGTGCAGAGCTTTCTGATGGCATCTCAGCAGACACAAACACTCTCTCTCTAATAACTAGCTACAGCCGCTTCTGGCTGGGCCAAGTGCCTCACACTGTACTCGCCACAGGATGCTCCTTGGACGAGACGCATGAAGCAGCGAACGGGGCCAAAGAACAAAAACAGCTGAGAAACAGCGATTGCTTGGCAGAAACAAGAAAAACTAGCGATCCACAGAGTTCCTGTGGATCAGTCAACCTCAATAGCTTGACGGCCGGCGTACCAACCACAGTTGCCACAGACCACATGGGGAAGCTTCACGGCGTTGCATCGGGGGCACACGCTGCGCGGGGAGGCCTTGAGCGTCCAGTTGGAAGCACGGCGGCTGCGACTCTTCGACTTCGAGGTCTTTTTCTTTGGTACGGCCATGGTCTTCTCTACTTTTGAGGGGCGCGGACAGTGCTTTGGGCAGTCTCACGCAGAACGGTCTCTCGTCGGTATCGCACCTCTGGTCGAGGCGGTGTCCCGGCGGAATGAGCATCTTAGCTACTCAGGGGGGTCCGAGTCGAAATGAAGATCTCCGAGGGAAGCCCAACGGGGGTCAATCGGGTCCGCTCCTGCGGTTTCTGCGGTGATAACAGGGAACAATTCCGGGATCGGTCCGGCACAGTCTGCTCGACAAAGCGGAGCTATGGGGAGCGCAAGAATTGCCGCATCGTGCACAGTCGGCCCCAAGTCGATGGAGTCATTCGCAATCGGAAGGATATCTCCGAGTTCGCCCTCGGTACGCTCCTTGAATATCTCGGCCACCTCCACCGTCACCTGCCCCGTAGTCATCTCCAGGCAGCGCCGACACTCCCCCTGCCAAGGCACTTGCACTGTTCCTGACAGCGTCACCCCATCGGAGAGGGCCTCCATCGTTACGCTGAGCAGAACCTCTTCACCTTCTGGAATGCTGGAACTAGAGATTGCGAGCGGGCCTAGGGGTACGGAGCGCTCGAGTTGCATCCGGTTACCAGGCCGCCTGCGCAACTCCGAAACGCCTATGCGTAGTTCGGACGCAGTCACTGATCTTGGTCGAACATAGGAACAGCACCGGTGGGCTGATCCTCGTATTCAAAGGAGTCGTCCCGGCCCACTGCACCCAATTCAGCTTCTTCAATGGTCGGAGCAGAGAGTCTGCTTCGGCCCGCAGTGACCGTCTTTTGGATGCGCTCAAGCACATTCTCAAAGCTGGCGAGTTTCTGATCGCAGTAATCTTCGGTTTCTCTGCGCATCCTTCGCGCCGAGGCTTCTGCATCCTCGATGATCTGTGTCGCCCGCAGCTCGGCCGCTTTTGCAACCTCGGTCCGCTGCACCATATGGGCGACTCTCGACTTTGCATCCGCTATGAGTTCGTCTCCGTCTCTACGGGATCGCGCAATGAACTCCTCACGTTCTTTGAGTAGCCACCTTGCGCTACGAAGCTCATCGGGAAGACGAGACACTGCATCATCGAGCAGTTCAAGTACTTCCTCTTTATTGACGCGTACTGATGCAGACATTGGCATGCCAGGCGAGGTGTCGATCATCTCGATCACTCTTCGTAAAATTGCCTCGCTCTCTGGAACGCGGTACTGCTCTCCTGCAGCAACTCGCCGCGCAGAGGAGGGAGACTCGTCGGCAGTTTCATCATCTAGGTCATCGAAGGCTCGTGGGCTCATGGTCCCTCCATATTGTCAGAGTCACTAGCCTGACTCGCGATTACTCAGTCCTACGAGGGCTCGGACGTTTTCTTGTTGCCGTTAGCCGAATTTCTCTTGTAGCCGGTTGGCGACAGGTGCAGGCACCATGGTGGTGACGTCGCCTCCGAATCGGGCTACTTCACGAATCAGTTTCGAGGCCAGAAAAGAGTTCCTCGAAGCAGAGGGAACAAAGAGCGTGTCTACTCCAGAGATTGAGCGGTTCATTTGCGCCATCTGCAACTCAGACTCAAAGTCTGAGACTGCTCGTAGACCCTTAATAATGAAATGGGCGTTTTTCTCTTTGGCAAGATCAACGACAAGCGAAGAGAACATCGTGACCTCTACGTTGTCGAGGTGTGCGAGGGAGTCCTCAATCAATTCTTGCCGCTCATCGAGGGTAAAGAGTGGCTCGCCCTTCTGAGGATTCCGCATGGCCGCAACGATGACTTTGTCAAACAGGCGCGCTGCAGTCTCAACGATTTCAACATGTCCATTGTGAATCGGATCAAAGGATCCTGGATACAACACGACTGTCATGAGTGTTCCTCCGATGGGGGGCGGTCACTGGCAACGGCAAGGATGGGAGCCATCACTGTAACCACCGTACCCCCGTACTTGCGTTCTCTGAGAACCTGTGATCCAGCAGGTGCTTCGATCGGTCGGTTGGATTCGATGACCAAAGTCTGCGCCTCAAGACCACTCAGTAGTTCCGCCCAAGAATCAAACTCGTAGGGGGGATCAAGTAACACAAGGTCATATGTGGTTTGGTTCCGGGCGAGATGCGCCGCAGCCTCGGAACGGACCACCGTGCAGGAGTCAGTACAGTCGCAGGCAGCAATATTTGCTCGGACAACGTCAAGGGCCTGTGGAGATGAGTCAACGAACGTCACATGCTTCGCACCTCGAGAGATTGCCTCTAGGCCGAGTGCACCTGAACCAGCAAAAAGGTCCAGCACAGTCGCGTCCTCAATGACTCCCATTGAGCCGAGTGCGTTGAAGATCGCCTCACGGACCCTGTCTCCAGTTGGGCGAACATCGGTACCAGTCAGCGTGGTTAGTTTTCGGCCTCGGAGGGATCCCGCAACGATCCTCATGGTGCAACAGCGTTCACGGTTTCACTTTAGGAGACTCCCCGACCGCCACTGACATCGGTATGGCTGAGTCACTAGATAGCAGGGTCACCGGATAGCAGGGTCACCGGATAGCAGGGTCACCGGATAGCAGGGTCACCGGATAGCAGAGTCACAGGTAGGCAGGGTCATCCGTGCCAGTTAGGACTTGTGCAGGAACTCGCGATCCTCATCGTCAAGCACCAAGGCGAGTTCGGATCCAAGCAGCGGGTGTTGCTCCAAGCCGGTGCCGTCTCCGACAATCCCTATTGCGACCGCACGTGCTTTCTCGACCCAATCCCGATCTCGGCGCAGGGAAGCTAGTTGTAGGTCATTTCGGCCCTTCTGGCGCTCCCCCATGACTGTTCCTTCTCCGCGAAGGTCAAGGTCTACCTCTGCTAGCTCAAATCCGTCGGTGGTTCTCACCATTGCCTCTAAGCGCGCTTGCGCATCGGTTGTGAGTTCCGATGTAGCGACGAGTACGCAGAATCCCCTAGCCCCGCCGCGCCCGACCCGGCCTCGCAACTGATGCAACTGAGCAATGCCAAACCGGTCAGCGTCAAGGATGACCATCACGGTTGCATTCGGAACGTCAACGCCAACTTCGATCACCGTGGTTGCAATCAGTACGTCTAGTTCTGCTGCTCGGAACTGATCCATAACGGCCTGCTTGTCATCCGAAGCCATTCGGCCATGCAGCAGACCAAGACGAAGGCCGCTCAGTTCGTTGGCGGAAAGTCGCTCAAGAGTCTCTTGCGCAGAGGCCACTTCAAGCTTTTCTGACTCTTCAATGAGAGGGCACACCACATAGGTCTGATGACCAGCAGAAACTTGGCTGCGCACGAGTTCCCATGCTTCTTCCTCTTCTGCTTGACCTGCCACCCAACTGGTTTCGATTGGCGTCCTACCCGGTGGAAGCTCGTCAAGGACAGTCACGTCAAGATCTCCGTACACGGTCATCGCCGCAGTGCGCGGAATCGGCGTTGCCGTCATGACCAACACATCGGGAATCGTGAAATCGGCGTTCGCCGAGCGCAGCGCAGCACGCTGTTCGACACCAAAGCGATGCTGTTCATCGATCACCACAACGCCAAGGGAATGAAACTGAACTCCCTCTTGAATCAGCGCATGTGTACCGATCAAAATATCTAGGGTGCCATCTGCCAAACCTGCCAGCACCACTCGACGCTGTGCTGCTCGAGTTCGGTTGGTGAGCAGGCCGACTGACAACGGGCGAGTGCCCAACAGTGTGTCCGGCGCATCAATCGTCATCTCACCAATCAGGCCCTTAACAGATGTGCCGTGTTGTTCAGCTAACACTTCGGTCGGTGCCATCAAAGCTCCTTGATGGCCACCTTGGACTGCCGTGAGCAACGTATTGACAGCAACCACTGTCTTTCCTGAGCCCACGTCCCCCTGCAACAACCTATGCATCGGGATTGGGCGAGCAAGGTCTGAGTCGATCTCAGCTATCGCGCGCTGCTGCGCCGATGTAAGGCTGTAGGGAAGTGCGTCCAAGAAGGAGCGAACCAGCCCTGGCGCAGGCCCAGATGTAGCGCCGATCTCTTGAACAATGCCGATCGAATTCCGCTCAAGATCTCGTTGTCGTTGTACTAGCGACAACTGCAGCCGAAGCAGTTCATCAAAGACCAAGCGATTTCGCGAGCTCACCATGTGTGCCATGGAATCTGGTGCGTGAATCCCAGCGAACGCAGACTGGCGGTCCATCAGGCCAAGCGACTGCAGGACGTTGGCCGGCACGGGGTCGGCAATGCCTCGGTCAGCACAGCGGCGAAGGACCTGCGCCACCCAGTCTCCGACATCCCAAGTCGACAGCCCCGACTTCTCCGAAAGTGGATACACCGAAACAATTTTTCCGGTTCGAGTCCCGACCAGGTCGACAACCGGGTTCGTCATCTGTCGTTTGCCGTTAAACATCTCGATCTTGCCGAAGATGGCAAGTTCGCCAACCTGCCCCCCGCCGAGTTGATGCTCTCGCCAAGCTTGATTAAAGAATGTGCAGCGCAAGGTCCCGGTGGAGTCGCGGATATCTGCAACCACCATGACCTTGCCGTTTCGAGTGCGACGCGCAGAAACCGAGGCCACCTCTCCAAGAATCAAGACCTCTACGCCAAGGCCCGCTGATGCAATCTGCGCTTCTCGGGTCCGATCGATATATCTGCGTGGGTAATGCGTGAGCAGGTCGAGCAAGGACGAAATCCCCAGAACCTCGAGGCCCTTGAGCTTCTTGGGACCCACTCCCTGCAATCGACTCACACCCATCCCATCAAGATCTGTCAGGGTGATGGGGGCCGTCATGAGGGCTCGGCTGCCAGGCCAATATGAAGATTCTGGGGACGGCCTACGGCGAAGATTGCTTCCACGGCTTCACCCGGAAGGGTGGTGAGTAGTTCTGCCTTCCAGACTGGACCGATCCCGTCGAACAATTTGAGCGTCCCGAGTTCATGCCAGGTGCTCTCCAACCAGTTCGCAGATTCAAGCCCGCACCCCGCGTGTGCAACGACATCACAACGAACCACAAGCAGGGTCCCTCCGGTGATCAGTCGGGGCGCATCTGCGGGTGGGGCAGGGAGCGGTTCTCCGGTGAGCACGCTGGCAAGGGTGTCGAGCATCAGAAGAAATCCTGCTGCGGCTGCGTCGACTACCCCGCGGTCGGCAAGGTCGGGGTTGGACTGCGGGCCAAGCTCGAGTTCTTCCAGACCTTCGTCTGCTGCAGTGATGACCACCTCTGCAAGATCTGCGCCATCATCAACTGCGCTCAGTGCGCCGGAGGCAGTTGCAGCGAGCACTGCCGCCATGGCCCCGCGATTCTGCCCATTTTCTTGAGATGCAAGCAGTTCTGCGGCGACCTCAAGCCCAAGTGCAAGACCTGCCCCGTCTAAGTGATCAAGGTTGCACAGCACCTCTGCTAAACCGGAGAAGACCGTAGCCAGGCTCTGGCCAGCCGGACCTGACGCAGCATCTGCGGCCCCACGCCGCAGACCGTCAAACAGATGTGCCATATCTGCAGCCCCGTCGGCACCCGCCACGGCTGCTGCAAGCGTCCGAGCAAGATCGGTGCCGGCAAGATCGGTGCCGGCAAGATCTGTTCCGGCAAGATCTGTTCCGGCAAGATCTGTGCCGGCAAAATCTGTGCTGCCTGGCTCATTGGTATCCGCTTCGCTGTTCTGTCGAAGCCAAGGATCACCCTCAGCCTGAATCTCCGGATCCAACTCAGACTCCAACTCAGACTCGGCTTGCCCTTCGTCTTCGCTCTGGAGTTGGTTAAGTGCTTGTTCGTGTTCGGCCACGACCTGAGCAATGGAGCGAAACGCCGAGAGCAGTTCGATGGCGGAAATCTGCGAGGGGAATGACATCACCTTGGATCCTACTGATGACCTGAGACCAGTGGCAGCCCGTGCGCTCGGAGCCTGCTTGTGAGTTTAGGGCTGACCTGAACTAGTATTTCGCCTCGGTTCACACCTAAGTGATCCCGTGACAGCAGCTGAAGGAATCCCAGAAGGGTCTAACAGCCCCGCCGTCACGTTTCCAAGAGCGACAAGAGAGCACAGCATGGCCGCCGTTTGTGAAGTCTGCGACAAAAAACCCATCTTCGGCATGAGCCTCAGCCACTCCCATCGCCGCACAAAGCGCCGTTGGAATCCCAACATTCAGCGCATCCGCGTTCAGGTGGGATCCTCCACAAAGCGCATGAACGTTTGCACTCGCTGTATCAAAGCCGGGAAGATCCAAAAGCCCACCGTACGCACCAACGCGTAACTGACAGCTCTGGGTTTACCCAAATCAGGTAACCCCCCGCAGAGCGACAGGGAGTTCCGAGATGCAAGGCGTCATCAAGTCCTACGATCCGGCCTCGAGCGATGGAATCATCGTTCGCGACACTGACATGAGCGAGTACGACCTTGCGCCGAACTCTCTTGCGGGAACGGTTTTCCGCATGCTTCGCCAAGGCCAACGAGTGTGCTTCGAGCTTGACTCAATGGGTCGAGCCACAAACTTGAACCTAGGATCAGAAGTAGATATGGGAACCCCTGCTTTTCAGCAGCATGCCGAACCGGTCCCCGAGGTCTGAAGCCCTTTCGGGCTGTCGTCATGTGCCACTCGCTCATCATGCTTGGACTGGCGGACACGAGCAGGATTTGGGCATCATGTTGGAAGGAAATTCTCCCTGCAGTTGTTGAAACTTCTGTAGTGAGACGTACAGTCTTTTGGAGTACTCCTGCAGCCTCGTGAGAATCTGCAGATCTATGGGTACATCTTGACCACTTTCGATTCAGAGATGCGCTTGTGCTGACCAATTCAGCTGCGAGTGCAGTCCCGCTAAATAACTATTGAGGAGTCCCATGCCCGGTACTACTACGAATCAGAACTTGCTCGACTGGGTTGAAGAGTGGCGTGAGATTTTTCAGCCAGACGCGGTGGAGTTCTGCGATGGAACGACTGAGGAATACGACCGCCTGTGCCAACTCTTGGTCGACAACGGCACCTTCGAACGACTCTCAGATGTGACTCGACCCAATAGTTACCTGGCCCTGTCAGACCCCAACGACGTTGCCCGTGTTGAGGACCGCACCTTTATTGCCTCAGAGAATGAGTCCGATGCCGGTCCGACGAATAACTGGCGGCCGCCAGCTGAACTCAAGGCCGAGATGCTGGACCTGTACCGCGGCGTCATGCGAGGTCGCACCATGTATGTGGTGCCATTCTCGATGGGGCCACTCGGATCTCCAATTGCTCATATCGGCGTGCAACTGACTGACTCGCCGTACGTTGCAGTCTCGATGAGAATCATGACTCGCATGGGCCAAGGAGCACTTGACGTACTTGGTGAAACTGGTGAATACGTCCCCTGCTTGCACTCCGTTGGCTACCCACTCGTTGACCAGGCCGGAACCGCACGTGAAGACGTTGCATGGCCCTGCGATGGAGAGACCAAGTACATCTCTCACTTCCCCGAAACTCGTGAGATCTGGTCCTACGGATCGGGCTACGGCGGAAACGCACTGCTCGGCAAGAAGTGCTTTGCTTTGCGCATTGCTTCAACCATGGCTCGAGACGAGGGCTGGATGGCTGAGCACATGTTGATTCTGGGAATCACGTCACCCGAAGGTCAAAAGAAGTACATCGCAGCGGCCTTCCCCTCTGCTTGTGGCAAGACCAACATGGCCATGCTGGTGCCTTCGCTTCCCGGTTGGAAGGTTGAAACCGTCGGTGACGACATTGCATGGATGAAGTTCGGCGCTGACGGGCAGCTCTATGCAATCAATCCCGAGGCCGGATTCTTTGGGGTTGCTCCAGGCACCTCAGATGAAACCAACAAGAACGCCATGGACACCATGTGGGGCAACTCAATCTTTACCAACGTGGCCAAGACCCCAGAGGGCGACGTCTGGTGGGAAGACATGACCGATGAGCCTCCAGCGAATCTGACTGACTGGAAAGGTAACGCTTGGACTCCAGAGTCCGGCACGCCAGCCGCTCACCCAAATGCTCGATTCACTACACCGGCGTCTCAGTGCCCCTCGATTGCGGCCGAGTGGCAAGACCCCGCAGGAGTGCCCATCTCTGCAATCCTCTTCGGAGGCCGTCGTGCAACAAACGTGCCGCTCGTAACTCAGTCCTTCGACTGGCAACACGGCACGTTCCTCGGATCAATCATGAGTTCTGAAAAGACTGCTGCTGCGGCAGGAACCGTTGGTGAGGTTCGCTTCGACCCCTTCGCCATGGTCCCGTTTATGGGATATGCCGTTGGCGACTACATCAATCACTGGCTCGAGATTGGTGATGCAACGGATGCGTCCAAGCTTCCCAAGTTGTTCTGGGTGAACTGGTTCCGCAAATCAGAAGAGGGCAAGTTCCTCTGGCCTGGATTCGGCGAAAACAGCCGAGTCCTAAAGTGGGTTCTTGAGCGTGTCGTTGGCACTGGCGAGGCAACTGAGACTGCCATTGGCTACGTCCCCACTGTTGACTCGCTGGACACTTCTGGTCTTGAAATCGATCAAGGCACTCTGCAGCAGCTCTTGTCCGTTGACAACGACGCATGGCGCGGCGAGGTTGAACTGATTAATGATCACTTCGACTTTGTGGGCGAGCAGCTTCCACAGGCAATGCGTGACGAACTTGAGAACCTAGAAAAGCGACTAGCCGGATAACTCGTTAGGGCAGGTGATCCGCACAGCCCTAGGCAAGCGTCAGCGCTCGGATTCCGAGCCCCATCAGAAACAGGCCGCCGAATCCGTACAGAAGGTACTGCCAAGCGCGCACCTGCGTGCGATAGCCGTACAGGATAGCTACGGAGACAATTGCAATAAACCCGTAAAAGGTGTGCATCGCAGGGGCCGATATGCCCTGAACTGCCATCATGTAGACCCCCAAACCAGCCTGCACAAAAATGGTTAGTTCCATGAACACCACAAACCCCCAGAGCACCTTGACTCGCAGGGGTGGCCACCAGTGCGCCCCGAGGCACCACAGGCCTGCAACGCCATTGCCCACAATGACGATCCAAGCCCAGGTTGCATGCAGATTGACAATCACTCCGCAGGCCAGAGAGCGTCACTAAATGGATCGCCCTCGGCCCGTGGGACTCCCGTCTCGATGAACCACTCCGTGCCGAATGCTGAAGCGAATGAATCTGGGTCCATCGTTAGGAACCAAGAGTCATCTGCAATCTGGCTTCGGTGAGCCAGCATGGCTTCCCGCTTCAGTCCGACTAGATCGGCCACGTTCACTGCGTGAGTGATTTCTGATTCAGGCTTTCCGAACTCGTCGAGTGAGGCAACGAACTCTTCTTGTGCCCCTGTGCCCGTCTCGTCCTCAGCAACCTCAAGCGCAGCCTCAAGAGCTGGCGGGATTTCGCCAGCCTCGGCGAATTTCGCCAGCATCCGCTCGAAATGATCGCGGTTCATCGTTGTTTCAAATACTCGGGGGGTTCCAGCCATCTCAGCGGCCCTCAGTCCAACTCGATGAACCATGATGTGGTCTGGGTGGCCATAGCCGCCGTTGTTGTCATAGATGGTCAGAATTTGAGCATCCTCCTCTCGCAGAATGCTCGCAAGGCGTCCGGCAGCAGCGTCGACGTCTGCAGTCCAAAACGAGTAGGGCGATTCGTTGCTGGTCTCGCCCATCATTCCCGAATCTACGTAGCCCAGGAACTCCACGCGCTGCACACCCAAGATCCGTGCAGATGCGTAGCTCTCAGAAATCCGGCGTTCCCAGAGTGGCTCGCCCTCGGCGAGTACTCCAGGCGTAGGTTCTCCGCGCTCACCGCGAGTTGCAACTACTAGGACGACCCGAATACCTGCCGCAGCGGCGCGAGCCATAACCCCACCGGTGCTGATGCATTCGTCATCTGGATGGGCATGAAAACAAACAAGAGTGGTCACGGTCCAAACTTAGTGCTGAGCTCAACCCAGCACAGATTCCCACCTGCCATATGGGTCGAAACGAGACGTGATGTTGCGGCTAGGCGACTTCTCTTGCAGTTAAGCGACTTCTCTTGCAGTTAGGCGACTTCTCTTGCAGTTAGGCGACAGAGTCGCTTTGTCGTAGCTCTGCAATCTCTTGGCTCTCGGCACCGAGCCACTCGCTCAAAATCTCATCGGTGTGTTGACCAGGATGTGAAGGCGGTCGTTGAATTTCTCCTGGCGTGCGATCAAAGCGAGGAGATGGCGCGGGCTGGGTGATACCGGCCACCTCAACAAAGGTCTTTCGATGAACATTGTGAGGGTGCTGCGCTGCCTCGTCCATGGTCAGGACGGGTGCAAAACAGATGTCAGTGCCTTCGAGCAGGGCGCTCCACTCGTCACGGGACTTGGTCACAAAAATGGCCGCCAAATGTGCCTTCATCTCTGGCCACTTAGCCTTATCCATCTGGGTTGGCATCGGCTCTCCGAGATCCGCATAGACCTGCTCAAGGTTGGTGTGCTTGAGGAGTTCTGCATAGAACTGCGGCTCGATCGAACCAATCGAAACGAAGTTTCCGTCGGCGCATTCGTAGGTGTCATAGAAGTGCGTTGCCGTATCCAACAGGTTTGTGCCGCGATCGTCAGACCACATGCCCATGGCTTTGAATCCCCAGACCATGGTCATGAGCGAGGCAGACCCATCCACCATCGCAGCGTCAACGACCTGCCCTTGGCCTGAGCGACCAGCTTCGAGCAGCGCACACACCAGACCAAATGCCAGCAGCATCCCACCGCCACCAAAGTCGCCGACCAGGTTGATCGGCGGCGTTGGCTTCTCTCCCTCTCGGCCAAGGTGAGCAAGGACTCCGGCAAGTGCGATGTAGTTGATGTCGTGGCCAGCAGTGAGCGCATACGGCCCGTCTTGACCCCACCCGGTCATGCGGCCGTAGACCAGTTTGGGATTGATCTCTTTGCAGACCTCGGGACCAAATCCCAAACGCTCAGCCACACCCGGCCGGAACCCCTCCATGACTGCATCGGCTTGGCCAATCAAATCGAGCAAGGTCTTCAGGCCGCCTGCTGACTTCAGGTTCAAAGCAATCGAACGTCGACCCCGATTGAATATGTCAGAGGGAGGAGCTGCAGGATCTCCACCGTTCGAGTTCTCGAGACGGTCGACTCTGATCACATCTGCGCCCATATCGGAGAGCATCATTGCTGCAAATGGGGCAGGGCCGATTCCGGCTACTTCAACAATTTTCAGACCAGATAATGGGCCCATGAGATCTCCTTTGAGGGGCAAGTTGCCCGGGTGCGAATAATGCGCAGGCTCACAGTGTGGCGCGTCCGACGCTCACCGTGATGCCTTCAATGATTCGGTCCCAGTATTCCAACGGCAGATCGTGCCCCATGCCGTCGAGTACGCGGAACTCTGCTTCGGGGACTAATTCGGCGGTGCGTAGGCCACCAGAAATATTCACCAGGGGGTCTTCATCACCGTGCATCACCACTGTAGGAACGGAGAGTTGTTCCAACCCCTTTGCCCGAGAGCCCGAAGCAAAGATTGCTACGAGTTGGCGAGCGGTTCCCTCTGGGTCATAGGAGCGGTCAACGGCCACTGCAGCGCGAGCAGTTGCTCGCTCGGCGTCGAACAGTCGCTGCGTGCCGATGACGCGTGACACGTTCACACTGCCTTGAATTTTATCTTCCCGATTCTGCTGGGGAACCATCACTGACAACAACGCTGTGAGCGTGGCCGGGTCTGGGGCGCCGACCTCGATCTCGCCTGTGGTTGACATCAGTGATGTCAAACTCTTGACACGCTCCGGGTATTCAATCGCCATCGTCTGCGAGATCATTCCACCCATAGAGGCGCCAAAGATGTCCGCCTGCTCGATACCAAGCGAGTCAAGCAAGCCCATCCCATCGGCGGCCATATCGGACAACGTGTAGGGGGCATCGACTGGCTCTCCGCTTGAGGCTGCGATTAACGCACTCATCGCGTCAACGGTCACATCGTGAAGATGCGTTGACAGCCCAACATCACGATTGTCGTAACGAATGACATGTAAATCCTTGGCTGCGAGTTGCTCACAGAACTCGTCTTCGTACCCCAAGCACTGCGCCCCAAGGCCAGATACCAAGAGCAAGCTTGGGTGATCAGCCTGACCAAAGGTGTCGAAGTAGAGCTCAATGCCATTTGCCGATGTTGTTGCCATCGGGTGAGTTTTCTCTGAGTTGACCATCTGGTCAAGTGCTGAGGGGTTGCGGTATCGCAACGATGAGGTGAGTAGTTTCTGCTAGCAGCATTCCTGCTGCATTCAGATGCTGAAGGGACACCGAACCTGTCATGAACGATCCCAATCGCCCGGACCTGCGCATCGACGCTCTGAGCGGCGCGCCAACGGTGATTGTCGGTTCGCGTCAAGGCCGCCCAAATCTTCCTGACACCGGCTGCCCCTTCTGCCCCGGTGGCCTTGAAGCACCAGACCCTTATGAGGTTCGTTGGTTTGTTAATCGGTGGCCAGCACTACCCGAAGACTGCTGCGAACTCCTGCTGTACACCCCAGACCACACTGCAGAGTTTTGGTCGCTCGGGATTTCTGGAGCGACGAGAGTTGTCGACCTCTGGGCAGAGCGAACGGCGGCACTCGGTGCTCGGCCAGATGTTGACTATGTCTTGATCTTTGAAAATCGCGGACCCGAGGTTGGTGCCACGATTGCGCATCCACATGGTCAGGTGTACGCCTTCAGCACCATTCCACCGGTGCCTCAGAAGGAACTCGATGACGGCGTGCTTGAGCCTTCAAGCATCGCGGCAGAACTCCTCGTTTCTTCCTCGGGCGACTGGCTAAGTTGGGTCCCCGATGCAGCAAGCTACCCGTATGAACTCCGCATCGCCCCCAGAACTCGGGTGGGATCGCTCACTGACTCAGATTGCGACCGAATCGGTCTAGCTGCAGTCTTGATCGACTCCCTTGCAAGACTTGACCAACTCTTCTCCGAGCCGATGCCCTACATGATGTGGATCCATCAACGTCCAACCGATGGCGGCGACTGGCCAGCAGCACGAGTACACCTGCACATCACACCCTTGCTTCGAAGCGCACAAACGCAGCGCTTTGTGGCCGCTGCTGAACTTGGCTCGGGAATCACCTTTAACCCGGTTCAGCCCGCCGATGCCGCAGCGCAACTCCGAGCATGCGCAGGCTGTGATGGAACCGAGGTCGTTCGTTGAGTAGCAACCAACCTGTGCTCGAACAGTTCCGGGCGATTGCCCCTGGGCGCGTCAACCTGATCGGCGACCACACTGACTACATGGGTGGCCTTGCCTTTCCTATGGCAATCAACTTGGCAACCACGATCACTGCATCTCGCGGCGGCTCAAGAATTGAGCTGACCTCAGAGCAGCTTGAAGGCACTTTGGATCTACCGCTGCCGGCGAGCAACGCCCATTTGGCTGCACCGAGTTGGGGGCGATACGTCGCAGGCGTGGCTGCAGAGCTCGGTAGCCGTGTGGGATTTGTTGGACGCGTCAGTTCTACGCTTCCCCTAGGTAGCGGACTCTCTTCGAGTGCTGCTCTCGAGGTTGCAACAGCGCTTGCCCTTGGAGACTCCGGGTCTCCATTCGAGATTGCAGTTCGCTGCCAACGCGCAGAACAACTTGCTAGTGGTGTGCCCTGTGGAATCATGGATCAGCTGGCCATCACCTCGGCCACCTTGGGTAACGCCATGCTCATTGACTTCAGCGACAACTCGGTCACGAATGTCGCAATTCCTGACGAGGCGCAGTTCTGGGTTATTCATTGCGGGCAGGAGCGCAAGCTGGTTGGGTCGGCATACGGGGAGCGCAGGGCTCAGGCCGAAGCTGCTGCTGCACTACTTGGGCCTCTTCCCCAGGCAGATATGAGCAGCATCAACGCCTTGGCCGACCCGATTCTTCGGCGGCGGGCTCGGCATGTGCAATCCGAATGTGAGCGGGTCAAGGAATTTGCAGCAGCGCTAGCAAACTCGGAGTTGGATCAGTGCGGCCGACTGATGCTGCAGAGTCATGCCTCTTTGCGCGATGACTACGAGGTCTCTACATCAACTCTGAACTCGCTCGTCACGCAGCTCTGCACAACACCCGGAGTCTTTGGTGCTCGCCTAACCGGAGCGGGCTTTGGAGGTTGCGTGGTGGCGCTGGCAGATCCCGAGGTAGAACTCGACGGCTGGCGGGTGAGCCCGAGCGCAGGTGCCCGGGTTGAGTGGCTGAGCTAGCCCACAAGCTAGAACTCAGACAACGGGCGGCGGTTTCTGGCCCAGAAGGGCTGCCTTTTGTGACTCGAACTCGGCATGGGTGATATGGCCGTCATCTCTGAGCGATGCGAGTTTGGCAATCTCATCCGCTACTGACAGCGGTGTTGCTGAACCTCGCCCACGGTCGAACTTGCGATTCTCGTTGTCCTCAATCTGCTGATACAACTCCTGCTGAACAGCAATGGGGTTGCGAACATCCTCGAACACCTGCTCGCCATGCTCACCCGCAGACTCAATGGTCAGGGTTCCCGCTCCCACCATGCGGTCGATGATCCCCTGACTGAAGAACACCGTGTTGATGCGATCAAGGGGAATCTCGACTCCCTTCTTTGCGATGATGCCTTCTCGGTAAATACAGCGATCTGTAGTCACCACAAAGTTGGTCGAAATCCAGGCAATCCAACGTTGCAGAAAATACAAGAGCGCCCCGATTACAAAGAGTGCCGCCATGCCAGAGGCAAAGTCGTTGAGTGTTCCCGTGAGGATCAATCCGAACTTCACGAATCCGCCAAACAGGATGGCCGCAACCAAAATCACGACCCCCTTCGCAAGCATGATCCAGTGCGGATGAAGATCCAACACAATTTTTTCTTCTCGATGCAGATTGTCTTGGCTAAATGGCACATGGGCAGGTTATCGCCCCGTGGCATATCTCGGGGGGAACAGCCCGGCCAGAGTGTCACTCGGCGCTGCTACCGTCAGTGCCGTGCATGGTGAGCAATGACGAATCAATCAAGAGCAGACTCCGCAGCAGCAGCCACTTCTGGCTCCCCTACTAGCTCCACCACTGACTCCCCTGCTGTGGCCAAATTGCTGCGCGGACTCAATCATGCTCAGCACCAAGCAGTGGTATCAGAGGCGTCCCCCCTTCGCATCTTGGCTGGTGCCGGATCGGGCAAGACTCGTGTACTGACCCATCGCATTGCATATCGCTCGGAACAGGGCACCCTCGACCCCAACCGGGTGCTAGCAGTCACGTTCACTCGCAAAGCAGCAGGGGAATTGCGAGAACGACTTGGGCGCTTGGGCCTGAGTGGGGGCATCAACGCCGGAACCTTTCACTCCATTGCCTATGCGCAGCTTCGCCAACGCTGGGAGGAGCGCGGCATTCGTCCTCCAGAGCTACTCGAGCGCAAAGTGGGATTTGTTGCCAGATTGATGTCTGCCAAAGACCGCAATATGCCACTAGATGTGGTGGCAGAAATCGAGTGGGCAGCAGCAAGAAGAATCACACCAGAAACCTACGAGTCAGCAGCTGCAGTCGCCCGCCGGCGGCCACCCTTAGCGCTTGGCACCGTGGCTGGAATCTACGAGCGCTTCATGGCAGAAAAGCTGCGCAAGCGCTTGGTTGATTTTGATGACCTGCTCCGCCTGGCAGCTAGGGACCTTGCAGCAGACCCGGTCTATGCATCGGCGCGTCACTGGCGGTTCCGTCATCTGTTCGTAGACGAGTTCCAAGACGTCAACCCGCTACAGCACGAACTGTTAACTGCTTGGCTCGGCCCCGAGTCGGACTTGTGCGCCGTTGGCGACCCGAATCAGGCTATCTACGCTTGGAATGGTGCAGATGCACGTTATCTGACCGATTTCGAGCAGTACTTTCCCTCCAGCTCAACAGTCACACTCGAGGACAACTACCGCTCAACTCCGCAGGTACTCACAGTTGCCAATGCCGTGCTCGATGCCGGCTTTAGCGTTCCCATCAAGTTGCGTTCACATCGGCCCGACGGTCCGCTACCAGTGGTCCGCGAGTACGCAGATGCCCTATCCGAGGCACAGGCCACTGCTCGATCTGCCCGAGATCACCACGCACCCGGAACACCTTGGAACAGCCAATGCGTTCTGGTACGAACCAACGCCCAAGCTGCGCTCATGTCTGAGGCATTTACCAGCGCCCGGATTCCACATCGAGTTCGTGGAGGCGGCGACCTGCTCGAACAGCCCGAGGTGCGTCAAGCCATAAACGGATTCCGTCGCGCCTCGACCTTGCAGGTTGCACTCGGCGACTTAGAGGACGAGATCCGCAGATTGGCGCCCGAGGTGGCTGGCGAGCAGACAACTTCGGCTCAGCGGACTTCCCCAGCGGTTACGCCACAACTAGTCGGCGATCTGGCCGAGGAACGCGCTGCCAACATGTCTGAGTTAGTGCGACTTGGGCGCGAGTATTCTGTACTCGATCCAACCGGCGGAATTCCAGGATTTCTGGGCTGGCTCACTTCGGCACTGCGGGGCGAGGACCGCTCCGGTGGCGACGCTGTAGAAATCGTCACCTTTCACGCTGCCAAAGGTCTGGAATGGTCAGTGGTGCACGTTGCCGGCCTCGAAGAGGGGTTCGTCCCCATTCATCACGCTAAGGATTCACCCGACGACCTTGATGAGGAGCGGCGCCTGTTATACGTGGCGCTCACACGCGCGCGCGATGAGCTCATCTGCTCCTGGGCCAAGACCCGAACCTTTGGCTCGCGTACAGCCAACCGCCAGCCCTCACCTTGGCTCGGCATCATTTCCAACACAGTGGGAGCAACTCCACCCGAAGTTCCTCGACAGGCAGGAGCCGGAAGAGCAAAAGCCGCACGCGCCTCGCTCAAGAAGCCAACCTCGGATCTGCCCGAGAGTCAGGTCGAATTGTTTGAGGCTCTGCGGGCTTGGCGTAAGGCACAGGCCAAAGAGGCCGACGTTGCGGCCTTCGTGATCTTTAGCGATGCAACGCTGCGAGCCGTTGCAGAAGCTAGGCCGAAGACCCGCTCCGAACTGCTAGCCCTGCATGGCATTGGTGCAGTCAAGGCTCAGCGATTCGGCGATGATCTTTTGCAAGTCGTAGCTGACAACTAGCAGTCGAGGCTGCTGAGCTACCGATCCTTATTCCTGGAATCCAGCAGAGCCGTAAATCGCTCGCGGTCAAAAGCAATAAACAGTCCCCCGGCCTCGGCTGTGAGTTCGCCCTCGGCGTGCAGAGTGGCTCGGGCATAGATCTTGCGGCCTTCTCGACGATCCAGCCACCCCTCAAGCAAAAGGGGAACATGCAGCGGGGTCGGGCGTCGGTAATCAATCCCCAAGTGCGCCGTCATTCCCTGCGTACCAGAGAGAGATTGGGCAGATCCAAGAACCTCATCGAACACTGCTGCGATGTACCCACCATGAACACACCCAGGCGGTCCCTCATATGCCGATCCGAAGGTGACACGGCCCAGCACTCTGTCGCCGGCGTATTCAAGCTCCACTGGTGGCGACAGTGGGTTTGCAAGGCCGATAAAGGGGCTGTGATCAAAAAATGCATACCACTCAGGGTCACCTGCTGGAAGATCACCCGCGGCCATGTCACCGTGAGCGACCAACTCGTCGGCGAGTTCCTCGTTCCACTCTGGATCGCCGGGGTGAAGCCTGGCAATCTCGTGCCCGGCATTGGCTGACTCAGAAAACCCGAGGTAGGTGCGGCCCTCGGGAAAGGCTCGCAGGCGCTCGCCAAGAGCTTCGAGTTCCGCTGCTGCTTCAGCAAGCTCCTGGCTACCAGCACTCGTAGAGACTAAGAGTTCGATTACTTCACGCATGGCTGCGGCCAAGCGGCGTTCCTCTTTGCGGCGAGGAGTAACTGCCAGGGCCTTGAGCCCAGAGATTCTGGGGCTGATCACATTGAGATCATCGCTGTCTGCTGCGATTGGAGTCGGGTCTTCTGATTGATCTCCTGATTGACCTTCTGATGGATCTTGGTCTTTGTCAGCAGAGCTCATAGGTCAAAGACCCCCATGACCGGAGCATGGTCAGAGGGTTTGGTCCCCTTGCGAGCATTGCGATCGATGAGGTCTGCAGAACAGTGCTCAGCAAGAGCAGGGGTGGATAACAAAAAGTCGATTCGCACGCCACGGCGTTTATGGAAGTCGCCGTTTCGGTAATCCCAGAACGAATAGATCTGGTCTTGCGGGTAGCGCTCGCGAAGCGTGTCCACTAGACCCCAGTCCTTGAGTTGCTGCAGTGCGTCACGTTCAGGCTGGCTGACATGAGTTCCGCCCTCAAAGGCTGCTGGGCTCCAAACGTCGATGTCCGTGGGCGCAACATTGAAGTCACCCAGAATGACCAGCTTCTCTTCTGGGGAATGGTTCGCATCTAGATGCGCTCGGAGCCGCTCAAACCAATCCAGCTTGTAGGTGTAGTGATCATTCGTTAGCTCTCGCCCGTTGGGCACATAGACCGAGCAAATCCGAACTCCGCCGCAGGTAGCCCACACAATGCGAGCATCCACATCTGGTTCGCGGCCATCAGCAAACCCAAACAACGGGTCTGTCAGACCAACTTTTGACAGTATGGCGACCCCATTCCAGCGGCCCTGACCAAAGTGGACGCTCTCGTAGCCGAGCTGCAAGAAATCCAATGACGGAAACTGTTCGTCCGTCATCTTTGTCTCTTGCATGCACAGCACATCGGGTTGAACCTCGCTGAGCCATTCGGAGACGCGCTCCATTCGGGCATTGAGTGAGTTCACATTCCATGTTGCGACAAGCACCCTTCCAATCTATGCGTTCAGGTGTCCATGAGCCGCACTCGCTCTAGCGGCACATCAGACCTGTGAGCTACCGGTAGTCTCAGGATCGTGGCCGAAAATCATTCCCCTGACCCTCTTGGACCCAACGCATGGTTGGTTGAAGAGATGCATGCACAGTTCCTTGAAGATCCCAACTCGGTAGCCGAGACCTGGCGAGACTTCTTTGAGGGCTATCACCCCCAGAATCTGCCACCAAGCCAACCGGCAAAACAGGCTGCACCCCAAGGTGCAAGCGCCGCTGCTCAGGTAGTCCCAGCTGCGGCTTCACCTCTTGCAGCGGGGTCAGATCCAGCAGCAGTTGAGGCTACCAATTCGCCAGTTCCGCACACTCCATCAGCACCAGAACAACCGGAAGAACTGCTTGGGGACCCCATTCGGGGAGTTGGGGCACGCATTGTCACCAACATGCAGGCCAGCCTTGGAGTACCCACCGCAACTTCTTATCGAGAGGTTCCAGCAAAACTTCTGGAAGTGAACCGCAGTGTCATTAACGGCTACCTCGGTCGTACCCGTGGGGGCAAGGTCAGCTTCACACACCTGATTGGCTACGCACTGGTTCGAGCCATTGCCGATCATCTGCCTCAGATGAACGCTGCCTACCTTGAAGGCCCAGAGGGCGAGCCCCGGATCATTCGCAACGCTCAGGTCAGCTTGGGTATCGCCATCGACATGGAAAAGCGCGATGGTTCTCGCTCCCTCGTGGTGCCGTGTATCCGCAATGCCAACGAGATGGACTTCGCCCAGTTCACCGCCGTGTATGACGAACTCATCCGCAAGGCTAAGACCAACAAGCTGACGGTTGAAGATTTTGCGGGAGTCACGGTCACGCTGACGAATCCGGGCACAATCGGGACTGAGCGTTCGGTGCCGCGGCTCATGCCGGGACAGGGAACCATCGTTGGTGCAGGCTCACTGGACTACCCCACTGGGTTCGCCGGCGCAGACCCACACACCATTGCCGAGTTGGGAATCTCCAAAGTCATCACTCTTTCCTCTACCTATGACCATCGAATCATTCAGGGCGCAGAGTCCGGGATGATGCTGAAGAAGATTCATGATCTCCTACTTGGAGGAGATGATTTTTATGAAGAGATCTTTCGCTCAGTGGGTGTTCCCTATGAGGCTGTGCGCTGGCGCCAAGATGTAAACCCCGCCGACCATGAATCCTCGCAAATAGAAAAGCAGATGCAGGTCTCAACTCTGATCAACATGCATCGCGTTCGCGGGCACCTCATCGCGGACCTTGACCCGCTCTCGGCCAAGCTGCCAGAGATGCACGCCGAGCTTGATCCAGCAACCTACGGCCTGACCATTTGGGATCTCGACCGTGAGTTCCTGACCGGCGGAGATGTTGGGATCTACGCTCCAGTAGGAGGAATTCGGAAACGGTCCCTTGGGGACTTGTTGCACGTGCTGCGAGATGCCTACTGCCGAACGGTAGGTATCGAGTTCATGCACATCCAAGAGCCTGCAGAGAAGCGTTGGATCCAAGAACAGGTTGAGGGTGCGCCCACCAAGCTTCCCGTAGATGATCAGCGTCATATCCTGGGACGACTCAACGCCGCAGAAGCACTCGAGAAGTTTCTGGCTACGAAATACTTGGGCCAGAAACGATTTGGCCTTGAAGGAGCCGAGTCGCTGATTCCGATTTTGGATGCACTGTTAGAAGAAGCCGCAGATCAGGGCTTGGACTCTGCAGTGCTCGGCATGTCGCACCGGGGCCGCCTGAACGTCTTAGCCAATATCGTTGGAAAGTCCTACTCACAGTTATTCCGCGAGTTCGAAGGCTACGTAGACCCTGCGTCGATTCAGGGTTCCGGTGATGTGAAGTACCACCTTGGCGCCGAAGGAACCTTCCTCGCTCGTTCAGGCGTAGAACTGCCCGTTGGGCTCGCAGCCAATCCATCCCACCTTGAAGCTGTGAACCCGGTCGTTGAAGGAATGACACGCGCCCGCATGGATGCAATTCCCCATGATCGCGAGCGACGCTTTCCGGTGTTGCCCATCCTGATGCACGGTGATGCTGCATTTGCTGGTCAGGGTGTGGTTGCCGAGACACTCAACTTGTCGCTCATCAAGGGCTATCGCGTTGGCGGCACCATCCACGTGATTGTCAACAATCAGCTCGGCTTCACGACTCCTCCCGAGTCTGCGCGTTCATCCGAGTACTGCACCGATATCGCGAAAGCTGTCCAGGCTCCCATCATTCACGTCAATGGTGATGACCCAGAGGCATGTGTGCGAGTGGCACGACTTGCGTTTGCGTACCGTCAGCGGTTCCACAAAGACGTCGTGATCGACATGGTGTGTTATCGCCGTCACGGCCACAACGAGGGCGACGATCCCAGCTATACACAGCCACTGATGTATCGCACCATCAGCAATCTTCGCAACGTGCGGATGCGTTATGTCGAGACTCTCGTGCGACGCGGTGACTTCACTCTCGAAGAAGCCGAACAAGCTTTGGCCGATTTTCAAGGCCGCTTGCAGACTGCCCTCGACGAGACTCGCCAAAGCGCTCCAGAGGAGGAGTACCTCGCCTCACCGCATCCGCCAAACAAGGGTGTGTTGCCGCATGCCGCCACTGCAGCAACAGCAGAGGAACTCGAGTCGGTCTACACCGTCCTCAGTACAGCGCCACCAGAATTTTTTGTTCACACCAAGCTCGCCAAGCAGTTTGCTGCCCGCGACGCAATGTTGCAGGCAGGCCAAGTTGATTGGGCCTTAGCTGAATCATTGGCCTTTGGAACCCTGCTCACTGAGGGCACCTCGGTTCGACTCGCTGGCCAGGATTCGCGCAGGGGAACATTTTCGAATCGACACTCAACGCTGTTCTGCCACGAGACTGGTGCCGAGTTCACGCCCCTTGCTCAGCTGGCTAACCCTCCCCATACACAGTTGTGGATCTATGACTCGCTATTGAGCGAGTACGCAGCACTTGGATTCGAATACGGCTACACAGTCCAGAACCCCGAGGCACTCGTGATGTGGGAGGCACAGTTTGGAGATTTTGCCAACGGTGCTCAAATCATCATCGATCAGTACATCGTCGCCGCAGAAGATAAATGGGGACAGACATCTGGTCTTGTCATGCTTCTTCCGCACGGTTACGAGGGCCAAGGGCCGGAACACTCCTCAAGTCGAATCGAGCGCTTCTTAACTCTCTGCGCCGAGGACAACATCCAGGTTTGTCAACCAACCACTGCTGCACAGTATTTCCACCTGCTTCGTCGTCAGGTGAAGCGCAGTGTTCGAAAGCCACTCATCATCACGACGCCAAAGTCTGGCCTTCGCGATAAGCGTTGGCGCTCCCCCGTGGCCGCGCTGACGCATGGCACTTTTGAGGAGTTGCTTGGCGACTCTTCTGTGGACCTCGATGCTGCTTCGGTCACACGCTTAGTCCTTGCATCTGGCAAAGTCGGCCAAGAGGCAATCACACGCCGAGACGAACTTGGAGTCCACACCGCCGTCGCGCGAGTGGAGCAGTTGTACCCGTGGCCGTACGAAGCAGTAGCAAAGGAACTCGAACGATTCCCGAACGCAACTGAGATTGTGTGGCTTCAGGAGGAACCCGAAAATATGGGACCTTGGAATTTTGTGAAAGGCCACTTGTACGAGGCACTTGGTGACCGCTTTGAAATTCGCCGGGTGAGCCGAGCTGACGAGGGAAGCCCTGCAACTGGAAGTCACGCAATCCATGAACAGGAACAGGACATGATTCTGAACGCTGCTTTCGCTCCCCTCCCGCCAAAAGGTGACGGCCGCCGATTCCACTAGGCCTAGGTGAGATCTGCCGATCAGCCCCTACCGAGATCGATTCCGAGCAGGTCTTCGAGTTCCTGCAATGCAATATCTGGATCCTCAACTTTGATTGTCCACATGCCAAGTTCGCGTGCTGGCTTCAGATTGATCCCTAGGTCATCAAGGAAGACCACACGACTCGCCTCAACCTGCATCTGCTGCAGTGCGATCTCGTAAAACTGCCGTTCGGGCTTTCGGCAACCTGCCGTGGAGGATTCAACAACCACGTCAAACAAGGGCAGGAGGGCCGCGAAACTCCCCCCGGAGGACCAATTCGGGCTTGCTGCGACGAAGTTGTTCGTCAGGAGTGCCGTGCCCATCTCTAGTTGGCAGCGTCGCACCGCCTCGACCATCGCTGGGCGAATCTCACCACTTAGGCACCCCAGCACTTGCATCCCATCGACCTCATAGCCAAGCTCGAGCGCCTCAGTCTGGAAGACCTGGACAAACTCCTCGATAGAGAGTTCGCCGCGCTCGAGCCGAGCCCATGCATTTGAGTTTGGGTTATGCGAGTTGATTGTTCGCAATGTTCCGAGCGGAAGATTGCTGCGCGCTTCATAGACCTCAAATGCTTCGAAGGGGCTCGACAAAATCACGCCCCCAAAATCAAAAAACACCGCGTCGTACATCTTGGTGAGCCTAGAAGGTGGATACCCCCTAGGGGTACAGCTTGCACGCAGTCGAATTGTTTGCCGCCAAACAGAAAAAACATTCCCTCGAACAACCTTGAAGAATTGCGCGGTTTTGATCGCAAACTCTGGTTCACTAATGACTCGGGATGGCAAACACTCACCTAGTCGTAGACGGCTCGAACATCGCAACCGAAGGTCGCACCGCGCCTTCGCTCGCGCAACTCGATCAGGCTGTTCGCGATTTCACGAGCGAGCACAGTTTCGACAATGTGGTCGTCGTCGTTGACGCAACGTTTGCTCACCGCATCGACGTATCCGAAAAAGAGATTTACGAAGAGGGTGTGCTCGCAGGAGAGTTGCTGACTCCTCCTGCAGGTGCAGTTGGTCGAGGGGACGCCTTCGTCCTTCAGATCGCGGAGCGCTCTGGTGCAACAATCCTCTCGAACGATTCATTCCAAGAGTTCCACGCAACTTACGAGTGGCTGTTTTCAGAAGGTCGGCTCTGGGGCGGAAAACCAGTTCCTGGAGTTGGATGGGTTTTCGTTCCACGAGTTCCGGTTCGCGGCCCGGTAAGCCGACGAGCAGTGCGGGAGAAAAAGCGAGACGACTCGCCGACTGGATCCCCCACTAGGTCTCCGGCGGCGAAGCGACCATCTGCCTCAACGGCTCAGGCCAGTCCGAAACAGACCGCCGCTCCCAAGCCTTTGGTGAAGAAGGCGGCCGCAACTCGCTCCGGATCTGATAGCACCACTCGTGCTGAGCGTTCCACCAGCAAGGCCACCGCTAGAGATGCGTCTTCCGCAGCACCTCAGACGAGCTCAGCCTCGCGATCTCGGAATAAGTCGGCGACTCCAATTAACACCCCCGGCAATTTCCTTACCTTTGTAACTGCTCACCAACTCGGCGCAACCGTCAATGCAACAGTTACCGACTTCTCCTCACACGGCGCATACCTAGATGTAGATGGCGCTCGTTGTTATGTCTCACTCAAATCAATGGGCGAACCAGCCCCCCGAAGTGCCAAGGAAGTTTTGGCCATGGGAGAGGTTCGCTCTTTTATCGTGCAGGGATTCGATACGCCACGACGTGGTATTGACCTTGCACTTGCCGACTTCGAACAACTCGAAGTCGGATCGCAGTCCCAGAAACAGCCCGAGGAATCTTCGGATTCAAAGGGCCGTTCCAAGGGCAGCATTAAACAACCATTGCTCCCCATGGAGCCGGCCGAGGAGGCAAAAGTGGCAGTGAAGAAAGCAGCTAAGAAAGCACCAGCCAAGAAGGCACCAGCCAAGAAGGCACCAGCCAAGAAGGCACCAGCCA
>ERZ888423.503-NODE-503-length-39228-cov-46.770863_pt1 | contig 39228 bp, 35 predicted proteins | sample MGYA00520523_ERZ888423 | MGnify/ENA primary metagenome ERZ888423 (study PRJEB32303, sample SAMEA104408611) | aquatic metagenome | biome: Brackish water; feature: Pelagic; material: water | place: Baltic Sea | collected 2014-06-08T10:24:00 | depth 30,27 m ... | reverse complement strand
AGCACCGAAGGTGCCCCCCTCTCGCACATCGCTTTTGCGATGTGCTGCCGGGCAACGGGCCAGCGCCTGCCTGAGCGTGCACTTGCGCGCGCGAACCGTCAGCGTGGTGCGTAGCAGCACGCGGGAGGCCCCCCCGGGCTGGCGCTTTGGCTGGTCTGGGTGCGGAGCTTAGAGCGGGGAGGGGCTTGGTAACCATAAAGCGCGCCGCTTGACCCTTGCAGCGCCATCCCACGGGCAGGCGCTGGCCGGGGGGCAAAGGTGCTGACTGGGTTGCGCCCTAACTGTTCCATCCCGGATGATCACATTTCCCCTCGTCGGTCCGCTCTCTTCATGGCAAGATCGAGGTTGAGGGATATTCGGCATGGAACACATAGGCAATGACTGCTCTTCCTCGGTAACACCCTCCAGCTCGATTACCTATCCATCTAGCTCTCTTATGCGTGCCGATCCACCAATGTCCCTCAGCGCCTCAATGATTCTCAGCATCATGCCGGGAAGGTTTGGCAGCGACGTGTCGTCTATAAGAAAAGTTCTACTTCTGCGATCTTGCATTTGATTTCACCCTCACACATCCACATCCTCAACAAACCGGGCATTCTCCTGAATATACTGGAACCGCAATTCCGGTTTCTTGCCCATCAGCCGCTCGACCAGATCGCCGGTCTCGCCCGGTGCGTCTTCGTCCACGCTGACGCGGATCAGCTTGCGCGTTGCGGGGTCCATGGTGGTGTCTTTCAGATCCTTGGCGTCCATCTCGCCCAAGCCCTTGAAGCGTGACACATCGATCTTGCCCTTGCCGCCGATGCCTTTGGCCAGCCACCCCGCCTTTTCCGCCTCGTCCAGACAATAGACGCGGCGTGCCCCTTGGGTCAGGCGAAACAACGGCGGGCAGGCGAGGTAAAGATGCCCCCGGTCGATCATCGGCCGCATCTGGGTGAAGAAAAACGTCATCAACAGCGCCGCGATATGGGCGCCGTCCACATCGGCGTCGGTCATGATGATGACCTTGTCATACCGCAGATCGTCGATGTTGAACTTTGTCCCCATGCCCACGCCAAGCGCTTGGCACAGATCGGAAATTTCGGTGTTCTGGCTCATCTTGTTGGACGCCGCGCCCAGCACGTTCAGGATCTTGCCCCGAAGCGGCAACAGCGCCTGGGTCTTGCGGTCGCGTGCCATCTTGGCCGATCCGCCCGCGCTGTCGCCCTCGACGATGAACAGCTCGGTGCCGTCTTTTGCCGATTGCGAGCAATCCACCAGCTTGCCGGGCAGGCGCAGCTTCTTGGTGGCCGTCTTGCGGTCGGTTTCCTTTTCCGCCCGCCGCCGCAACCGTTCTTCGGCGCGCAGCACCAGAAAATCGAGGATCGCGCCCGCCGATTTCGTGTTGGCCGCCAGCCAGTTGTCGAAATGGTCGCGCACAGCACCCTCGACCATGCGCGCGGCCTCGGTCGTGGCAAGACGGTCCTTGGTCTGGCCCACGAATTCGGGTTCCGCGATGAAACACGACACCAGCGCGCCCGCGCCCGAAATCAGGTCTTCGCGGGTGATGTTGGCGGCCTTGCGGTTGCCCGCCAGTTCGCCGTAGCCGCGCACACCCTTCAGGATCGCGGCCCAAAACCCCGCCTCATGCGTGCCGCCCTCGGGGGTGGGGATGGTGTTGCAATAGGACTGGATGAAGCCATCGCGCGCGGGCGTCCAGTTGATCGCCCATTCCACCGACCCGGCCGCGCCGAATTTCTCGCGGAATGCAACCTTGCCGGCAAAGGGCATGTCGGAATAGGTGGCAGCCCCCCCCATGGTTTCGCGCAGGTAATCGGCCAAGCCCCCGGGAAAATGGAACACGGCCTCGGTCGGTGTTTCGCCATCCTCGATCTGGGTCTTCCAGCGGATTTCCACACCGGAAAACAGATAGGCCTTGGATCGGACCATCTTCATCATCCGCGCAGGCCGGAAGCGGTGGCTGCCGAAAATCTGTTCATCGGCGTGAAAGATCACCGTCGTGCCGCGCCTGTTGGGGGCGGCGCCTGCGGCGCGCAAGGGCCCTTGCGGGATGCCGCGCGAAAATTCCTGTACGAACAATTCGCGGCCCCGCGCCACTTCGACCCGCATGTGATCGGACAGCGCATTGACCACCGACGCGCCGACGCCGTGCAACCCGCCCGAGGTCTGATAGGCCTTGCCCGAAAACTTGCCGCCCGCATGCAGCGTGCACAAGATCACCTCGAGCGCGGATTTGTCGGGAAACTTCGGATGCGGATCGACCGGGATGCCGCGGCCATTGTCGCGGATCGTGACAGTGAAATCGGCGCCCAGTTCCACCTCGATGCGGCTTGCATGGCCCGCCACGGCCTCGTCCATGGCGTTGTCCAGCACCTCGGCCACCAGATGGTGCAGCGCGCGTTCATCGGTGCCGCCGATGTACATGCCGGGGCGTTTGCGGACAGGTTCCAGCCCTTCCAGCACCTCGATGCTGCTGGCGTCATACACATCGGGATCTTGGGTGCCGCTCAACAGATCATCCGCCATCTTTGGGCCTGTTCCTGCTTTATCTTGTGGGTCATGGCCGCCACCATGGCAGGTTTGGGGCTTTGGGGAAAGGGGCGCGGTCCCGATTGCAGCGTTGCGGCCTTGACTTGCCTCAAGGTGGTGATGCGCGGTCTGGGCTATCATCGGGGCTTGGACGAATGATTGCCAAAGGACACAGCGCATGCCGGATCCGACCGCCCAGACCCCCGCCGTCATCGCGACCGCCCCCGATCTTGCGCCCATCGCGGATACGACAGCGCCGGGGGATGGCCCGCGCGTGGGGCGTCGCCCCGGCCCGACACAGGCCGACATACGGCAGGCCTTCGAGACCGGCCAATACCCCTATGCCACCCGGATGTCGCGGCGCAGCTACGAGGCGCAAAAAGCCCGGCTTCAGGCGGAATTGCTCAAGGTGCAGAACTGGGTGGCCGATACGGGCCAAAAGATCGTCCTCTTGTTCGAGGGCCGCGATGCCGCCGGCAAGGGTGGAACGATCAAACGGTTCAACGAACATCTCAACCCGCGTCAGGCGCGCGTGGTGGCGCTCAACAAACCCAATGATGCCGAACGCGGCCAATGGTATTTTCAGCGCTATATCCAGCATCTGCCGACGGCGGGGGAAATGGTGTTCTACGACCGCTCCTGGTACAATCGTGCGGGCGTCGAGCGCGTGATGGGGTTTTGCGAGCCCAACGACTATCTCGAATTCATGCGCCAGACCCCCGAATTGGAGCGTATGCTGACGCGCTCGGGGATAGGGCTTTACAAATACTGGTTTTCCGTCACCCAGGACGAACAGCGCCGCCGCTTTGACAGCCGCGAAACCGATCCTCTCAAACAGTGGAAGCTCTCGCCCATCGACCGCGCCAGTCTCGACAAATGGAACGACTATACCGAGGCGAAAGAGGCGATGTTCTTTTACACCGACACCGCCGATGCGCCCTGGACGGTGATCAAATCCGACGACAAGAAACGCGCGCGGCTCAACTGCATGCTGCATTTCCTGCACAGTCTGGATTATCCCGACAAGGACCGCCGGCTGGTGCATGCGCCCGATCCGCTGATCGTGGGGCAGGCGGGGCATGTGATCCACCGCACCGAACATATCCTGGGCGCGGCGCTGCATCCCGAAACACGGCGTGTCAGCCCCTTGGTCTAGCACCGATCGACCCCTTTGGCTGTCGTGTCCGGGGTCTTTGGGCTGGCGCTGTCACATCAGGGATTGTGCAATCGCGCCATGCGGTCCTATCTCAGGGTCATGTCTGTCCGTGCCGCCTTGTTTGTTGCTGCCTGCGTGGTCTGCATGGCGCTTCCCCTTGGGGCGCATCCCCATATCTTTGTCGATGCCGGGCTGCGGCTGATCCTGAACGCCGAGGGGCGGCTTGCCGCCGTCGACGTCACATGGCGCTATGATGCGCTCTATTCCATGCTCTTGACCGAGGATTATGGTCTCGATCCCGACCATGATTTGCGTCTGACCCCGGATGAAATCGCCACCGCCCTGGGCTTTGATCTGAACTGGAGCGGCGGCTTTGCCGGTGGGCTTGTCATCACGCAGGGCGGCGCCCCCTTGGATATCGGCCCGCCCATGCCCGTTTCGCTGCGCTTGCTTGAGACAGGCCAGATCGAAACCGTGCATCGTCGCCCCGTTCTGGGTGCCCCACCCATGGCGACGCTGGAGGCACAGATTTTCGATCCCGATTTCTATGTCGCCTTTGAAATGATCCTCGATCTCGATCTGACGGATGCGCCCGGTTGCAGCGCCGATCTGATCCGCGCCGATCTTGATGCTGCCTATGGCGTGCTCGAGGCCGCGCTCGATGCCATCGGCGGCGCGGTCGCGGCCGAAGACAACTTTCCGCCGGTTGGCGCCTATTTCGCGGATCGCGTGGTGATCACATGCCCCGGTTGATGGCCGTGCCGGCGCTGATCGTTCTGGGTGTTCTGGCGGTCCTCTATGCGAGTGGCGCGGACCGGGCGATCATGATCTGGGCGCTCGAGGGGCAGCGCGGCGCACAAGACGGAATGGCAAGCAGCCTTCAGGCGCTGCGCCGGGGCGAGGCCGCGGCGCTGACCGGCTTTCTGGCGGTCTGTTTTGCCTACGGGGTTTTCCATGCGGCCGGGCCCGGCCATGGCAAGCTGGTGATCGCCGGCTATGGCGCGGCCCGCGCGATCGGGGCGCTACGTTTGGCGGCGGTGGCGCTGATCTCCAGCTTGGCCCAAGGGGGCACGGCCATCGCCTTGGTGGGCGCCGGGCTTTGGGTCTGGTCGCTCAGCCGGGCGCAGATGACCGATCTGGCTGATCGGTTGTTGACGCCACTCAGCTACGCCGCGATTGCCTTGGTCGGTCTGTGGCTTGTCTGGCGGGGCGCCCGCGGGCTTGCTGCGGCGCTGGCTGTGGCACAGGCAGGGCGTCACACCCACGACCATCAGCCGTCCCATCCCCATGATGCAGGCGATGACTGTGCGGTTTGCGGCCATGCCCATGTGCCCGATCCCGCGCGTCTGGCCGCAGCGCAGGGTTGGCGCGATGTGGTTTTCCTTGTCGCGGCGGTTGCGATCCGCCCCTGCACGGGGGCGCTGTTCATCTTGATCCTGACCGCCCAGATGGGGATTTTTGCCATCGGTGTGGCGGGCACCCTCGCCATGGCGCTTGGCACGGCCCTGATCACCAGTGCGGTGGCGCTGAGCGCTGTCACGATGCGCCGTGGGGTGCTGGCGGGATTGGCCGACAGCCCGGCGCTTGCCCGCATCCAAAGGCTGATCGAGATCGCCATGGGCACGCTTGTGGCCGTGACCGGAGGGCAGTTGGCCTTGGCCAGCATCTAGCGCCCCCCTTGGGCGCCCACAGCCCCCCAAACGCGCGCCCATGCCATCCCCCCGTGCCGTCCCCGTGCCGCCCCTTGCCGACGCCAGGGCCCGCGTCTATGGCTCTGGGCCATGTCCAGCCCCTCCCGCCCCTCCCGCCTGTCCGGTCATCTGCGCGCCACCCTTGGCATTGGCCTGCCGCTGATCGGCAGCATGCTGGCGCAAATCGCGATCACGCTGACCGATACGGTGATGATGGGCTGGTACGGCGTCGAGGAACTGGCCGCCGTGGCGCTGGGCGGCAGCTATTTCCACGTCATCCTCATTCTTGGCATGGGTTTCGGGCTGGCGGTGATGCCGCTCGTCGCGGCGGCGGCGGCCAATGGCGATCGCCGGCAGCGGCGCCGCGTCACCCGCATGGGGCTTTGGATCGGGCTGATCTTTTCCATGGCGGCGATGCCGCTCTTTCTGTTTTCCGGCCCGATTCTCTTGTCGCTGGGCCAAGCCCCCGAGGTGGCGCATCTGACCGAGGCCTATCTGGTGATTGCCGGATGGGGCATTGCGCCAGCCGTCCTGACCACGGTGCTGCGCAGCCATCTGTCGGCGCTGGATCATGCCCGCATCGTCTTGTGGGCGACGCTGGCGGGTGTGGGGCTGAACGCCGGGCTCAACTGGGTCTTGATCTTCGGCAATCTGGGGGCGCCCGAACTGGGCGTGGCGGGGGCGGCGCTGGCCTCGCTGGCGACACATCTGCTGATCGTGGCGGTTCTGGCGCTTTACGCGGCGTGTCAGCGCGACCTGCGCCAGGACACGCTGTTCGCCCGCTTCCATCGCCCCGACTGGGAGGCGATGGGACAGGTGTTTCGTCTGGGCTGGCCCATCGCGCTGACGCTTTTGTCGGAGTCGGGCCTGTTCATGGCGACCATGGTCATGATGGGCTGGCTTGGCCCCAATTCGCTGGCCGCCCATGGCATCGCCATCCAGATCTGTGCGGCCACCTTCATGGTCCATATCGGCCTGAGCCAAGCGGCCACGGTGCGCGCGGGGCGCGCTTGGGGTGTGGGCGATGTGGTCAATCTGAGGTTGGCGGCCTTTGCGGCGCTGATCTTGTCGGGGGCCATGGTCGCGGCAACCATCGCGGCCTTCTTGCTGATCCCCGAGCCGCTGATTGGCCTGTTTCTTGATCCGGGCGATCCGCTGCGCCCCCAGATCATCGCGCTGGGGGCAAGCCTGCTTGTGGTGGCGGCGCTGTTTCAACTGGCCGATGCGGGGCAGGTGATGGCGCTGGGCCTGTTGCGGGGGGTACAAGACACGCGCATGCCGATGATCTATGCGCTTGTTTCCTACTGGCTCTTGGGCTTGCCGGCCGCCTGGGTGCTGGGCTTTCCCATGGGCTTTGAGGGACCGGGCATCTGGGCCGGTCTGGTGGTGGGCTTGGCCTTTGCGGCGGGGCTGATGATGATGCGCTTCTGGCGCGGTCCGGCACGCGGTCGCACCACGCGGCCCGCCCCAGTCTGATCGCTGCCATCTTTGCTTTCCAAATACTCCGGGGGGCACCATTGGCCCATGGGCCAATGGTGCGGGGGGCAGAGCCCCCAGCGCGCTCAAGACCCCGCAATCCCGCTCAGAATGCGCGCCCAGGCCCGCGTGCCATGGTGAAAGCTCGACAGGTCATATTTCTCGTTGGGGCTGTGGATCGCGTCATCATCCTTGCCAAAACCGGCCAGAAGCGAATCCATCCCGAGGATTTGCTTGAAATACCCCGCCACCGGGATCGATCCGCCGCCGCCGATGAAGGCCGCTTCGCCCGGCCATTCCTGCGACAGGGCGCGGCGCGCGATCTCGAATGCGGGGTGGGTGATATCCATCCGGCTGGCCGGGCTGGCACCATGGCCATGGAAGGCGACGCTGCAATCGGGGGGCAGCTGGGCGCGCACCCAATCGCGAAAGCGCTCGCGCAGCCTGATCGGGTCTTGCCCCGCCACCAGACGGAACGACACCTTTGCCGATGCCTGTGACGGCAGCACTGTCTTGAAGCCAGCGCCCGTGTAGCCACCGGTGATCCCGTTCACCTCGGCCGTGGGGCGCGACCAGATCATCTCAAGCCCGGTGCGCCCCGCTTCGCCAGCGGGCTGTGACAGTCCGACCTCGCCCAGGAAAGCCCCTTCGTCAAAGCCCAAACCCGCCCATTGCGCCGCCAGCTCCGGCGAAAGCTCCTCAATCCCGTCGTAGAACCCCGGCACCTGTACGCGGCCCTGATCATCATGCAGCCCCGCCAGAATGCGCGTCAGCACCCGGATCGGGTTCATGGCGATGCCGCCATACATGCCCGAATGCAGATCGATCCGGGGGCCAGTCACCACCAGCTCTTCGCCCAGCATGCCGCGCAGCTGGGTGGTGATGGCGGGCACATCATCCGAAAACATCCCCGTGTCACAGATCAGCGCCAGATCGGCCTTCAGCGCCTGACCGCGCTCCTTGAGATAGGGCACAAGCGACGGCGACCCCGATTCCTCTTCACCTTCCACAAACACGGTCACCTTGCATGGCAGGCGTCCCGTTTCCGCCACAATGGCGCGGCATGCCTCCAGAAAGGTCATCAGCTGGCCCTTGTCATCGGCAGCCCCGCGCGCCCGGATCACGCGGCCCTTGGGCGTGTCCTCGAGCATGGGCGCAAAGGGCGGATGATCCCACAAGGCCAGCGGATCAACCGGCTGCACATCGTAATGGCCATAAAACAGCAGATGCGGCCCCGGTCCGTCATATTGGCCCACCACCATCGGATGGCCGGGCGTGTCGTGGAGTGCTGCGTCAAAGCCCATGCTGGCCAGATCGTCGCGCAACCATTCGGCGGCGCGGCGCACATCGGGCGTATGGGCGGGATCGGTCGAGATCGAAGGGATCGCCAGAAGATCGAACAACCGCTCCAGCGCAGGGTTGAGATCGGCATCGATCCGGGCAAGGATGGCGTCAAGCGACATGGGGGCCTCCGGGCATGGCAGGGAATTGGGGGCAGCAGACCCTGTGCCGGGGGGAATGTCCAGCACCCGTCCGGAAGCCGGCAATCCCCGGGATTGGAATTTGATACAGGTCAAGGTCGGATGCGCGGCATTTTGTAACTTGGCCCTTACCCGGTACCCGGCCTATGTGCCTTCGACAGAAACCCAGCAAGCGTCTTGACAGCCGCAGCCCGCACCGGGGCGCGTCGGAAGGGGGAGACAGCCAGTGAATTACGACCACGCGCTCGACACAGCGATCGGCCGCCTGCACCACGAAGGGCGCTACCGCACCTTTATCGACATCGAACGCCGGCGCGGCCAGTTTCCCCATGCCGTCTGGACAAAGCCCGATGGCACCGAACAAGACATCACCGTCTGGTGCGGCAACGACTATCTGGGCATGGGCCAGCACCCCGTCGTGCTGAACGCCATGCATGAGGCGCTGGAGGCCACCGGCGCGGGTTCGGGCGGCACGCGCAACATCTCGGGCACAACGGTCTATCACAAGCGGCTTGAGGCAGAGCTTGCCGATCTGCACGCCAAGCAAGCGGCGCTGGTGTTCAGTTCCGCCTATATCGCCAATGATGCCACGCTTTCGACGCTGCCGATCCTGTTTCCGGGGCTGATCATCTATTCCGACGCGCTCAACCACGCCTCGATGATCGAGGGCATCCGCCGCAACGGCGGCGCAAAGCGCATCTTCAAGCACAATGATCTGGCCGATCTGCGCGCCAAGCTTGCGGCCGACGATCCCGCAGCGCCCAAGCTGATTGCCTTTGAATCGGTCTATTCCATGGATGGCGATTTCGGCCCCATGGCCGAGATCGTGGAGCTGGCCCGTGAATTTGGTGCCCTGACCTACCTTGATGAGGTTCATGCCGTGGGCCTGTATGGCCCGCGCGGCGGCGGGGTGGCCGAAAAGCTGGGCCTGATGGACCGCATCGACATCATCAACGGCACGCTGGGCAAAGCCTATGGCGTCATGGGCGGCTACATCGCGGCCAGCGCCAAGATGTGCGACGCGATCCGCAGCTACGCACCGGGCTTTATCTTTACCACATCGATCCCGCCGGTGGTGGCGGCCGGTGCTGCGGCCAGTGTGCGGCATCTGAAAACCGATCAGGCGTTGCGCGACCTGCATCAGGAACGCGCGGCGGTTCTCAAGCTGCGGCTCAAGGGCATGGGCCTTCCGATCATCGATCACGGCAGCCATATCGTGCCGGTGATCGTGGGTGATCCGGTGCATACAAAGAAAATTTCGGACATGCTGTTGTCGGAATTTGGCATCTATGTGCAACCGATCAATTATCCGACGGTGCCGCGCGGCACCGAGCGGTTGCGCTTCACGCCCTCTCCGGTCCATGACCCCAAGGCGATGGATGCCCTCGTGCGGGCCATGGACGCGCTCTGGAGCCACTGTGCGCTGAATCGTGCCGAGATGGCCGGTTGAGGCTTTCTTGAGGTTCACCTGAACCGTGCAGCGTGATAAGCGATTTACCATGTTGAGTGTGTGGGGAATCACCTCGGTTTCGGGCTTTGGAATGGCGTTGGCTTGACCTACCCGTTCGCGAGGGTCCGCAGTTGATCCCAAGGCCGCTCGCGGGGCAATGTGTTGATGGGGCAGAGTGTCTATGGGGCATGACCACGGCCAGTACGTAGGGCACGCCGATGGCGCGCCTGTTGCCGTGGTCGGGGGCTTTGACGGCTACCACATCACCGATGTTCCCTTGGGGGATCTGTTGCGCGGGGAACGCGCGACGCTTGGCAAATCCCTTTTGGATGTGGAGCGTGACCTCAAGATCCGGGCCACCTATATCGCTGCGATCGAAAATGGCGATGTAGGTGCGTTTTCCAGCCCGGGCTTCATCGCGGGCTATGTGCGGTCCTATGCGCGCTATCTGGGCATCGATCCCGAATGGACCTTTCGGCGGTTTTGCGCGGAATCGGGCTTTGGCGGCGTGCATGACGACACGACCGCCCGGTCGGCTACCAGCAAGCGTGCAGCGTGGGAAGCGCCCAGGCTGGTCGATCCCAATGAGGTGATGCGCAACACACGCATCAGCTTTGCGCCGGAACGCCCAAGCCCCTTTGCCGCGATCGAACCCGGCGCGCTGGGATCGGCGGCAGTCTTGATCGCGCTTGTGCTGGGCATCGGCTATGGCGCTTGGGCGGTGTTGCACGATATCCAGCGCCTTCAGATCGCCCCGGTGGACGAGGCCCCGATCCCCCTGGCGCAACTCGACCCGCTGGCGGGCGCGACCTTTGGTGCCTTCGAGATGTCGCAAAACCTTGATGTGGCCATCCCGGGTGCTGTTGATGATCGGCGCATGTATCGCCCGCAAGCCCTGGACACGCCGGTCTTGACACCGCGCGACAGCGCCTTGGCCACGCTTGACCCCGATGCGGTCGGCACGCTGGGCGTGCAGACAGCGTCGAGCGAGCAGACCTTGGGCGGCGTCGATGCACAGGCTGTGCAAGCCGGCGACGTCGCGGCAAATGTGGTGCAAGTCACCGAGGCGCGCGATGACGCACTGGTCATTTTTGCCGTGCGGCCCTCCTGGATCAGGGTCAGTTCTGCGTCAGGCGTCACCCTGTTCGAAGGCACCTTGAACCGCGGCGACAGCTATCAGGTCGATCTGACCGCTGAGGCGGCACCGCGGCTGCGGTCGGGCAATGCGGGCTCGGTTTATTTCGCGGTCAACGGTGTCACCTTTGGCCCCGCTGGAACGGGCGCCAGCGTCGTGCGCGATGTCGAATTGTCCGCCGATGCCGTCACCGCGACATACACCATGGCCGATGCGACGCGTGATCCCGATCTTCCGACGATTGCGGCCCTTGTCCTTGGCCCGGCCGAGGCGAACTAACGCGCCCCCGTCACGCCCGGTTGTCCGGCGCGTCTGACAGGTCTATCGTGACGCGACAGCCCTGATAGACGAGCGAGAAGGCCCGCGCATGTCCCACAATCCGATCCGCCCCTGGCGCAACATCGAGCGTCGCAAAAGCCGCCAGATCCATGTCGGACGCGTGCCCGTGGGCGGTGGCGCCCCGATCAGCGTTCAGACCATGACCAACACGCTGACCACCGATGCCGCGGCCACCATCGCCCAGATCCAGCGCTGCGCCGATGCGGGCGCCGATATCGTGCGGGTGTCGGTCCCTGATGAGGACAGCGCCCGCGCGCTTCGCCAGATCGTGCGCGAAAGCCCCGTGCCGATCGTGGCCGATATCCATTTCCACTACAAACGCGGCATCGAGGCCGCCGAGGCAGGCGCGGCCTGTCTGCGGATCAATCCCGGCAATATCGGCGACGCCGCCCGCGTGCGCGAGGTGATCAAGGCCGCCCGCGATCACGGCTGTTCGATCCGGATCGGCGTGAATGCCGGCAGCCTCGAGCGGCACCTGCTCGAAAAATACGGCGAACCCTGTCCCGAAGCGATGATCGAAAGCGGGCTCGACCATATCCGCATCTTGCAAGACAATGATTTCCACGAGTTCAAGATCAGCGTAAAGGCCTCTGACGTGTTTCTGGCCGCCGCCGCCTATCAGGGGCTGGCCGAGGCGACCGATGCCCCCATCCATCTGGGCATCACCGAGGCCGGCGGCCTGATGTCGGGCACGGTCAAATCGGCGATCGGTCTGGGCAGCCTGCTTTGGGCCGGGATCGGCGACACGATCCGCGTCAGCCTTTCGGCCGATCCGGTGGAAGAGGTCAAGATCGGCTTCGAGATCCTCAAGGCGCTGGGCCTGCGCCATCGCGGCGTCAACATCATTTCGTGCCCCAGCTGCGCGCGGCAAGGCTTTGATGTGATCAAGACGGTCGAGGCGTTGGAAAAACGGCTGGAACACATCAAGACGCCGATGTCGCTGTCGATCATCGGCTGCGTCGTGAACGGGCCGGGCGAGGCGCTGATGACCGATGTCGGCTTTACCGGCGGCGGGGCAGGGGCGGGGATGGTCTATCTTGCCGGCAAGCAAAGCCACAAGCTGTCCAACGATCAGATGATCGAACATATCGTCGAACAGGTCGAGAGAAAGGCCGCCGAACTGGACGCGCTTGCCACCGACGGGCCGCAAGCGGCCCAATAGGCGCGATGTGGCAGCCTTGCGGGACCCCCAACTGCAGGCTTGCGCAGATCTGGACAGATGAAGCCTGCAGGCCGCCCGCATTTTCCGTTGCGGGGGCTGGGGTGGGCCGCTATACCGCGCGTCATGAGTGCACCCGTAGCTCAGCTGGATAGAGCGCTGCCCTCCGAAGGCAGAGGTCAGGGGTTCGAATCCCTTCGGGTGCGCCAAAAATCCCAATAAAAATCAATGTCTGGCATTGGGTATGACTGATACCCCTCAGCCCTCCCGGCGCTTGGGTAAGCGGGGGGTAAGCATGACGGCGATTTTCGGGCATGAAAAAGGGCGCCGGGAATCCCCGGTGCCCATCGCCGTGAGGCCGGTCGGCGACCCGTGATGTTCCGGGTCCGCTTGCCTTTGAGACGCCACAGGTCGGCCAACGCGATCCCCACCGATCAGCAGCTGTCGCAGTCAGCATTCACCCTTGGGCCGCCCTTGACGGCGCTGGGGGACTGGCACACATTTGGTCTTGGGGGCTTTCAAGAATTAGCGATGCGACCAATCGGTATGTAAACCATACTGACATCAGTAACGAGTGTGATCGACCCATGGATTTCTTGCTCATCGAGAATCTGAAACCGTTCTCCGTCCTGTCGGGCTTCATCGTTGTGTTGCTGGTTGTCGAGATCGGGTTGATGCTGGTCGGGCTGTCCAGCAACGTCGAAACGGGTGGCGGCGTAGATGGTCCGGACCTGGATTTGGACTTGGACGACGCCTTCACCCATGCCAGCACGATCCACTATGCCCAGGGACTGACGGCGGACGAGATAGCGACACTGGATTTGCCGCCGATCAGACCGCAGCCCGGGCTGCGGCCCCTTCCACGCGTGGGCCGTCGCCTGTTGCACCTGTCCGGCTTTGGTCGCGCTCCGGCCTTGGTGTGGTTGACCGCGATGGCCGCGGGGATCGCTGCATGCGGATATGGCCTGCAGTTTGCGATGCAGGCCATGACCGGGGCCATGCTGTCTGGCAACATCGCCTTGCTTGCGGTGTTTGTTCCCGGCCTGCTTCTGGGCGGGCGCATGACCGCATTCGTCGCACGGCTGATCCCGTCGTTTGAATCGCACGCCATTTCGGCGCAGACCTACAACGGACGAAGCGGTCACGTTGTCGTCGGTGTGTCGCGCCGCGGCGAACCTGCCCAAGTGCGGTGGCGTGACATGTATGGCACCACCCACAGCTTGATGGCCGAACCCCTTCGGGACGACGACGTCATCGCAGCCGGTGCCGAGGTCTTGATCGTCAAGACGAAAGATCGTCAGCCGCGCATCGTTTCCCTCATCGCAAGCTAATTGCCCTTTTTGCCGAAAGGATCCGCCATGGAATATCTCGCTCTTCTTGCTCCCGGACTGGTTTTGTTGCTGGCGCTTGTCGTGCTTGGCTTCATCATGGTGCGGCTCTATCGGCGATCCACGCAGGAAATGGCGCTGGTGCGCACCGGTGCAAGTGGCTTGAAGGTGGTCATGGGCGGCGGGATCATCGTGCTGCCCGGTCTGCATGATCTTTTGCGGGTCAACATGAAGACGATGACCATCACCGTGGATGGTGGTGACGGGCTGATCACCAAGGACAGCCGCCGCGTGGACGCCGCCGCGCAATTCTTTATTCGCGTCGCCCCGGACACAGATGCCATCGCGCGCGCGGCCCAGTCGCTGGGTCAGAACACAAATGATCTGAACGCGATCCGCAGCCTTTTGGAAGGCAAGGTGCAAGACACCATGCGCGCGATCACGGCCGGCATGGATCTGATCGAACTGCACCAGTCCCGCGCAAGTTTTGTGCAAAAGGTCCAGCAGACCTTGAACAACGATCTCAGCCCCAACGGGCTGGAGCTGGAAAGCGTGGCGCTGACCAAGCTGGATGAAACGCCGATCAGCAAGCTGGATGAAAACAACACCTTTGACGTGACCGGAATGCGCGTGCGCTCGGCCATCGTTTCCGAGCAGAAAAAGCAACGTGTCGTCATCGAAGAAGACGCTGCGCTGGAAATTGCCCGCACCCAGCAATCCAACCGCATTCAAAAGCTGGAAGTCGAACGGGTCGAGGCCGAAGCCACCCAGTCTCAGCGCATCGCCGTCGCCGAGCTCGAGGCAAAGGCGGCCCGCGAGCAAGCCCGCATCGTCGAAGAAACCGAACGTTTGCGCGAAGTTGCCCGGATCGAACGCGAACGCGGTGTCCGGACAGCCCAGATCGAACTAGAGCGTGCGCTCCAGATTGCTGGTCAGGAATCAGCGGCAAGTGTCGCCTTGCAGTCTGAAAAGCAAAGCCGCGCCGAGGCTCAGGCGGCGCTGGCGCGCGCCGAAGCCATCACCGCCGAAGAGGCCATGAACACCGCACGGCTGACCGCCATTGCCGAGCGCGAAAAGAACGTCGAGATCATTGAGGCCGAGAAAGAGGCCGAAAAACAGGCAACCTCTGTCCGCGTCCGTGCCCGCGTGGAACGCGAAGCTGCCGAAGATCAGGCCCTCGCCATCATCGCCCGGGCAAAGGCCGAGGCGGATTCGATCAAGATTGCCGCCGCAGCCGAGCGGGAAAAGGGTGAGGCCGAAGCCTCAACGATCCGCGCCAAGGTCGAGGCCGAGAATTCGCTCTCGCCCGAGGTCATGAGCTTCAAGCTGCGCCTTGCCAAGATCGAAGCCCTGCCTGCAATCATCCGCGAGATGGTGGAACCCGCGCGCCATATCCAGTCTTTCCGCATCAATCAGATCACCGGAATGTCAGCCAACGCGCCAATGACGGGGGCCGCTGGTGGCGACGCCGCAGCGGAGGGCATCGTCGATCAGGTCATGAGCGGCATGCAACGCAATGCTGTTGCGATGCCGATCCTGACCGCTCTTGGCAAGGAGGTCGGGATCGACTTCAGCAAAGGCATGGACGCGATTGCAGCCTCTGTGTCCGAGGTGTCGGAAGAACCCAAGGATGGCTGACCCTGCCGATCCTTGCGACCGAGCCGAAACAGCACGCCCCTGTGCCCGCTGAAGCTGTGACGTGGCGCACCCTATTGCCACCCAGCCGCCTGATCCGGGGTGCCTGGGTGTTGAACAGATCGTGTGCGCCGATGTGATCGGCGGGCGCGCCGGTGTTGCTTTGTGCGTTTGGGTGCCGCCCGCAACGCATCAGCCGGGCATTTACGCCAGCAACAGCGCCTTGGTGTGCAGCCCATTGCCTTAACGCGCCGAAGGTTGCACAGTCACCACACCCAAGGCCAGGGGAGGAAAGCCGTGGGCGGGCGTATCTTGTTGATCGAGGATGAAGGGAACATCCTTGAAGCCATCAGTTTCATTCTGAGCCGCGCCGGTTGGCAGGTGCAGGGCCATGGCAATGGCGCGACAGCCCTGGATGCCGTTGCACGCACCCGGCCTGACATGATCGTGCTGGATGTCATGTTGCCCGGATGCTCGGGCCTCGAGATTTTGCGTGCGCTGCGCCAACGGCCCGAAACCGCCGCGCTGCCCGTCGTGATGCTGACCGCCAAGGGACAGCTCAAGGATCGCGAGACCGCTCTTGAACTGGGGGCGGACGCCTATCTGACCAAGCCCTTTTCCAACGCGGATCTGTTGGCCACCGTCGCCCTGCTGGCCCAGTCGCGGGCCGAGAGCGGCCGGGCCTGACCGCCATGGCGCGCCGCTTGTTTCTGGAACGCCGGACCTATCGGCAAAACCGCCTGCAAGATGCCGCGCGGCTTTTGCCCGTTCTGGGGCTGGTGCTGGTTTTTGCCCCGGTCTTCATCCGCGGTGAGGCCGCGCAGGTGGAGGTAGGGGGCCCCGATCTGGCGGATTGGCTGGTCTATTACTTTTCCGTCTGGCTTGGCTTGATCGTGTTGACCGCTTTCGTCTCGCGCGCCCTGACCCGCAGCAAAGGCGCCGAAACGCCCCCCTCGCAACCCGGCCCGGAGGGCGGTTGATGCTCAGCTTCAACGGGCTGGTTGCGGTCTGCGTTCTCTATGTGGTGTTTTTGTTCGGCATCGCGTTTCTGGCCGAAAAGCGCGCGGCCGAGGGCCGGGCGCGCTGGTTGAATTCGCCCATCACCTACACGCTCAGCCTGTCGATCTATACCACGGCCTGGACCTTTTACGGCGCGGTCGGATCGGCCGTGCGCAACGGGTTGGAGTTTCTGACGATCTATCTGGGCCCCACGCTGATCTTCATCGGCTGGTTCTGGCTCTTGCGCAAGATGGTCCGCATCGGGCGCGCGCAGCGCATCACCTCGATCGCGGACATGATTTCAAGCCGTTATGGCAAATCGGGTGGGGTTGCCGCGCTGGTGACTTTGCTCGCGGTGATTGGCGCCACGCCCTATATCGCGCTGCAGCTGCAATCGGTCACGCTGTCTTTTTCGGTCTTTGTGCGGCCCGGCGCGCTGGGTGCGCCCGATACGGAACAGACGGCGATCTGGGTGGCCGCTGGGCTGGCGCTGTTCACCATCATCTTTGGCACCCGGTCGCTTGATGTGAACGAACGCCATCCGGGTCTTGTCTCGGCCATCGCGCTCGAGGCGATCGTCAAGCTGGCCGCGATCCTGGCGGTGGGCATATTCGTGGTCTGGGGTGTGGCCGACGGTCCGGCCAACATGCTGGCCCGCATCGAGGCCAGTCCGGTCAGCCAAACGGGCTGGAACGGGGCGCGCTGGCTGGGCCTGACGGTGCTGGCGGGGGCGGCGATCTTGTGCCTGCCGCGGATGTTTCAGGTGCTGGTGGTCGAAAACTCCGACGAACGTCATCTGGCGACCGCGGGCTGGGCCTTTCCGCTCTATCTCATGTTGATCAGCGTCTTTGTCGTGCCCATCGCCGTGGTCGGGCTCGAGATGTTCGGAAGCGATGCCAATCCCGATCTGTTCGTGCTGACCGTTCCCTTGGGAATGGGTCAAGACGGGCTGGCGCTTTTGGTGTTTCTGGGGGGGTTTTCGGCGGCCACGTCGATGGTGATCGTGGCGGCGCTGGCGCTGTCGACGATGTTGGCCAACCACATCATCGTGCCTTTCTGGCTGCGGCTGACGCGCCATGATGACCCGATGTCGGGCGACATGCGCCGCGTGGCCCTGATGGCGCGGCGGCTGTCGATCACGGGGGTGATGTTTCTTGGCTATGGCTATTACCGCCTGTCGGGGGGGGCGGATGCGCTGGCCGATATCGGGTTGATTGCCTTTCTGGGTGTGGCCCAGATCTTGCCTGCGCTCTTGGGCGGCATCTTGTGGCGGGGGGCAACGCGGGTGGGGGCGGCGCTGGGCATCGGTGCGGGTTTCCTGATCTGGGCCTGGCTGCTTTTGATCCCCAATGTGGCAGAAACTGGCGGTGTCATGCCTCAGATGCTGATCGACGGGCCTTTTGGGCTGGTATGGCTCAGCCCCGTCACGCCCTTGGGCCTGCAGGCGACCGATCCCTTGTTGACGGCGATGGTGCTGTCGCTGGGCGTCAACACGTTTTTGTTCATCTTTGGCTCGCTGGTGTCCTTTCCCAGCCCGCTCGAGCGGCTGCAGGGGGCGCAATTCGTCAATGTCTATGACCATTCGCAGCCGCTTTATGGCTGGCAAGGGGCATCGGGGGCGGCTGATGATCTGTTGATCATGGCCCAGCGCATCCTTGGCACAAGCCGCGCCGGGCGCCTGTTTCAGACCGCGGCCGAAGCGCAGGGGCGCATCAGCGGCGTGCCCGAACCCACGCCCGATTTTCTCGAGCGTCTGGAGCGTGAATTGGCCGGTTCAGTCGGGGCTGCGACCGCGCATGCGATGGTGGCCCAGATCGTCGGCGGTGCCAGCGTGTCGGTGCGCGATCTGCTGGCTGTGGCCGATGAAACCGCGCAGATCATGGAATATTCGACCCAGCTCGAGGCGAAATCCGAGGAACTGGCCCAGACCGCCGCCCGCCTGCAGGAGGTCAATGCCAAGCTGACCGCGCTGTCGTTGCAAAAAGACGCCTTCCTGAGCCAGATCAGCCATGAGCTCAGAACGCCCATGACCTCGATCCGGTCCTTTTCGGAAATCCTGATGCAACCCGATGGCATCGACGCCGCCGCGCGCACGCGATTTTCGCGCATCATCCATGACGAAACAGTGCGGCTGACGCGGCTCCTGGACGATCTGCTCGATCTGTCGGTGCTGGAAAACGGTCGCGTCACCCTGCACGAGGCCGAAGCCCGGCTGTCGGATGTGCTGGATCGCGCCATCCATGCCGCGGGTGCGCAGGCCGATGGGCGGCTCATCATTCGCCGCGACCCCGACGCCGAAGCGGTTACGCTCTGGACCGACCCCGATCGTCTGGCTCAGGTCTTCATCAACCTGATTTCCAACGCGCAGAAATATTGCGATGCGCCCGCGCCCGAACTGACCATCTCGGTGCGCCAGATGCCCGGTCGGCTGCAGGTGGAATTCGCCGACAACGGCAGCGGCATCCCGAAGCGTCAGCAGGCCCTGATATTCGAGAAATTTGCCCGGGCCGATACGGCCAAGGGGGCACCGGGGGCGGGGCTTGGGCTGGCCATCAGCCGCGAAATCATGGCCCGCCTTGGGGGCGGGCTAAGCTATGTGCCCTCTGAGCAGGGAACGCGGTTTCGGGTGCGCTTGCCCGGCCGAACACGGCGCGCAGCTTGACGTCTTTTTAACCTTTCTTCGCGCAGTCTGTGGATCGGCCCGCCCTGTTTCGAACGGTTAATGCATCCTGATCATGTCCACCCCACTTGAGCATCTGGCGCTGCGCCGCAAGATTGCGGCCCATGCCCGCGCGACCGCCACGCCACCGGATGTGTCAGCGGCCGCGGGCGTTGCCTTTGGCCGCGCCCTGCGCCGCGCGGGCGCTGCCTTTGACGGGCTGGGTCTGATGCTTGGCCCGGTGACGGTGGACCCCGCGCAAACGCTTGATGGCGCCACGGCCGCGCTACCCGCGCAAGGGCTGATTGCCGCGCTCGAAGATGGGGCAGGGCGGCGCGGCTTGATCGGCCTGTCGTCGGGGCTGGTCGATGCGCTGATCGAGGTGCAGACCACAGGTCGTCTGGACGCGGCAGAGCTGCCCCCACGTCCGATCACCCGCATCGACGAGGCGCTGACCCGGGATTTCGTCGATCTGGCCTTGGCCGCCTTTGCCCAGGAAGGTCAGGGGCTGGACGGGCGCAACTGGCCCGACCGCATGGGCTATGGCAGCCGCATCCGCGACCGTGGGCAGATCAATCTGCTGCTGCCCGATGGTCCTTATACCTGCTTGCAGGCCGAGGTTGGATTTGACGGGGTCGATCGGCGTGCCCGGATGATCATCGCACTGCCGCGCGCGGTGGTGAATTCCGCCACGCAGCAGGCCGGTCCCATGAAACCCGCCGATCCCGCGTGGCTGGCCGCCCGCGCCCGCATTCTGGCCGAGCTTCGTATTCCGCTTGATGTGGTTCTGCTGCGCCTCACCCGCCCCTTGGCCGAGGTTCAGCGCCTTGCGGTGGGCGATCTGCTGTTCTTTTCGGACGCCGATCTGCAACAGGTTGCGCTCGAAAATGACCTCGGGCGTCCGATCTTGCATGGGCGGCTGGGTCAGGTCGGCGGGTGGCGCGCCTTGCGCCTGGCGGGTGCCGCGCCACACCTTGTCCCCGAACACCAGGCCACCGCCAGCCGGGCCGATGCCGACCCATCCGCCCAAAGCCTGCCGCGCGCGTTGGCGCCTGTGGCGCCCGCAGCCCTTGTTGCCAAAGTCTGATCACCTTTGGGCTGGCTGATCTGGCGCCCGTCATGTTGACAGGCATGTGTGCCGGATGCCTCCGGCCATCCGCGCAGGCCCCGCCGCTTGCTGATGATCAGGGGGAATGCGGCAAGATCACGAAACGATCTTCCGTAAACGGCGGCGGCAAGCTAGAGGGGACGCATGACCGAGCCGTTTTCCCCCTTGCCCGTCTTGCGCCTGAAACCCAAGGCTGATGCCCGTGCGATCCGCCATGGTCACCCTTGGGCCTGGGCTGATGATCTGGTTCTTGACCGCCGCGCGCGCGCCATTCCCGCCGGGGCGCTGGCGGTGCTTGAAGATGCCGAACGTCAGCCGCTCGGGCTTGGCGTGGCCACGCTCGAGGCCAAGATCGGCCTGCGTTTGCTTGATCGCAACCGCGATGCGGTGATCGATGGCGCGTGGCTGACGGCGCGCATGGAGGCGGCCGCCCATCTGCGCGCGCGGCTTTATGCGCAACCCTTTTACCGCTTGATCCATGCCGAAGGCGATGGTTTGCCCGGGCTGATCGTGGACCGATTTGGCGATACCCTGGTGATGCAGCCCAATGCCATCTGGCTGGAAGAGCGCGAGGATGCGGTCGCGGCCGCGCTCTTGGCGGTCACGGGCTGTGGCACCCTGATCAAGAACGCCACATCGCGCGCCCGTCTGGCCGAAGGTCTGCCCGAGATGATGGCGGCTCTTGCCGGATCGGCGCCCGACGCGCCGATCCCGGTGCCGATGAACGGGGCCATCTACATGGCCGATGTGATGGGTGGACAGAAAACGGGGCTCTTCTACGACCAGCGCGACAATCACGCCTTTGCCGCGCGGCTGGCGCGCGGCGCGCGCGTGCTGGATGTGTTTTCCCATGTGGGCGGCTTTGCGCTTGCCGCGCTGGCCGCCGGGGCCGAGCGGGCTCTCGCCGTCGATGCCTCGGGTCCGGCGCTGGCGCTGGCCTTGGCCGGGGCACAGGCCGCAGGTCTGCACGAGCGTTTCGACACACGGCAAGGCGACGCCTTTGCCACGCTCGAGGCGCTGGCAGCCGAAGGGGCTGAGTTCGATCTGGTGATCTGCGATCCGCCCGCCTTTGCGCCCGCAAAACCGGCGCTGGAGGCGGGCTTGCGCGCCTATGAGCGCATCGCGCGGCTGGCCGCCCCCCTTGTGGCCAAGGGCGGTGTCTTGATGCTGTGTTCGTGCAGCCATGCGGCCGATCTGGGCAAGTTCCGCGCCGCCTGTCTGCGCGGGATCGGGCGGGCGGGGCGCGATCCCCGGCTGATCCATACAGGCTTTGCCGGCCCCGACCATCCGCAGCATCCCGCGCTGAGCGAAACCGGCTATCTCAAGGCGCTGGCCTTTCACCTGATGCCATGAGGGCAGTGATCGATGCTTGTGTGTTATACCCGTCGGTCATGCGCCAGATCGTCCTGGGGGTGGCGCAGGCGGGCTTGATGACGCCGATCTGGTCCGACCGGCTGCTCGGGGAATGGGTGCGCACCGCGGCTCGCCATGGCGGGCCCGCCGATGAAGCCTTGGCGCAAGGTGACGTGGCCGCACTTGGGCTGGCCTTTCCGGCGGCGCGGATCATGCCCGATCCGGCCTTGCAAGCGCGGCTCTGGTTGCCAGATAGCGGCGATGTGCATGTTCTGGCGACCGCGATCACGGCGCGCGCCGACAAGATCGTGACGCTTAATCTGCGCGATTTTCCCCGTGCCGAGCTTTCCGCGCATGGGATCGCGGCGATCCATCCCGATGCCTTGCTGTACGCGCTGTGGATCGAACAGCCCCGGATCCTGGGTGACGTGGTGGCGGGGGTGCATGCCCGGGCCGAACACCTGTCGGGCGCGGTCTTGCCACAGCGTGCGCTGCTCAAGCGGGCGCGCCTTCCAAGATTGGCAAAGGCGCTGGGGTAGGGGGCGGAAAACACGTGTTTTCCGCACGGGAAAACCCGGGTTTTCCCATGCGTTTTGCGCCAGCAAAACGCCTCACTCCTGGGGCAGCTGCGCGGCCCAGCGCGCTTCCAGCGCCTCGATCGCGCGCACGCGGTCCGCGGTCTTGGGGTGGCTCATCATCCAGGCGGGCATGCCGCGTCCGCCCAATCCCGTCAGCCCCTCGAGCTTGATGAAGAGCGATTTCTGCGGCCCTGTGCCAAGGCCCGCCTTGGTCATCAACGCGGCCGCATAGGCATCGGCCTCGTATTCATCCTGGCGGCTGAGCCGGGCGGCCAGCAGACCCGCCAAAAGATTGGCGATCCAGACCCCGACGCCGGGGATGAAACGGCCCAGCACCGTGGCCAGCACCACGCGCACCGCATTTTGTCCCGAAAAATCGATCATCCGGCGCCGCGCATGGCCCAGCGCCACATGCCCCAACTCATGGGCGATGACGCTGGCCAATTCCTCGCCCGTCACCTCGCCCGCCCGATACTTGTCGTAAAAGCCGCGGGTCAGGAAAATCCGGCCGTCCGGTGCTGCCAGCCCGTTCACCGGCGCGACCTCGTAGATGTGGACACGGATGCGCTCGACGCCCAAGGCATGGGCCATGCGCTCCATCAGCCCGCGCAGCCTTGGATCGGCCAGCTCGGTCGAACGCGCGTCCAGCTCGCGCGCCGTGCGCCAGGCCGAGAACTGGTACATCACCAGCGCATAGCCAATGGCCAAAAGGATCGGTGTCAGCTTCAGCATGGGTCAGATATGGGCCGGGCGCGCCGCCATGGCAACGCCCCGCTCACGGCTGGGCCCGATGTCGCAGGGCCATCCGCAGCCAAATCCCAAGCGCCGCGGCCACGGCCAGCGCCGCCACAAGCCCCGACGCGCTGCCCAAAACACCGGCCAGCGCCACGATGTCGTCGGCAAAGGCCGCGCCAAGACCCACATACAGCGCCACCCAGATCGCTTCGCCGGCTATCCCCGCCCTGGTAAAGCGCCCCCAGTTCAGCCGCCCCGCCCCGCCCGCGAAATTCACATAGGGCCCCAGTGGCGAGACCAGCCAGCGGCTGAAGAACACAGCCCAATCGCCCTTGTCTTGCAGGGCTTGCATCGCCTTGCCCATCAAGGCCGCCTGTCTTGGGGGCATTGCCCGCCCCACCATCAGGCGTCCGCCGATCCGGCCCAGGACATAGCCCAGCTGATCGCCCATGATGGCCCCCAGCCATGCCGCAAGCACGGTCTGCCACAACACCAGATCCCCCGCCGCCGCAAAGCCGCCCGCCGACAGCATCACCAGCGAGGCAGGCATCGGCAGGGCAAGACAGGACAGAAAGGTCGCACCTGCGATCAGGCCCAGCCCATACAGCGGCACAAGCGCCAGCACCGCTTCGGTCATTCGCCCTGCGCCTTGGTGATGGCCGCCTCGAGCCCCGCGATCAAGTGGGTCAGGGGGATGCCTGTGGTTCTGGCGATGTCGGTCAGTGTCGGGCGTGCGCTGGGGCGGGTGTCGGACGGCAGCGGCAGGGCGGCAAGCACCACGTCGCGCTCAAGGCCCCAAGACCGCGCAACATAGCCGGGTGTCATCCACCCCTCGATGGCCTGCTCACGATGCGCGGGATCGGCCCAATAGAGCGTGAACACCGTCAAACGCACCGCAAAAAATCCCGCAACACCTAGGGCCAGCCCCAGGGCGATCACCGCGGGCCGGTGATGGCGCCAAAGGTAGCGCCCCGTCGTGCTCCACCCTCTCATCGCCTCAGCGCCCGCATGCCGCGGTCAAGTCCCGCCAGCGTCATCGGCACCATGCGGCCTTCGAAGATCTGACCGATCATCCCGATCGACTGGGTATAGCCCCACAGCCGTTCAGGGGTGGGATTGATCCACAGATGATCTGGCCATTGGGTGCGGGCGCGCTCCAGCCAGACCTGTCCCGGCTCTTCGTTCCAATGCTCGGACGCGCCGCCCGCAATGCCGATCTCATAGGGTGACATGGATGCATCACCCACGAAGATGCATTTGTAATCCGATCCATAGGTGTTCATCACCTCATGGGTTGGGATCTTTTCGGTCCAGCGCCGCCGGTTGTCGCGCCACACGCTGTCATACAGGCAATTGTGGAAGTAGAAATGTTCCAGATGCCTGAATTCGGCCCTTGCGGCGGAAAACAGCTCTTCGACGACGCGGATGTGGTCATCCATCGACCCGCCCACATCGAGAAACAAGATCACCTTGACCGCATTGCGCCGCTCGGGCCGCGTCTTGACATCAAGCCAGCCCTGTTCTGCCGTCGCGCGGATCGTGCCCTCAAGGTCCAGTTCTTCGGCCGCGCCATCGCGCGCCCATTGGCGCAGACGCTTGAGCGCCAGCTTGATGTTGCGCGTGCCCAGGTCAACATCATCGGCGAAGTCCCTGAATTCGCGCTTGTCCCAGACCTTGACCGCGCGGCGGTGTCGGCTTTCGTCTTGCCCGATGCGCACGCCTTCGGGGTTGTAGCCATAGGCCCCAAAGGGCGATGTTCCGGCCGTGCCGATCCATTTCGAGCCCCCCTGGTGGCGCCCCTTCTGCTCGGCCAGCCGCGCGCGCAGCGTTTCCATCAGCTGCTCGAACCCGCCCAAGGCCTTGATCTCGGCGCGTTCTTCGGGCGTCAGGTGCTTTTCGGCCAGCTTTTCCAACCATTCGGGCGGGATGTCGGCGGCGGCCAGCACCTGGTCGGGTGTGATGGCTTCCAACCCGCCAAAGGCATGGGCGAAACACTGGTCGAACCTGTCCAGATGGCGTTCGTCCTTGACCATCGCCGCGCGCGCCAGATAGTAGAACCCTGTTACGTCATAGGTCACAAGCCCCGCCGCCACCCCTTCCAGAAAGGCGAGGTATTCGCGCAAGGATACCGGAATGCGGGCCGCGCGCAGGGTCTGGAAAAAGGGCAGAAACATGATGCCCCGACCCTGTCAGCCGGGCGCCGGTATCACAAGCATCGCAAAGGCCCCAAGAATAAAGCCCACAATGCCAAAGATGGTGGCGTAATGCGCCAGATCCAGCCGGTTGCCCCCGCGTTTGCGGGCCACCCAGAGCCCCAGCGCGATGCCCACGGCCGCCCCGATGAAATTCAGCATTCTCTTGCCCACCCAATCACTGGTTCAGACCGCCCGGGATATCGCTACCGCGTTCCCGGTCACGCGCGCACCGCGTGCGCGTTCAAGCCCCAGCCTTAGCCGCGCCACGCAATCCTGTCGAGACGCCGCCGCGCCATCCTACCCCGGACGCCGCGCCAGAAACGCCAGCCGTTCGAACAGTGCCACATCCTGTTCGTTCTTCAACAGGGCCCCATGCAGCCTGGGCAGCGCGCTGGCGCTTGGGCCGCGCAGATCCTCGGGCGCCAGATCCTCGGCCAGAAGCAGCTTCAGCCAATCCAACACCTCGGAGGTCGAGGGCTTTTTCTTGAGCCCTTGCTGGTCGCGGATCGCATAGAATTGCGTCAAGGCCGTGGTCAGCAGCTGCGGCTTCATGTCGGGAAAATGCACACCCACAATGGCCTTCATCGTCTCCATGTCGGGAAAACGGATGTAGTGAAAGAAGCAGCGCCGCAAGAATGCGTCGGGCAGTTCCTTTTCGTTGTTGGAGGTGATGATCACGATGGGCCGGGTGGCCGCGCGGATGGTCTCGCCCGTCTCGTAGACGAAGAACTCCATCCGGTCGAGTTCTTGCAACAGATCGTTGGGAAACTCGATATCGGCCTTGTCGATCTCGTCGATCAGAAGCACGCATTTCCCGACATGCTCAAAGGCCTGCCACAGCTTGCCCTTGCGGATGTAGTTGCCCACATCATGCACGCGCGCATCACCCAGCTGGCTGTCGCGCAGACGGCTGACCGCATCGTATTCGTAAAGCCCCTGCTGCGCGCGGGTGGTCGATTTGACATGCCATTCGATGATCGGCACCCCCAGCGCACCCGCCACCTGACGGGCCAGTTCCGTCTTGCCGGTGCCCGGTTCGCCCTTGACCAGCAGCGGGCGTTCCAGCCGCACCGCTGCATTCACGGCGATCGTCAGATCCTCGGTCGCCACATAGCTGTCACTGCCTTTGAAATCTGCGCGCATCGAGGGTCTCCTGTGGTGTGCGACAGCTTTAGCCGCTTGTGCGCGGGGTTGAAAGAGCGCTGCGCGGCAAGATAGTTGCATTTTCAACCATAGCGCGAAAATCAGGCAAGCCATTGGGATTTTGAGGCAAAAGATCGTTCTTTGCCGGCGCGCGCCGTCCCGTTCCCGGTCGAGGCCGCGCTTTGGTGATAAGACAGGTGACAAGCCTTGCGCTGTCTTGTAAGCGAACCGCGACGGGGCCGGGGGCGCGTGATGCCAGACCGACAATACGACGCCGGCTTCGCTGAGGGGAGCGATATGAAGGCCGAGATCTTTCTGCCCGAAGACTATCGTCCGGCCGAGGACGAACCATTCATGAACGACCGCCAGCTCGAGTATTTCCGGCGCAAGCTGATCGGCTGGAAAAACGAGCTGCTCGACGAAAGCCGCACCACGGTCGAGGCGCTTCAGGACGGCACGCGCAACATTCCCGATATTGCCGACCGGGCAAGCGAGGAAACCGATCGCGCGCTCGAACTGCGCACGCGTGACCGCCAGCGCAAGCTGATCGCCAAGATCGACAGCGCGCTTCGCCGCATCGATGAGGGCGAGTATGGTTATTGCGAGGTGACGGGCGAACCCATTTCGCTCAAACGCCTTGATGCCCGCCCCATTGCAACCATGAGCCTTGAGGCGCAAGAGCGCCATGAGCGGCGCGAAAAGGTGCATCGCGACGACTGACCGCGCTGCAGGTTTGGACACGCGATGACAAAAGCTTGGGGCATCTCGCGGCGAGATGCCCTTTGTGCTTTGCGGGGATGGCATGCTGATCGGACAACCGATGACAGTCGTGGGTGGCGGGATCGGCGGGCTGGCCACGGCGCTGGCGCTGGCGCAGCGCGGCGCGTCGGTCAGCCTGCTTGAACAGGCCCCTGCCATTTCCGAGGTCGGCGCGGGCCTTCAGATCAGCCCCAATGGCTGGCGCGTGCTGGAGGCGCTGGGCCTGTCCGATACCTTGGCCGCGACCAGCCCCCGGTCACAAGCCGTGCATCTGCGCGATTTCCGGCGCGGGGCGGGGGTGTTTTCCCTGCCCCTCACGCGCCCCGATGAGCCATGGTATCTGGTCCATCGTGCCGATCTGGTGGCCGCCCTTGCCCAAGGGGCGGTGGCGGCGGGCGTCACCCTCCGGCTGGGCGTGCGGGTGGCGGCCGTGGAACCCGGCCCGATGGAAACGCTGTTGCGGCTGGCCGATGGGCAGGTGGAAACCCACGGTCTGACGATTGCCGCCGACGGGCTGCATTCGCCCGCCCGCGCCGTGCTCAATCCGAAATCACGCCCTTTTTTCACCGGTCAGGTGGCATGGCGCTGCACGGTTCGGGTTCCGAGCGCGCTGCCGCCAGATGCACATGTGTTCATGGGTCCGGGGCGCCATCTGGTGCGCTATCCGCTGCGCGACGGTCGGCTGGTCAACATCGTGGCGGTCGAAGAACGCGACGCCTGGGCGGCCGAGGGCTGGCATCACCGCGACGACCCCGCCCATCTGGCCCGCGCTTTCACCGATTTCTGCCCCGAGGTGCGCGCCCTGCTGGAGCGCGCCGAAGAGGTGCATCTGTGGGGCCTGTTCCGCCATCCGGTGGCGCCCGTCTGGCACGAACACCATCTGGCGCTTCTGGGCGATGCGGCCCATCCCACGCTGCCTTTTCTGGCGCAAGGGGCGAATATGGCGCTCGAAGATGCCTATGTTCTGGCGCGCTGTCTGGCCGAAGACCCTGATCCACAAGCCGCGTTTGCGCGCTACGCCGGCTTGCGCCGCCCGCGCACGGCGCGCATCGTGCAAGCCGCGACCGACAATGCCACGCATTACCACCTTCGCCCCGGCCCGATGCGCTTTGCCGCCCATGGCGCGCTCAGGCTTGCCAATCGATATGCCCCACATCTGGTGCGCGCCAAATTCGACTGGGTCTACCGCCACGACGTGACCGCCTGACCCGCTGATCTTTGCTTTCCAGATCCTCCGGGAGAGCGCGCAACGGGCGGGAGTAGCGCGCGCGTGCGAATTTTCGTACGAAAATTCGCGCACCCCTTTTGAATTTTCGTACGAAAATTCGGAACCCGCGCGCCGCGTTCAATCCAGCGAATAGGCGGGCAACCGGTCAAAGGCGGCGCGCAGCGCCTCGCCCCAGCCAGATGAAATCATCTCGTAGAAGGCATCGTCGCGCTCGATCCGGCGCACGCGGCCATTGGCGTAGCTGTCGGCCTGATAAAGATGCATGTCCAGTGGCAGGCCCACCGAAAGGTTGGCCTTGATCGTGCTGTCGAAGCTCAGCATCAACAGCTTGACCGCCTCCTCGAAACTCATCTTCGGATCCAGGGCGCGCACAAGGATGGGCTTGCCGTATTTTGTCTCGCCGATCTGGAAAAACGGCGTATCGGCCGAGGCTTCGACAAAATTCCCCTCGGGATAGACCATGAACAGCCGCGGCTCGGCGCCCTTGATCTGTCCGCCAAGGATCAAGGTGGCGGAAAAGGCGCTGTCGGCCTGCAACCCCTCGCGACGGGTTTGCTCGGCGATCACTTCACGCAGCGTCTCGCCCACCAGCTTGGCCACCTGAAACATCGACGGTGCCTCGAGGATGGAGGGCGAGCCGCGTTCATCGGCGGGTTTCGCGCGCTCGCTGAGCAGCGACACCACCGCCTGCGTGGTTGCAAGATTGCCCGCCGTCATCAAGGTGATGGACCGTTCGCCGGGGCGGTCCCAAAGAAACATCTTCCTGAAAACGCTGATATTGTCGACGCCCGCATTGGTGCGGGTGTCCGACATGAACACCAAGCCGCGATTAAGCTTGAGCCCCACGCAATAGGTCATGCGCCTGTTCCCCCCTGCCTTGCCGCCCCTGTGCCGGGGCTTACTGTTGCTGAACCTGGATGTCGATGGACATCGCCTCGCCCCCGGACCCGAAGCGCAACCCGCTGACCGGTGCGGCATCGCGGTAATCGAGACCCGTGGCCACGCGCACATAGCGTTGATCGGGCGAGATGCCGTTGGACACATCAAAGCCCACCCAACCCAGCGGTTCCACATAGGCCTCGGCCCAGGCGTGGCTGGCGTCCTGGTGCACCCGGTCATTCATCATCAGATAACCCGAGACATAGCGCGCAGGCACACCAAGCTGACGGGCGGCCGCCACAAAGATATGGGCGTGGTCCTGACACACGCCACCGCCCTGTTCCAGCGCCTCTTCGGCTGTGGTGGTCGATTGCGTCAGGCCGATCTCATAGGGCAGGGCCGAACGGATGCGTGCCGACAAGGCGTGCAAACGCCGCAGATCGTCGGCGTCTTCTTCCTTCAGCCCCCGGATCAGGGCGCGCAGCTTTGGCCCCGCCCGCGTCAGCTCGGTCGCCCCCCGGAAAAACCACAGCGGCGCAAAGCCGCCATGTCGTCCGGTCACGCCCGAGGTGTCGGTGGTTTCGACCTCGCCCGCGCAATGGATGATGATCGAGCTTGCACCGGGATCAAAGGAAATCAGCGAGACGCGGTTTTGATGATGATCGGTGAATTCCGTCTCGACCTGCCCGCCATCGATATCCATCTGCCACGACAGCACCGTCTGACCCGTCCGGCTTTTGGGCACGACGCGCAGCTGTTGCAGCCCATAGGCCATGGGTTGGTCGAAGTGATAGGTGGTGGTGTGCAAGATCCTGAGGCGCATGGCGGTCATCCAAGGAACCGGTAATCGGTTTCGATCTGCTGGCCCAGCTTTGCCACATCGCCCAGAAAATCGGTGATGAATTCGTGCAACCCATCCTCGAAGACCCGATCGATGGTGCCATGGCTCAGCCGGGCGGCCAGCGTGTCGATCTGATCATGGCACGGATGCCGCATGCCATAGGCCTGTTCCAGAAAGCCAAGGTTCGCCGCGATCTTGTCCACTGAAAAGGCCATGCTGCGGGGCATGCGCGTGTCGAAGATCAGGAAATCGGCGATGCCGATGGGGCTGGTTTCGCCTTGGGTGATCCAGCGATAGGCGCGCATGCCGGCCACAGACCGCAAAATCGTTTCCCACTGCACATTGTCAAGATTTGAACCGATCTGGCTGATCGAGGGCAAAAGCACATAATATTTCACATCCAGAATGCGCGCGGTGTTGTCGGCGCGCTCCAGATATGTGCCCAGACGGCAGAAATCGAAGATGTCGTTTCGAAGCATCGTGCCCTGTGTGGCGCCGCGCACCAGCGCGGATTGCTGGCGGATCACTGCCAGAACCTCGGGCAGATCGCGGGCGGAAACAGGGCGGGCCAGCGCCTGTTTCAAGATCATGTAGGTGTCATTGACCGCTTCCCAGACCTCACGCGTGATGGCGGTGCGCACAAGGCGCGCGTTCATCCGTGCGGCCGAGATGGCCGAGAGAACCGAGGATGGGTTCGACATGTCGCGCAGCATGAAATCGATGGCTTTTGCCGCTTCGATCTGATCGTGCTTCTGAAAATACAGATGCGCGACGGCTGCCGTTTGCAGCACGCTGGTCCATTCATCATCGTCGCCATCCCCCCGCGTCAGCGCGATGCGAAAGCCCGCCTCGATCAGGCGCGCGGTGTTTTCCGACCGCTCCAGATAGCGGAACATCCAAAACAGGCCGCCCGCGGTTTTGCCCAGCATCGCCCTATTCCTCCAGCACCCAAGTGTCCTTGGTGCCGCCCCCCTGGCTGGAGTTTACCACCAGAGAGCCCTTTTTCAGCGCCACCCGCGTCAGCCCGCCCGGCGTGATCGTGATCTTGTCGGGAGCCACCAGCACAAAGGGCCGCAGATCGACATGGCGCGGTGCCAGCCCCGCTTGCGTCAGGATCGGCACCGTCGACAAGGACAGCGTCGGCTGGGCAATGTAATTGGCGGGCTTGGCCAAAAGCTTGGCCCGGAATGCCGCCAGTTCCTTTTTCGACGCAGCCGGCCCCACCAGCATGCCGTAGCCGCCCGAGCCATGCACCTCCTTGACCACCAGTTCCTTCAGGTGATCGAGCACATAGGCCAGCGCATCCGCCTCGCTGCAGCGCCATGTGGGCACGTTTTGCAGAATCGCCTTTTCGCCGGTGTAGAATTCGACGATGTCGGGCATGTAGGAATAGATCGCCTTGTCGTCGGCGATGCCCGTGCCGGGTGCATTGGCGATGGTGATGCCGCCCGCGCGGTAGATATCCATCACACCGGGCACGCCCAGCAGGCTGTCGGGGCGGAAATTCATCGGATCGAGAAAATCATCATCGACCCGGCGATACAGCACATCGATGGGCTTGTAGCCTTGGGTGGTGCGCATCTGCACCTTGCCACCGATGATGCGGATGTCATGGCCTTCGACCAGCTCGACCCCCATCTGATCGGCCAGAAAGGCATGTTCGAAATAGGCCGAATTGTGAATCCCCGGCGTCAGCACCGCCACCGTGCAGTCAGGCGAGCAATTGCGCGGGGCCGATGCCGCCAGCGATCGGTGCAGGTTGACCGGATAATCCTGCACCGGCTGCACCTTGATGCGGGTAAACAGCTCGGGAAACATCTGAAGCATGGTTTCGCGGTTCTCGAGCATGTAGGACACGCCACTTGGCGTGCGGGCATTGTCCTCCAGCACGTAGAAGTCATCTTCGCCCGTGCGCACCAGATCGACGCCCACGATATGGGTATAGACGCCGCCGGGGGGGGGCATGCCGATCATCTGGGGCAAAAAGGCGCTGTTTCGGGCAATCAGATCGACCGGCACGCGGCCCGCGCGCAAGATTTCCTGCCGGTGATAGATGTCATGCAAAAAGGCGTTGATGGCGCGAACGCGCTGTTCGATGCCGCGTGTCAGCCGCGCCCATTCCCGCCCCGAAATGATCCGAGGCACAAGGTCAAAGGGGATCAGCCGTTCATCGGCTTCGGCCTGTCCATAGACGTTGAAGGTGATGCCGGTGCGGCGGAAAAACCGTTCTGCATCGGCCGATTTCTTGCGCAGATCGCGCAGATCTTCGCCATGAAACCACGCGCTGTAGCCGCCATAGGGCGCGCGCGGGTCGCCGCCGGGCTGCTGCATTTCGTCGAAGAAGCGGGGTGTGTCGCTCATGTCGTCCTGATCACTGATCTTGCCCTTATGGGTGCAGACCGCGCGGGCAAGAACCAGACCATCCCGCGCCTGTCGCACCGCATGGCTTGCACATAGCATAAAAATCAGGCGGTTTGCCTAATTTTCCATCCAGATCGTAACGGGGCCGTCATTGATCAGGCTGACCGCCATGTCCGCGCCGAATTCACCCGTTTCCACCCTTGGCCCAAGGGCAGCCAGAGCCGCGACGAAATCGCGATAAAGCGCCTGGCCTTCGGCGGGGGGCGCTGCGGTCGAAAAGCCGGGGCGGTTGCCGCGGCTTGTGTCGGCGGCCAGCGTGAACTGGCTGACCACCAGCGCGCCCCCGCCCGTATCCAGAAGCGAGCGGTTCATCTTGCCGGCTTCATCGCGAAAGATGCGCAACTTGGCAACGCGTGCGGCCAGCGCTGTGGCTGCCTCGGGCGTGTCGCCCTGCATCGCGCACACCAGGATCAACAGGCCCGGACCTGTCTGACCGATCAGCGTGCCATCCACGCGCACCTGCGCCTCGCGCACCCTTTGGATCAGTGCGCGCATGCCAATTCCTCGCGCCAAGGCGGGTTGGCGCCCGCGCGGCTGACGGTGACGGCGGCGGCCTGCACCCCCAGAGCCAGCGCCGCGTCCAGAACAGACGCCGGCAGCCCCGCCCGCACGGCCGCCTTGTCCAGCGCACCTGCATCCGCAAGGCCCGCCAGAAACCCCGCGTTAAAGGTATCGCCCGCGCCGACCGTATCGACCACCGCCACCCGCTGCGCCGCAACCTTGCGCGCTGCGCCAGCGCCAAAAGCGCTGACGCCGTCTGCACCTTGCGTCACCAGCACCAGCGCGGGGCCTTGTTGCAACAGGGCCTGCGCGCGCGCCGCAATCTCGCCCGCACCCATCAGCCATGTCAGATCCTCGTCCGAAAGCTTGACCACATCGGCCACCGCCAGCATCCCTGCCATGCGCGCACGATACCGCGCTTCATCGGCGATGAAGCCAGGGCGGATGTTGGGATCGATCATCACCAGCCGATCGGCCGCCGCGCGCGCAGCCAATGTGGCATAGGCCTCGGCGCAGGGTTCCACCGCAAGGCTGATGCCGCCGAAGAACACGGCCCCGATCTCGGGCGCGAGCGTCGGCAGATCGGCCACCGACAGCATGCGACCGGCGGTATTTTCATCATAGAAGGCATAGCTTGCCTGCCCATCGGTCAAGGTCACAAAGGCCAGTGTCGTGGGGCGGTCCGCGCGTGCGCACAGGCCCGCATCGACGCCCGATTGCGCCAGAACCGATGCCAGCCGCGCGCCGAACAGATCGGTGGACAGCCCCGAAAAAAAGCGTGTGGCCAACCCCAGACGCCCCGCAGCCACGGCGGTGTTGAAAACCGATCCGCCAGCATGGGGGGCAAATGCAGCCTCGCCACCCTCGGTCAGGCGCGGCAACATGTCGATCAGGGCTTCGCCCGCGCATAACAGCATCGTCGGTCTCCGGTTCGGGTGCGGGGGCATGACTACGCCGCATTGCCAGATCGGGCCAGTGGTTTTGTGCCCGTTCAAAAGCCGCCGCTGGCCTCAAGATGGGCAAATCCATAGGCGACCGCGCCCAGCGCAAGGGCGGCAAGGATCAGCGCAAGGGTGATCTTGATCCACGACCATGGGCGCTCGCCCTGCACCCGGCCGGTCTGGCCGTTGACGACGAACCGGTAGGATCGCCCACGATAGCGATAGGCCGCGACCCAGATGGGCAGCAGGATATGCTTGAAGGTCACATCATCGATGCGCAGCGTCATCTGCTCGATGCGCTGCATGTCGCCGCCGATATCATGGCGGATGTCGGCACGGATCTGGTCCTCCATCACGGCCTTGGCTTCGTCAAAACCGGCCTGCAGACCAAGCTGATAGCCTTCGGCGCGAAAGCCCGACAGGAATTCGGCGCGATAGGCCGTCAGGCGCGACAGATCCCAGGGCGCCAATTGATCGGTAAAGCGCTTGGGCAAGGACTGTGAGGCAAGGATCAGGATATCGTCGAAAGCCCGTGTCACCCGCCCCGAGGCGCTGCGCCAGCGGATGCGCTGTTCCATCCGGGGCTTGCCGTCGCGCCCGCGCGTCGTGACGTAATGGATATCGCCCCGCTGCCCGCGATACTGCGTCGCCGTATCCGCGTCATAGGTCCAGAAGGGCACATAGATCCCCTCCATCTTCCGGGCCCGGCTGGCATAGGCCCGCAGGCCGTTGGGCGCAAACCAAAGCCGCCCCAGCCAGTCGCTCATCGCGGTGTGGGCCTGAGGTTCGGTCACATGAAACGGGATGACGCCCTTGGGCTTGATGTGGCGATGGGTGCCGGTGTCGGTGACGATGGGCGTGGCACAATAGGGGCATTGCTTGGCGTGGATGTCGGGTTGAAAGGTGATCTGTGCGCCGCAGCCGGTGCAGTGCGAGACGCGGGTTTCCTCCATCTCTTCGCGCGGCAGCTTGGCGGCGATGGCGGCGTCATAATCCAGTTCGATCAGTGCCGGGGCTTCGCGCGACCACGGGCCGGTCTGGCCCGCGTCCACCGGGCTGGAATGGCCGCAATGATCACACAGCAGCTTGCGCTGGCCGGGCGCAAAGCGCATGTCCGACCCGCATTGCGGGCAGGGAAAGCGATGTTCCTTTGTGGCTGGTGGCCCGTCATCCATGGGGTGGCTCTTTTCCATCATCTGCCCTTCGCCCCGACGCGGCCATGGCGCGCCTGACGCGGCACATGGGCGCTTGTCTGCACGTTTCGAATGGCGCCCCTGACCACGCCGCCAAAGGTCGCCCCGACCCCGGCCACGGCCAGCGGCCGGTCTTGCCTCAGGCCGGTGCCGGGGGCGGGGGGGGCGGGGGCATTACGGTGAACAGCTGCGCCAGTTCCGTCACATCGCCTGCATGCTTCCAGCCATCTTGTCCCGCGGTCCAGACATGCGTCTGGCGCGTCAACTCGCCCGAGGCGGCCATGCGGCCAAGCGCAGCCTTGGAAAACGGGCCCTTGGTCTGACCATTCTCGGCAATGTGCCAGACATGTTCGACCGGGGGCGGGGGCGGGGCGGCGGGGGTCAGGCCCTGGGCCAGACCTTGTGCCATGGCCATGCCCATCCCCATGCCCAGACCCGCGCCCATGCCGCCGTCGCCACCGGGATTGGCGGCGGCAAGGCGCATCGCCTCGGCGGTCTGGAATTGGGTGTATTTGCCCAGATCGCCCACCACCCCCATCGAGGTGCGCCGGTCCAGCGCCTCTTCGACGGCGGCGGGAAGCGAGATGTTCTCGATGTAAAGCTCAGGCAATTCCAGCCCGTAATCGGCAATGATGCCTGACATGCGCTGGGCCATGATGCGGCCCAACTCGCCCGTGTTGGCCGCCATGTCCAGCACCGGAATGCCAGAGGCCGCCACCACCTGCCCGAATGTCTGGACGATGATGTTGCGGATCTGGTGGGTCACTTCCTCGGTCGTGAATTCCCCGTCGGTTCCCACGATCTCGGTCATGAAGCGGGCGGGATTTGCGACCTTGACGCTATAGGTGCCAAAGGCGCGCAGCCGCGTCGGCCCGAATTCCGGATCGCGCAGCATGATCGGATTTTTCGTGCCCCATTTCAGATTGGTGAAGCGCGCGGTCGAGATGAAATAGATCTCGGATTTGAAGGGCGAGGAAAAGCCGTGATCCCAATGTTGCAGCGTGGTCATCACCGGCATGTTGTTGGTCTCGAGCATGTAGAGACCGGGGGTAAAGACATCGGCCAATTGCCCCTCATGCACGAAAACCGCGACCTGACCTTCGCGCACGGTCAGCTTGGCGCCGTATTTGATCTCGTGGCCGTAGCGCTGGAACCGCCAGACCATCGTGTCGCGGCTGTCGTCGGTCCATGCGATGACATCGATGAACTGGCCCTTGAGAAAATCCATGAACGGCACGGCGGGGTCTCCTTCAAGCAAACGGGCGGATGTGGGTCAGCTTGCGCCGCCCACAAGGGTTTCGGCGATGGCGCGCACGATCGGGCGGGCCGCGTCAGGCGTCATTCCGGGGCTGAGCCGCGCGTCATAGAGAAGGCGCAGCAACATCGCGTCATGCGCTGTCAACAGCGCGAATTCCTCATCGTCGTTGAAGATCGACGGGCGCGCGCCCGCGCTGTCATTGGGAAGACCCATGCCTTGGGCGATTTCTTCATGTATGCATGACTGGCGCAGCAGGTCGGGATGTTCCGCGCGGATGATCGCAACGGCCGCGATATAGACGGGCGGGCCACCGGGTTGCGAAAAGGCAAAGACCGCACAAAAGGTTGAACGCGGCATGCCTTCGATCGCGGCGATGGTTTCAGGGCCGACACCGGGAACGAGGCTGCGTACAAGATCGCCCGCCGTCTTTTGTTCGTCGCGGTCGAGGTAAAGCACATGAAAATTCCCGCCTGTGCTTACACTGGTCACGGGGTGACCTGTGGCGTCCGACAGCCGTTGTCCAAAGGCTGTCAGCACAGCGCGGTCGGTTGCCTGTTGGTCTGGGCTGACCGTGCGGCCGAAATGCGGCTGAAGCTGCACGGGCTGTTCCCAGCGCCGCAACCGTGACGGGGTTTCGCGCGCAACAAAGCGGCCTGCCGACAAGGTGTATTCGTCAAACAGCGCGATGCGTTCGAAATTGGCGGCCAGCATCGCCGCCGAAAACGGCGCGTCGTGCTGTCCGCCATCGACGCGCAGCATCCCATCCGACACCAGCCGCGTCTCGACGCTGGCGTAATATGTTGCGAATGCGGCACTTTCCGCCGAGCGCGCGAGGGCCGCGGTTTCGGGGGCGGGTGCGGGCAACGGTGCGGTCTGCATCACGCAAGCTGCTAGCGACATGACCGCGACGCCCATCACAAGATATGCCAACGGGCGTCGCATGCCGGGATCAGCCACCAATAGCTGCGGGCGTGGCCGCCCGGGCGGCGCGCGATGAGGCGGCCGACAAGGTGTCGCGCAACTCGGTCTCCATCTTTTGCATCTCGACCTCGGCCTCGGCGCGGCGGCGCTTGCCTTCGTCGGCAATCTGGAGCGACTCGTCGATGGTGGCAATCAGCTCGGCATTGGCGGCCTTGATCGCCTCGATGTCAAAGACGCCACGCTCCATTTCCTCGCGCACCATGCGGTTGCTGTCGCGCAGATTGGCGGCGTTGCGCGTCAGAAGCTCATTGGTCAGATCCGAGGCCTCGCGCACCGCGCGGGCGGCCTCTGTCGACCGCTGGATCGTCACCGCCTGAGCAAGCTGGGTTTCCCACAGCGGCACGGTGTTCACGAGGGTCGAGTTGATCTTGGTCACAAGGCTTTTGTCGTTTTCCTGCACCAGCCGGATCGATGGCAGCGACTGCATCGTCACCTGCCGCGTCAGCCTGAGGTCATGCACGCGCCGTTCCAGATCATCGCGCGCGGCCCGCAGGTCGCGCAATTCCTGTGCCTTGAGGATTTGGTCGACCTCGGGGGCGGCATCCACCTCGGCGGCCTTGGCGGGGATGGTTTGCGTGTCCAGCACGCGCAGCTTTTCTTCGCCCGCAGCGATGAACAGCGCCAGCTCATGGTAGAAATCAAGCGTCTTTTCATAAAGCTTGTCGAGCGACTTGATGTCCTTCATCAGCGCATGTTCATGGCGCAGCAGGTTCTCGGTGATGCGGTCGATCTGGTCTTGCACCTGTTCATAGCGGGCGATGAAGTTATGGATGGGCTTGGCCTTTCCAAACAGCCGCTCCCACCAGCTTTGCTTGCGGTTGGGGTCCAGCTCGTCGACCGAAAAGCCCCGGATCGTGCCCACGATCTCGCGCAAGCTGTCGCCGGCGGGCCCCACATCCTTGTTCTTGACGCCTTGCAGCATGGCCTGGCTGATCAGCTGCAATTCAGCCTGTGCCGATGAACCGAAGGTGACGATGGAATTGGTGTCGCCCATGTCGATCTGGTCCATGCGCGCACGGATCTGTTCGGCGGTGGGCGCATCGGCTTGCGGCAGCGCCACCAGATCGGCCGATGGTGCGGGCAGCACCACGGCCGTGATGTCTTCGATCAGCTTGGCGGCGGCTTCGGCCTGTTGGCGAATCTCGGTGGTCATGGCTGTATTCCTATCCCTCGTTATGCAGATTTTCACGCTTCAGCCGGTCCCTCAGCACATCGATCTCGATGTCGAAATTGGTCCGGTCATCGGTCAGCATGGCGGTTGTGCGCTTGGCGAAATTGGCATCCAGATCATCAAGAAAGGCAAGGTAATCGGCGCGAATTTTCGCATCGCGGTTGCGAGCGTAGAGTTCGGCGAATTGCACGGTCGCGTCGCGCGCGCCCTGCAGATAGACCCCAAGATAGCGCCGCGCCGGGGCCAGATCGCGGGGATCGGCCTCGACCTGACGAAACAGTGTGCGCACCGTATCCTCGAAGCGCGCCACGCGATCTTGCAGCGCGCGATCACGGGCGCGGCCAATGGCCTCGGTCATCTGCGACAAGACCTGTTCGGCCTCGTCGATCTTGCGGGCGATGCGGTCGGTTTCGATCCGGTCCAGTCCCGCCATGCCCTTGTCGCGCAAGGGATCAAGACCAAAGGCCGCCAGATGCAAGCCCCCCGCGATCATCCCGATCAGCAGGGCGGGCGACACGGCCCATTGGCCGCCGAACACCAACAGGGCCACGCCCAGGCCCATCAGCACCGCGCCAAGGATCTTGCGCGGGATCGCGGGGCGGCGCGCCACCTTGCGCTCGGCATAGGCATCTTCGGCGCGCACCCCGTCGCGCGTCAGCCATGCCGCCAGCAAAAGCGCGGCCATGCCCGCCAGATCGGTGGCGATTGCCGCGACCGGCTGGAAAAACGCGGTGATCAGCGGCAAAAGCGCCAAGGCAAAGAGCAGGTTGATCTTGGCGCCATGGCGCAGGGGCTTGCGGCCGCGAAACCCCGCCACCTCGGGCCGGGGGGCGGTTTCGGTGCCATCCGGGGGGCTGCCGGTTGGGCTGAATGTGCCGCCATAGCGTCTGGACATGTCACAACACC
>ERZ888423.502-NODE-502-length-39266-cov-33.742853_pt1 | contig 39266 bp, 35 predicted proteins | sample MGYA00520523_ERZ888423 | MGnify/ENA primary metagenome ERZ888423 (study PRJEB32303, sample SAMEA104408611) | aquatic metagenome | biome: Brackish water; feature: Pelagic; material: water | place: Baltic Sea | collected 2014-06-08T10:24:00 | depth 30,27 m ... | reverse complement strand
GCTTTCATCGGCACCTGTTCTTGAAATGACAGCGGAGGATCGCAACAAGCGCATGAAATGGGGAACCGACGTTCCTCGCTGGTGGATTCATGACTTCAATATGTCGCACCGGGATCAGGCCGGCCAACAGCCCAAGCCACGGCCTAAGTCACAACCCACTCCAGAAGGTTCTGCGGACTCCGACTCCACATCAATCGCTTCTGCATTCCCATCTCCTTCGCCCCCATCTCCTTCATCCCCATCTTCTGCGCCTCACGAGATCCCCGTCATCCGCAACGCACGTGGTGCACCAACTCCAACCGGCGAGCGACTTGCAGACAGTGCCAACGTTGAGGCCTATCGCCACCACCTTTTCACGCAGCAGGCACGTTGGTTGCAGGAGCGGAGACAGGCAGCTTCTTCCGGTTCCAGCAGGAATGATCCGTATCAACAGCGGGAGAGGAAACGTCTCAACCGGATTGCACGAAGGCGCTGGGTTGAGGATTCAACCAAGCAACTCAACCGTGATCTCCGCGTTGTTCAAGTCGTGTTTGCGCTGCTGATTATTCTTGCCGGGCTGGTTGCTGGCGGCTTGCCTGGTCTGCTGGTTGGCGCGGCAGCTGCCCTTCTGCTGCAGCTCTAGCGCGCACGTTGAGGCGCCCTTGATCGAGGCCACAGGCCAAGCCGGGCCGCAGCTGTGCGGTTTTGGGTAATGCCTGAGGCGCGGCCGCTGCAGATCGCCCTCGCCAATCCGCGGTCCCGGCTGGATGCGAGAGGCGGGTTTCTCCACCCCCCGGGGGGACTGCCACGCCCTGCTCCCCCGGCCACACCCCTGCCACAGCGCCCTTCCCCATCTGTTCAAGTCCTCAAGCCATCTGCTGGTGGACATCACAGCGGGCCGGGCATTGCTAAAAGGTGGCCCATTCGCGCTTCCTCTGTGCTCACGCAGCCCGTCCTGGAGAGCGGCCGCCTCGCGGCCCTCCCCGCTGAGGCGATCTCGCTGCGCCACGTAAGCCATCGCTATGGCGATCAGGCCGCCCTTGACGACCTCAGCCTGACGATCGCGGCCGGTGAGTTCTTTTCCTTGCTGGGCCCCTCCGGCTGCGGCAAAACCACCACCCTGCGCCTGATCGCCGGTTTCGAGCGCCCCCAGGTGGGTCGGATCCTGCTGCAGGGCCAGGACCTCACCCAGGCGCCGCCCCACCGGCGGCCGGTGAATCTGGTGTTCCAGAACTACGCCCTGTTCCCACACCTCAGCGTCTGGGACAACGTGGCCTTCGGGCCCCGCTCGCTGCGCCAGCCGGAGCCGGAGATCCGCCGGCGGGTGGGCGAGGCACTTGAGGTGGTGCGGCTTTCCGAGCTGGCCCGCCGCCGGCCCCACCAGCTCTCCGGCGGCCAGCAGCAGCGGGTGGCGCTGGCACGCGCGTTGGTGAACGCCCCAGCCGCCCTGCTGCTCGATGAGCCGCTGGCGGCGCTCGATCCCGATCTGCGCCGCACCATGCGTTCCGAACTCAAGCGCATCCAGCGGGAGGTGGGTATCACCTTCCTGCTCGTCACCCACGACCGCGAAGAAGCCCTCAGCCTCAGCGACCGGCTGGCGGTGCTGCACCGCGGCCGGCTTGAGCAGGTGGGCACGCCGCGTGAACTCTATGAACGCCCCACCAGTGCCGTGGTGGCCACCTTCCTGGGCGCCGCCAACCTGTTGCCCACCGGTGTGGCGGATGGTGTGCGGCTGCTGCGGCCCGAACGCCTGCGGCTGAGCGCTTCCCCCCCGGGGGAAGGGGAGCGGGGGGTGCGGGCGCGGGTGCACGAACTCGCCTTTCAGGGGGTCACGGTGGAAGTGCGCCTGCGCTGTGCCGATGGCCTGCCGCTGATCGCGATCGATACCAGCGCCGGCATGCCGGACGATCTCTCCATCGGCGCCGAACTCTGGTGCCGGTGGAACCCCGCCGACAGCCACGCCCTCCAGCCACCGAGCCGCCCATGACCCGCCCATCCCCCCCTTCCCGTTCCGCTTCGGCGCCATCCCCCCGCAGCCGGCGCGTTTTTCTGCGTCAGCTGGGCCTGGCAGCGGCGGGTGTGGCGCTCACACCACCGCTGCTGCAGGCTTGCGGCGGTGGCGAAGGCGGCAAGGACCGGGAGCTGGTGATCTCCAACTTCCCCCTTTACATCGATGTTGATGCCCCCGGCGTCCCCGGCAGCGTGTCGCGCTTCCAGAACGACACCGGCATCCAGGTGCGCTACGTCGAAGACGTCAACGATGTACGCCAGTTCTTCGCCCGCATCCAGCCCCAGCTGGCCGCCGGCCGGCCGCTCGCCCAGGATCTGATCGTGCTCACCGGCTGGACGGCCGAGCGGCTGATCCGGCTGGGCTGGATGGAGCCGCTGCCGCTGGCGGAGGTGCCCAACGCCCGCAACCTCGTCCCCTCCCTGCGCAAGCCGTCCTGGGATCCGGAGCAGCGCTTCAGCCTGCCCTGGCAGTCGGGCATCGCCGGCATCGCCTACAACATCAAGGCCACCGGCCGGGAACTGCGCGGCATCGATGACCTGTTTGATCCGGCGCTCAAGGGCCGCGTGTCGGCGCTGCTGGAGATGCGCGACACCATGGGCCTGCTGATGCTGGCCGACGGCCAGGACATCACCCGCCCCACCTGGGCTGCGGCCCAGCCCTCCTTCGACCGGCTGGAGCAGGCCCGCAAGGACGGCCAGATCCGCCGCTTCACCGGCAACGACTACCAGACCGATCTGCTGGCCGGAAACCTGGCCGCCTGCATCGGCTGGTCGGGGGATGTGGCGCAGCTGGCCATGGAGCAACCCGATCTGCGCTTTCTGGTGCCCGACAGCGGCGGCGTGCTCTGGGCCGACGTGATGCTGATGCCCAAGGGCGCCCGCCACCCCCAGGAGGTGGCGCGTTGGCTGAACTGGATCTACGAGCCGGTGGAAGCGGCACGCATCGCTGCCGCGGTGCAATACATCTCCCCGGTGGAAGGGGTGCGCGAGGTGCTGGCGAAGGATCCTGCTACCGCCGCCCTGGCCAACAACCCGCTGATGTTCCCGGATGCGGCCATGTTGAAAAAGCTGCACGTCTTCGGGCCGCTCAGCGATCAGGAGGAAGCCCGCTGGGAGGAACGCTTTGCCCGTATCACCGAGGGCTGAGCTTCGGCGCCACTGGCCGTGGCTGCTGCTGACCCCGGGCCTGCTGTGGCTGCTGGCCCTGTATGTGCTGCCACTGCTGGCTCTGGTGCCCCTGTCGTTGTCGGAGCCGCTCAGCCGCTTCGGCCTCGACACCGTGTTCACCGGCCGGGTGGCCAACTACCTGGAGGTGCTGCAAGCCTACGGCCCGATCCTGGTGCGTTCCTTCAGCTACGCCCTGGTGGCCACGGCCGTGGGTCTGGTGCTGGCCTATCCGCTGGCCTTCGCGATCCGCTTCCGCGGCGGCCGCTGGCAGCCGTTGCTGATCGGCCTGGTGGTGCTGCCCTCGCTCACGTCCTTTCTGGTGCGGGCGATTGCCTGGACCAGCCTACTTGGAGACAGCGGGCCGGTGCTGGGCCTGGTCGACACCCTCGGCCTCACCGAGCTGCTCAATGGGCTGGGAGTGTTGCGCGATGGACGGCTGCTGAACACGCCGGCCTCGGTGATCCTGGGGCTCACCAATGGGGTGTTGCCGTTTCTGGTGCTGCCGCTGGTGGTGGCGATGGAGCGAATCGACCCCCGCCTGCTGGAGGCTGCCGCTGATCTGCACGCCGGCCCGCTGCGCTCCTTCGCCCGGGTGGTGTGGCCCCTGTCGTTGCCGGGGCTTGGTGCCGGCATCCTGCTGAGCCTGATCCCGGCGGCCGGCGATGTGGTGAATCCGCTGTTCCTGGGCGGCCCGAATGAGCGGATGATCGCCAACACGATCGACAACCTGCTGCTGGTGCAACTGCAGGCGCCCCGGGCGGCGGCCCTGACGCTTGTGCTGATGGCGTTGATCTCGGTGGCGGTGGTGCTGCAGCTGCGCAGCCGTGGTGTGGAGGATCTGCCGCTGCCATGAACAAGACCGGTGCATGGCTGCTGGGGGTGTGGAGTGCGCTGGCCTATGGCCTGTTGTATGCGCCGGTGGTGGTCACGGTGCTGTTCAGCTTCAACGCCCCCCGCGGACGCTTCAACCTGCTGTGGCAAGGCTTCACCCTTGAGAACTGGCGCCACCCACTGCGCAACGCCGCCCTCACCCAGGCCTTCCTCACCAGCCTCGGCCTGGCCCTGGCGGCTGCGCTGCTGGCGGTGCTGCTCGGCGGGCTGATGGCCCTGGCGCTGAGCCGCGCGCGCCTGCGGGCGGGGCGCTGGATCGAGCTGCTGCTGGCGCTACCGCTCACCAACCCGGAGATCGTGCTGGCCACCGCCTTGTTCAGCCTGTTCGTGCGCGCCGATGTGCCCCGCGGACCGCTCACCCTGGTGCTGTCTCACAGCCTGTTCTGCCTCAGCTATGCGGCACTCACGCTCAAGGCGCGGTTGGCGGGTTTCGACCCCACGCTTGAGCTGGCGGCGCAGGACCTCGGCGCTCCACCGCTGGCGGCTTTCCGCCGGGTCACCCTGCCGCTGCTGGCGCCGGGCTTGCTGGCGGCCACCCTGCTCTCCTTTTCCCTCTCCTTTGACGACTATGTGATCAGCAGCTTCACCGCCGGCGAAACCGTCACCCTGCCGCTCTTTCTGGCCGGCGCCTTCCAGCGCGAGATCTCCCCCCAGATTCAGGTGCTCTCCAGCCTGGTGTTGCTGGTCAGCGCCGTGCTGCTGGTGCTCGCCTCACCGCCTCGCCAGCGCCGCCATTAGCTCGCTCGCGCCGCTCAGGCTCAGGCAAAGCCACCAGGCCGCTTCCGGGAGGAGGACAGCGACACGTTGCTGCTGGCCGGGGCCGGCGGCGGCACGGCCGGCCCCACCTCCAGATGCCCCCGGGGCGCGGCAGCAGCGGCCGGCTGCCCCTGCGCACCTGGTGGCGCGGGAACGGCCTGCACGTTGAAGGCAAGCGACCAGCGCTCGCCCTCACCACGGAATGGCGGCACCGAATGGGGCTGCCAGGCAGGGAACACATAGAAGGTGCCTGGCACGGGCTGCACGTAGTGCGCCATGCCGGTGCGGAAGCTTTGGATGTGCCATTCCTCCGGCCCATGGAAACAGAGCTGGCCATCGAAGCTGCTGCCGTTGATCTGCGGTGGCACCTTCAGGAACAGCACGCCGGAGAACGAGCCGCCGTGGGTGTGCACCGGGTTGTAATCCCCGCCCCGCTGGCTGTTGAGCCAGATGTCGATCATCTGCAGGCCGTAGCGGCCCGGGTGCCACGGCCCACGGCCCTGGGGTGGCTGCCGCTCCATCACATGGCGCAACCAGTGCTCGCAGGCTGGCAGCACCACCTCGCTGCACAGCGCCGTGATCTCCGGAAACTGCGGACCCAGTTCGCGCTGCTGCTGCAACTGGCCGGCGAGCTTGGGGGAAGCATCGCTGGTGAGGCCGGTATCGGCCAGCACCCGCTCTGCCAAAGAGAGGAGAGGCTCAAGCATGCCGCCGGGCAAGGTGCCTGTGAGCACGTAGCGCGGAAACAGCTCGAGCATCTCCATCGGCATGGCGGGATGGCTCAGCCCAGGGCCTTCGCCTTTGCCACCACGTTGTCAACCGTGAAGCCGAACTTCTCGAGGCACACACCACCAGGGGCGGAGGCACCGAAGCGATCGATCGACACGGTGTCACCGTCGAAGCCGCTGTACTTGTGCCAGCCGAACGAGCCGGAGGCCTCCACCACCACGCGCTTGCGCACGGCGACGGGCAGCACCGCTTCGCGGTAGCTGGCGTCCTGCTCCTCGAACAGCTCCACACAGGGCATCGAGACCACGCGCACCTGCTTGCCCTCCGTGCTCAGTTGCTCGGCGGCCTTGACGCAGAGGTCGAGCTCGGTGCCGGAACCGATCAGGATCAGATCGGGGGTGCCGTCGCAGTCGATCAGCACGTAGCCGCCTTTGGCCACCTGATCGATCGAGGAATTGGCCTGGTTCACCATCGCCTGGCGGCTGAGGGCCAGCACGGTGGGACGCTTGCGGTTGCTGATCGCCACTTTGTAGGCGCCGCTGGTTTCGTTGCCATCGCCGGGACGCATCACCAGCAGGTTGGGAATCGAACGCAGCGAGGCGAGCGTTTCCACCGGTTGGTGGGTGGGGCCGTCTTCGCCGAGGCCGATCGAATCGTGGGTGAGCACGTAGATCACGCCCAGCTCGCTGAGGGCCGACAGGCGCATGGCACCCACCATGTAGCCCGCGAACACCAGGAAGGTGCCGCCGTAGGGCACCAGGCCGCTGCCGTGATAAGCCAGGCCGTTGAGAATCGAGGCCATGGCATGCTCCCGCACGCCGAAGTGCAGGTAGCGGTTGGCTTCGCTGCCCTTCTGGAAGCTGGCCTCGCCCTTGATGTCGGTGAGGTTGGAGTGGGTGAGGTCGGCAGAGCCGCCGATCAGCTCGGGCAGGCTGGGCCCCACGGCGTTGAGCACGTTGTAGGAGTACTGGCGGGTGGCCAGGCCTTTGTCTGCAGGAGTGAAGGTGGGCAGCTTGGCTTCCCAGCCCTCGGGCAGTTCACCACGCAGCTGGCGCTCAAATTCAGCCGCTTCGGCGGGGTACTGGGCGCGGTAGCTGTCCAGGTTGGCGTTCCACTGGGCCTCGGCGGCGGCACCGCGGCTGAGGGCCTGGCGCCAGTGGTCGTAGGCCTGCTGGGGCACTTCGAACGGGGCGTATGACCAGCCGAGGGCCTCGCGGGTGAGCTCGGCTTCCGCGGCACCGAGGGCGGCGCCGTGCACACCGGCGGTGTTGGCCTTGTTGGGGGAGCCGAAGCCGATGGTGGTGGTGACCTTGATCAAGGTGGGCTTGTCGGTGACCGCCTTTGCCGCTTCGATCGCGCGGGTGATCGCCGCCACATCGGTGTTGCCATCGGCCACATGCAGCACGTGCCAGCCATAGGCCTCGTACCGCTTCATCACGTCTTCGGTGAACGACACCGCGGTGTTGCCGTCGATCGTGATGTGGTTGTCGTCGTAGAGGGCGATCAGCTTGCCCAGCCCCAGGTGGCCCGCCAGGGAGGCGGCTTCGCTGGCCACCCCTTCCTGATTGCAGCCGTCGCCCATGATCACGTAGGTGTAGTGATCAACAAGGTCGATACCGGGCTTGTTGAACCGCGCTGCCATGTGGGCTTCGGCGATCGCCAGGCCCACGGCGTTGGCGATGCCCTGGCCGAGGGGGCCGGTGGTGACTTCGACGCCGGCGGTTTCAAAGGTTTCCGGGTGGCCGGGAGTTTTGGAGCCCCACTGGCGGAACTGCTTGATGTCCTCCAGCCCCACGCTGTCGTAGCCGGTGAGATGCAGCAGCGAATAGAGCAGCATGCAGCCGTGGCCGGCCGAGAGCACGAAGCGATCGCGGTTATACCAGCCGGGGTTGCTGGGGTTGTGCTTCAGGACCCTGTCCCACAGCGCATAGGCCATTGGCGCCGCGCCCATCGGCAGACCTGGGTGACCGGAATTCGCCTTGTTGACGGCATCGATCGCCAGGAAGCGGATGCTGTTGATGCAGAGGGTGTCGATGGACAGGGTGTCCACTGAAGGAGCAGCGACCATGGCGAAGAGGAGGGGGGTGGTGTGAGGGCTTCCTGAAGGACGGCTGAACCGGAAGGTTCAGGGCTTCCTGCGGAATGCGAGGCAGACGTTGTGACCACCAAACCCGAAGGAGTTCGAGAGCACGACGTTCAGTTTCTGTTCCCGCGCCTGGTTCGGCACGACATCCAGATCACAAGCTGGATCGGGATTTTGGAAGTTGATCGTAGGTGGTATGAGGCCGTGCTCCATGGCCTTGACAACGGCGACGGCTTCGATGCCGCCGCTGCCGCCGAGCAGGTGGCCGGTCATGGATTTGGTGGAGCTGATCGGTGTGTGCAGCGCGTGCTGACCGAGAGCCGCCTTGATGGCAGCTGTTTCGTTGCTGTCGTTGGCCTGGGTGCTGGTGCCGTGGGCATTCACGTAATCCACTGCCTCCGGCTCCAGACGGGCATCGGCCAGGGCCAGCCGCATGGCCTCCGCTGCCCCCACACCGCCCGGAGAGGGAAGTGTGTAGTGGTAGGCGTCACAGGTCAGGCCGTAGCCGACGATCTCCGCCAGCACCTCGGCGCCGCGCTTTGTGGCGTGCTCAAGGCTTTCGAGCACCAGGATCCCCGCTCCCTCGCCGATCACGAAGCCGTTGCGCTCGGCATCGAAGGGGCGGCTGGCGGTGGCAGGGTCGTCGTTGCGGAACGACAGCGCCCTGGCACTGGCAAACCCCGCCACTCCGAGCGGGGTGATCGCCGATTCGGCGCCGCCGCAGACCATGGCATCAGCCAGACCCAGCTGGATCAGCCGGAAGGCGTCGCCGATGGCGTTGGAGCCGGCGGCACAGGCGGTGGCCACGGCGCTGCTGGGCCCCTTGGCCCCCAAGGCGATGGCAGCCAGACCGGCGGCCATGTTGGGGATCATCATCGGCACACAGAACGGGCTGACCCGATCCGGTCCGCGGTCGGCCAGCACATGGGCCTGGGTTTCCATCATCAGCAGCCCGCCCACGCCGGAGCCGATAGCCACGCCCACCCGGTCGGCGTTGGTGTCGTCGATCGTGAGACCGGCGTGCAACACCGCCTGCTTAGCGGCCACCACGCCGAACTTGCAGAAGCGATCCCAGCGCTTGGCTTCCTTGCGGTCGATCATGCCGACGGGATCAAAATCCTTCACTTCTGCCGCAAAACGGCAGGCATGGCGCGAGGCGTCGAACAGGGTGATCGCGGCCACGCCATTGCGGCCCGAGGCCAGGCCTTCCCAGTAATCGGAAACGGTGTTGCCGATTGGTGTGACCGCGCCCAGGCCTGTGACCACGACGCGGTGGAGTCCCTCCACCATCAACACCCTCAGGCCTGCTTGTCCAGGATGTAAGTCACGGCGTCACCCACGGTGGTGATGCCTTCAGCGGACTCGTCGGGAATCTCGATATCGAAGGCTTCTTCCAGGGCCATCACCAGCTCCACCGTGTCGAGAGAGTCGGCGCCGAGGTCGTTCTGGAAGTTCGATTCGGGCTTGACCTCAGCGGCATCCACGCTGAGTTGCTCGGCAACGATCGAACGCACTTTCTCGAAGATCGCTTCCTGTGACATGGCCGCTTAGTGGGAGGCCGCATCCTACGGGTCCGCCTCGGACGCGCCCCCGGGGCATATGAAAAAGAATGACGGCCTCGGCCCGCCCCAGCCTTGGCTTCGGTCACCTTGGGTACCTTGGCCGCACGCCGTTCGCCTCCGGTCGGGCATGTCCCACTCCGTCAAGATCTACGACACCTGCATCGGTTGCACCCAGTGCGTCCGGGCCTGCCCCCTCGATGTGCTGGAGATGGTGCCCTGGGATGGCTGCAAGGCTGGCCAGATCGCTTCCTCCCCCCGCACCGAAGACTGCATCGGTTGCAAGCGTTGTGAAACCGCCTGCCCCACCGATTTTCTCAGCGTCCGCGTCTATTTGGGCGACGAAACCAGCCGCAGCATGGGTCTGGCCTACTGAGTCCGCCTCGTCCCTCTGCAAGCGCTTCCAGCCCGGCGCATGCCGGGCTTTTGCATGTTGGCCTTTGCGTGCTGTGCGTCCATGCCGCCTGGACCTTCGGCCTGCGTGTCCGGCGGCTCTGCCGCTGAGTGTCACCTGGCACCGTTGCCACCCAGCGGCGATCCTGTAGAACCAGCCCAATTCCGACCCCTCGCCCATGTGCGGCATCGTTGCGGTGATCGGCTCCAGGGAGGCCGCCCCCCTGTTGATGGAAGGCCTCCGCCAGCTCGAATATCGCGGCTACGACTCCGCCGGTCTGGCCACGGTGTCCACGCCCGGCAGGGACGGCGGCTCCACGGCTGGCTCCTCAGCTGAGCCAGACGGCACGCCCCAGCTCATCTGCCTGCGGGCGGAGGGCAAGCTGGTGAACCTGGCCCAGCGGCTGGAGCGGCAGGGTGCCGCCGGCAACTGCGGCATCGGTCACACCCGCTGGGCCACCCACGGCAAGCCCGAGGAGCGCAACGCCCACCCCCACCTCGATGGCAGCGGCCAGCTGGCGGTGGTGCAGAACGGCATCATCGAGAACCACCGGCAGCTGCGCGAAGAGCTGCAGGCCGAGGGCGTTCACTTCCGCTCCGACACCGACACAGAAGTGATCCCGCACCTGATTGCGCGGGAGCTGGCGGGCCGGCTGGCAGCGGGGGCGACCCCGAGCGGCGCCCTGCTGCTCGAAGCGCTGCAGCAGGTGCTGCCGCTGTTGCATGGCGCCTACGCCCTGGCGGTGCTGTGGGCCCAGACCCCCGGCGCCCTGCTGGTGGCCCGCCGCCAGGCGCCCCTGCTGATCGGCCTTGGCGAAGGGGAGTTCCTCTGCGCCAGCGACACCCCCGCCCTGGCCGGCTTCACGCGCACGATCCTGCCGCTCGAAGACGGCGAATTGGCCCTGCTGACGCCCCTCGGCATCGAGCTCTACGACGCCGCCGGTGCCCGGGTGCAGCGCCTGCCGCGCCTGCTCACCGGCACCGAGCACGTGGCGGACAAGCGCAGCTTCCGCCACTTCATGCTCAAGGAGATCCATGAGCAGCCGGAAACGGCGGCGTTGTGGGTGGCGCGCCACCTGCCGGAGCCCAGCGGCGGTCCGGCCGGCCCTTCCCTGGTGGCGCTACCGCTGGAAGAGGGGGTGTTCGAGCAAGTGGAGCGGGTCCAGATCCTCGCCTGCGGCACCAGCCGCCACGCCTCCCTGGTGGGCGCCTACCTGCTGGAGCAGCTGGCCGGGTTACCCACCTCGGTGTTCTACGCCAGTGAATTTCGCTACGCGCCGCCGCCGCTGGTGCCCCACACGCTCACGATCGGGGTCACCCAATCGGGCGAAACCGCCGACACCCTCGCGGCGCTGCTGATGGAGCGTGAACGGCGCGACCTGATCCCCGATCCCACCTACGCCCCACGGCTGCTCGGCATCACCAACCGGGCCGAGAGCTCGCTCGGGCGCCTGGTTCCCCACCTGCTCGACATCGGCGCCGGCATTGAGGTGGGGGTGGCCGCCACCAAGACCTTCATGGGCCAGCTGCTGGCCTTCTACGGCCTGGCGCTGTCGTTTGCTGAACGGCGCTCCAGCCGCAGCCCAGTCGAATTGCAGGCCCTGGTGAGCGGGCTGCGGGCCCTGCCGGCCCAGCTCCAGCAGCTGGTGGAAACGCACGACCGCCAGTGCGCCGAGCTTGCCCATCTTTTTGCTGACACACAGGATGTGATCTTCCTGGGCCGGGGCATCAACTATCCGATCGCGCTGGAGGGGGCCCTCAAGCTCAAGGAGATCAGCTACATCCACGCCGAGGGTTACCCGGCCGGCGAGATGAAGCACGGGCCGATCGCCCTGCTCGATGCGCGCGTGCCAGTGGTGTCGATCGCGATGCCGGGCGTGGTGTTCGACAAGGTGCTCTCCAACGCCCAGGAGGCCAAGGCGCGCGATGCCCGCTTGATCGGGGTGGCACCGGAAGGCCCCGACACCGGCCTCTTCGATGTGCTGCTGCCGGTGCCGGCTGTGGACGAACTGCTCTCGCCCCTGCTTACCGTGATTCCGATGCAGTTGCTGAGCTATCACATCGCGGCCCATCGCGGCCTCGACGTCGATCAGCCCCGCAACCTGGCCAAGAGCGTCACTGTGGAGTGAACCTTTCTTTCGCCGTTGACGCCCCGATCGTGCTGGTCCTGCGCCTGAGTCTCCTGCTGGTGGCCCTGGTGGGCCTGTTGGGCTTTTTCGCCGCGGCTGAATTCGCGCTGATCCGCCTGCGCTCCAGCCGGGTGCAGGTGCTGGCCAGCGCCGGCACCCCTGGCGCCAAGGCGGTGGAGCGGCTCCAGAAGCGCCTGCGCCGCACGCTGCTGGCCACCCAGCTGGGCGCCACGCTGGCCGTGGTGGCGCTGGGATGGTCAGGGCGCGGCCTGGCGGCGAGCCTCGATCCCACTGGCCAGCGCCCCTGGATCGACCTGTTGGTGTTCGCCGTGATCGTGAGCCTGGCCACCCTGCTGGGCGGCCTGATCCCGAAGGCCTGGGTGCTCCACCGCCCGGAGGCCTCCGCCCTGCGGCTGGCGCCGGTGCTCGAATCGGTGAACCGCACCATGGCACCCCTGCTCACCCTGTTCGAGCGGGTCACCGTCACCTTGCTGCGCCTGCTGGGGCTGCCCCGCAACTGGGATGCGCTGGTGCCGGCGCTCTCGGCCGGGGAGCTGGAAACCCTGATCGAATCCAACAGCGTCACGGGGCTGATGCCGGATGAGCGCAACATCCTCGAAGGGGTGTTCTCGTTGCGCGACACCCAGGTGCGGGAGGTGATGGTGCCCCGCTCCGGCATGGTCACCCTGCCGCTTGATGCCTGCTTTGCCGAAATGATGGATGCGGTCCATCAGACCCACCACGCGCGCTTTCCGGTGATCGGCCAGTCGCTGGACGACGTGCGCGGCATGCTCGACCTGCGCCGCCTCGCCGAACCGATCGCCCGCGGCCAGCTGCAGGGCGACACCCCCTTGGCCCCCTTCATCTCGCCAGTAGCCCGCGTGCAGGAAACCGCCTCGTTGGCGGAGCTGCTGCCGCTGATCCGCAGCGGCCAGCCGCTGCTGGTGGTGGTGGATGAGCACGGCGGCACCGAGGGACTGGTCACGGTGGCCGATCTCACCGGCGAGATCGTCGGCGACGAGGACGACGATCTCGACGGTGGCGATGATCTTCAGCAGTTGCAGGACGACAGCTGGCTGGTGGCCGGCGAGCTGGAAATCTTCGAGTTGAACCGGCAGCTGGGTCTGCGCCTGCCGGAAGCCGATGGCCATCACACCCTGGCCGGCTTCCTGCTGGAGCGCCTGCAGCACATCCCGGCCCCCGGTGAGAGCCTGCGCTGGAAGGGCCACCACTTCGAGATCACCGCCATGGACGGCCCCCGCATTGAACGGGTTCACATCACCTGTCGGCCCGCTGATGAACGCAGCCCCGCCGCGCAGGGTGATCGTTGATAATGCCGTCTCAGGAACGAGGTCTGGGCCGTTGACGCGCGAGCATGTGACGCGATGACGACGGATCCCATCACCCCGGTGAAAGTCGGGGTCATTGGCATCGGCAACATGGGTTGGCACCACGCCCGGGTGCTGAGCCTCCTGCGCGATGCGGAGTTGGTCGGGGTGGCCGACCCTGACGCCCAGCGCGGCCGATTGGCGGTCGAGCAGTTCGGCTGCCGCTGGTTCCCCGACTACGGCCCGCTGTTGAGCGAAGTGGAGGCGGTGTGCATCGCCGTGCCCACCCTGCTGCACCACCGGGTCGGCATGGCCTGCCTGCAGGCAGGCCTGCATGTGCTTATCGAGAAGCCGATCGCCGCCACCCAGGAGGAGGCCAGCGCTCTTATCCAGGCCGCCGAAGCCAGTGCCCGCCAGCTGCAGGTGGGCCACATCGAGCGCTTCAACCCCGCCTTCCGCGAACTGCGCAAGGTGGTGGCCAATGAGGAGGTGGTGGTGCTCGAAGCCCGCCGCCACAGCCCCCATGCCGATCGGGCCAACGACGTGTCGGTGGTGCTCGATCTGATGATTCACGACATCGATCTGGTGCTGGAACTCGCCCAGGCGCCGGTGGTGCGGCTGGCGGCGGCCGGCGGGCGCAGCGCCGAGGGGCCGATCGACTACGTCAATGCCACGCTCGGCTTCGAGAACGGCGTGGTGGCGAGCCTCACGGCCAGCAAGATGGCCCACCGCAAGATCCGCAGCCTCAGCGCCCACTGCCGCGCCAGCCTGGTGGAAACCGATTTCCTCAACCGCAGCCTGCACATCCACCGCCGCGCCCACGAGTGGGTGTCGGCAGATCACGGCGAATTGCTTTACCGCAACGACGGCTTCATCGAGGAGGTGAGCACCACCTCGATCGAACCGCTCTACGCCGAACTGGAGCACTTCCTGCAGTGCGTGCGCGGCCGGGAAACCCCAGCGGTGGATGGCCAGCAGGCCTCGCGCGCTTTGTTGCTGGCCAATCTGATCGAGCGGGCGGTGGATCAGCCGGCGCTCTGCATGGCACTCGACGTGCCCATCTGAGCCGGGGCTGGGCGGATCTCCGCCAGATCGCGCAGGGCCAGCATCTGCCAGCGGCGGCAGGTGGCAGGAGAGGAGCGGTAAAAAAGATCCCAGGCCGACGCCTTGTGCTGCGCGTAGGCCTCGATCGGCTGGTGGGGATGGGTCTGGGCCCAGCCGGCCCGCACCGCGTAGCCAATCACCACATCGAGTGCCAGGTAGTCGTCGAAGCGCACCTGGGGGTTGGCGCCCACGAAGGCCACCAGCGACAGCAGCGTTTCCGTACAGAGCTGCCGGTATTCCGGTGCCTCGATCTTGATCAGCAGGTGCTCCACCAGCGAAGCGAAGTTGCGCTCGCCCCGGGTCTTCTCCGACAGCAGCGGTTCGCTTTCCAGCCGGTTGCGGCGCTCCAGCTTGTCGCCGATCACCAGGCCGCGGCAATGGTGCAGCAGGTCCCAGATGCCGGCATAGAAATCGCGCGGGACCCGCTGCAGGGCCCCCAGCCGCTGGCGGTGCTGCAGCCAGCTGGTGCCGCCGGGGGGGAGATCCTCCATCGGATCGGGCACTTCCCACTGCACCCGGCCCTGCAGGTGGAGCTGCTCTTTGGCCAGCAACGCCTCGCGGGCGTGATCCACGTCGGCGAGCACGGCCCGCAGGCGGCGGCGGATGGCATGGGGGGGGAGGCTGCAGAGCGTTTCGAAGGCTTCGTCGGGGGTCAGATCCTGCTCGGCGGCCAGCTCTCCGGTGAGTAGCAGCAGCAGTTGGCCCAGCTGCAGGGTGAGGCTGCCGCGCAGCAGCTTTGGCTCCAGCCGCGCCAGGCCATCGAGGGCGAGCAGCAGCTCCTGCTGCAGCATCCATTCGCGGCCGTCCTCGCCGCTGAAGCGCTGGATCATCGCTGCGATCGCCACGCTGCCCTGCGGTTCGGTGATCAGCGAGTCGCGCGTGTAGTTGCGGCCCACCACCAGCTGCTTCTGGTGCACCAGCAGATCGGTGAGCGCATCCTCCAGCTGGGGGTGCACCAGTTGCATCAGCCCGCCGCAGCGGCGCACCACGTTCCAGTCGCCCTTCATCAGCCCGCGGCGGTACACCTCCTCCACCAGACTCCGCAGGGTCACCGGGCCGCTGCTGAACGGGCCCTGCAGGATGGCGTTGGGGCCGAGTCGCCGCACCAGCTGTTCGAGCACCTCGGCCTGTTCGGGCAGGGAAGTGCTGCTCCAGAGGCGGTCGGCGAGGGTGGGCAGGGGCGCATCTTCGAGCTCCTGCTCCTGCTGGATCGTGAGCGGTTGCTGGCTTGTGCTCTGCAGCAGCAGGGGTGGGCGGCTGTGAGCCGTTGGCGCGGCGGCGGTCGGGAGTGGCGGCAGCGTTTCCCAGCTGGCCAGCTCGGTGAAGGCTTCGAGCCGGTCGAGGCGCACCGGCACCCCTTCCACCAGCCCTTCGCGCAGCCGTTCACCCAGCCGCAGCAGGGCGCCGGGATCCCTGCCGAAGGGCACCACAGCGAGGGGAATCACCAGCAGCGGCAGACCTGGCCCGCGCCACTGGCGCATCAGCACCCGCAGCTCGCTCACCACCGTGTCGGCGAGCTGTTCGGGGTCGTCCGCCAGGTAGAAGGTGCCTTCCTCCAGCACGGCGGGCAGGAAGGCGATGGTGTCCTCGCCGTCGGCGCCAGGGCAGCGGTAGAGACGCGCCGTGGCCATGGTTTCCATCCGCACGGGCGGATGGCCGCTGAGGCCGAGCCGGGCGTTGGCGCCCACCTGAGCCTTGCGCCGTGCCAGCTGCTGGGAGCTGGCGATGCGCACGGCACCGTCTGGCCGGCTCACCGGCAGGCCTTTCTGCTCCAGGGCGGCGGCGATCTCGGCGGTGGCCGGTGCCAGCGCCACCAGCACCTGCTCCGCCCCCAGGGGCCGCGGCAGCCGCCGCCCGCAGGGGTCGATGTCCTCGGGCTCGATCAGGCCGTGCAGCAGCAGATCCCCCAGCCAGGTGAGGCTCTGGGTCCACAGCAGCGGCACATTGGCGTTCGGCACCCGGGCCTGGCTGCCGGGCTGGCGCCGCTCCGCGGCAATCGCCTCCTCCGGCACCAGGTAGAGCTCGGGCAGCAACGGCACGCCATCCACCAGCACGCTCACCGATTCCAGCCGCCGCCGCCAGCGCCAGGCCTCCTCCCAGCGCTGCTCGCAGCAGGCCGTGACCAGCTCATAGCCCAGGAACAGGGGCCATTCGCATTCGATGCTCTCGAACTGCGCCAGCTCCTCCCGCTCGTAGTGGAGGCGGTTGTGGTCTTCGATCAGGGTCTGGTGGCCATCGCGGCGAAAGCGCTTGTAGCCGTAGGCGCCGCCGAGCTCGCGGCGGATCTTGGTGCGGGTGCGCTCCACCAGCTCGGGCGTGTCCACCGCCCAGGCCGGGTAGCCGATCACCGCGAGGCAGGCGCTGTCCACTTCCTTGCTGGCTGATTCCCGCGGTAGCAGGGCCTGCAGGGCCCGCCGCAACCGCACGATCGCGTCGTGGGGAATGTGCAGACGGCAGTTGCCGTTGCCATGGGGGCCATAGAGATCCAGCCCTTCGAGCGCTTCCAGCGCCGCCTTCACCAAACCGATCGAACTGGCATTGCGTTCCGGTTCGCCGTGGTTTCCTTTGTCGCCCCGCTCCCAGATGCCGTAATCGGCCACGCGATAGGCGCGGGCCACGTAGTACACGAGGTTCTGCAGGAAATCCCGCTCGTGATGGCCGCGCACCACCACCAGCCCCGCCCGGGTGAGCTGCGCCAGCTGCAGCAGGTAGAGCGCCGTGGCATCGAGCTGCAGGTGGCCCCAGCCGTCATCAGGCACCACCGGATCGCCGCTGGAGGTCTCGAACTTGGCGTGGATGGCATCGAGGCGGTCGAGGCTGCGCTTGAAGCGCTCCACCTTGTGGGCCTGGCGCATCATCGCCGTGAGCAGACCGCGCATCAGCTGCAGCACTCGCTGCTCCAGCTCATAGACGCGCGTGCCGGCCCCGTGCAGGCGCCGCTGGGCGATGGCCAGCCCCCAGACGCACTGGATCGAATACACCCCGTCGCGCACCCAGGCATCGCCGTAGTTGCCATGCACGGTGTGGGCGGTGCTGGCGGGCAGCAGTCCGCTGATCGGGTGCTGGCGCACCAGCACCACATGGTCGATCTGGGCGTAGAGCCGCTCGAGCAGCGCTGCGGCCTCGGCCCGCTCCAGCCGCAGCGGCCCCTGCATCACCGGCGCTTCAGGTGTGGGCAGGCCATGGGAGGGATCGCCGCTGCTCCAGGTGTCCGCTGCCCAGCTGTCTGTCATCCCTGCTTCGGCTCCTTGCGACGGGAATCACGGCGCCAGCGGCGCCGGTACTCTCCACTCATTCTCTCCCGCGGCCCCACGGCCCTCAGGCAGCGATGGCCACACAATCCACCCCGTTGGCTGGCCGGCGCTCCCGGGTGCTCGGCCTGCCGGTGGCTGTCTGCCCGGACGTGTTTGCGGCAGCGCTGGATCTCCATGACGGCGGTGGCGGCCAGATCGTCACCCTCAATGCCGAGATGACCATGGCGGCGCTGGAGCAGCCGGAGCTGGGTGCTGTGATCCAAGCCGCCGAGCTGGTGATTCCCGATGGCGCCGGCGTGGTGTGGGCCCTGCGGCGGCAGGGGCATCGGGTACGGCGCACGCCGGGCATCGAGCTGGCGGATCGCTTGCTGCAGCAGGCCGCTGAGGTCGGCTGGCGGGTGGCGCTGGTGGGGGCCAGCCCGGATGTGATGGCGGCGCTGAGCGAGCACCTGCGCCGGCGGTTGCCGGCGCTCCAGCTGGTGCTGACGATCCACGGCTACCAGGCGCCGGAAGCCTGGCCGGGCCTGGAGCATGCTCTGCAGAGCGCCCAGCTCGATCTGGTGCTGGTGGCGCTGGGCGTGCCCCGCCAGGAGACCTGGATTCAACGCGTCCACCACGGCCACTCCGGGCTGTGGATGGGGGTGGGCGGCAGCTTCGATGTCTGGGCTGGCGTCAAAAAAAGGGCGCCCCGGTGGATGGGCACCCTGCAATTGGAGTGGTTGTTCCGTCTTATCCAGGAACCCGCCCGCTGGCGGCGAATGCTGGCCTTGCCGGCCTTCGCTTGGGCGGTGATCCGGGAGCGCCGCTGAAGCGAACGGGCCTAGATCTGCCGCTAGCAGCGAAAGACAATCAGCAGAAACTGATCAGCGGAAGCCCACCGAGGCCTGCCAGACGAAGGCCAGCAGCAGGAAGAACAGAGGAATGATCGGCAGGATGTCCACCAAGGGACCGAAGGCCTGATAAGCCTCGGGAAGCTGGGCCAGGGTGGACCCCGCCGCAGTGTTGGCAGTCGCGATGGCGAACAGCATGGAGAAAGGCATCTCGGGCCTTGGAAACCTGTGTGGAGCGGACGCTACCACGTGTGCGCCGCCGGAGATCCCTGCTCCCACGGAGCGAAATCCTCTGAAAAACACCCGTCCCGGATCGCCGCCGCCATCGCCCCGGTGAAGCGCAGCAACTGGGTGAGGTTGTGGAGGCTGAGCAGGATGCGCCCGAGCAGTTCGTCGCTGCGGATCAGGTGGTGGAGGTAGGCGCGGCTGTGGTGGGCGCAGGCCGGGCAGGGGCAGCTGGGATCGAGCGGGGTGTGGTCATGGCGGAAGCGGGCATTGCGCAGGTTCCAGCGCTCGCCTCCCACCAGGGCGGTGCCGTGCCGGCCGAGCCGGGTGGGCAGCACGCAGTCGAACAGATCGATCCCCTGCGCCACCGCGATCGCCATCTCGCGGTAACTGCCCACCCCCATCAGATACCGCGGCCGGTCGTCTGGCAACAGCGGCGTCACCTGACGCACGATGCGGTGCATCGCCTCCACCGGCTCGCCCACGCTCACCCCACCGATGGCGATGCCGGGCAGGCCCATCGCCGCCACCGCCCGCGCCGATTCCTCCCTCAGGTGGGCATGGGTGCCCCCCTGCACGATGCCGAACAGGGCCTGATCGGGGCGGCTGTGGTGGCTGATGCAGCGTTCCAGCCAGCGGTGCGTGCGCCGGTTGGCTTCCGCCACATCGGTTTCACTGGCCGGATAAGGGGGGCACTGGTCGAAGGCCATGGCCACATCCGCCCCCAGTGCCATCTGGATCTCCATCGACCGCTCCGGCGTGAGCGAGATGCGGGCGCCGTCGCGGGGGGAGCGGAACACCACGCCCTCGTCGTTGATCGTGTTGATCGCACCAAGGCTGAACACCTGGAAGCCGCCGGAATCGGTCAGCAGCGGTCCGCTCCAGCCCATGAAGCGATGCAGGCCGCCCGCTTCTGCCACCACCTGCTCGCCTGGTTGCAGGTGCAGGTGATAAGTGTTGGCCAGCACCATCTGGGCGTTGGTGGCGCGCAGCTGCTCGGGGGTGACCCCCTTCACCGTGGCCAGGGTGCCCACCGGCATGAAGCGCGGCGTGTCCACCACCCCGTGGGGGGTGTGGAAGCTGCCGCAGCGGGCGTGGCTGTGGCTGCAGCGGTGGGACACCTCAAAGCGGAACGGCGCCTCGGCCTCAGACCCGGCAGCCTCAGGCCCGGCAGCCTCGGGGGCGGAGCGGTTCACGGCGTCAGCGCGCACGGGGGACGAACCTAGGTGCTCCCTTCCGTGGCGTTGCGGCCCGTGCCCTCCCGTCCGCCATCTCCATCCGCCGCGCCGGCCTGGTGGCAGGAGCTCGCCGGCGCCTGGATCTTCTACAGCGTGCTGCCGGCCTGGCCGGGGGTGCAGCCCCGCTTCGAGCGCATCGCCCGCTTCGGGCCCTGGATCGGCGCCGTGCTCGGCGGCCTGCAGGCATTGCTCTGGGCCCTCACCGATGGCTGGCTGCCCCCGGCGGCCCAGGTGGCCCTGGTGCTGGTCTGCGGCATCAGCCTCAGCGGCGGGATTCACATTGATGGGGTGATGGACACCGCCGACGGACTGGCGGCAGGCGAGCGGGCGCTGGAGGCGATGGACGACAGCCGGGTGGGCGCCAGCGGCGTGGTCGCCTTCGCGCAATGGCTGCTGCTGCGTGCTGCCGGCCTGTTCACCCTCGCCGAGCTGGCCCCGGCGCCGCTGGTGGCTCTGGCGCTGATCTGGGCGGCGGTGTGGGGGCGTCTCGCCCCGCTGGTGGCCATTCAATGCTTTCCCTACCTGCGGCAGGCCAGCGGCGGCACGGCTGGCTTTCATCGCCAGCATTGGCGCGGCCTGGGCCGCGAACTGCTCCCCTCCCTGCCGCTGCTGCTGCTGCTGGCCCTGGCCTCCGGCCCGGTGGGTCTGGGCGGCCTGGGCGGCCTCGGCCTGGCGCCTGCGCTGGCGATTCCCTGGCTGCTGGGGCGCCGCTTGGGCGGCCACAGCGGCGACACCTACGGCGCCTGCGTGGAATGGTGCGAAGCCGTGGCGCTTGGAGTTATGGCTGTGGCGTTGGCGCTGGCCTGAGCTGCCCCACGGCGGGCGCGCTGCTGGCGGGCAGCTGCAGGCAGAAGGCATTGCCCATGGCAGGCAGGGCGGCATCCAGCGCCTGCGGCGGGACGTGCAGGGTGAGATCGCCGCCCAGGCTGCGGGCCAGCGCCCGCGCCAGGGTGAGCCCGAGGCCCGTACCGGCCAGGCCGGCCGCCTGTGCCCCCCGCCGGCCGCGCTCGAAGATCGTTTCCCGTTCGGCGGCGGCGATCGGCGCGCCACCGTCCCAGATGATCAGCCGGGGCCGCTCGCCGTCGCCGGGGTCGTGGCCCACCTCCAGCCCGATCGGTGCGCCGGGAGGGCAGTAGCGAAAGGCGTTCTCCAGCAGGTTGGCCACAATCTCGGCCACGGCGCCGCTATCGCCGAACCACTGGGGCAGCGCCTCGCAGCCCAGCCAGCGGCGGCCCTGCAGCGAGGCCGTGGCAGCGGCGCGTTTCAGCAGGGGATCGAGGCGCTCCGCCAGCGCCTGGGGCTGGCCCGAACTCAGGGAGGGCGGCAGCAGCAGGGGCTGGGGATCCAGACTGCCGGGGCCGATCAGGGGCCGCTCGATCAGGCCGTCGATCGCCTCCACATAGCGGTTGAGCTGCTGCTCTTCCGCCAGCAGGTTTTCCACCAGGGAGCGGTTGTCAGGGTCGCCCTCCAGGCGACGCAGCAGCAGCTTGCCGAAGGTGCGCAAGGCGGCAAGCGGGTTGCGCAGCTGGTGCACCAGCAGCCGCAGATCCTCCTGGTTCCGCTTCAACTGACGGGTGAGCCGTTGCTCCTCCAGATCGAGGCAGAGCACTTCGGTGACCGCCTGGGCTGTGGCCTGCAGCCGTGGCGTGAGTGTGGGTGACCAGGGCAGGGAGGCCGTTTCCACCCGGATGGCACCGAGCAGGAGCTGCTCGCGGCGCAACGGCAGCCAGCGGCGCTCCGGGCAAGGTAGCTGCAGGCTGCGGTCTTCTTCGACGGGGGGGAGCGCGGTGGCACTGGGTGGCCAATGGCCCACCGGCACCAGGCCTGGCTTGCCGCCCTGGCGCGTCATCGCGAGGTAAACGACCAGGGAGTGGAGGTCAGAGCGATCGGAGAACTGATCCAGCTGATGGGTCAGGAAGGCCGTGAAGCGCGCAGAAACCTCCATCAGCACTGGAACGAACGGGTTGCCGAAAGATGTTGCGATCCGATGATGCGGATTTCGGAAAAAGGCTTAAGATTTACGTATCGACCAATACTTCGCTATCCGGGAGCGGATGGCACTGCGGAGGTATCGGCGGCACCGGTTGCATTTCCCTTGCAATCGAGGCTACAGCAGAGGCTGAATCGTCCCTTCTGCTGTTCGGCGCCCCGTTCGGGTGCGCCGCGTCGTTATCCGCGTTGTGTTCGGGCGCGGCCTGGCAGCAGGCCGCACTGCACACCCCTGCTCCCAGACGGCTTTGTTTTGGTCGTTCCCCGCACCCGCTACGGGTGCGCACTCATCGTGGCTCGCCTTGGCAAGCCACAAAACCCATCCTCACTTTCCTCCCCCTCGGGAGTCGTTCCATGTCGAAGAAGCGCAAGCGGATCAGCCGCCGTCGTCTTGCCGGTCAGCGTGTGTTGGCCCATGTGCCCACCCACAACCTCGAAACCGGTGAACACAAACCGGTCACGGCCGCCCGGCGCTTCATTGCCGAATCCGCGCTGGTGCCGCCGGCTCTGCTCAACGTGCGCCGCAACGAGCACACCACCGATCGCTTTTTCTGGGGCGAAAAAGGCCTGTTCAGCGCCCAGTACGCCGAAGAGAACCACTTCCTGTTTCCCTCTCTGCGTCTGATCGTCGATGAGATCGGCGAAGAAAACCTGTTCGCCGGCATCGAATCCGGCGCCGCCGACGACTGGGAAGAAATGGAAGAGTACGAATACGCCTTCGTCTGATTCTCTCTGCGGGAAGGCGGCCCCCAGGGGCTGGCCTTCCCCAGGATCTGCTCAGGCCGGTGCAGCGCCGAGCTGATCTTTCAGGAATGCCCGCAGCTGCGGAAACAGTGCCGGATCGATGCTGTGCCCTCCACTGAAGCCCAGCAGTTCGGCCTCCCCGCCGGCGCCCAGCAGCAACTGCTGCAGCCTTTCGCTGGCGGCATAGGGCACCACCGGATCCTCGTGGCCATGGGTGAGCAGCACCCGGGGCATAGGGCCGCGCGGCAGCCAGTCGGGGTGGGGATAGCCGCTGCAGCTGATCACGCCCGCCAGCGGCAGGGTGCTGGCCACATCCACCGCCATCGCGGCGCCCTGGGAGAAGCCCAGCACCACCGTGTGCTCCAACGGCACCTGCTCACCCAGCTGCTGCAGGCGCAGCCGCAGCGCTTGGCGGGCCGCGTCAACCAGCTCCGGCCAGAGCGGATTCTGCAGGTCGTACCACTGGCGGCCCATGCCCTGCGGATGGGGCTCAGGGGCCCGCAGCCCCACCAGGCCGATGTCCGGACCGACCAGTTCCTGGCCGAGGTCGATCAGATCATCCGCGTCGGCGCCCCAGCCGTGCAGCAGCACCAGGCGTTGCTTCGCCTCGTCCGGTCCATGGACACAGTGATCGGTAGGCATTGGAGGGGTGGGGGCGGAAAAAAACGGGGGGTTGCTGCGTAGGTTGTGGCAATCGCGTCTCGATCGACATGGCACCCACGGCGCTTTTGAGTGTGTCGGACAAGCAGGGCGTGGTGGCGCTGGCCCACACCCTCCACCACAGCCATGGCTTCCGCCTGCTCTCCAGCGGCGGCACTGCCGCGGTGCTGGCGGCGGCGGGCCTGCCGGTCACGCGGGTGGCGGAGCACACCGGCTCCCCGGAAATCCTTGGCGGCCGGGTCAAGACCCTTCACCCCCGCATCCATGGCGGCATCCTGGCCCGCCGCGATGACGCCGCCCACCAGACCGACCTTGAGGCCCAAGGCATCCCCCCGATCGATGTGGTGGTGGTGAACCTCTATCCGTTCCGCGAAACGGTGGCCGACCCGGCCGTGAGCTGGGAAACCGCGGTGGAAACGATCGACATCGGCGGCCCGGCGATGGTGCGCGCCGCTGCCAAGAACCATGCGTCCGTGGCCGTGCTCACCAGCCCGGCCCAGTACGAGCTGTTCCTGGCCGCCCTGGCGGCCGGCGCGCTCGACGTGGCGCTGCGCCAGCGCCTGGCCCTGGAGGCCTTCCGCCACACCGCCGCCTACGACACAGCCATCAGCGCCTGGCTGGAAAGCCGCCTGGAGGTCGCCGCGCCGCCGCAGCCGCTGGCCATCGAGCTGCCCCTGCAGCAGACCCTGCGTTACGGAGAAAATCCCCATCAGCAGGCGTCCTGGTTTTCTGCTCCTGCCGCCGGCTGGGGCGCGGCGCGCCAGCTGCAGGGCAAGGAGCTGAGCATGAACAACCTGCTGGATCTCGAAGCCGCCCTCGCCACCGTGCGGGAGTTCGGCTACGCCGACCTGGCGCAGGGCACCGCCGCAGACGTGCCGGCCGCTGTGGTGGTGAAGCACACCAATCCTTGCGGCGTGGCGGTTGCGGCCGATGGGGCGATGGCCCTGCGGCGGGCCCTCGACGCCGATCGCACCTCGGCCTTCGGCGGGATCGTGGCGCTCAACACACCGGTGGATCAGGCGGCCGCCGAGCTGCTCGCTGGTCTGTTCCTGGAATGCGTGGTGGCACCGGGCTACAGCCTGGAGGCTCGCGAGAAGTTGGGCGCCAAGGCCAACCTGCGCCTGCTGGAGCTCGATGCGGCCGCGATCGCCCGGGGCCCCCGCCACCAGTGGCGCAGCGTGCTGGGCGGGCTGCTCCAGCAGGACCTCGACGATCAGCCGGTGGACGAAGCCGGGTGGCAGGTGGTGACGGGCCGGGCGCCGACAGCCGCCGAGTTGGAGGATCTGCGCTTTGCCTGGCGCTTGGTGCGTCACGTGCGCTCCAACGCGATTGTGGTGGCGCGCGATGGGGCCAGCCTCGGCATCGGTGCTGGCCAGATGAACCGGGTGGGATCGGCGCGGCTCGCGCTTGAAGCGGCGGCAGAGGCGGCTCCGGGGGCGGTGCTGGCCAGCGATGGTTTCTTCCCCTTTGACGACACCGTGCGCCTGGCCGCACGCCAAGGCATCACAGCGGTGATCCAGCCGGGCGGCAGCCTGCGCGACGACGATTCGATCCGGGCCTGCGATGAGCTCGGCCTGGCGATGGTCACTACAGGACGTCGCCACTTTCTCCACTGAACGGACGGGACGTCACCGTGAGTTGTAGCTTCGCAACGTCACCGTTCTCACTTCGATGCCGGATGCCCTGGCCTTCAATCTCAACTTCCTGCATCCCCTGCTGATGTGGGCGCTGCTGGCGCTCTTCGGCTACGCCCTTTATCTGGGGGTGAAGGCGAAGAAGACCCGCACCGCTGAACCCGAACAGCGCAAGGAGTTGATCAAGGGCAAGTTCGCCCAGCGCCACTTTCAGATCGGCAGCCTGGTGCTGGCGCTGATGGTGCTCGGTAGCTTCGGCGGGATGGCCGTCACCTACATCAACAACGGCAAGCTGTTCGTGGGGCCGCACCTGCTGGCGGGCATCGCCATGGTGAGCCTGATCGCCGTGGCCGCCGCCTTCGCTCCTGCCATGCAAAAGGGCAACATGCTCGCCCGCAAGGCGCATGTGGGACTCAACATGACGGTGATGTCGCTGTTCCTGTGGCAGGCGGTCAGCGGCATGCAGATCGTTAACAAGATCTGGACGAGCCGCTGAGGCCCTGCAGAGAAAGAGGAGTCGCTAAGTCTCCACAGAGCCAGAACCGCTAAGCCTGCACAGGGCCCAACCGCTGAGGCCTACATAGAGCTCGATCGAGCGACTCGATCCCTTTCCTCTGATGGCCTCATCCCAGCCATCAGGGCTGGGCGAGCAGAGGCGGGCAAGTAGGGCTTGGGCCGTGAGCCAGGCGCTCAGAAGCGTGCCTTGCGCCTCGGCGGGCAGGTGAGCTGGTGGGTGGCGTGGAAATCCTCTTGCACCTTCCAAGTGAGCTTGCGGGAGATCTGCCGCACGATCTGGCGCAGCAGGTGATCGCCGCTCGATTGCACCAGTCCTTCAGGCAGGAGCCCGATCACAGCGGGCAGACGGATCCACACGCTCAGATCCAGCGTCCAACGCACCATGGTGGCCAGGGCCTGATCGCCTTCGCCGCGCTCAAGCTGCAGAGAGGCGTTGAAGGCCACGTCGTAGATCTGTTGCAGGGCGGGGTCGCCTTCCGGGAGTGGGATCGTCACGATCCGGTAGACCCCTTCACTCTGGGGCAGCAGCTCGAGCCCGATCGTGGGCTGCACCTCAAAGCCGAAGTTGCCGAAGCGTCCGAGGGTGAGGGCGTAGCCGTTATGTCCGAGCGGCAGCACCTGCATGGGCGCCGCACAGCGGCGAAACCAGCCGTCGTGGTGGTCGAGGTAGGTGGCAACGGTGCGTGGCTCCGCACGCATTTCCATCAGATCGGCGAAGACGCTCGTGTAGCACCGGATGCGCGCATCCTCCCCGTTGCGTAACTGGGAAATGGGCACAACAGCGGTGGAGAGGTGGCGGGGCTGGGTGAAGGTCAAAGGTTTGGACCTACCGGAGGCCAGAGTGGATGAACTGTTTCTGGTTGTCACGAGCAACCGTAAATCGCGGCGTCCGGCTGGTAGGCAGCCGATGTGACAGCAGGTTGAGATGCCCCTGTGGCAAGCAACGCAGCTGGTCGCTGCCCCTGCCCGCTGCCGTTGTCGGAGCTGACGCCGCTGGCACGGGTGCGGGCGGCACAGCGCAAGGCGGCGCGGTGCAGGGCGGGGTGCTCAGGGCTCGCACAGCTCCATCAGGTGACGAATCACATCCTCCACCACCCGGTCGGGGGTGGAAGCGCCGGAGGTGATTCCCACTTTCAGCAGCCCCTCCGGCAGGAAGGGGGCCACGCTCTCCAGTTCGCCGCCCAGGGGCTTGTGCTCAATGCGGTTGCCGGGGCCGATTCGTTCGGGCGTGTCGATGTGGAAGGAGCGGATGCCGCGGCTGATGGCGATTTCCTGCAAGTGCGTGGTGTTCGAGGAGTTGTAGCCGCCGATCACCACCAGCAGATCCAGCGGTTCGTCCACGAGCGAGAACATGGCGTCCTGCCGCTCCTGGGTGGCATCACAGATCGTGTTGAAGGCCAGGAAGTGGTCGTTGAGAGCGGTGGGCCCGTAGCGGGCCAGCATCGTGCGCTCGAACATGCGCCCGATGTCCTCGGTTTCGCTCTTGAGCATGGTGGTCTGGTTGGCCACCCCCACCCGAGCGAGGTCGCACTCGGGGTCGAAGCCCGGCGAGCAGGCCTTGGCGAAGCGTTCCATGAAGGCCGCGCGATCGCCCTGCCCGAGGATGTAATCGCAGACCATCTGGGCTTCAGCGGTGTCGAGCACCACCAGGTAGGTGCCGGCGAAGGAGCTGGTGGCGAGGGTTTCCTCGTGCTTCACCTTGCCGTGAATGATCGAGGTGAAGGCCTGCTTCTTATGCTTCTCCACCGTGTTCCATACCTTCGACACCCAGGGGCAGGTGGTGTCGACGATGTGGCAGCCCAGCTCATTGAGCAGCTGCATTTCCTGCACCGTGGCGCCAAAGGCCGGCAGGATCACCACATCGCCGGTGCCCACCTCGGAAAAATCCTTGACGCCTTCCTCCACCTGAATGAACTGCACGTTCATCTGGCGGAGATGGTCGTTCACCGAGGGGTTGTGGATGATCTCGTTGGTGATCCAGATCCGCTCGCTCGGGTAGTGCCGGCGCGTTTCGTAAGCCATCGCCACCGCCCGCTCCACGCCCCAGCAGAAGCCGAAGGCCTCGGCCAGCTTGATCGTGAGGCGCCCGTGGCGCAGCTCGTAGCCCTGCTCACGGATTGTGGCGATCAACGCGCTCTGATAAGCCTGCTCAAGGCTGCCGGCCACCTCTTCGGCACGCCCGAAGCCGCGGCGGTTGTAGCGCTCTGAATGGTGCAGCGAGCGCTTGAAGGCACGGGTGTCCACGGCATCGCCCCACATCAATGACGACTCTATGGGCGGGCCCGGGCCATTGACGAAAAAACCCACGGCCTGAGCCGTGGGTGGAAGGCGCGGGCTCAGGCCGGGGCGCCTTTGTGGAAACGAAGATCAGCTGGAGGTGGAGGCGAAATCGGGATAGGCCTCCATGCCGTGCTCGCTGATGTCGAGACCTTCAACTTCTTCTGCTTCCGTGACCCGGATGCCGCCGCTGAGGGCGCCTAGCACGGACCAGACGATCCAGGAACTCACAATGGCGAACAGACCGATGGCCACAACGCCCAGGATCTGAATACCGAGCTGGCCGAAGCCATGGCCGGTGAACAGACCCTTGTCGGTGTTGAACAGACCAACAGCAAGGGTGGCCCACATGCCGCAGGTGCCGTGCACGGAGAAGGCCCCGACAGGATCATCGATCTTGAGGCTGTCGATGAAGGACACCGAGAACACCACGATGACGCCGGCAATGAAGCCAACCACCCAAGCAGCAGGCATGGAGAAGGCATCACAGCCGGCGGTCACACCCACAAGACCGGCAAGAATGCCGTTAATGGTCATGGTGAGGTCGGGCTTACCGCCGGTGAACTGGCTCATGACTGTGGCTGCGATGCCGCCCCCGGCAGCTCCTAGCGTGGTTGTCACGGCGATGTAGGGAACTTCCGGAGCCATGGACAGCCAGGAGCCGGGGTTGAAGCCGTACCAACCGATCCAGAGAATCAGGCAGCCCAGGGTTGCGACCGAGAGGTTGTGGCCCGGAATGGCCTGGGTCTTGTCACCAGCGAATTTGCCGATCCGGGGGCCTAGCAGCACGGCACCCACTACTCCAGCCCAGGCGCCGAAGCTGTGCACAACAGTGGAGCCAGCGAAATCGATGAAACCAAGCTGGTTGAGCCAACCGCCACCAGCACCGGTGTCATCGGGGAAGTTCCACTGCCAGGAGCCGGAGATGGGGTAGAGGATGCCAACAAGCACCAGTGAAAAGATCACGAACTCGACAAACTTGATGCGCTCTGCAACCAGACCCGACACGATCGTGGCGGCCGTGCCTGCGAAGGCTGCCTGGAAGAGGAAGTCGATGCTGGGAACGAGCTTGCCATCGGTCACCATCTCAGGAGTGACTGTGGGATCAAAGAAAACTCCACCGAACTTGAGCACTCCGGGGATGACCCAGTCGGCGTTGTACATGATCTTGTAGCCGATGAACCAGTAAGCCGTCACCGCCAGGGCGAAGACGATCAGGTTCTTGGCCAGGATGTTGACGGCATTCTTCTGGCGACACATTCCGGCTTCCACCATGGCGAATCCGGCGTTCATGAAGATCACCAGAACGGCGCACACGAACAGGAACATGTTGTTGGCCAGGAAGGCCGGGGTGAGCTCAGGCAGCTCGGCAGCGTGGGCCGAAAGGTTGAACACACCAAGACCGAACAGCGCCAGCGGAACACAGGCGATCCAGGTGAGGGTGCGGGAATTGCTCATGCCCCTGATGCGACGAAGCAGCAGTGGGGGAGCTTCGAGCAGGCTCGCCTCCGACAGGCGCTTGGGGCGCCGGTGTCGAGGGGCTTGGGTTGCAATGGTCATGTAGGAAAAGACCAGGAGGGTTGTCGGAAGTGGATGACGCTCGGAAGCGCGTCCCTGGCCGCCAAACTTCCTTTCTGACGCGTGTTCTTGTGGTGTCGACGGCTACAGATCGCTCAAAGACAAGAGGATGTGTCGCCTGAAACCTCATGCGTCAGCACCGGTGTGGTGCCCAGCCACGTCACCCCGTCCTCCCGGAAGTCGTACCGACAGGGCAGCACCTCAACCCCGGCCGCCAGCGCGGTGCGGAAGAGCTCTCCGTAGCGGGGATCGGCAGAGTCGCCTGGTGCGAAGCGATTCACATCGCTGCGGCTGAGGCAAGGGATGAGCATGGCGCGGGCCTCCGGCACCAGGTCGGTCAGCTCTTCGAGGTGCTTCTGGCCCCGTTCTGTGACCGTGTCCGGAAAGAGGGCCAGGGAACCGCGGCTCCAGGTGGTGTTCTTGATTTCCACATAAATCATGCGGGAATCAGCGGCCCCCTCGGCGGGCGTGAGCAGCAGATCGATGCGGCTGCGGCGCCCACGGCCGTAGGGGACCTCCGCGCGAATCGCCCCGATCGGCCCCAGCCAGGGCTCCAGCAGGCCGGCGGCAATCGTGGCGCGCACCAGCCTGTTCGGCAAGGCGGTGTTGATCCCCACCCAGCAGGGTGAGCCGTCGGCGCTGGGCACTTCCGCCTGCTCCCACGTCCAGGCCAGCTTGCGCTCAGGCCGGGGATCGTGGCGCAGCCGCACCCGGCCACCGGGGATCAGTACCCCGGTCATCGGGCCGGTGTTAGCGCAGTGGGTCGTCACCACTGCGCCATCGGCGAGCTCCACATCGGCCAGGAAGCGCTTGTAGCGCCGCAGCAGGATTCCCTGCACGAACGGTTCGAAGCGCAGCACGGTGGGGGCCGCCTCCGGCGTGGCTGCGGCGGCTGCAGGGGCTGTTGGCATGGGGTGGGGGGACGCGGTGGAGAATCAGCCGAACGAATGGGCCTGCGGTCGATACCGGATGGTGAAATCCCTGCGCCGCATCGCCCTGGTGGTGGCGGTGGCCACGGCGCTGAGCAAGGTGGCTGGTCTGGTGCGGCAGCAGGTGATCGCCGCCGCCTTTGGGGTGGGCGCCGCCTACGACGCCTACAACTACGCCTACGTATTGCCGGGGTTCATGCTGATCCTGCTGGGCGGGATCAACGGGCCGTTTCACAGTGCCATGGTGAGCGTGCTGGCCCGCCGGCCGCGTGATCAGGGCGCCCATGTGCTCGCGGCGATCAACACATTGGTGGCGCTGGCACTGATCGTGGTGACGCTGATCCTGCTGGTCGCCGCAAATCCCCTGATCACCCTGCTGGGCCCGGCGCTGCCGCCGGACATCCATGCCAATGCTGTGCAGCAGCTGCGCTGGATGGCGCCGATGGCGCTGTTCGCCGGGCTGATCGGCCTCGGCTTCGGTGCCCTCAACGCGGCCGATGAGTTCTGGCTGCCATCGGTGAGCCCGCTGCTTTCGAGCGTGGCGGTGATCGGCGGTCTGGGCCTGCTGTGGTGGCATCTGGGCCCCGCCATCGGCATGCCGCAGCACGCCCTGATCGGCGGGGCGGTTCTGGCCGGCTCCACCCTGCTGGGCGCTGTTCTGCAGTGGCTGATTCAGCTGCCGGCCCTGGCCAGGCAGGGCCTGGGCCAGCTGCGGCTGGTCTGGGACTGGCGCGACAGCGGCGTGCAGGAGGTGCTCAAGGTGATGGCGCCGGCCACCCTCTCCTCCGGGATGCTGCAGATCAACGTGTTCACCGATCTGTTCTTCGCCTCCGGCATCCTGGGCGCCGCTGCCGGCCTGGGCTACGCCAACCTGCTGGTGCAGACGCCGCTGGGCTTGCTCTCGAATGCGCTGCTGGTGCCGCTGCTGCCGGTGTTCGCGCGGCTCACCGCGCCGGAAGATCGCCCGGCCCTCACCGCTCGCATCCGCCAGGGGTTGATGCTCTCCACCGCCAGCATGCTGCCGCTCGGCGCCCTGTTCGTGGCTCTGGCCGGCCCGATCGTGGTGCTCGTGTATCAGCGCGGCGCCTTCGATGCCGGTGCCGCCGCCATGGTGACCGGCCTGCTGATGGCCTACGGGCTGGGCATGCCCGCCTACCTGGGCCGCGATGTGCTGGTGCGGGTGTTCTATGCGCTGGGCGATGGCAACACCCCGTTCCGCTTCTCGGTGCTGGGCATCGGCCTGAATGTGGTGTTCGACTGGACCCTGGTGGGTGGCCCCACCCCCTGGGGGCTGCAGTTGCCGGCGCTCAACTTCGGAGCCCCCGGGTTGGTGCTGGCCACCGTGGCGGTGAACCTGATCACCTGCCTGGCCCTGCTGCTGGCCCTCCAGCGCACCCTGGGCAGCTTGCCGTTGCGCCGCTGGGGCCTTGACAGCCTGCTGCTGGTGGCGGCCGCTGCGGTGGCCGGCCTGGCGGCCTGGTGGCTCTCCTGGGCGGTGAACTGGCCGGCTGGCCTGCTCGGGGGGCTGCTGCAGTGCGGCTTCAGCACAGCGGTGGCGCTTGCTCTTTACGGGGCGCTCGCCACATCCGCCGGGGTGCCGGAGGCCCGCCAGCTCAGCCAGCAGGTGCTGCAGCGGCTCAGGCGCCGCTCTTGAGCCGCACCTGCCGTTCCTCGCGCACGTGCACGGGCACCTCGATGTGGCTGCGGCCCACCATCGTGGGCCCGTCAATTGAAAAGATGCGGGCCTCGATGCCGAACTCGCGGAAAGCGGTTTCCAGTTCCTGGATCAACGCCTTCTCCACCTGGGCTTCGGCGTCGACCACCTTGCCGATCAACCGCCCGCCCAAACGGCCGATGCGCTGGCGGACCACCTCGCGGGCGTTGGTGACCTCGATGACCAGCATCCAGCGCCTGCGGTGGCTGCAACCCTATTCGCAGCCTTGCCTTTGCGCCCGGCTTGTCGCCGAACTTCAGTGGCTGAAGCCTTCGAGCACGTCCTCGAGATCGCGGAGTTGCCCCGGCGGGATCAGCCGCGCCAATGGCAGGCGGCTGGAGCCACCGCCGATCGGCACCTGCACCGCCTCAAGCGCCTGCCGGGCGCACACTTCGGCCCCCTGGTCGAGCCGGGCGGCGCACTCGATCGCCAGGGGGCCGTCGAGGCCTGCATCGCCCAGATACAGGTGCCAGCCGGCGATCTGCAGATAGAGCCGCTCGGCTAGAGCCTGGCGGAGGTCTTCGATCTCGGTGGCCGAGAGCGTCATGGCCACAGGGGGCGAGGGGTGCTGTTCATGGTGTAGCGCCATCGGTGGCGGCTGGCCGCTGGCTCAGCACCACCAGCATGTGCACCAGCCAAAGGCTTCCCCAGCCCACGCTCAGCCAACCCAGATGGTTCCAGGGGTGACGGAGACCCTGCACCACCCACAGACCGCTGTTGATGGCCGCGAACGCCATGCCGTGCAGGGTGAGGTTCACGATCCGCTCGAAGTGGCGGTAGGTGGGGTCGGCGGGGTCGGCGGGGCCGTACCAGCGGATCGGCATGGGGTTTGAGCGGTGAGCCGCCGCAGGAAGCTGCATCGATTGTGGCCCCCGGCCTCGGGCCTGTTGACGGAAGGGCCCTCTGTGCGGTGAGAATGTAGGGGTAAGCGCTTGTAGCTCAGCGGATTAGAGCATCTGACTACGGATCAGAGGGTCGGGAGTTCGAATCTCTCCAGGCGCGCTTTCAACGGTTCACAGTTTTGATTCCTTCCACCGCCCCCCCGGGCGGTTTTTTTTGCGCTTCCGCGCCAGCATCCCTGTGGGCGGGTCGATTTCCTACGATCCGTTGCATCAGGCGGCGCACCGATCAATGACGGACCCCAGCGGCGAGGCCCTCAACCATTCCCTGGCGAGCGGCGATCCCGCCATCGCCGCCTTGATCGGCAAGGAGCAGGAGCGGCAGCAGAACCATCTTGAGCTGATCGCCAGCGAGAACTTCACCTCCCGGGCCGTGATGGAAGCCCAAGGGTCGGTGCTCACCAACAAGTACGCAGAGGGCCTGCCCCACAAGCGCTACTACGGCGGCTGCGAGCACGTCGACGCGATCGAGGAACTGGCCATCGCCCGCGCCCGCCAGCTGTTCGGCGCCGACTGGGCGAACGTGCAGCCCCACAGCGGCGCCCAGGCCAACTTCGCCGTGTTCCTGGCCCTGCTGCAGCCGGGCGACACGATCCTGGGCATGGATCTCTCCCACGGCGGCCACCTCACCCACGGCTCCCCCGTGAACGTGTCGGGCAAGTGGTTCAAGGCTGTGCACTACGGCGTGTCCCCCGACACCGAGCAGCTTGATTTCGCCAGCATCCGCGAGCTGGCGCTTGAGCACCGCCCCAAGCTGATCATCTGCGGCTATTCCGCCTACCCCCGCACGATCGATTTCGCCGCCTTCCGCGCCATCGCCGATGAGGTGGGCGCCTACCTGCTGGCCGACATGGCCCACATCGCCGGTCTGGTGGCGGCAGGTGTGCACCCCAGCCCGATCCCCCACTGCCATGTGGTCACCACCACCACCCACAAGACCCTGCGCGGCCCCCGTGGCGGCCTGATCCTCACCGGTGATGCCGCCTTCGGTCGACAGTTCGACAAGGCCGTTTTCCCCGGCAGCCAGGGCGGCCCCTTGGAGCACGTGGTGGCCGCCAAGGCGGTGGCCTTCGGTGAAGCCCTCCAGCCGGCCTTCCGCGCCTACAGCCAGCAGGTGGTCGTCAACGCCAAGGCGATGGCGGCCCAGCTGATGGAGCGGGGTGTCCGGGTGGTGTCGGGAGGCACCGACAACCACCTGGTGCTGCTCGATCTGCGCTCGGTCGGACTCACCGGCAAGGTGGCTGATCTGCTGGTGAGCGATGTGAACATCACCGCCAACAAGAACACGGTGCCGTTCGACCCCGAATCGCCCTTCGTCACCAGTGGCCTGCGTGTTGGCAGCGCCGCCCTTACCACCCGCGGCTTCGATGCCGAAGCGTTCGTGGAAGTGGCCGATGTGATCGCCGATCGCCTGCTCCATCCCGACGACGCCGTGGTGGAACTGCGCTGCCGCGAGCGGGTCCGGGCGCTGTGCGCGCGCTTCCCCCTCTATGGCCCGGTGCGCGTGGCCCAGCCTGTCTGAGGCGCGAGCTCCGTCCCTAAGCTGCTCGCCAGGACAACCTGGCCCATGGCTCACCCTGTGATGAACCATCCCGTGTTGGCCAGAGCGGCGCAGCCGTCCCCTCTTTCCAGCCACGCCCCGAGCCTTCAGCCGAGAAGCCTTTCTCTGTCGTGAGTCTTCTCCGCAACCCGGTCATCACGGCCTTCTTCACCTTCGGTGTCGCGGCCCTGCTCACGGCGCTGGTGGTGCCGCTTGTGCGGCGGCTCGGCCTGCGCTGGGGCCTGTTCGACCCCCCCGATGAGCGCAAGCAGCACAGCATCCCGATGGTGCGGCTAGGCGGGGTGGGCATGGTGCTGGGCTTCTCGCTGGCGCTCACCTGCATCTGGGCGCTGGGGGGCTTCGGCACCCTCTCGTCCGCCAAAGACCAGCTGATCTGGACGACGCTGGCGGGCGCGCTCTGTTTCTTCGTGATCGGCCTGGCGGACGACCTGTTCGCTTTGCCACCGTTGCCCCGGCTCGCCGGTCAGGTGGCCGTGGCGATGGTGGTCTGGAGCCAGGGGGTGCGCATCGGCGCCATCGATCTGCCGTTCGGCCTGTTCGGCCAACCGCCGGCCAGCCTCGTGCTTCCCGATGCCCTGAGCCTGCTGGCCACGCTGATCTGGCTGGTGGGCATCACCAATGCGATCAACTGGATCGACGGCCTTGATGGGCTGGCCGCGGGTGTGGGCGGCATCGCCGCGATCGGCCTGCTGTCGGTGAGTTTCAGCCTGCAGCAGAGCGCTGCCGGGCTGCTGGCCGCGGCGTTGGCGGGGGCCTGCTTCGGTTTTCTGCGCCACAACTTCAACCCCGCCCGCATCTTCATGGGCGATGGCGGCTCCTACTTCCTCGGCTTCGCCCTGGCGGCGATCAGCATCGTGGGGCCGGCCAAGGGGCTCACCACCGTGAGCCTGCTGTTTCCGCTGCTGATCCTGTCGTTGCCGCTGGCAGACATGTCGGCGGTGATCATGGGCCGCCTCAGCGAGGGCCACTCCCCCTTTTATCCCGACCGGCGCCACCTGCACCACCGGCTGCTGCGGGCCGGCTTCAGCCATCGCCGCACGGTGCTGCTGATCTACGCCTTCACCCAGTGGCTGGCCACCCTGGCGCTGGTGGCCGCCAACGTGGAAATGCGCTTCCTCTGGCTGGCGATCGCCACCGCCATTTTGATCGGTGCTGTGATGGGGTCGCGCAGCCGCCTTCAGGCTCAGCTGCCGGATCCGCCGCCCTGTGAAGGCAGCAACCGGCCCACGTGAGCGCCGGTTGCCCCCCGGGGCCTGCGTGATGTTGAAGCGATGCGCTCACCGAGGAAATCACCCATGCGTTCTCAGCAGATGCGCGGTGCCGACAGGGACGAACCAGAAGGCCGGCGAGGGGGAGGGGAAGAAGTGTTCGCTGCAGCGGCAATGGGTGGGACAGACGCAGGTGGCAAGGACCTGGCGTCAGCGGGAAGCGGTGGGCGGGAGCCCTCAGGCTTTTCCAGGCCGGCGCGGGACACCGCCGCCGCCGAAGTGCTCTGCATCGGCACCGAGCTGCTGCTCGGCAACATCCTCAACGGCAACGCCCGCTGGCTGGCTGAAGAGCTGGCGGCCCTCGGCATTCCGCATTTCCGCCAGACCGTGGTGGGGGACAACCGCGAGCGGCTGATCCAGGTGGTGCGGGAGGCCGCGGCCCGCAGCCGTCTACTGATCTGCACCGGTGGCCTTGGCCCCACCCCCGACGACCTCACCACCGAGGCGATCGCCGCGGCATTCGGCACGCCGCTGCTGGAGGTGCCGCAGGTGTGGGAAGACATCCAGGCCAAGCTGGCCGGCCGGGGACGGCCGCTGGCCGCCAGCAACCGCCGCCAGGCGTTGCTGCCCGAGGGCGCCCGCGTGGTGCCGAACCCCACCGGCACCGCGCCAGGGATGCTCTGGAGCCCGCCGCCCGCCTCCCTGCCAGCAGGCTGGATCCAGCCCGGCTTCACCGTGCTCACCTTCCCAGGGGTACCGAGCGAGCTGAGGCCGATGTGGCAGCAGAGCGCTGTGCCCTGGTTGCAGGAACAGGGCCTGGCAGGAGCCTGCTTCCAGAGCCGGCTGTTGCGGTTCTGGGGAATCGGCGAATCCACCCTGGCCGAGCAGGTGGCTGATCTGCTGGCCCTCGAGAACCCCACCGTGGCCCCCTATGCCGGCATCGGTGACGTGAAACTGCGGCTGACGGCACGGGCGGCCAGCCCTGCAGAGGCTGCGGCGCTGCTGGCGCCCCTCGAGGCGGAGCTGCGCGCCCGCACCGGCCGCCTCTGCTTCGGCGCCGATGAGGAGTGCCTGGCCTCGGTGGTGCTGGCGCTGCTGCGGGCCCGGGGGGAAACGCTGGCGGTGGCGGAGAGCTGCACCGGCGGTGGCATCGGCGCGGCCCTGGCGGCGGTGCCCGGCGCCTCTGATGTGTTCCTCGGCGGGGTGATTGCCTACGCCAACACGATCAAGCAACAGCTGCTGGGGGTCACGGCCGCCGCGCTCGACCGCCACGGTGCGGTGAGCGATTCGGTGGCGATTGCCATGGCCGAAGGGGTGCGCCGCAGCACCGGTGCCAGCTGGGCAGTGGCGGTGACCGGCATCGCCGGCCCTGGCGGCGGCAGCGCCGAGAAGCCGGTGGGCCTGGTGCACATCGGCCTGGCGGGCCCCCAGGGCAGCTGCAGCGAGGCGGTGCGCTTCGGCAGCTCGAGGGGCCGCGCCTGGATCCAGGCCGTCACCGCCGGGGAGGCGCTCAACCGCCTGCGGCTGCAACTCAGCGCGCCCGCCTGATTCCGGCCAGCCGCTGCCAGCTCACCTGTGCGCGTTTCCTGCCGCAGATCGGCGCTGCCGACCGCCCGCTCCCCTCGGTTTTAGGGTGTCTTCTGACACATGGGGACGAACGGTGAGCGCCGGCACCCTCTACGACAAAGTGTGGGACCTCCACCGCGTGGCGGAACTGCCGGGTGGTTCCACCCAGTTGTTCATCGGCCTTCACCTGATCCATGAGGTCACCAGCCCGCAGGCGTTCGCCGCGTTGCGGGATCTCGGGCTTGGGGTGCGCCACCCGGAGCGCACCGTTGCCACGGTGGACCACATCGTGCCCACCACCTCCCAGGCCCGGCCCTTCGCCGACCCCCTGGCCGAGGAGATGCTGGTGAATCTGGAGCGCAACTGCGCCGCCCACGCCATCCCTCTGTACGGGCTCGGCAGCGGCCGCCAGGGCATCGTGCATGTGATCGCCCCTGAGCTGGGCCTCACCCAGCCCGGCATGACCGTGGCCTGCGGCGATTCCCATACCTCCACCCACGGCGCCTTCGGGGCGATCGCCTTCGGCATCGGCACCAGCCAGGTGCGCGACGTGCTCGCCACCCAGAGCCTGGCGTTGAACAAGCTGCGTGTGCGCCGCATCTGGGTGGATGGCGCCCTGCCCTCCGGCGTGTATGCCAAGGATCTGATCCTGCACGTGATCCGGGTGCTGGGGGTCAAGGGCGGCGTCGGCCACGCCTATGAATTCGCCGGCCCCGCCGTGGCGGCCCTGTCGATGGAGGAGCGCATGACCCTCTGCAACATGGCGATCGAGGGCGGCGCCCGCTGCGGCTACGTGAACCCCGATGCCACCACCTTCGCCTACCTGGAGGGGCGGCCGATGGCCCCCTCCGGCGCTGCCTGGGAGCGGGCGGTGGCCTGGTGGTCGAGCCTGGCCAGCGATGCTGACGCCAGCTACGACGACGAGGTGCGTTTCGATGCCTCCACGCTGTCGCCCACGGTCACCTGGGGCATCACGCCGGCCCAGGGCATCGGCGTGGATGAAGCGGTGCCCACCCCCGAGCAGCTCGATCCCCAGGAGCGGCCGATCGCTGAGGAGGCCTACCGCTACATGAACCTCAGCCCCGGTGCCGCGATCGCCGGCCTGCCGGTGGATGTCTGCTTCATCGGCAGCTGCACCAACGGCCGGCTCAGCGACCTGCGCGCCGCCGCCCTGGTGGCCCGTGGCCGCCACGTGGCGGCGGGCATCCGGGCGTTCGTGGTGCCGGGATCCGAGCAGGTGGCCCGCGCCGCTGAAGCCGAAGGACTCGATCAGTTGTTCCGCGAGGCCGGTTTTGAGTGGCGCGAACCCGGCTGCTCGATGTGCCTGGCGATGAACCCCGACCGGCTGGAGGGGCGCCAGATCAGTGCCAGCTCCAGCAACCGCAACTTCAAGGGCCGTCAGGGTTCCGCCAGTGGCCGCACCCTGCTGATGAGCCCGGCGATGGTGGCCGCCGCCGCCGTCCGCGGCCACGTCACCGACGTGCGCGAGCTGCTCGCCGAAACCGGCCGCAGTGCCAGCGCTGCCTCCCGCCAGCCTTCCCTCACCGCCTGACCCAGCTGACCCACCATGACCACTTGACGCCGTGATCGCTTCCCCTTCCCTGCCCCCCCTCACCGACGCGGTGACCGCCAGCGGCTTTCCGATCGGACCGATCCCCAGCGTCGAAGGGCGCGCGGTGGTGCTCGCCGGCGACGACATCGACACCGACCGGATCATCCCGGCCCGTTTCCTCAAGTGCGTCACCTTCGAAGGCCTGGGGGAACAGGTGTTCGCCGACGACCGCAGCGAACTGGGCGGCAGCCATCCGTTCGACCGCCCCGAGCACAGCGGTGCCCGGTTGCTGCTGGTGAACCGCAACTTCGGCTGTGGGTCGAGCCGCGAACATGCGCCGCAGGCGCTGATGCGCTGGGGCCTGCGGGCGGTGATCGGCGAGAGCTTCGCTGAAATCTTCCATGGCAACGGCCTGGCCCTTGGCCTGCCCTGCCTCACCAGCGGCCACGAACAGATGCTGGCCATCCAGGCCCATGCCAACGCCCATCCCACCGCCTCCTTCCTGCTGGATGTGCAGGCCGCCGAGCTGCGCTGCGGCGATCAGGTGTGGGCGCTGGAGCTGGCGCCCGGGCCGCGGCAGATGCTCACCACCGGCCAGTGGGATGCCACCGGCCAGCTGCTCGCCAACGACGACGCCCTGGTGGCCACCGTCGCCCGGCTGCCCTACCTGAACGGGTTCTGAGCCGGGCCGGGGCGGTAGCCCCGGCCACAGCCGCTGCAGCGCAATCAGCCGCTGCAGCGCAATCAGCCGCTCGCTCAGAACA
>ERZ888423.501-NODE-501-length-39272-cov-8.314149_pt1 | contig 39272 bp, 26 predicted proteins | sample MGYA00520523_ERZ888423 | MGnify/ENA primary metagenome ERZ888423 (study PRJEB32303, sample SAMEA104408611) | aquatic metagenome | biome: Brackish water; feature: Pelagic; material: water | place: Baltic Sea | collected 2014-06-08T10:24:00 | depth 30,27 m ... | reverse complement strand
TTTTCGGTGTCGCCCCGTTTTTTGAGTGGTCGCTGGTCTCCACTTTTTTTTAAAATAATATTTCTTATCAGTCAAAAGAACTGTCAAGATGTGTCAAAAGTCGGTGGTTCTCTTGTCTGTGTCATTCCGTTGTGTCGTTTCTTAAACTTGCCCATAACATATGGATATGATGACCTTTGTTCCGCATATATCCCTTATGGCCTGACTAAAATATGAAATTATCCATTGGACTCTTTACCATTTTTAATGTGCTGTCAGCCACATGGGTGTAAATCTCTGTCGTTTTAGTGCTGTTATGCCCTAAGAGTAGCTGTATTTGTCTTAAATCAGTTCCTTGCTCTAATAGATGCGTGGCAAAGCTGTGTCGTAGTATATGTGGCGTAACTTTCATATGTACTCCAGCTCTTTTCCCCGCTTGAATAACCACTTTTAATACGCTGCTCGCTGTATATGGGCCTCCATATTCTCCTTCGATCAGGAATTCTTTAGGCCTGTATGTCCTATAATAGTCTCTCAGTGTTGAAAGCATGATAGGAGAGAGAATGGTATATCTATCCTTCCCTCCTTTGCCATTCTCTACACGTATAACCATGCGCTTACTGTCTATATCCTTTACTCTCAGCGCTATCAATTCACTTCTCCTCAAGCCTGCAGAGTATAGCAAGCCTATGATGCATTTATGCTTGAGGTTAGGACAACGCTGCAACATATCCATTACCTCTTTTAGAGCAATGACCTTAGGTAAGCTATGTCTCTTTCTAGGTCGCTCTAGCGCATAGAACCTCCCAGGCATGCCCATGACCTTTTCATAATAGAACTTGATGGCGTTTAGGCTTTGGTTCACCAGGCTATCGCTCACACCTTCGCGTATCAGCCCTTGCAGATACTCACGTATGTCTTTTTCATCTAATTGATTTAAAGGCATGTCAGGATAGCTGTTCAGGAAATGCTCAAAACGGGAGACATAGGTCTTCGCAGTCTGAAGGGCATATCGCTTAATCTCTAGTTTATCAAAGTAGGAGGCAGGGCAGGTGCGCAGTCCTGCCTGCTCAGGCCTCGTGCGCAGGTCATGTAAGCTGAGAATGGGATTGTCATAGATGAGCGGTCGCTCTTTGAAGAAATAGTTTCCGTTTACCCATACTTCTCCCTTGAATGTACTGAAGATGAGATCTATGTTCTTAGGTTGGTTAGCCATATGCGATAGATTCAGCTCCTCGTCCCATGCAACATCAGGTAAGGTGTTCATGAGGGCAGTGATGACCTTGTCAGGATGGTGCCTGAGTCCAATGCGCTTCTCTTCCTGGATCAAGAGATGTATGAGCGTGACCGATCGCTTATAATGGTTCATGCCTGCGAATAAGAGAAATAAATGGATCAGTGCGGAGTGAAAGCCGTAGATTTATACGGATAATTATACGGATAAATAAAAATTCTACGGATAAATATGGGGGAAGAAAGACACTGCATAGCATGTAATGACATCCTAGAAGGGAGGGTAGATAAAATCTATTGCAATGAGTATTGCAAATCAGCCCATCATTATCAAAAGAAGAAAGAAGGCAAAGTGAGTCTGTTCAAAAAGATAGACAGGCAGCTTAAGTTAAATAGACGCCTCTTAGATCATTATAATAAATCAGGAAAGTCAACAGTACGTCAAGAGGAATTGATCAACGCTGGTTTTGATCCTAAGTACTTCACGCATTATTGGAAGAACAAAGAAAAACAGGTGTATTTGTTCTGCTATGAGTATGGGTTCTTGAAACTTAGCGAGACCGGAAAAACGAAATATCTTTTAGTGAAGTGGCAGGGGTATATGGAAGAGGAGAGTACAGGCCCTCACGCCAAGGCGTGACCTTCGCTTCGCTGCGGTAGGCAATAGTTTTTAGGCAATAGGCAATAGTTACTGGGCAATAGATTTCATTCAGTAGTTAAAATGGAATTACAACTTCAAATCTCAAATCCTCAAACACTTCGACTGAGCCAGACTATGAGAATGAAATGTAGTCACTAGTTATCAGGCACTAGGCAATAGTTATTGGTCACTAGGCAAAAGGCAATAGGTGTTGGGCACTAGTCAATAGGTGTTGGGCAATAGTTTTAAACGATAGCTCAAAACGGAAGAACAATCTTCAAATTCTCAATTCTCAATTCTCAATTCTCAATTCTCAAATCGACCCACCCTCTTCACCTAATCAAAAGAATACTCCCCTGAACTTCCTCGGTATGATTATCGAAGACGGAGCGCACTTTGAGCCTATAGGTATACACTCCATTAGGAGCGAAGTATTCACTGCCTTCTTGGCCTGAGCCATTCCAGCCTTCAGCCATGTCCGTAGAAGCGAACATCTGCTTACCCCAGCGATCATAGATGACTATACTATAGAACTGCATATCTACTGCATGTCCTTCTATGAGATAAATATCATTCACATCATCCCCATTAGGGCTAAATGCATTGGGCAAATAATACCCATAATGCTCTTGCATGAAATGTGCAATTACCGTGTCATTAGCTGCGAGCGTAAACTGAATCAGCTCGTTCTTGTTATCAGGCGCTGGAATGTGATGTGCTAATTCCCAATTCACTAAATCATAGAATTCCTTAGACACTGCTTCTAAGTTCATATTGAAATTAGGGTCATAGAATTTCTTAGTGATGGGGTAATAACTGAGCAAGGTGTCGTTCAAGCTGATCTGTCCTTTGCCCACAGGCTCTACTACGAAGGTTAAGGAGTAATTCGCATCTTCTTCAAAGTGGGCAGTGATTACATCATCCTCCGTGAGCGTGAATCCATTGGCCGCGATATCAGCAGGGGAGAGCAGGACATTATTTAAAGTCCATCCGGTAAACGTGAAATGAGAAGATTCAAATGCCTCCATCATATAGTCAGTTCCGGCAAGAAGCTGACCTGTGTTGTAGGGCAATGAGTATTGAGGAGTTCCTTCAAAGCTGATGTATCCACCCTCAGCAGGATCGGCTTGAAAAGTGACATTATAATTTTCTAATTCATTGAAAACTGCAATAATGACATCTGTAGTATCAGCTGCGAAGATGGTGGTGTCATTAAGCATATCGGGTAATACATGATTCTCTGTTTCCCAATGATCAAACTCATAGAAGCTCCCCAACGCGTTGGCTACTAGAGCCTGTGGCACGATCTCAGGCACGGTTACAGCAGTAGGCAAGGATGAGTATAAGGTAGTGCCTAACTTGATGGTACCTGCTCCTGCTGGCTCCACATCTAGGATTACATCCCAGGTGTCAGATACGAACCAAGCCACAATAGTGTCTTGCTGTGTGAAGGTGAAGGCTGCAGTGTCCACAAAATAATCAGTGAGCACATGGTTATTTAATTCCCAATGGCTGAATACATTGACCCCATAAGCATTAGCCTGCATGTCAATATCTAAGTTACCAAAGTATGTTCCTTCCCAAGGGAATTCGGTCATTTCTATGGTGTTAAACTGCACCCAACCTGCACCCGGAGGTTGCACTTCTACGACAAGCGGAAAAGGCCCAGTGACGTCATAACAATCAAGCATTCCACTATTTAATGCCGCACAACGGTCTTCAATGAATTGACGAATGGTCTGCACATTAGCTTGCCATCCTGCTACCGTTCCACCCCAGCGATCTACTTGTCCTTGCATCTCAGGAGCTATCATTTCAGTAAGGCTGTCCAAGTGATGTACCATATACTCACAGGAGAAATAGGTCTGCGAGAGGTCTACGAAGCGACTCACGTAATCGTTGTAGAACTCTTCATTGTTCATTAATGCATTCAGGATAGGCACGTGTCCTTGTCCCCCCGGATCTCCTATAGTCTCAGGATTACATGGGTCAGCCTCAGGGCTGATATCTGGAATTCCTGTGAAGTTGATGTATTCGCCAAAGGAAGCATCGTTATCCCAAAGGATGTAACGCCACTTGCGTTTATCTCCATTAGGATTCACACCGCGCCACCAGCCCGTATTCCAGTTCAGCCAATCCGTGGTGACCACATAGGAGTTAAGCACGAAATAATCAATCAGACTCCCTGTGTTATACACTGACTTTACGTAGGTATAGTTAGCAGGATCAGTCATGTCCTCAGTAGTGATAAAGGTTACTAGAGGGGCCCATTCATTGGCTGTTCCACTATTAAACTCATTCCACGTTCCTCCCCAAGTCTTGATAAAGTCCACATCGCCTTCCCCTTGGTTGTAGTAATAATCGGTGAAATCCAAGTCATCCACTTTCTCTCTGATGTCATAGACACCCCAATACAGACCGTTCACATACATCACGCAGGGCTCATGAGAGCGCTCGTCTAAGCGAAGATCCGCTAGCTGGCTCAAGGAATGTACATACGCATCTATCACGTGAGCACCGCCACCCGCAGGAGGGGAGAAGGGGTAATTATCATTCGCAGCCGCTTTGATAATCAAGCGCTGAAATCCGTCTCTGTCTTTCGCACGAAAGATGGGATAATGGATCTCGTCATTATAACCCAATTGATCTCGTGTGATGTAATCTATTCCACGCTGGGCATAGGCCCAGGAATCATTTCCGTGTTCGTTGAAGTCACCTCGGGCTTCATCACGCAGCTGACCATTCTCTCCGAAGTACTCAATATGACCTTCAGGGCTTATTTGAGTTCCGTTCAAAAGCGTTTGTAATTGCGGTCCTGAAATAGAAATGATAGGAAGCACATGGTTCTCTGCAATAAAGTACGAGTTCGTCTCCATAAAGGAAGGCAGAATCATAGGGTCATCACTGTATGCCCTTGCATGTATCACTACAGTCACTGGGACAGGAGTGGGTCCTGCAACTGCAGGAGAGGCCGCAGTAGGTTCGTTTGCATTGATGGTGTAGCGCACCGTGACTCCTGCTTGGGCAGAGGTGACGTTCACATTCACGGTAGCAGGGTATGCACCCGATGCGACATCGAAAACAGGTCGTTCAGCATAGCCTGTGAAACCTCCTGTGTTCGTAGCTCCAGGGCTAGGATTAGTGAAGACACCCCATGTAGCGCCACCATTGGTTAGTCTGCCTCTGGAGTGATTACCTTGTGTAGGAAGTTCAAGCCAATATGCGTCTAAAATAGCTCCTGAAGGATCAGCGAGAACAGCATATTCCTGAGAGGTTTGATTAATCTTAAAGTTCGTGTGAATGTTAGTTCCGGCAACAGTATTTTTATTCGAAGCGAAAACGACTCTAAAACCGCCTGCAGGGACATTGACTGAAGCCGTAACTTGATATTTAGTGGGGTCTAATATGTCATCAGAGAAGTAATACCCGTTTAGGTCAACGGCTGCACCACCGGCATTATAGATTTCAATCCAATCTTCAAATTGGCCATAATTATCAGTGAAATCAGTGTAATTAGAAGCCGAGACCTCATTAATAAAGAGTTGAGCCTGCGCAGCTGTATAGAAGGCGAGGCAAAGGCAGAGTAAGGGCAGTCTTTTCATTTGGTCCATAAAGTAATACGGCTAAGATACAGCCCTTTCGTTATTCCCCCTATGTTCATATGCAACGAGAATAGGAAAGCAGAGCGCGGTTATTCTACTTCTAGCAAGAGCCCTTTCAGGTATTCTCCTTCAGGATGGAAGATGTTGATAGGATGATCTGCAGGTTGATGAAGCTGTCCTATGATACGGATGTTTCTGCCTTCATTGATTGCAGCAGCGAGCAAGGTATCTCTGAAAATCTGTGGGCTTATAACCTGTGAACAAGAGAATGTCATGATGATTCCTCCTGGTTTTATCTGGCGAATAGCATGCCCATTCAAACGCTTATATCCTTGAATAGCATTATGACGGCTGTGCATCCCTTTAGCAAAAGCGGGAGGGTCTAGGACTATAATGTCATAGTCTTCAGGTAAATCCTTCAGGTATTCTACAGCGTCAGCTTTAATACACGCATGTCGTTCGCTTGGAATCTCATTCAGTTTAACGTTCTTTTCAACAAGATCTAGAGCTTTCTGAGAACTGTCCAATGAATGCACCAGCGTAGCTCCTGAAAGAGCTGCGTAAATACTGAATCCTCCAGTGTAACAGAAGGTGTTTAAGATCTTCTTTCCGGCTGAGATTTCCCCGAGGATTCTTCGATTCTCACGTTGATCAATGAAGAAACCAGTCTTCTGACCGCTTACCCAATCAATAGCGAACTTATGTCCATGTTCTAGGAAAATTCCTTGGTCAGGACCTTGTTCTCCAATGTAGCCGTTCTTGACCTGATCCTTGTATTCCTTGCTCAACGTATCGGCAGAACGGTCGTAGACATACTTAATGCGCCCTTTAGAAGCATCTAGAATGGCTTGAGCTAGTTCTTCGCGCAGCATATAGATGCCAATGGCGTGGCTCTGTAAGACAGCAGTCTCTCCATACACATCAATGATGCAACCAGGAATCTGATCTCCTTCAGCATGACAGAGTCTGAATATCTGTGTCTCCTTGGAATCTACTAGACCAAGGTTTTTACGTGTTTCCCAAGCTCTGGTCAGTCTTCGTTTGAAGAGATCAGTATCAATAGGGTGGTCCTCAAAGCTGAGCATACGCACAGAGATGGATCCTCCCATGCTGAACATGCCACGTCCTAGGAAACGTCCTTTATTAGCGTGTACTGAGACGATATCGCCATCTACAGGTTGACCTTCCACGTCTTTGATAGCTCCGCTGAACACCCAAGGGTGTCTGCGTACAAGGGATTGGTCTTTTTTCGACTTGAGGTAGATCTTAGTTTCCATGGGGCTGCAAGTTTACGCTTTGTATAGGAATCAAAGTCGAAGTAATTTCCAGAGTCTTGTGAATTACATGCAAACTGAAGATGTTCTACTTTTTCGATATGTAAAAACTAAGATCATTGAATTATGAAAAGACATGCCATAGCCTGTCTTGGGCTATTCTTGTGCGCACATGTTTCAGCACAGAAGCATGATTCCAGTATTCTGATCAACTTCAGAACAGCATCAGCACTTCGTTTCTAGTAAATGATTTACCCGCTGCTGCTGTATATAGTGATTGGTCGGGTATTACATTGGAATCCACGTTCGCAGTGCCTGCACCTGTAACAGGTATGGAGGACGTGAATGCGCAGGCTAAATCTTTTGCTGAGGTAGGAATGCCGCTATACCCTAATCCGAATGAAGGAACTGAAGAGCGCTTTGTAACCAGAGATACTGAAGCAGGAGGTGCTTTGGTGATGGAACAAGCGTTCAATGGAGCTATGAAAGGCAGTCATATGTAGTTAGCATTCCAGCATCAGTTGAGTTCAGGAATGTACATGTTGCAGGTCTTGAAAGGTAACTTGAGTGCACAAGATTGCTTCATTTTGAGATAAAATATTTATTCTTCAACGATCAGGGGGCGCAAGAAATTGCAGTATCTTTTTTTGATGTTCATTATAGATATCTTTGCGCCCCGCTTAAAAAAAGCATTGTGCAGAAAGCTATTATAGACGTCATTATCCCGGCCTACAATGAGGTGGAATCCATTCCGCTGGTCATAGCCGATATTCCTGCGCAAGTAAGGGAGATTATCGTGGTAAATAATAACAGTACGGATGGGACCGAGCAAGCCTCTGTAAAGGCGGGTGCCAAGGTTCTTTTAGAAACCCGTAAAGGATATGGATCGGCCTGCTTGAAGGGTATGGCTCATGTAGCTTCTAAAGAAATAAAGCCTGATATCATCGTGTTTCTAGATGCAGATTATTCAGACCATCCAGAGGAACTGACGATGCTTGTTGCACCTATCCTTGAAGGAAAGGCTGAAATGGTCATAGGAAGCAGAGCCACAGGCCAGCGTGAGAAAGGGAGCATGATGCCGGCACAAGTCTTTGGAAATTGGCTCGCCACGGGTCTTATGCGTCTTTTACATGGAGTAAACTATACTGACTTGGGACCTTTTCGGGCCATTCGTTATGACAAGCTCGTGTCGTTAGGAATGAAGGATAAAGACTACGGTTGGACCGTGGAGATGCAGATCAAAGCCGCCAAGAATAAGCTTACCTTCGTTGAGATTCCCGTGACCTATCGTAAACGAATTGGAGAATCCAAGGTTTCTGGGACTGTTAAAGGAACCGTCATGGCTGGATATAAAATCATTACCACCATTTTCAAATACCTATGAGTCTCATCCTGATTATAATCTATGGGTGTTGCCTCTTCTTCATCTTTTTGTACAGCCTCGTGCAGCTAAGCTTAGTTTGGACGTATAGAAGAGGCCGAGGAGAAGAAGCGTTTACTGGTTCCATGCACAGTGTCTTTGGTGAGCAGAAAGATTGGCCTGTGGTCACTATTCAATTACCAGTGTATAATGAGCGCTATGTGGTAAATCGTTTAATAGACAGCGTATGTGCCATCAGATATCCGAAGGATAAACTGCATATCCAAGTTCTTGATGACAGTACAGACGATAGTTTCGAGCTAGCTGCTAAGAGTGTAAAGCATTGGCAAGAGAAGGGCATAGATATCGTGCATGTAAAACGGCCTGAGAGGACAGGATTTAAAGCAGGTGCCTTAGCCTATGGCTTGACCTGCTCCAAGGGAGATTTTACTGCCATTTTTGATGCTGATTTCATGCCTTATCCTGACTTTTTAGAACGATGTATTCCGTATTTTATTCAAGAGAAAGTAGGATTAGTTCAGACCCGCTGGGAACATCTGAATGAGGATTATAGCATGCTCACACGCTTACAAGCCTTCGGACTCGATGCTCACTTCTCTATTGAACAAAGAGGGAGGAATATCAACCAACACTTCATTAACTTCAATGGAACTGCTGGTATATGGCGCAATACGTGTATAGCAGAGGCAGGAGGATGGCAGAGTGATACATTGACTGAGGATTTAGATTTAAGCTATCGTGCTCAAATTAAGGGATGGAAATTCCAATATTTAGAGAAATTAGGTTCACCTGCCGAGTTGCCTGCGGCCATGCCAGCCTTGAAGAATCAGCAATACAGATGGACAAAGGGTGCTGCAGAATGCGCAGTAAAGAATCTTCCAAGAGTTATGCGTGCCAAAGGAATTCCCTGGAGCACGAAACTTCATGCTTTCTTTCATTTGGCTAACAGTTTCATCTTCGTATGCGTCCTTACCACAGCGATTTTAAGCGTGCCTATGCTTTTTATAAAGTTCAGTGACCCTGACTTGGGCTTTTTGTTCAAACTAGCGAGTCTATTCCTATTAAGCTTTTTCATCCTTGGTTTCTTTTACTGGACTTCTATGAAGCATGGTCAAGGAGAACGGCACAAAAGTTTTGGAGAGTTTTTGATGGTTTTTCCGCTCTTTCTTTCTGTAAGTATGGGCTTGAGTTTGCATAACGCAATCGCTGTTATAGAAGGCTATGCGGGAAGAAAAACACCTTTTGTGAGAACACCCAAGTTCAATCTTATTGAGAAGAAGGGTAGCTTCTTAGATAGTTCCTACAGGATACGTAAGATACACCCCATGTCAATCTTAGAAATTGTCCTAGCGCTTTATTTCTTAGGTGGAATAGGCCTTGCATTCTATCTCAATGATTTCGGGTTGATTCCATTCCATATCATGCTTTTCCTTGGTTTCGGTCTGGTAGGATTCTATGGATTGCGTCATGCTAAAATAGGCTGAAGATGGGCATGACCTGGCGAGAACGAATACTTTTCCTAGGCTTTGCGCTTTCTATTTTATTCCTGGGTTATGCGGTAGATCGAACGGTATTGTCTCAGGTTCTTCTTGGATATGGAGTGGCTTTTGCTATCTATTTTCATGGGCAAGAAAAGAAGGTTACATATGGCCTTAAAGACCTATTGGTGCTGGCGTTCGCATTAAGAGTAATCTTGTTATTTGCCTTGCCTCAATTGTCTGATGACTATTTCCGGTTTATTTGGGATGGGCTTTTGCAATCGATAGGGGAGAACCCATTCAGCAACCTGCCTTCAGCGATACAGAGGGAAGACTGGGCCAATATTTATGAGGGGATGAACAGCAAGGACTACTATTCAGTGTATCCGCCTGTGATGCAAGGAGTATTTAAAATAGCTACACTTATCTGTAATACGTCCTTTCTTGGGAATGTTGTGGTTATGAGAATGTTTCTGATAGCCGCAGATATGCTACTGATATTCTTTGGATGGAAATTCTTAGAATTCCTAGGTAGAAAAGGAGAAGATATAATGCTCTATGCCCTTAATCCATTAGTAATTATAGAGGGAGTGGGGAATCTGCATTTTGAGGTGCTGATGATGAGCATGACGTTAATAGGGATTTATTTTATAGCGAAGAGTGGAGGGAAAAATGGGTGGAAGAAGCTTGCAGCAGCCATTGTCTTATTGGCTTTGGGAATAGCTACAAAGCTAACTTCGACAATTGGTATTCCGGCTTTGTTAAGGAGGTTAGGCTTTTGGAAAACGCTGGGCTTAGGTCTCATGGTGATGATTCTGGTAATGCTTAGTTTCAGTTCTTTTTTGACAAATGATTTAATCATGAATATTGGAGATAGTCTAAATCTATATTTTAGAAATTTTCAATTTAATTCAAGTGTCTATAATCTGGTAGATTATTTTGTCAAGCCGTATGTCTACCATTATAGAGCAGAGCTAATTGGCCCGTGGATAGCACTTGTAGGTCTATTGAGTATGGCTATGGTGATGTTATTTAGGAAGCAAAACGACTGGGAAGGATATTTGGAAACATTGTTGTTTGTGTTCTCCATCCATCTTTTATTTGCAAGTACAGTTCACCCGTGGTATGTAATCAATCTGCTTGTACTTTCTGTATTCACCAGGTATCGCTATCCAATTCTGTTCTCCTTCACCGTGGTATTCAGCTACCACTTTTACGATTTAGGATTTGAAAGTCCGTTCTTTTTATACGTTGAGTATCTTCCTGTGATAGGATATGCATTATGGGAAATTTCAAAGGGAGTTAATGAAAACGAAATAGCAGCAGCCGTGCTCAGAGCAGAATAAAATCCCCTTTAGTGCTTCTTGCATTCCATAGGAGCATCGATGTCAAGCGGGATAGAACCTTCATGCGCTCTAATTTCTACTGATTCAGGTTAATCCAAACCCAATCCATCCCATCAGGTCAGCTTCTTTCCAAGAATGCTAATGCTGCCTTCAATCAGATAGAAATACGCACCGTTTCCTGTCTTCTTTATGGAGGAAGAAATATTTTTGACAGCCTTCAACTGTACTCTTTTAATCTATTCATCTTGATGAATCTAGGCACCATTATCTTGCTTGTTAGGAGATAGTATTCAGTTCCATCTATTGGGAGAGCCAGCTTTTATTTGAGATTGCTGATATCTGGGATTGACAATCTTCCCCCATAGAAAAACCCAGAATTGAAGGATGGTCACTTCCTCCTCTTCCGTGCAGAATTTAGAATGAAGTACGCCAGTTAATGCCATCATGACATGGATTTTACCTGTGCTTATTCCAGAATGATTTCCACGACTGTTTTGATGAGTACATCCTCCTTTTAAGGAATGCGTAAAGCCTTAATATCATTATGTGTATGCGAGTCTATTCCTGTTCCTCTCCTAGGATAACAGTCACTCAAAACACGGAGAGTTTCAAATCGTTCACGATTATGAGTTTTAAAAGCTCTGAAATTGAATGTTTTATAGGTATAGACCCAAGTTAGATCCACAAGACCACAAGAAGCTGCTGTATGTTAGTGCTAAACCATAACGCAAAATGGAGTTTGAATGCAGAATACCACTATTGCAAAAACAATAGGTATAAACGATAAAAGACTAATGTGATTATGCGTTCAATCTCACAAGACCAAGATTACTTAGAGTTTGCGTTTCATAACGACATACACAGGGAAGTGGTCGCTGAAGCCACCTGTCCAAGCTCCGCCAGAGAACGTCCTGAACGGATATCCTTTGAAATTTCCCTCTTGACTGCAGAGATAGGGCATGTTATAGACTCTGCTGGTATGAAATTTCCAACCGTATGAAGCATCATCTAAGCTTCCAGGGCTCAAGATAATCTGATCAAAAAGGTTCCAAGTATCTCTCCAGGCTAAGGAACCTACGCCTTTGCTGTGCATGTCATACATAGGATTATACAAACGCCCTTCTTTCACGAATTTAGGATCGCCAGTGGCCATCATTACTTTGTTTACGCTCTTATTGACCGGGTCATCATTCAAGTCGCCCATATAGATGACGGTGGCGTCTTTATCTATCGCTAAAAGAGAATCTACAATGAATTTACCGAGCTCAGCAGCAGCCATTCGGTTAGGCTCGCTTCTTTTTTCACCACCACTTCGTGAAGGCCAGTGTGCTACGATAACGTGGACTGGAGATCCATCGAGCAATCCGCTCACTACTAATTGATCTCGCGTATGGAAGGCACTGTCTTCCATATGCAAGGTATGGCTCTTGATGTTGATAGGTTTGAAATGCTTGGGGTTATAAAGCATCCCTACATCAATTCCTCTGCGATCAGGACCTTCTATTAGGATAGCTTGATAATTCCTGTCTTTTAGGAACTTATTATTCGCCAAGTCTTGCAATGCCTCAATGTTTTCTACTTCAGCTAAGCCAAGGACAACTAAGCCATCAGGATGTATTTGGGTTCCAAGTTCGGAGATGACCCTTCCTAATTGATCCAGTTTTTGCATGTATTTCTGCGTATTCCAAGCATTGGAACTAGCAGGAGTATATTCGATATCATTCTTTTCAGCCGTATCCAGCGTGTCAAATAGGTTCTCTACATTATAGAAACCTATGCAACTCACCTCATAGCTTGACTTGTCGTTTTGAGCAATAGAAGCATGGCTTAAAGCACAAAGAGCTGTAATAAATAAGAATGTACGTGTATTCATGGTTGTAATTGAGCCCGTAAAACTACCATCTTGTGTCATTATCTAATCATTATGTTCATATCAAGCTTCTGCGAATTATCCATACTTTCATCCATGAAGCGAGATAGTATGTATTTTCGCACTCGCAAAAACTTAGACAACCTTATGAGAAGTCGCTTATTCCTGCTTTCACTCTTGATCTCATTGACATCTCTTGGTCAAGTGGATTCAGTATCTGTAATCATGAGTGATTCACTGGGCATCACTGGACAAGGAAACCCTTCTTTCACCGTTGATGAATTAGATTCTCAAGCAGGCGATCAGGCTGTTTCAGGACTACTCCAATCGAACAGAGACGTGTTCTTGAACAACGCGGGATTCAATTTTAGTGCTGCCCGTTTCCGCATCAGAGGCCTAGATGGAAATAATTTCACGGTCATGCTGAATGGAGTGAAATTCAATGACCCTGAATTAGGTTTTGCCCTTTGGAATAACTGGGGTGGTTTGAATGATATATTCCGTTATCCTGAAACTGGAGTAGGTGTTTCAGCGAATCCATTTCACTTCGGTGGAATTCAAGGATATTCCAATGTGAATATGAGAGCCTCCAGTCAAAGGGCCGGAACGAGGATAAGTTATTCATACTCAGACAGAAGTTATCGACATAGACCCATGGTTACCTACAACACGGGAATGCAAGATAATGGATGGGCATTGAGCTTCTCTACATCTGCGCGTGTAGGTAATGAAGGATATGTAGAAGGGACATCCTACAGCAATGTGGCCTATTACATTTCTCTTGAAAAGAAAGTAAACGAGAATCACAGTCTTGGTGTAATGGGACTAGGCTCTCCTTCATTGGTAGGTCGTTCAGGTTTGAGCACTCAAGAGGCTTATGATCTGAGGAATGATAACTTCTATAATCCTTATTGGGGTTACCAGAATGGAGAGAAGCGAAATTCTAGAATGCGTTTCACGAATCAGCCTATTGCTATGGTATGGCATGATTTCAAAATCAGCGAGAAGACGAAATTGAACTCGAATATATATACGCAGTTTGGTTCTCAGTATGATACTAGATTGAACTGGGATGATGCTAATGATCCTCGTCCTGATTATTACAGAAACCTTCCTAGCTATGCTGTATATGATGGTGAGCCGCAGAACAGCCCTGGCCTAGTTGATGCATGGGAGAATGACCCTAGTTTCTATCAGTTAGATTGGGACTCTTTTTACCAAGCGAATTATGTGAATCTGCACACCGTTGAGAATGCAGATGGTAAAGAAGGAAACTCTTTCACAGGATTTCGTTCCAAGTACATCATTGAAGAAGCACACTCTGATCCGTTTATGTTGGGATTCAATACTGTGTTGACCCATAAGTTCTCTGAGACTATGAGGGTGAATGTAGGATTGAATACCAGTGTTTATAACAGTGATAACTATAAAGTGGTCAATGACTTCTTAGGTGGAGAATACTGGTTAGATATTGACCGTTTCGCTTTGACTGACTTCTTTGAGACTAATGGATTCCAATCAAATCTTGATAATCCGAATAACGTAGTTCAGGAAGACGAGCGCTATGGCTATGATTATGAGATAGCTCAAAAGGAAACACAGCTTTTTACCCAATTAAGCGGAGAGACTGAAAAATTGGATTACTACGTAGGAGCCACTGTCGATTTCACCAGCTTCTGGAGAGAAGGAAAATTTAGGAATGGACTATTTCCTGAGAATTCTAAAGGAGAATCAGAGCACCAGAACTTCACTTCAGGAGGAGTTAAAGGAGGAGTGAATTATAAGATAAGCGGAAGACATTTCCTTTCCATGAATGCAGCTGTACTTTCAAGAGCACCCATTACTCGAAATGCATTTTTATCACCAAGAACACGTAACACTATCACACCTGACTTGGTCAATGAAAAAGTGAACAGTTTAGATGTCAATTATCTGATTAGATATCCACGATTCAAGGGAAGGTTAACTTGGTATACTACCAATGTAAATGACCAAGTGAATGTATTCACGTTCTTCGATCAAGAGAGTAACTCCTTAGTGAATCTAGCTACAACGAACATTGATCAGCGCTCTACAGGAATAGAACTTGGATGGGAAGCGAATGTTACCTCTACAGTTACCGTGAGTGGTGCTTTAGCTCAAGGAAGGAACATATATAAAGACAGGCCCACAGTGACTACGGTATTAGACAACTCTGATGCTGTTTACAGTTCACAGCAAGCTTACCTAAAGAATTATCACGTAGGTCGTTCTCCAGAGACAGCATTGAATATCGGGGTCACATACAGGGATCCTCATTACTGGTTCACAGGATTGAATTACAGCTACTTTGCTAATATGTATTTACAGCCATTAGGAAGTAGAAGAACAGAGACTCAAGTGGCTCCGCTGATTGAATCAGATCCACAGTATGATCAATTGGTAGATCAGGTGAAATTGGACAACGGAGGGGTGCTTAATTTCTTTGCTGGAAAATCTTGGAGGTTTCAGCGTAAGTATTATCTCCTGTTGACAATGAACATGAGTAATGTACTCGACAAGACAGATTTTGTAACAGGCGGATATGAACAGGGAAGGCCCACCTACAGCAATGTAGATCTGTTCGATAATAAGTACGGATATATGTATGGCAGAACGTATTTTGCCATGGTCAGATTCAGTTTCTAATTTTAGAAAGAAGATAAAATGAGTTCAAGGATTTCAATTGTACTAGTAGCGGCCATTATGGGCGCATTCATGTTCAGCTCTTGTGAAAAGGACTTGGACAAGCCAAAGGGACTTCAATTGGCCATTGGTGACACACTCACGATAGGTGATTTGGCACAGATTTATGCCGATTCAGGTACCTATAGATTCACAGAGGATTACACCTTTTGGGCTACAGTTACAGCAGATAAGATAGGAGGTAACTTCTATAAAAACGTGTTCTGTGAGGATAGCTCAGCAGCACTCAACATGAGAACGTTAGCAGATGGAGGATTGTATGTAGGAGATTATTTCAGAGTGAATTTGAAAGGAAGCACAGTCTCTCGTTATGCAGGACTGCTTCAACTGGATTCAGTAGATGTGAACAAACAGGTTATCATTCAGGCGAATGGTCAGTTCATCGAGCCAAGAGTAGTCACCATCAATGATTTGAATACGGATGTGAATCTAGTCGGAAGATTAGTGAGACTAGAGAATGTAGAGATACAAGACGGAGACATAGGAAAGACCTTTGCTAATCCTGTTGGAACTTCAGCTCAGAACAGGTATATACAAGATTGCAATGGCAGTACGGTGATCATGAGAACAAGTGACTTTGCTGGATTTGCGGGAACGTTAATGCCAAGTAGAAACGGATCTATCACAGCTATTGCAAGTGTCTTTAATGCAGACCATCAATTGCTTGTAAGAAAGGCAACGGAGCTAGAATTCGATTCATTAAGATGCGATGGGTCTACAGGAGAGTATATCTTGATTAAGAACTTCGAAGATTTAAGCATAACTTCAGGAGGATGGACTCAGCAGACTGTTTTGGGTTCTACTCAATGGTTAGTAAGTTTCTTCTCAGGAAATAATTTCGCGAAAGTGACAAACTGGAATGGCACTGCTAATTCTGTAGCGGATGTATGGTACATCTCACCAGCGATCGATTTAACAGGGACTGCATCACCAGCGTTCAGCTTTATGACTATGTCAAATTACACAGGCGCGCAGATGGAGACATATGTATCTACAAACTTCGTGAGCTCAGGAGGAAATGTCAGTACTGCAACGTGGAACTTAGTACAAGCTAATTATTCTCCAGGAAGTTGGGCAGAGACACCATCAGGAACGATTAGTCTATCACCATACATCAGTGCTGAGACAACTATTGGATACCGTTATACTGGAACTGGTTCTGCAGGTGCTACCTGGGAATTGGATGACATCTATGTATTTGAAAATTGATAAAAAGTTTAAACCTAGATAATATGAAACATCTTTACTTGACAATAGCTGGCTTGATGATAGCTAGCATCTCTTTCGGACAGATTGTGTTCGAAAGCAACTTTGATATATGGGCGAACACCCATAGCCCAGCCGGTTGGTTGGGATCCAAGTCCAACTTATCATCTGATTCAGTTCTGCAGATTACTACTGGTGCTACTCAAGGATTGAACTTAGCTCAATTGACCAACATCCAAGGACCACACAGAAGATTTACTTCTACTGGAATTTCACTTACACAGGGGGTTCCTTATGAAGTAGAAGTATGGGTGAAAGGGAATGGAAGCATTCGCACAGGGTTATACGACAACGATTTAGATGGCGGAGACTATGGATATTCATACAACAGTTACCAGGTCATCAACTCTACTGAAGTATCTAGCTTTGTTCAGACAATCACTCCAGATACTACTTATGCATCCTGTGAGTTGATTATCTCTCTTATTGAAGGAATCTTGCAAGTGGATAGAGTTGAAGTTCGTTATGGAGAGGTTCAAGTACCCGTGGCCAAATCAGTCTATGAGATTCAGTATACAACAAATATAGATGGAGTATCTCCGGAGTCTGGTGTATATGTTATCACTTCTGGTGTTGTCACTGGCGTTGCTTCTAATGGATACTATATTCAAGATGGAGCTGGTTCATGGAATGGAATCAGAGTAATGGATTCTTCTAATACACCAAGTCAAGGTGACCTTGTTACTGTGACTGGAACAGTTGAAGAATTCTTCAATTTCACACGTATCAACGGAGTTATTGAGTTTACGAATGTCGGACCAGGCACGGTTCCTGCACCAAGCGTTGTTGGCAGCGGAGCGTTGAATGCCGAGGAATACGAAAGTGTTCTTGTGCGTACTACAGGAACTTGTACTTCTCCTTTGAATACTTTCAATGAGTGGCTAATCAATGACGGCACTGGTGAAGTTATGGTCGATGATGAAATGTTCATGTACACTCCTACAGTAGGAATTTCTTATACGGTGACAGGACCATTGAACTATGCGTTCAGCGCGTACAAGATTGAGCCTAGAGATGCTGGTGATGTGAGCTTGACCATCGGGTTGAATGAACTTTCAGGAATCCAGACCAAAGTCTATCCTAATCCTACATCTGATATATTGACCATAGAGCAGAATCAGAATGGAAAAGTATTTGCTCAGATTATTGATACTCAAGGAAAGCAAGTACTTGCGCTCACTTTGACCCATAGCATTGAGAACATAAGTCTAGCTTCTTTAGCTAACGGAATCTATTGCCTGCAACTCAGTGCTGAGGGGGCAAGCGTAGTTTCTATGATTGAAGTGAGACACTGATCTCAGTTGATATTTGAAAGAGCCCGTCATGTGAAAACATGACGGGCTCTTTCATGTGTATATGTTATCCATCTTCTAGCGAGAACACAAGCACATCTTTGAACTTAAACTAATTCAATATGCATTCCCGATTTCTTTCTTTGACACTTCTCTGCACAATATTTCTATCACTTTTTTCGTGCACTGAAGATGACATTCAGCCTGATACAGTGCCCAGCTCTTCTATTGGAACACTATCTATGAACACAGATCAAGAATCATGGACTGATGCAGGTGTAAGTGTTCGTGATCACAGTGGAGCAGTCCTGAGTTTGAGCGCCCTTTCTCAACAAGGAGGAGCTATGGAACTGGGGGGTATTTTATTCACTGGAATGGGTACGTACACTTTTGAGAACAGCACCTTAGGGCTTTGGCTAATGAGCCCAGATACATTGAACCCTGACTTGATCTACAGCTCATTCAATGGAGTGGAAAATCATGCCAGCGGATCTCTAGTCATGACGAACCATGACCTCTCAGCTAATACACTCTCTGGGACTTTTGATTTTTACTTATACAATATTCAAGACGTAACAGATTCCATTCATCTTTTTGGGAGCTTTGAGGAAGTCCAAGTGAAATCAGTAAGCTCAGAGTTACAGGTTATGTCAGCCTCCATTGATGGAGCTCCTTTTGTTCATGATTATGTAGTCACAGAGATTGTGGGGAACACGGTGTATCTCCATATGGTAAAGGACATCAGGAAGCGGGTAATCATACGTATAGAGCGCTTTAACCTGAGTGCTCAGACCTATGCTATGAACGCCATCTCATTGCCTCTTGGAATAACGTATACTAATGTGTATCAAGAATATAATCAAGCTATAAGTGGTACTGCAGAAGTGAGCATACACTATTCAGGATCCATGGCAAGCTCCACGCCAGGCTCAACGATGTGCACGTATTCAGTGGTCAATGGAGATTTTGGTACTACAGACCCAGTTCAGATATCAGGACAATTCGATGTCGAATATGAGTTCTAATTCAACCCTCTGATTACAACACCTTACTAATAATAGCCTTTGTGACATCAGGCTTTCCCATAGTATAGTAATGTAAACATGGCGCTCCGCCAGCTATAAGTTCCTTGGCTTGCTGTATTCCCCATTCTATAGCTACTTCCTTGACGGCATTATTGTCTTTGCACGCATCTACTGCATCAGCAAGGTCTTCAGGAATATCAATATGGAAGATCTTAGGCAGAACCGTTAACTGTCCTTTGGTGGTCAGAGGTTTTAATCCTGGAATTATAGGGACATGGATTCCAATATTCCTGCATGCTTTGACAAAATCAAAGTACTTCTTGTTGTCAAAGAACATCTGCGTCACAATATATTCTGCTCCTAGATCTACTTTCTTCTTAAGCCAAATCAGGTCATTCTTGAAATTAGGTGCTTCGAAGTGCTTCTCAGGATATCCTGCCACACCTATGCAGAAATCACTCGCAGCCACGTTACCTAATTCATCATCTATATAGCGGCCTTTGTTCATAGCGACAACTTGATCTATGAGTTCACTGGCATAGGCATGTCCATTGGGTTCAGCAACGAAAACTGATTCAGATTTAATCTGGTCTCCGCGCAATAAAAGAACATTATCTATTCCCAGGAAATGCAGGTCAATCAGTGCATTCTCCGTCTCTTCCTTGGAGAATCCACCACAGATTATGTGTGGTACTGCGTCAACCTCATACCTGTTCATTATAGCCGCGCAGATGCCTACAGTTCCAGGACGCTTGCGTGTAGTTTTCTTTTCCAATAGCCCATTTGGATGCTTCTTGTACACATATTCTTCTCTATGATAGGTCACATCCACAAAGGGAGGTTCGAATTCCATCAAGGGGTCTATGGCATCATAAATACTCTGTATTCCTTGCCCTTTTAGAGGAGGGAGTATTTCGAAAGAGATAAGTGTTTTTTTAGCTTTTGATAAGTGTTCGGTTACTTTCATTCTCTAATTTCAGGTTTCATATTTCTTAGAACTGGAACTTAATTTCTAATACTCTCTATAGTGAGGAATTAATTAGAAATCAGGTATCCAGAAATCAATAATTTAAATTGGTTTGCATCCACTTCTCCATTAACTCCTTGGTCATGGCCTTGCGCTTAGCATGGATATTGAGCTGATCCTCGCTAATCTTTCCTACTTGGAAGTACTTGCTTGCTGCATTGGCGAAATACATTCCGCTCACCGAGGACGCAGGGTACATGGCATTGCTTTCTGTCAATCTAATGCCGGTGTGTTTTTCTACTTCCAATAATTCAAAAAGAAGAGGTTTCTCAGTGTGATCAGGGCATGCTGGATATCCATGTGCTGGACGGATACCTCTGTATTTCTCTCTGATTAATTCCTCATTATCAAGTTGTTCATCAGAGGTGTATCCCCAGATTTGAGTTCTCACTTTCCAATGTATGTGTTCCGCAAATGCTTCGGCCAATCTATCGGCTAAAGCTTTGATCATAATGCTTCTATAATCGTCATGATCTTTTTCTGCATTGGCTAACAGCTCTTCAATACCGCCCCCGGTTGTTACCGCAAAGAATCCAGTATAATCCTCACGCACACCTTTAGGAGCAACAAAATCGGCCAAGCTGAGGTTCGGCTGTCCAGGTGCCTTCTTCAACTGCTGTCTTAAATGATGGAACTGAGCTATAACCTCTTGACGGGATTCATCAGCGTAAATCTGAACAGTATCATGATCAATGGTATTCGCAGGGAAAATGCCAATGATTCCATTGGCGGTTAATTTTTTAGACAGGACTAATTCGTCCAAAACTTTATTCGCCTCATCAAATAGTTTTTTGGCCTCAACACCCACGACTTTGTCCTTCAGAATATCAGGGTATTTTCCTTTGAGCATCCATGTACTGAAGAAAGGCGTCCAATCGATATATGGCCTGATTACAGAGAGGTCATAGTCTTTGAAAACTTGAACCCCAAGATCCTTGGGTTTTTGAATATCAGCCTTCTTCCAATCGATGTTCAACTTATTGAAACAAGCATCTTCATAGCTCAAGAATTCTTTAGATTCTGTGCGAGAAGCATGATTTATCCTTAGTTTTTCATACGCGTCCTTATATGAGTTAATGGTATTATTTCGCACTGAACTTAGGAGGGAACTAGCAACGGTCACGCTCTTCGAAGCGTCAAGCACATGGATGACAGAACCTGAGTAATGCGGATCAACTTTCACAGCGGTATGAATGCGTGAAGTAGTTGCCCCACCAATAAGAAGCGGAATAGTAAATCCTTCACGTTCCATCTCTTTAGCCACATCTACCATCTCGTCTAAGGATGGTGTAATCAATCCGCTTAAACCTATAATATCTACTTGATGTTCTTTGGCAGCTTTTAGTATTTTATGAGATGGCACCATGACTCCAAGGTCAATGATTTCATAATTATTGCAGGCCATTACTACACCTACAATATTCTTTCCAATATCATGGACATCACCTTTCACGGTCGCCATTAGAATCTTACCGGCAGACTGGCTTGTAGTATCGTCTTTTTCAGCTTCAATAAAGGGGAGGAGCACAGCCACCGCTTTTTTCATAACTCGTGCTGATTTCACGACTTGAGGCAGGAACATCTTTCCGCTTCCGAAAAGTTCGCCCACCACGTTCATTCCATCCATTAGCGGGCCTTCGATCACTTGAATTGCTCTGGCATAATTCTGACGGCATTCTTCTACGTCATCGTCAATGAATTCTACGATTCCTTTCACCAATGAATGCTCGAGTCGCTTATTTACATCCAGAGCTCTCCATTCATCCGTCTTTTTCTCCTTCACACCGCCAGACTCAATGGTCTTGGCAAATTCCATCAATGCCTCCGTAGCATCTTCATGTCTGTCAAGCAAGACATCTTCTACTCTGTCTAAAAGCTCCTTTGGAATATCGTCATAGACTTCAAGCATAGCGGGATTCACGATACCCATATCCATACCATGCTGAATTCCATGATAGAGGAAAGCTGAATGCATAGCTTCTCTCACTGTGTCATTTCCACGGAAGGAGAAGCTTACATTACTTACGCCACCGCTCACGTGCGCATGAGGCAGGTTTTCACGAATCCATTTTGTAGCGCCAAAGAAATCAAGCGCATTTTTTCTGTGCTCATCCATCCCCGTGGCTACAGGGAAAATGTTAGGATCGAAGATGATATCCTGTGGAGGAAACCCTACCTCGTTTACTAAGATGTCATAAGAGCGTTTACAGATGTCTATTCTGCGTTGCAATGAATCAGCCTGACCGGTCTCATCGAAAGCCATGACAACAACAGCAGCGCCATAGCCGAGGATCTTGGTGGCATGTGCCTTGAATTCCTCCACGCCTTCTTTCATGCTGATAGAATTCACTACACCTTTTCCTTGGACGCATTGTAATCCCGCTTCTATGATCTCCCATTTGGAAGAATCTATCATAATTGGAATTTTGCAGATATCAGGTTCTGTGGCAATAAGATTCAAGAACTTGACCATCGCCTCTTTTCCATCGATCATTCCATCATCCATGTTGATGTCAATAATCTGAGCTCCACCTTCTACTTGATGACGGGCAATGGCTAATGCTTCATCGAATTTTTCTTCTTGGATGAGGCGAAGGAATTTTTTAGAACCCGCGACATTTGTGCGTTCACCAATATTTATAAAATTGCTACTTGGCAAAACGGTAAGCGGTTCAAGTCCGCTCAAACGCATATGTGAATCTACTGTGGGTAGCTTTCTCGGCTCATACTTAGCAGCCACTTCGGCAATGGCCTTAATGTGTTGAGGAGTTGTGCCACAGCATCCTCCAATGATATTACAGAAACCACTTTGCAAGAAATCCTCGATGATTCCAGCCATGTATTGAGCTGATTGATCATACGCCCCGAATTCATTGGGTAATCCTGCATTCGGATGCGCTGAAACATAGAATGGAGATTTCTTTGCGAGGGTCTTTAGGTATGGTCGCAGTTCTTCAGCTCCTAAGGCGCAATTCAGACCTATACTCAACATGGGGAAATGCCTCAGAGAATTTAAGAAAGCCTCGGTGGTCTGACCGCTCAAGGTTCTTCCACTATTATCGGTAATGGTTCCTGAAATCATTACAGGAATCTCTAATCCCTTGTCATTGAAATACCTTCGAATACCAGTCAAAGCCGCTTTGGCATTCAGTGTATCAAAGATGGTTTCTACCAATAAGATATCCGACCCGCCCTCTACCAAGCCATGCACCTGATCATAATAGGCTTGCTCAAGCTGTGCATAGCTGATGGCTCTGAATCCAGGGTCATTGACATCAGGGGAGAGGGAAAGAGTTCTGTTTGTAGGGCCAATGGATCCGGCTACGAATCTCGGTTTATTGGGGTCTGTGATTAGGAACTCATCAGCGACTTCACGGGCGATTTTTGCACTTTTATAATTCAGTTTGTAGATGGAAGATTCCATCTGATAATCAGCCATGGAGATTACATTGGCAGAGAATGTATTGGTCTCTACTATGTCAGCTCCTGCTTGAAAATATTGTCGATGAATGTCCTTTATTATGTCAGGACGAGTAATAGACAATGCATCATTATTTCCTTTGAGCAGACACGGATGATTCTTGAATTCATCCCCTCTGAAATCTTCTTCGGTGAGTTTATGACGCTGTATCATGGTTCCCATAGCACCATCAAGAACGAGGATTCGGGAAGAAAGAGCGGAATAAAGTAGGTCAGTTCTGTTCATTATCTCAATAGCCAATTAAAGGATATCAAGATATTCAGATGCTAAGGGTATCGTTGGCGGATATCGCTTCATCATCTATCCACGTATTTTACGTGGTGGGATTTAGCACCTTCCTCGCATGAAGCGTGGTGGTTGCTAAGACATCATAGGGCCCATCCCTCCGTCTTTCTTGATAACGATGCAAAAGTGCAGTTTTTTCAACAAGCACAAAGCATCTGTCCGAAAAAATTCAGAATAGATAGAACGATAATTACCAAGTCAACTTGGCGAGCTTCCCATTTCTTCCCATCATCCAGCCCGTTTTCTCACCTAATGTACAAGTGAAATAGCCGTCATCACTCAGTTGAGTCCATGTATTCCCGTTATCAGCTGAGAAGTCGATTCCAGTGCGACCACAGGCGAGAAAGAAGTCAGCTTTGGCAGAATGAGCGACACAGGATCGGTAGCCATTTGGGTTTTTCTGATTGATTTCTTTCCAGGATTTTCCACCATCAGAGGTGATGGCGCAGTTTCCTTCAGCTCGAGAGCTGTCTATATAACAGCCTCCTACAGCCACACCTGTCTTGGTATCTTTGAAAGAGATGGAGAAGATTCCACATCCTTCTTCAGATAGCATATTAGTCTCTGCTATCTGAAATGAATTTCCGTCAGTTGATCTGAACACTCGTGCTGTTTCACCTCCTCCTGTGGCGATGAAGATTTGATTTTGAATTAACTGCAATCCAGTTCCACTGGCTGCGAACCCCGCTTCATTATCCAACATAGTAGGAAGTGCATCTGGGCTTTTTTCTACCCAGGTATGCCCAGCATCATTAGATTCTATGAGGAGCGGCTTACCGTTTATAGGGTCTCCGTAGCAGTATCCATGATCTCCTTGAAAATCCATCCCATCTAAGAAAACATCATCATTTCTATTGGCATAGACTTCAGACCAAGTTGCACCACCATCTGAAGTACGCAGAATGATTCCTTCTATTCCGCTTGCCATAACTAGTGCATTCTCAGCGTCAAAGGCATGTATATCTCTAAAATCCAAGTGAGAATAGCCCGGAATGGTATCGAAAGTCCACGAAGTCCCATCGATGCACCGCATGAAATGGCCTCTGGATCCACTTGCCCAAGCGATTTGATCGTCAACTAAGAAGAGACCGCGCACGTGAGCAGTCCAAAGTCTTTCCATTACTTTAATCTGCACCATATCAGGCGAAGCCTCAGGCACTGAAGGGCCGCATGACGTAAGAAAGAGTGGGATTGAAAGGCCAAGGATATATAAAAGGGACATCAAGTTCTTAGAGTGGGTCTTTTCCATAATGGGCTGTGGATTTAGATTTATGCACATAACATTGGATTATTGCTTCAATATTAACTACTTTCGCAGCCGAATTTAAGACCCCCTAAAAGGTGGGCCAAGAAGGCCATCAGAACGGGATGAAAATACGCTTAAAAAAGACCCCATGGCGGACAATATCGGTAAGATTTCACAGGTTATCGGACCTGTAGTAGATGTAAGTTTTAGCAGTGACTCTTCACTTCCAGATCTTCTGGATGCATTGGAAGTTCAACTTCCTAATGGAGAAGTACTTGTACTAGAAACTCAAAAACACGTTGGTGAGAGCACAGTGCGTACCATTTCTATGGACGCTACTGATGGTCTTCAGAGAGGGATGAAAGTAGTTTCTACTGGAGCTCCAATTCAAATGCCAATAGGAGAGGTTGTGAAAGGTCGTCTTTTCAACGTAGTAGGAAAGGCTGTTGACGGTATCGGAGAGGTGTCTAAGGCGAATAGCTCATCGATTCACAGAGACCCACCAAGATTTGAAGATCTTTCTACTGCATCTGAGATTCTGTATACAGGTATTAAGGTTATCGACCTTATTGAGCCGTATTCTAAAGGAGGAAAGATTGGACTCTTCGGAGGAGCTGGAGTAGGTAAGACTGTATTGATCATGGAGCTCGTGAATAACATCGCGAAGGCTTATGAAGGTCTATCTGTATTTGCTGGAGTAGGAGAGCGTACACGTGAAGGAAATGACTTGCTTCGTGAGTTTATTGAATCAGGTGTAATCTCTTATGGTAAGGACTTCGTGAAGAACATGGAAGAAGGCGGTTGGGATTTGAGCAAGGTGGATAAAGAAGCCTTGAAGAATTCTAAAGCTGCACTCGTCTTCGGACAGATGAATGAGCCTCCAGGAGCTCGTGCTCGTGTGGCACTTTCAGGATTGACCTTGGCTGAGTATTTCCGTGATGGAGATGGTAAAGGAGCTGGAAACGACATCCTTTTCTTTATTGACAACATTTTCCGATTCACTCAAGCTGGATCTGAGGTATCTGCACTTCTTGGTCGTATGCCATCAGCGGTAGGATATCAGCCAACACTCGCTACTGAGATGGGAGCTATGCAGGAGAGAATCACTTCTACTAAGCGCGGATCTATTACTTCAGTTCAGGCTGTATATGTGCCTGCTGATGACTTGACTGACCCAGCACCTGCAACAACGTTTGCTCACTTGGATGCAACTACTGTATTGTCAAGAAAGATTGCAGAGCAAGGAATTTATCCTGCGGTGGATCCATTGGATTCTACTTCAAGGATCCTGACGCCTGAGATCGTTGGAGATAAGCACTACAACACAGCTCAACGTGTGAAGGAAACACTTCAGCGTTATAAAGAACTTCAGGACATCATTGCCATCCTAGGTATGGACGAGCTTTCTGAGGAAGATAAGATGATTGTCTATCGTGCACGTAAGGTGTCTCGATTCCTTTCACAACCATTCCACGTAGCAGAACAGTTTACTGGTCTTGCTGGAGTATTGGTTCCAATTGAAGAGACCATCCGTGGTTTCAACATGATCTTGGACGGTGAAGTGGATCAATATCCAGAAGCAGCCTTTAACTTGAAAGGTTCTATTGATGAAGTAATTGAGGCGGGTAAGAAAATGCTTGCTGAAGTAAACTAAGAGCTATGCATTTAGACATCATCTCACCCGATAAGAAGATATTCTCAGGAGAAGCAACCTATGTTGGTGTTCCTGGAATAGACGGTAGCCTGGGGATCTTGAATGGTCATGCTCCCATGATCAGCACCTTGAAGAAAGGAGAAATATTGGTCAGAACATCGGATGGAGAAGAAACTTTGGCCATCAATGGTGGTGTTCTTGAAGTATTAAAGGACAAAGTCATCATCCTTGCTGAGTAAGTCTAAAACACATTTTTAAGAAGCCGTCTCTATCTAGGGGCGGCTTTTTTTGTGTTGGGATATCAGGGTTGGTTCATTAATGATGCCGGTTGAATGAAGCGAATAGATACCTTCGATTCATGAGAAGAATAGTTGTGTTTACCATTTGTATCGCAGGCTGCCTTGGAATGACCATTCAGTGTTCTGCTCAAGTGCAGTATGATTTCTGGGTGTTGCTCTCTGATAAAACGAACAGTCCGTATAGCCTCACCGAACCTGCGGCATTCCTTTCTGAACGAGCCATTCAGCGTAGGACCAATCAATCTATTTCCTTGGATCAAAAAGATATTCCAGTCGATCCAGCATATTTACAAGAGCTAAGAAATATTCCTGAACTCGACTTCAAATATGCTTCTAAATGGTTCAATGCAGCTGTCATTCGATGTGATTCAAGCATCCTTCCATCTATAACAGCGTTGCCATTTGTCACCCAGATCAAAAAGACTATTTCTCTTAAATCAGAGAAGGAAACGCTTCTAGAAGAAGTGGTTCAACACATCGGTCAAATTTCGAACACTCGTCTACCGATAGCTTATGGTCTTTCGGCAAATCAAATTATGGATTTAAATGGCCAAGCTTTGCATGATCAGGGTTATCAAGGAGAAGGAATGGTAATTGCCATATTAGATTCAGGATTTGATAATGTAGATTCTATGAGTTCTTTCACTTCACTTTTTCAAGAAGGAAGAATTCTTAGTACACATGATTTCGTGGAAGGTGATGTAGATGTTTATGATGAACATAGCCATGGACGTTATGTCCTTTCTTGCATTGCTGGAATCAAGGAAGGTGAGGCATATGGCACGGCAGTTAACGCTTCGTTTCACCTACTTAGAACGGAGGATGTCGATTCAGAAACTCATGTTGAAGAATATAATTGGATAGCAGGAGCTGAGTATGCTGATAGTACTGGAGCTGATGTTCTGAATACCTCTCTTGGATATACGATTTTCGATTCTCTTCAAGTGAATTACACGTATGAGGATATGGACGGCAACACAGCTTGGATCACTCAAGGAGCTGACATTGCTGCATCCCGAGGAATGTTGGTAGTGAATAGCGCTGGAAATTCTGCGAACAGCGAATTTCACTATATAGGAGCGCCAGCTGATGGCGATTCGGTGTTGGCGGTGGGTTCAGTGAGAGCTGATAGTTTGCATTCAGGATTCAGTTCTTTCGGGCCGTCATTTGATGGTCGAGTGAAGCCTAATGTATGTGCCCAAGGATCTCAGGCAATCGGTATCAATGGAGCAGATGAAGTAGTGGCTATCAGCGGCACCTCCTTTTCTTCACCCATTTTGGCGGGACTTGCCACATGTCTTTGGCAAGCGGTTCCGGGAGCTACGAACATGGAAGTCTTTGGGGCCATAGAAATGAGCGCTGATCATTACTTGAACCCTAATGATTCATTGGGGTATGGTATTCCTGATTTTGGTGCTGCGCTCTTTTTTCTTCAAGAAATGGTAGGGTTGCGAGAGATTGATGGGACTAATATTCAGTTATTTCCTAATCCAGTCAGTGATTATTTCCGTGTGATTTTGAATGAAGGAATGGATGTTAACGAGCTTCGGATCTCAGCTTGGGACATTAGAGGAGCTGAAAGCAGATTAAACTATCAACCCACAGGTGCACGCCATCTTCGTATTGATTCAAGCTCTTTGAGTCAAGGGATGTATTTCTTAAGAATTACGTCAGAAACTGGGCGTTTTGACTTGCGTTTTGTAAAAGAATAGGAATGTGAGGTTCGTTTGATTTTAACGTGCAGTGGCTTGAATATGCGCTTATCATTGCAGACTTAAAGAAATTACATCCATGAAACAATTCCTATCCCTATTTCTAGTATTTCCTTTATTCATCCAAGGGCAATCCACACCTTGCGCAGGAGGTTTTGCGGGTGAATTTCCTTGTGATGGTTGGGATCTTGTTGCACATCTAGGACTTGCAGAATTAGGAGCAACAGGAAATGGAAATGACTCTTGGGGTTGGACTGACCCAATAACAGGGGCTGAATATGCCTTAATGGGTGTGAGTAATGGAACAGCGTTCGTGAATCTATGTGATGCTGAGAACCCAGTAATTGTTGGCTTTCTTCCCACACATACAGGGAATAGTCTGTGGAGGGATATTAAGGTATATGCTGATCATGCATTCATAGTAAGTGAGGCAGGAGGCCATGGAATGCAAGTCTTTGATCTTACAGAATTAAGAGATGTGGTCACACCACCAGTGACCTTCACAGAGACAGCTCATTATGATGCTTTCGGTAGTTCACATAACATCGTAATTAATGAAGAATCAGGTTTCGCATATCCAGTAGGAACCAGCCTGTATCAAGGAGGTCCTGTGTTTGTCAACATCCAAGATCCTACTAATCCAATAGCTGCAGGAGGATACGATGCAGACGGGTATACGCATGATGCACAAGTGGTGAATTACAATGGGCCTGACATGGATTGGCAAGGAAAGGAAATATGCTTCGCGTGCAATGCGGATACCTTTACCATTATTGACGTGGCTGATAAGAATGATCCGGCTGAGATTAGCAGAACAGGGTATGATGAAGTTGGGTATACACACCAAGGGTGGTTAAGTGAAGATCATCGTTATTTCTTCATAGGAGATGAAGGTGATGAGAATAATGGCATTGGTAACACAAGAACCATTGTATGGGACATCACAGATTTAGATAATCCATTCGTTAGAGAATATCATTTCGGGACCAATTCAGCCATTGACCATAATATGTATGTGAAGGATGGCTTTATTTATCAGGCTAATTATTCCTCAGGATTAAGAGTACAGGAGATTGATGAGACTGGAAACCCTTTCCTCTCTGAGGTTGGCTATTTCGATGTGTATCCTGAAGGGAATCAAACTTCTTTCATTGGAGCTTGGAGTTGTTTCCCATATTTCGAAAGTGGTTTAGTTATCATCTCTAGCATGGATAGAGGTTTATTCGTTGTAAAACCTAGCAGTACTGAGCTTAGCGTCTGCACACCGAATAGCCTAGAAGAAGAAAAATTAGACATTGAAATTTCCCTTTTTCCAAATCCTGCAGATAATCAAGTTATCGTTTCTTGGAATAAAGCGATAACGGCTCGTGTTATAGTTACAGATACTCAAGGGCGGAAGGTCTATGATACTCAGCTGAATTCAGCTCAACGATTCATAATTAACGTTTCTGAATATCAGTCAGGAATATATCTGTTGCATATTCAACGTGAGGAAGGAAGCATTACAAAGAGCTTCTCTAAATATTGAGTTCAAGTTTCTAATCTAACGAATAATTACCCGGGAATCGGGGCAGTTAACTCGATACCATTTTAGGTCTTTTTTAGCGCATACTCCTGGATAATCATGAGTATTCCACTCCAAGTCACGTATGAGCTGCACATGGACATGTGAAGGCCAATCCCCATTCTCTGAATCCGCACCTATAGTGCCCATGGGGTCACCAGCAGTCAGCGTATGTCCGATATGAAGTTCAAGGAGAGTACTGCGGCTTAAGTGACCATAAAGACTGTAGAAACTTTGTTCACCTGAGTTATGTTCTAGGATGATTGTAGGGCCATAATCTCCGTCTCCCTCATTGTCATGAAGGCTATGAATGACCCCGTCAATAGGGCAATAGAGCGCTGTTCCTTCCCTAGCCCAAAGATCTACTCCAAGATGTATGTTACGCTGAAACATTCCCGTTCCGAAATGATTTGTACTGCGGTATAGATTTCTTTTTTCGAGGTATCCTCCGATACGATATGGATGGCTGAATACATAGGCCGAGAAAGCTTCTAAATCCGTTGGGTCTAATCCGATTTCTTCCAAGTGACCTTGACTTAAATCTATCTCGGAACAATCCAAAGATGAAAGGCTCCTTCCGAGGATGGGAAAGGGTTCCTGCAAGATATGTAATGTGGAAGGAGAAATGTCCATGAGATTAGTTTCTAATGTGCTAGTGCTTGATCTTGAATTTCCTGAACCACTTCTGGATTCAATAGGGTTGATATATCTCCCATATTCTCAGTCTCTCTGCAAGCAATCTTTCTAAGTATCCTGCGCATTATTTTTCCACTACGGGTCTTAGGAAGTCCTGAACAGAATTGTATGATTTCTGGCTTCGCAATAGGGCCAATAAGGTCACATACTAATTGCAATATTTCATTTTTTATTAATTCTTGATTAATATCCTTTCCTTTCAAAGTCACAAATGCATAAATACTATTCCCCTTAATGTCATGGGGATACCCGACAACGGCTGATTCCGCAACATGTGTATGTTCATTGATTGCATTTTCTATCTCGGCAGTCCCTAGATTATGACCTGATACGATAAGGATATCATCTACTCGACCAGTGATGCGGTAATTTCCTTCTTCATCTCTGCGACAACCATCTCCAGTGAAATATTTGCCTGTAAAAGAACTGAAATACGTGTCTTTAAACCGTTGATGATCACCATATATGGTGCGTGCCATGCTTGGCCAAGGATAGGCTATGCATAGCCTTCCTTCAGCCACAAGTTCTGAGATGAGATCGCCTTTTTCATCCATCAGTACAGGCTGTATTCCTGGAAGAGGCAGCGTAGCAAACGTAGGTTTAGTGGGAGTAATCCCAGCCAATGCAGAAATCATGATTCCGCCTGTTTCAGTCTGCCACCAGGTATCCACGATAGGGCATTTCTTTTTTCCGATATGCTCATCATACCAGTGCCAAGCTTCTTCATTTATAGGTTCACCAACGGTTCCTAAAGTCTTCAATGAACTCAGGTCATGACCTTGGACAAATTCAGGGCCATATTGAGCTAAAGCTCTTATAGCAGTAGGTGCAGTGTAGAATATATTGACTTTGTGTTTTTCTACAATTTGCCAGAAACGGCTTACATCAGGATAAGAAGGAATCCCTTCAAACATGACCGTAGTAGCACCAGTACTTAGTGGGCCATATATGATATAACTATGTCCAGTAATCCATCCTATATCAGCTGTGCACCAGTACACATCCTGTTCCTCGTATTGGAATACGTTTTGAAAACTATAAGTGCTATATACCATGTATCCGGCACACGTATGCACCATCCCTTTTGGTTTTCCGGTAGAACCTGAGGTGTAGAGTATGAACAGCATGTCCTCGGCATCCATAGACGCTGCAGGACAGTCGTCATCCACTTTCATGAGTTCTTTATGCCACCAAACATCACGTCCTACTTTCATTTGAATAGGACTTTCAGTGCGCTTAAGTACGATTACGCGATGAACGCCAGGGCAACTTTCTAGGGCTTCATCGCTGATTTCCTTGAGCGGAGTGACTTTACTTCCCCTGAAACCACCATCAGCAGTGAGTAGGATTTTGCAATCCGAATCATTAATGCGATCAGAAAGAGACTTGGAACTGAATCCAGCGAACACCACTGAATGCACAGCGCCAATGCGCGCACACGCGAGAACAGCCACAGCTAGTTCAAGGACCATTGGCATGTAGACACATACACGATCTCCTTTTTTAACGCCATTTTCTTTAAGCACATTCGCGAATTGGCATACCATGGAATGAAGCTCTTTATAGCTCACATGCTTAGCAACTTCTTTGGGGTCATTAGGTTCCCATATGATGGCTGTACGGTCTCCGTTTTGACTAAGGTGTCTATCCAAGCAATTCTCTGTGATGTTCAACTTAGCGCCTTGGAACCATTTCACTTCAGGTTTGAGAAGGTCGAATTCAAGGACCTTATCCCAAGATTTTTTCCAGATGAAATTTTCTCTTGCATAGTCATCCCAGAATTGTTCAGGGTCCTGTATACTTTCCTGATAGGACTGCATGTAGTCATCAATACTTCGTATTCGGTAGTCTTTCATATAGCTTCGGTATAACAGAGGTGCAAGTATGGCATCCTTGAGTACAAGATAGAGATTCTGGGATCAGCTGTATTATGCAGGTATATATTTCATTGGCACGTGCGGAATTCCATCTTCAAGGTATCCATCTCCGCATATCTTGAATCCATGTGATTCGTAATAGGAGGCGAGGTGACTTTGTGCTGAGAGTTTTATCTTGTCCTCAGGAAATTGAGTTGCCGTAAAGTCCATTGCCGCTTTCATAATGACGTGGCCCAGTCCTGTTCCTCGGGCTTTAGGGCTAGTGACCACTCGGCCTATGGCTGCAGAATCTGGATATCCCAATCCTGGGCGCAGCACTCTTAAGGTAGCGAGGAGCAGCTTGCCTTCGTACATGTACAAGTGAAAAGCCTCAGGATCTTTTCCATCAATATCTTGATAGACACAATCCTGTTCCACGACAAAAACCTCAGCACGCAAAGCAGCAATGTCATGCCAAATCTGGGCCGTTAGTTCTTCAAATGGAACTATATGGATCTTTTTCTTCATTTAATTCACTTCGCGTATTTGTAATTCTTGAGTATAAATAAGGAAGGCCTGAATATCTTGATAGCCCATGTCTTTCAAGAGGCCAATATATTTCCTCATCTGGTCGCCATCCTTTTCTCGCTGTATCCCTGTTTTATAATCCAAAATGCGTGCCTTTATTCCATCAGGATGCAGATAAAGTCGGTCTATGCGGTTTAAATTTCCGTTGGGACTAAGAATCTCTTGTTCCTTTAAACAGGTTAAACCTGCTACCTTAAATCCAAGATTTTTTTCAAGAGTTAGAGCTGCTTTCACATTCTCTTCTAGTGCTAACCTTACCTGTACGTCTAGGTCCAAGGATGCCGTGAATGAATCAATGAATTCAGGTACTTGATCAGGTTCATCGCAGCGCTCTAAGATGTAATGCACGTGATCTCCAAATTCTCTTTCTTTAGAATAAGGACTGTCCTTCTTAGAAGTTGTACGTAGGATGCTGTGTGGGTCAGCTCTCTTCAAGGCTTTTAAGGGTTCTCCTAGCGCAGCCTTTTCTTTGCTTTCAACAGCTTTAATCTCACCCGAACTGAAGGATTCGCCCTTCATTCGGTCTTTTAAATGGCTTCTTATGTTTTCGTAAAGTGCACCAGACGCTACCAGATTTGCATATAATCTCATCTCAGGTCGAGTGCACGCGACATAAAGAAGATTAATCTCATCTAATATTTTAAGTTCTTCCTCATGATTATGCGCCTCCTCGAAGACAGTACCCTTTAACGCTGAACTCAGTTTTAAAGGGATAAAAGGGAAGGGTGTTTTATCCCAGTGGAACCACGCTTTTTTTACGTTTTTACCACTTGCTTTAATTTTCCAATAGGGTAGGATGACCACAGGAAATTGAAGGCCCTTAGAACGATGAATTGTCATCAAGTTCACCGCATCTGCTGCTGAATCTGCTTTGATGGAGAGGTTTTGTTTCCGATCAAAGAACTCAAGGAAGGCATCCAAGGAAGACTCTGCATTCATGCTGTGTGCATAAATCAAATCAAGGAGTTCTTGCACATAAGGATCTTGATCATCAAGCCATGTTTCTCGGCAAAGCCTTTCTGCTGCTTGGTAGATGTTTTCTTGGGTAAAATCATTCAGATTCAATGGGTAAACAGCTTCCTTGAATAGGGCTAGAAGAGCTTCTTTACCTCGTTTATGATAAGCTAATGCATGGATGTGATAATCCTTGTCTTTTTTCAGAAGGTGTAAGAGGTGTTGAAGGACAAAAAGGTCTGATTTTGGCCTCGCTTTCTGATACACGAATTGCAATAAATGAAGCAGTAGATGTACCTGATCATTGGAACGCAAGGTCAAACTATCCGATGAATTCACACGCAGGCCATTTGATTCCAGAAAACTGGCAATCGCTCTGCCATCAGAATTCTTTCTGACAAGAATTCCTATGTCACTTAGATTGTATCCCGCAACAATACAAGTGCGAACTTGTTCCAAACACATGTCTAAACAATCCTCTACCTTGAGAGTCTTCTCCAAGAAATTGAGCTGTACATATCCAGGATCACCCTCTTTTTTGACATTTTGCTTAACATCGGAGTACGCCTTTGAAAGATTCAAAGGAAGGAGGGAGGACAAGGAAAGAAAGACTTCATTATTGAATTGTATAATCGCTTCAGCCGAACGGTAATTATCTTGAAGATCTTTGTTCTCATGCTCTCTTGTGAGCACACTAGCAATGCGCTCTAGTTCAGCATCGCTATCCTTCTTGTGAATGTCAGGTAAGGCGATGATTTGCTCTACTTCGCTGTTACGCCATCGGTAAATACTCTGTTTCGCATCACCTACCAAGAGATTTCTAAATCCATTGGAAAGACTGTTGTCCAAGAGAGGGAGGAAATTATGCCATTGGTTCAAAGAAGTGTCTTGAAACTCATCAATCAAGAAATGTCTATATCGCTCTCCTAATCGCTCGTATATAAATGGGGAAGGATTCCCTCTCACTACCTCCGCAATGCGTTGATTATTTCCTGAAATAAGAGAGATGTCTTCGTCTTTTTCTAGCTGTTTAAGTAAGCGGAATAGTCTATTGGCAAGTAAAAGAGTTAGTCTGTCTTTGCGAATTTGATCAAACAGTAAAAGCTCTTTGCTCAGAGAGACCAACTCTGAATATACACCATCTATAAGAGGAGCTACGGATTCTGCAGATCCTTTGTTCTTGGAAGATTTATGTGCTTCAAGCGATGAGGCATCTTTTTTAACCTGTGCGACAGTTAAGACGAAGTTTTTACTTTGAAGATCCTTTAAAATAATCCCTGCTTTGGAAACGGATTTATCTGTGAAATCGTTTTGATCCACACCATGGTCATCCATAATATTTTTTCCAGCGGCCTGCAATTCAAGAATACGGGAACGCGAATTCTTGACCTTGTCCTGGATAGCTTTCATTCCAGCTTCAATGTCCTCATCAGAAATGGCGCCAAGTTCTTTCAACGCATTGGAACTCTCTTCTTTGAAAAGGTGTTTGCTTGCCTCAATAAGGGCTTTGCTCGGATTCCAAGTTTTCCCATCATCCAGCTCAGATATGGAGTAAGAGACCAATGCTTCAGTTATGAATGTATCCCTGCCTATGTTCTTCATCAGTTCATCAACCAGCAGTTCACTGATCCTGCTTTCATCCAATTCTACTTTGAAATCAAAGGAGAGACCGAGTTCCTTGCTGAACGACTTAAGGATGCTAAGAACAAAGTGATCTATGGTGCTTACATGTAGATCGGCATATTGGAATAGCATGAGAGAAAAGACCTTTGAAGCCCGTTTTTTGATCAGTTCAGGCTCGGCATGAGTCATTTTTTGAACATTCAACAAGAGGGCGGCTTCAGGCCCAGCGGTAATAAGTTGTTCCATGAAAAGCAAGATGCGTTCCTTGAGTTCCTCTGCCGCTTTATTAGTGAAAGTGATGGCCAATATCTTCTTAAAATAACCAGGGTCATCAGTCATAAGACATAAAGAGACAAACTCCACCGCAAGGGTATAGGTCTTTCCTGAGCCCGCAGAGGCTCTATATGTAACGAGGTTCTTAGTCATAAACTTAGCATTCCGATCTTCATTGGATTTCGCTCTCCAAATGTGTCGAAAAAAAGAGCCGTTCCATCATTCTGGGTTATATTTGACAGAATGCAGAGTAGATTCTTCAAGATATCAAGCTTTTTCCTGGCCTCTTGGATTCTTCTGAGTAGTATAGGCATGTCTATAGATGTGCATTTCTGCAATGGACAAATATTCAGCATAGGCCTTAACGCAGCAGCTTCTAATTGTCAAGGAAGCGATGCTGACTCTGATCAACCAGAACATGCAGTTCAGAAGAAATCTTGCTGTGATTATGAATCAAGCTATTGTCAGAAAGGCATAGATAGTCTCTCTCAACACATGACTTTGGATTTCAAGTGGGAGTGCATTGCTGAGTTTCCCTTTAACCAGCTAGAAGTTGAACAAATTTCAAGCAATATCTTCCCTGCAAAGAATTCTTCGCCACCCGATGAACGGAGTGTAGACCGAGGCATTCTCTTCTCTATCTTCAGGGTCTGATTATGGAACTCAGCACATAGTGCATGTAGTATCCATTCATCTTAATACCCTTATATCATGTTAAAAATCATTTCAAAAGTCGCTTTAGTCCTAATGCTAATTGGCACTGGCCTGTCTTCGTGCACCTACACAGATAAAGGCGCCAGCGAAGAAGCGCAAGGCCCTGAATACACCTCTACATACGTGTGCCCTATGCATTGCGAAGGAAGCGGATCTGAAGAAGCTGGAACCTGTCCTACCTGTGGTATGGACTATGTCCTTAATGAACAAATAGACTAATCTTTTAAATTTTAAACATTATGAAAAGAACATTATCCTTTTTATCGCTCATCGTACTTTGTATGACTGCGATGGCACAGAATTCTATTCAGCTGAATATAGATCATCGATTGGGAGCTTCAGAATTTGCATTGAACCAACAAGCGAGTCAGGATTCCTACGTTTTCAATGTAACGCGCTTGCAGTATTATATCTCTGACATTGAAATCACGCATGATGGTGGAATGAACACAGCAATTGAGGATGTTTGGATTCTTGTAAATGCCAATGGAACTGGGGATTTCGACCTAGGATTATGGCAGATAGATCAAGTTGAAGCAGTTTCATTTTATGTAGGTGTTGGACAGGAGGTGAACCACAACGATCCTGCGGCTTGGCCATCTAGCAGTCCACTGTCTCCGCAAAACCCATCTATGCACTGGGGTTGGTCTAGCGGTTATCGTTTCGTAGCTATGGAAGGAAATGCGGGGGCAAGTTCACCTGCTAATCTGTATCAGATTCATGCCTTGGGAGATAATAACTACTTCCAGACTAATGTGACCGTTAGTTCAACGATGGTAGATGGTACAGTGGTGATTCCTTTGAATGCCGATTACGTCCAAGCCTTGGATGGAATCGATGTGAGCTCTGGAATTATCAATCACTCAACTTCAGGAGTATCTATTCCGCTACTTCAGAATTTCAGTACGGATGTATTCACTGCAGGAACTGTTACTTCCATTCCTGAATTTGACTTTTCAAGCAGTTTAGTGGTGACTCCTAATCCGAGTTCATCACAAGCAAGGTTGAAAGTTGAGCTTCCACAAGGAATGAAATACAGTCTTTCTATAATTGATATAACTGGAAAAACAGTTGCACAAGAACGTGTTTCAGTGAATCAAGGAGTAATGGATCTTCCAACTATGGGAAGTGGGATTTATATGATCAATCTTATGTCTTCTAATGAAGTATTGACCAGCATCCGTTGGGTGGTGGAATAAGAAAAATTGAAAAAGGTTTTTTTCATAGTGCTATTGATTGTTTCATGGGCGTTCAGGGTCTCCACGGATGGAGGCCCTGGCTACCATGAACCAGATATTCCTGCAGGCTTTCCTGAGGTAGCATATCCCGCAGGAAATGAGCCTACACAAGCACGTTGGGAGCTTGGAAAAAAATTGTTTTTTGACCCCATCATGAGCCGTGACCTCAGCATTTCTTGCTCCTCATGTCATGCTCCTCATCTGGCCTTTTCAGACAGTGTTCCATTAAGTCCTGGCGTAGATTCTGCTGCTGGAAAAAGGAATGCGCCCAGTCTAACCAATGTAGCCTATCATCCGTATTTCACCAGAGATGGAGGAGTACCCACATTAGAAATGCACATCCTGGTGCCTATACAAGAGCACAATGAATTCGACACTAACATCCTCATCATAGCTGAACGTATGGCTCAGGATTCTAGCTACACTAAGATGAGTCGGGCCGCATATGATAGAGTTCCAGATTCCTTTGTCATCACAAGAGCCTTGGCTAATTATCAGCGCAGTTTCATCAGTGGAAATAGCCCTTATGATCAGTATACGTTTCAAGGAAAGAAGAATGCCTTAAATGATTTGGAAAAAGAAGGAATGGACCTCTTCTTCAGCGAGCGAGCGCGATGCAGTTCCTGTCATGGAGGATTTAATTTCACCGATTATGGGTTTGAGAATAATGGACTTTATGTCCAATATGCTGATTCAGGTAGAATCCGTTTTTCAGAATTAGAAACGGACAGAGATAGATTCAAAGTTCCTTCTCTACGCAATCTTTCGTACTCAGCTCCTTATATGCATGATGGATCTATCGCTGACTTGGAGTCAGTAATCGAACATTATAGCGAAGGCATTCAACCTACAAAGAATTTATCCAATGAACTTGAACCTTTGCATTTTTCTGCAAGGGAAAAACAACAATTATTAGCCTTTTTAATGAGCCTAAATGACCCATCCTTCGTGG